>LNFM01005178.1_pt1 | contig 22959 bp, 19 predicted proteins | sample 596031 | NCBI WGS metagenome assembly LNFM01 (sample SAMN04254537, study PRJNA301005) | activated carbon metagenome | isolation source: dual media filters at the Ann Arbor, Michigan drinking water treatment plant | place: USA: Ann Arbor | reverse complement strand
CCCGAGCGACCGCATCGTCCTCGTCCGACCGGAGGACTGATCGACCTCTCACCGTCGCTTCGGTTTGCGCCCCGGTCCGCGCGCCGGCGTCGGCGGTGCGACCGGTTGCGGGTGCGGCTCGGATCGCATCTGCACGCCTCGGGGCATCGACGCGAACACGCCGTCCAAGTCCCCGGTGCGTACGTCGTAGCGGCCGGGCGCGCCCGCGGTCGTCCCGTCGGGTCCGGCCGGGCCGCCGGGACCGTCGGCGCCCGGCGGCGGATCCTCGCAGTCGTCGCACGCGCGCTCGGGAGCGGGTCCTCCCGCGCCGCCGTTGCCCCCGTTGCCGCCGTAGCCCGGCGCGCCACCGCCGACATCGACGCGCACCGCGGTCGCGAGCTCGGGGAATCGGTCGTCGAGGAACACGACGATCTCGCCCCCGGGCCCGCCCGATCCGCCGGGGCCGCCGGGTCCTCCGCCACCGCCGGCACCCTGCGGATCGCTGCCCTGCGCCCCGTCGCCGCCGGGTCCACCCATGCCGCCCGTGCCGCCCGCGGCGGTGATCGTGATGCCCGTCGCGAGATCGAAGAGCGTCGCGGCCTCGAGGTCGCCGCTCAGCTTCACCATGCCGACGCGATCGTGCTTCGGCGTGCGCACGACGGTGACGTGCGCGACGAGTCGCGGGCCCGGTGCGCCCATGCCCCCCGGTCCACCCGCGCCGCCGTAGCCGCCCGGCGCGTCGGCGTGCGCGCCCCCTTGGCCCTCGGGCCCCGCGCCGCCGTGCATGCCGATCTGTTGCACGCAGCTGTAGACGGGATCGAAGTGGCGCGTCACGGACTTGGTCGTGTCGCCGCGATATGTCGCGCGCAGGTCGTAGCCGAGCAGCGCGACGAACGGCGAGGAATCCGGCCGGAACGTCCCGCGATCGGGCACGCCGCCCTTGCCCGACATCGCGAACTCGGTGAGGTCCATCTTGCCGCGGACCTCGGCCGCGCTCGCCCAGGCCCCGGCGGTGTGGAGCTCGACGCGCGCGCCGGATTTCTTCTTCTTCGCCTGCGCGACGATCGTGAAGTTCGCCGACTCGCCCGGGCACATCGTGTCCCCGTGCTCTGCGACCTGCAGCGCGATCGACTCGACGTCGTACTTCTCCATGTCGACCGCGAACGCGGCCCCCTCGATGCGCCCGCCCCCGAGGCTGCCGGTGAGGTTGCTGAGGAAGTTGCAGCCCGACAGCGACGAGACGATCGACGAGACGAGCGCCGTGGTGATGATGTGGCGGTTCATGTCAGCCCTCCGAGGTCGCGTCGTTCACCTCGACGACGCACACGAGTTGGGTGGGATCGCAGGTCATGCCGGGGTACTCGATCGGGGACGACAGCACCGCATTGGTGCAGTCCTCCGGGTACCCGTCGGGGATGCAAGCGCAGCCGAGCTGCTTGCCGGTCGTGCACTCGCCGTCGTCGGCGCAGACGCCGGGGAGCCCCGCGTCGCGCTCGGCGTCGGTGCGGGCGCAGCTCTGCTTGCGCGAGCAATCGCGATCGACCACGCATGGCTCGCCCTCGAGCTGGGTGGAGAGATCGCAAGCGCCGAGCGAGGCGAGCGAGATCCACGGCAGGATCAGCGCGAGCGCGATCGAGAGGGGTGACGGGCGTCGCATCAGAACCTCACCTGCGCGCCGAGGCCGACGCCGAGCCCCAGGCCGACCGGCCCCGGGGCGAATGCGACCGTGCTGGTGCGCCTCTCCTCGCGCAGGCGCTTGAACCGACGCCCGGCGACGAACGCGACGATTGTGCCGACGAGCACGAGGCCCGCGCTCGCACCCAGCACGAACGGCGCGGCCTCGCTGGCTGCGATCGCGCGCTGACGCTTGGGATCGCCCGGCGGGAGGCTGCCGTCGTTCTCTTCGCGGAGCTTCGTCAGGGTGCGCGGCGGCAGCAGGTACAGCGGTGTGACGGACATGCACCCGACGAAGCCGACCAGCGCGAGCGCGCCGCCGGCGATGGTCGTGCGCGCGGCCCGACGCATCGCGCGATTCTTCGCGCGGGGGTCATCGCCCGCGGCGTGGGCCGCAGCGCCGCCCTCGTCGACCCACGCGGGTTCGGGCGCCTGGGCGGCGAGGGACTCGTCGACGACCGCGGAAGGCGACCCGCTCGCGAAGGCAACCGCCGGCATCGGCAGCGGCGCCGGCGGGGCGAGGGCGAGCTGGGCCGCGACGAGCGGGCCCACGATGGCGGTGGCGTGCAGCATCACTGCCCCCGTTCCACGACGGCGCCGGCGGTTTAACGTCGAGCGACGATCGTCACGGCTCGGGGACGACGAGGATCTGGTCGGCCGGCACGTCGTCGAGCACCACCGTCGCGCCGCTGGCCGGCCACGACACGCTCACGTCGGCCGTGGCCGCGTCGCCGAGGCCGAAGTGGGCCTCGCGGGCGTCGTGGCCGAGCAGGTGGCTCGTGCCGCCGATCTCCGCGCGCTGCGGGCCGAGCTCGGTGGTGACCGTGACGATGGCCCCGATGCCGTCGCGGTTGCTCGCGACCCCGGGGGTCTGCACGCGCAGCCAGTGTCGGCCGGCCCGGGGCGTGTCGTTGCGGAACAGCTTCACCCCGTCGCGGTTGTTCACGACCAGGATCTCGAGATCGCCGTCGTTGTCGGCGTCGAACGCCACGAGGCCGCGGCCCTGGCCGGTGTCGACCAGGCCGAGCAGGTCCTGCCCGGCGACGTAGGCGTCGCCCTCGAGCGTCCACGCGACCATCGGGTCGTCCAGGCTAGCGGTCGCGTACCAGCCGTTGGTCGCGACGAGATCGACGTCGGCGTCGAGGTCGTGGTCGACGAACGCCGCGCCCCAGCCCCAGGCCGCGTCGCGCACCCCCACGTCGTCGGTGACGTCGGTGAACAGGCGATCGCCGTCGTTGCGATACATGCGGTTGCCGGTCTTGCCCGGCCCGTTGATCGACGTGACGAACCAGTCCGCGTCGCCGTCCCGATCATAGTCGGCCGACGCCGAGCCCATGCCGTTCTCCTCGGTGCCGACGCCGGAAGCGACCGTGCCGTCGACGAAGGTGCCGTCGCCGGCGTTCCAGAACAGGCGCGACGCCGCAAAGTCGGAGGCGAGCAGGAGATCGGGCCAGCCATCGCCGTCGAGGTCGGTCCAGCCGACCGAGAGCACGAAGGTGCCCGGGATGTTGCCGTCGACCGTCTGCCACACGTCGTCCACGGCGATCCCCGCCTCGACGGTGACGTCCTCGAACGTGCCGGGCAGATCGGGGCCGAGGTTGCGCAGCAGGCGGGCGTGCGAGGGGTGATCTCCGACCGCGTGGGTCCGCCACTCGCCGACGTACAGGTCGAGATCTCCGTCGCGATCGTAGTCCGCGAACGCGGCCGAGCTGCCCGCGTGTTGGTGCTCGCTCGGGATCCCGGCGCCGCGCTCGAGCGCCTGCTCGGTGAACAGCCCGCCCTCCTGGATGAAGAGCGAGTGCTGCAGCTGGCCCAGCGTGGTGACGTAGAGATCCTGATCGCCGTCGCCGTCGACGTCGCCGAAGGCCGCGCCCGCGGTGCCGAGGGTGCCGGTCAGTCCGACGTCCGCCGCGATGTCGACGAACGTCCCGTCCCCCAGGTTGCGGTACAGCAGATCCTCGTCGTACGGCCGCGTGATGAAGACGTCGAGCCAGCCGTCGCCGTCGACGTCCGCCACCGCGGCGCCGCCGGCGATGCGCTCGGGCGAGCAGAACAGGCCTGGCACCGGGGGATTGATCGCGTCGATGAGGCAGCTGCCCGCGGCGTGCGGCGTGCCCTGATCGTGGGTGAGGCCCGCGGCGACGGTGACGTCGACGAAGGCCGGTCCATCGAGCTCGCCCGTGCTCGCGCCGCCGTCGGTCCCGTTGCAGCAGGGGAGCCCCGTCGACGACGTCCCCGCGGAGGTGTCGCTGCTGCCGGGCGCGGTGCTCGAGCTGCCCGGATCGTCGGCGCCGCTCGAGCCCGCGTCCTGCGAGCTCGCCCCGCCGACGCCGCTCGAGGTCCCGCTGCTCGGGTCCACACCGGAGGACGACGACGTCGTCGAGGACGACGCGTCCACGGTCGAGGTGTCCGCGCCGCCGTCCCCGGTCGGTGTGCTGCCGTCGCCGCTCGCCTCGCCGCGATCCGAGGCCGAGTCGGATCCCTGCAACACGGTCACGCCGCCGCAGCCGGTCACGACCAGCAACGCCAGGGCGCGGGTGGGACGATACGGTCGAGTCCTCGGGACCATGCGGCGGCTTCCATGGTCAGTATTGCAGCAACGACGAGGTCTCGCACCGCCTCGTGGCAACTCCCGTGCACCCCGTGCACCCTACGAGGGTTTGACTCGTTGCATCGCTGCAACTAGCCTACGGGTGCAATGCCGCGCGCGAGGCGTCCAAATACGAGCAAGTCGCCGTCGAAGGCCCTGCCGCTGTTCCGGGGCGACGCCAAGGGCTCGGTCGCAGTTCCGGAGCCAGAGTCCACGACCGGCATCGTGCCGCATGTTCTGTACCTCGGAGGGGCCGGGCGGTCGACCCGCTACACGTCGGTGACAGACGCCCGTGAGGTCGCGGTCCACTTCGCCGGGCCGAACGGCCGGGTCTGGAGTACCGATGCCGCGCGAGGGGTCTTAGCTGGAGCTCGTCATATCTCGCGTCAGGAGCTGACCACGCTGCTCAAAGGATTTGGTCGTGGCGATGCGAAGTGGACAGACGCGTTCGAGGTGGCGCAGGCACGAGTGTATGTCGAGCGGTGGTCCGAGCACCTCCTGGACTGGCGCGGTGTCGCGCCACCGGCGATCGCCGCGGCGATCGGGAAGGCGTTCGAGTAGTGGAACCGCTGAGCTGCGCGAACTGCTGCCACAACCCTCTGCAGCTAGGGGCTCTCGGCACGAGTTTCGGCTTTTGCACAAAGCACAGGAGCTTGTTGCCCGCGTCGAACCTCACGACTTGCGGGCAGCTGCTTCGCAAGGACCTGCTGGCGCAGCGTGCCCGTGAGCAAGGCCGCATTCACAGGGAACACTACCGCCCTGGGAAGATCGTCGTGGTCGGGGAGCCACGCCGTGCGGCGAAGGACGCCGGTTTGGTCGAAGTGGCCAATGGACAGGTCCCGCACGACGACGTGATCGACGACGTGATCGACTACGGTCGACTCGAGACCAAGGTGGCCTCCCTTGCAGTCCTGTGGGCGCGCCCGGGCACGCGCGCGGAGGTGGCGATGCTCAGCCTTGGGCGCGGGTACTTCGAGAACTGTCGGAGCCGCGGCGGAAGGTGGACGGCGGGGCTCCATCTCGCTCAACGGGTACTGCGTCGACTGGAAGAACTGCCCGGCATCGAAGCTACTGACCTTCGAGGACCTGTCTCGGCTCCGCTCGCGAAGCTCGTCGCTGGCGCTCAGTGGAGCGTGATCGCGCAACGGCTGGCGTTGCTACACGATATCGGCACAGCGGCCGGGCCCCAGGACCCCGTCTTCGCATGGGTGGACCTCGTCGGGGAGACCGTCGCGAACTCCGCTGCTGGCTCCGGCACATCGCTGCTGGCCGTCGTCCATCGTCACCGAAGGGCGTTCGCGAGCGCGCTACCTCGGGCGCGGTACGAGGAACTCGCGACGGAACTGCACAAGGGATGAGCGCGGCGCCTCGGCCGGCAGTCTGGCTAGGCGCCGGCCGGTCGGCCCGGGTCACACCGCGAGGGCGGCGGTGATCACCTTGCCGCGGAGCACCTCGACGTCGAGGGTCGCGTCGGGCAGGCCGAGGGCGGCGCCCAGGGTCTTGCCAATGGACGCGAGCCCCTCGTCGTAGGGGATGTCGCCGCCATCGCTCGCCATGCCGGTCATGCTGTCGATCGGGCTGGCGGCGTAGTCGTCCCCGTCGGCGACGAGGCCACCGATGACGCTCGGGTTGACGTTCTTGCCGATCATCATCGTCACGTGGTGCTTGGACCAGTGGTTGCGGCCCTTGGTGCCCTGGCTCTTGAGCGTGCGGCCGAACACGTTGATCGACGCGAACGTGACCTGATCCTGCAGCCCCTGGGCCTCGAGCAGGTTCATCAGCTCGGCGATGTGGCCGACCCCCGAGGCGTACTCCGCGGCCTCCTTGGCGAGGCCCGCGTCGGCGTGGTTGTCGCTGCCGAAGGGCAGCGCGATCGCGACGACCGGCGTCAGCTTGAGCTTGATGAGGGCGACCGCCGCGCTGATCTGCGCGCTGGGCTGATCGTCGTCGATGCCGGCGAGCAGGTCGGTGGCGCCTTCGGCGAGCTCGCGGACGTCGGCGCGGGCGTTGGCGTGGTCGTTCATGAACCGCCGCTGCGCGAGGTTGCCGTGGTCGCGCAACAGCACGTGCATGTCGTCGAGCGTCTGATCGCGGAGATCCTGCAGATCGTGCAGCGGGCTGTCGTCGGCCACGAGCAGCTCGCGCAGCGTCGTCGGCTTGAGCTGTGGCAGGGTCCGACCGTCGAACGACAGGTTGACCGCGCCGACGGGCACCGGCGTGGTGCTGACGGTGCCCAGCGTGCTGCGGAGGTGCTTGGCGAAGATCGACGGGATCGTCTCGCCGCGGTACGAGTCGCCGAGCAGCTGCAGCACCTTCACGAGCTGGCCGTGGACCTGGGTCTTGGTCGCGTGGTGGATGAAGCTGGTGCGATCGAGCGCCCACTGCGGCAGCGTCGACCACACGGAGGCGGCCGTCGTCGACACCGCGCCCAGCGAGAGCGCCGCGCCGGCCATCGCCGGATCGGCGGCGTGGATGATGCTGGGCTTGTCGTACGTGCCCGGGACGTTCGCGTTGAACGGATCGCCGTTGTCGCGGCCCGACAGGATGAGGTACTGCGCGCGCTCGGGGTCGATCGCGTCCTCGTCGTCCTCGGCGTGGGCCAGCGGCTGGCGGAGGAACGCGGCCGGGAGCCCGGTCGCGAGGGAGGCCATGCCCAGGCTGGAGACGCCGAGCATGTTGCGGAGCATCGAGCGGCGATTCATCGGGTTGGTCATGGTCGGTGCCCTCTCTTCACAGCGCGGTCGAAGTGGCCGGCGCCGAGGCGCAGGCGGTCATGAAGGTCGAGCGCAGCGCGTCGGCCGGGGTCGCGCCCTGGCCGACCGCGGCGTCCCAGTGCGCCGACAGGAGGCCGCGCACGCCCGCGGCCCGGGTGTCGCCGGCGGGGATACCCATCACCGAGCCGACCATGTGGTCGAGCGCGGCCTCGCGATCGTCGGCGATCCACAGCGGCGCGTCGCCGTCGCCGTACCACTCCTCGGCGACGAGCTGGCACACGCGCTCGATCGAGGCGACCGAGAACACGTCGGGCGCCGTGGTGACGAAGGGCAGCACCGCGGTGCGGCCGTACGACACGGGCGGTACGCCCTCGGCCAGGGCGCGGAACCGCCGGCCGAGCGCCACCGGGACCTCGAGGGCGCCCTGCAGGTTGCACACGTCGGTGATCCCGAGGCGCAGCGACATGCGCCGGCAGAAACGATCCTGCGTCACCGGCAGCACCGGGTTGCCGATCGTGTCGTAGGTGAGGGTCCGGGCGTCGAACGTCACCAGCGGCGAGGTCACGAGCTCGCGTACCAGCGTGCGGAAGTCGAAGTTCGCGTCGGCGAACGCCGCGGCCACCCGCTCGAGCTCCGGGTCATCGGGATCACACGCGGTGGAGTTCACCAGCGTGCACAGCTTCTCGGCCCACGCCGGGGCGAAGCGCGCGTGACCGGCCATCGCCGCCCCGAGGTCGCCGACGCCGGTCCCCGAGACCGGCTCGCTGCCGTCGATCGAGAAGTACGCGGTGCCCGGAAGATCCGCCATCAGGCTGTCGGGCCGACGCGAGCCCGAGTAGGTGTAGCTGTGGCGCAGGAAGTCGCGGAGCGGATCGAGATCCTTGTGGCAGCCGTAGCACGGAGTGTCGGGATCCGCGTGGCCCTGGTCGATGGTCGCGCCGTCCGCCGGCGCGAAGACGTTCTCGGGATCGAACGTCCGGCCCACACCGACGATGAGCGCCTGGTTGGCGGTGACGCGGTGCTGGTTCGAGTCGTTGGTCAGCCACGCCGACGAGAAGCCGAGCGTGGTGAAGAACCCGACGCGATCGCTGCGGAGCACCAGCTCGGTGGCGTCGCGCATGTCCGGCACCGCGAAGAACGCCGTCGGGTCCTCGCCCTCGCCGGCGACGCGCAGGGTCACCGGGCGCAGGGCCCAGTCGGCGTCGGTGAAGATGATCGGGCCGGTCACGCAGCCGACGTTCGACGGCGGCACGCGGAACAGCAGCTCGAGCGCGTCGCGCAGCGCGGCGCGGCCGGTCGAGACCTTGTTGAGGTCGTCGACGCAGTCGGCGTCAGGGGCCTCGTCGAGCCAGAACTTCATGAAGTTGGCCGAGTCGGGGTTGAGCGTCTGGCCCAGCGGGATCGGGTTGCCGGTCCAGCGCACGCCGACCTCGAAGTTGTCGTAGTCCTGCAGCACCCACGACGGCAGATCGTCGCCGGCGTCGTCGCGGGGCGCCGCGTCGAGCCAGGCCAGCATCACCATCTGCGGCACGTTGAGCATGAACGTGCGGGTGGTGAGGACCTCGTGGAACGGACGCGACTCGGCGACGATGTTCCAGGCCGTCGCCGAGAAGGCGTCGGCGATCGTCGCGAGCAGGCGGCCGTCCGAGCGATCGTTCATGCCCTTGACGCGGTTGGGGTTGTCGTCGAGGTACTCGGCGAGGTTGTCGATCGAGACCTGCTGCTGGAACAGCTGGCTGAAGATCTCGTGGGCGCGCGCCTCGAACTCCCGCGTCTGCATCCACCCGTCGACCTGCGATCGCAGGACCATGGGATCGGCGAGGTAGGCCGCCTGCTCGTCCGCGGTCGGGGGCAGGCCGGTGAGGAAGTCCTTCACCTTCGCCAGGGCCGAGGCCGCGGGCAGGGGATCGAACGGCAGCTCGGCCTCGCCGGTGTCGCTCGAGCCGCCCTCGCCGGCGTCGTCGCTCCCGGCGTCGTCGCCGGCGCCGCTGCTGCCCGCGTCCGTGTCGCTCGGGGAGGTGCCCGGGCCGTCGCCGCCGTCGGCCTTGCCGTCGACGCCTTGGTAGCAGCCGGCGCCCAGCAGGGCGATCGCGCCGCCGAGCGGGCCCAGCAGACATCGGCGAGCGGTCGAGCGGGCCAAGCGTCGGAGTGGTTCGGTGCGCATCGTTTCGTGTCCCCCCGCGGCCCGTCGGCACCGCGTCCGGACATGGGGGTTCCCGCAGCCGGGCCCCTTGTCTGCGCCGCCGCGAAAAAAGTTCGGGTCCGCGTCAGGGCGCGTACTTGCGCAGCCAGATGTCGCTGTCGGAGGCCGGGGCCCGCGCCTGGCCCGCGACCACGATGCTGCCGTCGTCGGCGATGACGACCGCGTGCGCGCGATCGTCGGCGTGGGCCTCGCCGTCGTGGACGTCGGTCCACAGCACGTCGCCGCCGGGATCGTACTTCACGACCTCGATGTCGAGCATCCCCGCGGCCGAGGCGTGCTGCCCGACCGTGACGATCGCGCCGGTGCCATCGACGGCGACGCCGCGGATCTCGGACGCCTCGGGATCGTCGGCGACGGTGCGCGTCAGCTCGACGCCGTCGAACGTCCAGATCGACCAGAAGCCGTGGTCGTCCACGTGGCCGGCGGCGACGAGCGCCCCGTCGGGGTGCAGCGCGAGGGCGTCGATCACCTCGTTGGTGGCGAGCTCGCCGACTCGGGCGGTCCACGCGAATCCGACGGTGCCGGTGCCGTCGGCGAGGTCGATCTCGCCGAGCCACGCGTCGGTGCGGCCGTTGTTCATCGCCGTCCGCACCGTGCCGCCGAGGAAGGTCCGCCCCTCGACCGTGACCGCCGCAGCCCACGCCTCGTTGCCGAGCGCGTCGATGCCGGCCGAGCAGGTCCAGGTCGCGTTGGTGCCGTCGGGCGGGAAGCCGCGGGCGTGCGCGTCGGGGTGCGTGGGCGCCTCGACGTGGCCGTAGGAGCCCGCGAGGACGATCTGATCGTGGCTCGGCCGAAGGGCCACGGCGCGGCCGCGATCGTCGGCCGCCATCGGGCTGCTGATCGTCCGATTCCACAGCAACTCGACGTTGCCCTCGGGCAGGCCGCCGTCGAGCAGGTCATCGTAGTAGGCGCGCAGGAACTGGTTCTGCAGCGCGGCCTCGGTCGCGGTCGTGCCGGCGATGTAGATGACGCTGCCCGCGTCGACGGAGATGCCGCGGCCCTCGTCCGCGAGCGCGGTGCTGTACTGCCAGGCGCGGCGCTTGGTGCCGTCGTCGGGATCGTAGCGCGACATCCACACGTCGCCCGAATCGCCCGCGGTCCGCCCGGTCGCCACGATGTCGCCGTCGGGCATCAGCGCCACGGCGTAGGCGATGTCGTCGCCGCCGACCTGGCCGTTCTCGACGATCGTCCACAGCGGCGTGCCGGAGGGCACGCAGTCGTGGTTGCAGCCGTCGGCGTCCTGCAGGTTGCCGTCGTCGCACAGCTCCGGGGCCTCGGTGAGGCCGTCGCCGCAGGTCACCTCGTGGGGGGCGCGGACGGCCGGCGGGCCGGCATCCACGGGTGGGGCGCCGTCCGAGCCCTCGCTGGCGTCCGCGTGGGTCGTCGCGCCGAAGCCGGTGGTCGAGCCCGTGGTGCCCGGGACGTCGGTGCACTCGGTGGCGAGGGCGGCGGGCGCGAAGCGGCTGTACCGCGCGCCCGATTCGCAGCCGTCGTCGGGGAAGCTGCAGTAGCCCGAGCGCTCGCACGTGCCCTGGATCCCGCCCTCGCGGCACGCCGGGTCGTCGATGCACTCGAAGCGGCCGCCCACGACGCACGCCGCGGCGTGGCCGCAGCCGAGCACCACGAGCGACCACGCCCACGCTCGCACGCGTTCGCCGGGCCCCTCGTGGCGTCGCGACATCGATCGTTGCATGCGGGCCTCGTCGATGGTGCCGCAGTCGAGCGCGCGCGGGCAAGCGGGGCGGCGCTGCTTTCCTGGTATCGTGCGATGCGTGAGCGGGACCCTGCCACCTGGCGCGTCGGGGCAAGGCGACACCGACGACGACGCCGACGATCGCGGTGAATTCGCGCTGTTGCTCGCGTGGCGTGGCGGCGACGAGGTCGCCGCCGGCCAGCTGTTCGGTCGCCACTACCACAGCGTGCACGCCTTCTTCGCGCGCCGGGTCCCCGACGCCGCCGACGATCTCACGCAGCGCACGTTCCTCGCCTGCGTCGAGGCGGCGGCGTCGTTCCGCGGCGAGGCCCGGTTCCGCGGCTTCGTCTTCGGCATCGCCCGCAATCAGCTGCTCAAGCACCTGCGCTCGCGCGCGCGGTTCAACGCGATGTTGGAGCGCGCCGGCGACGACGACCTCACCCGCACGTCGCCGTCGGCGCTGGTCGGGCGCCGGCAGGAACAGCACCTCTTGTTGCTCGCGTTCGCGCGGCTACCCGGCGATCTGCAGCTCACCGTCGAGTTCTTCTATTGGCAGGGCCTGCGCACGAGCGACATTTCGGCGGCGATGGCGGTGCCCATCAGCACCGTGACGACGCGGCTGGCGCGGGCGCGCGAGCTACTCCGGCAGTACGTCGGCGAGCTCGGCGGGCCGCTGCCGCCGCGCGAGGCGTTGCTGTCGGACCTCGACGGCTGGACGCGATCGCTGGCCGACGCCCACGTGGTCACCCCGCGGCGGTGAGCTCGGGCGCGCTCCCGGGGATTGAGCCGCCGCGCGCCCGCGTCGTATGCTGGACGCACGGATGCACGGGGAGCTCCAGCCGACGCCGCGCGCGCGGGTGCTCGAGCCGGGCACCCAGCTCGGCCGATACACGATCGTGCGCCGCATCGGTTCGGGCGGCATGGCCGAGCTGTACCTCGCGCGGGCCCGCGGCATCGGCGGCTTCGACAAGCTGTTCGCGCTCAAGCTGGTGCTGCCCCACGTCGCAGACGATCCCGAGTTCGTGTCGATGTTCCTCGACGAGGCGCGACTCGCCGCGACGCTCGACCACGCGAACATCGTCCACGTCGTCGACATCGGTCGGGTGGGTGACGATCACTTCTACGCGATGGAGTACGTGCACGGGCTCGACCTGCGCATGCTGGCCCGCGGCGCCCCGGGCCCGCTGCCGCTCGAGGTCGCGCTGACGATCGTGCTCGGGGTCGCGGCCGGGCTCCACCACGCCCACGAGCGCTGCGGTCACGATGGCCGGCCGCTGGGCATCGTCCACCGCGACGTGTCGCCGTCGAACGTGCTCGTCACCTACGACGGCGTCGTGAAGCTCGTCGACTTCGGCATCGCCCGCGCCGAGGCGCGATCGAAGGCGACGCAGGCCGGCGTGGTCAAGGGCAAGCGCGGCTACATGTCCCCGGAGCAGTGCCGTGGCGACGCGGTCGATCGGCGCAGCGACGTGTTCGGCCTCGGCATCCTGCTGTGGGAGCTCACCGTGGGTCAGCGCTTGTTCGCGGCCGACAGCGACTACGCGGTGATGAGCAAGATCGTGTTCGGCATGGTCCCCGATCCGCGCCAGCTCGTGCCGGGGTACCCGGCGGCGCTCGCCGAGATCGCGATGCGGGCGCTGCAGCGCGACGCCGAGGGGCGGCCGGCCAGCGCGCAGGCCCTCGCCGTGGAGCTCGAGCGCTTCGTGCAGGCCCAGGGCCTGCGCGTCAGCAGTCACCTGCTCGCGGACTTCATCACCGAGCGCTTCGCCGTCGAGCCGTACCCCACGTCGGCGCCGTCGGTCGTCGGCGTCGACGAGGACGCGGTGACGCGCCTGGGACCGCCGCCCCGGCGTCGACGCGGGCGCGGGGCGATCGCTGCGGTCGCGGTGCTCGGCGTGATCGGGCTGTCGCTCGGGGCGTGGGCGATCGTCCGCGCGGCGCCGTGGGAGACGGGCTCCAGCGACGCGTCGGCGATCGCGGAATCGCCGGCTCCGGAGACGCTGTCCGTGGAATCGAGCTCGCCGTCGATCGCGGATCCGCCGGGCCCGCCGCCGTTCGTCGGCGCACGTCCGCCCGAGACCGCGCCCGAGGTCGCCGCCGCCGCGCCGGCCATCGGTGCGCAGGACGAGGACGAGCCCATCGTCGTCGAGGAGGACGCACCGACGGTGGGCCCGCGCCCGGCGAAGCCGCGGCCGGCCCCGGCGCGGCCCCGCGAGTCGCCGCCCGCGACGGTGAACCCGTCGACGTCGACGACGCCGGCGGTGCCCGGCGGCGCGCCGATGCCGGACCGGCCCAACGCGCTGTTCCCCCCGCGGAAGTGATCGATGCTCGGCTCCGTGTTGTTCGCCGCGCTCTGCCTCGCGCCTCCGCCCACCGGTCCGCAGTCGCGCCCGGCGGCCGAGGCGGCCGAGTCGGCGCTGTCGCACTACGAGAAGGGCGAGTACGCCGAGGCCCGCGCCGCCATCGCGCGCGCGTACATGATCGAGCCGTGGCCGGAGTACCTCTTCGCCCGCGCGCAGATCGAGCGGGCCGATGGCGACTGCGTCGCGGCCCACGAGTTCTACGGCCTGTACCTCGAGTCCGACCCGCCGGAGAAGGGCGCCGCGCTGGCGCGCGAGGGCATGGCGGCCTGTCCGATCCCCGATCTGCCGCCCGAGGCCGGCGACGGCACGACTGGCCCCGGCGCGGCCTCGGGTGCGACGCCGACAGGACCGGACGCGCTCGGCGTCGCGTTGACGTCGGTCGGCGGTGCGTCGCTCGTCGTCGGCGCGGGCCTGTACATCGGCACCGCGGTGCAGCGCCGCGCGGCCCAGGGCGCGACGCAGCACGATCGCTTCGGCGATCACATCGATCGCGCGCGTCGCCTCGGCGTCGCCGCGTCGGCGATGGTCTCGATCGGGGCGGCGTTCGCCGTCGCCGGCATCGTGCGCCTCGTGATCGTGCACCGCCGCGCGAAGGCCCGCGGGCGGCGCGTGCCTGCGCGAGTCGCCCTCTGGGGCATGACGCTGCGCTGGTGATCGGCGTCAGCGCTGCAGCTGCACGCGCACGCGCGCGCCGGGTCGCGCGTCGATGGTGAGCACGCGCCCGTCGAAGCCACCTTCGGCGCCGTCGATCGCGATGTCGGGGCGCGCGCTCCACCGCGGCGGGATCACCACCTCGGACGGCGCGTCGAACTCGGCGTCGTACTCGAGCACCCACGGCGCGCCGCGATCGCTCTGCCACCGACGCGGGCGACCGGCGAGGGCGCGCGGGTAGGGCCGCACGACGGCGGCGGTCCATGGGCGGTCGCCGCCGCCGGGGCGCACGATCGACGCGTCCTCGGCGTTCCAGTCGACGTCGCTCGGGTCGTAGTGCCAGACCATCCAGCTGGCGAACGCGGCGTCGAGCCGGCGACACTGATCTTCGATCATCGCGTCGGCGCCGACGAGGCCGCCCAGCGCTCCGAACTCGCCGACGACCAGCGGCCACTGCCGCGCGGTCGCGGTGCGCGTCACCTGGGCGAGCGCCGGCGGGAACGTCGACAGCGTCGGCACGAACCGGCCCGCGAGGATCGCCGTGGCGTCGTACAGGTGCGGCGCGTACACGAGGTCGCGGCCCTCGATCGGCCCGAGCGTCGTCGGGGCCCCGAAGGCGACCAGCGGCGTGGGCTCGAGCAGCAACACGCGCCCCGGTGCATGGCGATCGCGCAGCGCGACGCACTGCCGGTGGAAGTCGCTGAGCCAGCCCCGCTCGAAGCGCCCGCGCACGACCTCGACCAGCGGCGCCATCGGCTCGTTGAAGAGGTCGTAGCCGACGACGGCGTCGAGCGGCGCGAGCGTCGTCATGACCTCGGCGACGGCGCCGAGGAACGCGGTGCGCAGGCCGCCGTCGTCGCGCCAGAACCCGGCGAAGCTCGCCTGCACGCCGCGCGACATCGCGTAGTACCAGAACCACTCGCGGCCGGTGGCGGCGCGGCCGGGTTGCGTGACCGCCCACGTGGGCGCGCCGTCGCCCCCGAACGCGCGCGCGTACAGGTCCTGGTGGAAGTCGACGACGACGGCGAGGCCGCGCTCGCCCGCCTCGCGCGCGAGCGAGGCGACGCGCTCGAGGTAGCTGCGATCGTAGCGCCCGCGCTCGGGCTCGATCCCCTCCCACGTCACGAGCAGGCGGATCGCGTTCATGCCCCAGTCCTGCAGGGGATCGAACCACCGCGGGTCGTCGAACGGCACGAACGGCGGGGTCTTGCTGCGACCCGAGACGTTGGCGCCGCGCAGCAGCACGATGCGGCCGGCGTCGTCGCGCAGCCAGCCGGAGTCGGCGTGCAGTCGGCCCATGTCGGGGGAAGCTACCACCGAGGCGCCCCGGGGGCGGCGGGAGGGGGCGGAGCGCGGGGGCGACCGACGATCACGGCTCGGGGCGGACCGCCCAGATCTCGTCGAGCTCGTGGCCCTGGAACGGCTCGGGCACGACGCCCTCGGTGGCGAAGACGTAGAGCGCGCAGCGGTAGACCGTGTCGAGGGTGTGGGCGACCACCGCGATCGCGACGTACGCGACCACCGAGGCGGCCGCGGCGACGCCGAACAGCACCGGCTGCGCCAGGGGTGTGATCCCGACGAGCACGAGCAGCGACAGGAGGCCGAGCGCGAGGATCGCCGCGGGCCACAGCACCCAGCCGAGCACGAGGCGGCCGACGAAGGCCTCCTTCCAGGTCTGGCGCATCAGCGCGGTCGAGCGGCCGAGCGCGGCGACGCCACCGCGGGGCTCGCGGGCGAGGACCGGCACGACCAGGTACGTCGCCGTCCACCACGCGACGCCGAGCAGCTTCGCCGCCAGGGGATTGCCCTGCGAGGGCCGGCGTCGCCCCGCCGTCGCGCCGCCGCGCAGACGGGCGAGGAACGCCCCGACCGACGCGTCGAGCACCGCGAAGGTGGCGATCCCCGCGATGCGTCGGTTGGCCGCGCGCAGCGACGCGCCGACGCCGAAGGGGCGCGACGCGAGCGCCTCGATCGTCGCGGTCGCGAGCGCGACGCCGAAGTAGGGCGCGACCAGGTGCGTGCCGAACCACAGGAACAGGCCCACGCCGATCGCCGCGCGACCGACGAGGCTCGCCTCTGGCGGCTCGCCGAAGCCCTGCGCGTCGAGCCACGGGACCGCCTGGAGCCCGAGCCACCCGAGCACCGCGCCGACGCTCGTCAGCGCCAGCGACACGACGCCGAGCAGCGCCGAGAACCAAAGCAGCCGCGGGTTGCGGCGGAGCGTCTGCCAGGCCGCGCGGAGGATCGCGCGGGAGCGTCGTCGGCTACTCATCGTGCATCGCCTTCCGGAAGTAGCGGAGGATTTCGCGGGCGGAGATCGCATGCTTCGCCCCGTCTTGGATCGCGCGGTCGTAGATGTCGCGGAGGATCGCCTCGCGCGTGGGGGCGGTGTCGCGGCGCAGCGGCGCCCCGAAGGTGCCGCGCCCGCGCTTCGCCACGATGTGGCCGCCCTGCTCGAGGTCACGGTAGGCGCGCGCGACGGTGTTCGGGTTGACGCCGATGCGGGCCGCGAGCTCCACGATCGTGGGCAGCTGCTCGTCCGCTGCGAGACGCCCGTTCGCGAGGGCTCGGACCACCGCCTCGAAGATCTGGCGGTAGACCGGGACCCCCCGATCGTAGTCGAGCTCGACCTCGAACGGCATGCCAAAACACTATATCACTAGTGTAATGGGATGCAAGTCCGACGTGACGGGGCCGTAACACGCTGCCTCGGGCGGCATGGTAGCTTCGCGCGGATGACCGAGGCCCGCGTGGCGACGAGGTTCGCGTGCGACGCCGACTTCTCGGTGAACGATCTGTTGCAGCGCTTGCAGCACACCGGCACGCTGCACGGCCCGGTCGACGCGCGGGTCGACGAGGTCTACCTCGACACGCGCACCGACGAGCTCGCGGGCGCCGGGCTCTCGGCGCGGCTGCGCGAGCTCGCGGGCGTCCGCACGGTGGCGCTGGTCGTCGTGCCGATCGATCCGAGCGTCGTCCTCGAGGCGCCGCCGGTCGAGCGCGCGTTCCCCCGCGGGGCGGATCTCGGCGAGAGCATCCGCGCGTGGGTCCACGAGCGCTTCGACTGGGCGCTCTCCGAGGCCCCGCGCGAGGTCCTCACATTGGTGATCGCGCGGCGCCGCTGGGCCCACGTCACGGAGGCGGGGACGACCGAGTTCGTCGTCGACGAGGTCTCGGCGTCCGAGCCGCACGGTCGTCGGGCGCGCTTCACCGAGATCGCGATCGAGGGCGGCGGCTCGGTCCTCGGCGCCCTCGGCAAGCAGGGCGGACACGCGGTGGCGCGGCGCTCGACGTTCGAGCGGGCGCGCGATGCCCTGGGCCTGGGCGAGTTCCGCTACGGCACCAAGCCCGCGGCGCTCGACCCCGACGATCTGCTGGTCGACGCGGCGCGGGGGGTCGTGGCGGCGTGGTGGTCCAACGCCTGTGCCCACGCGCCGGGCGTGCGCGTCGGCCTCGACCCCGAGCACGTGCACAAGATGCGTGTCGCGTTGCGCCGGCTCCGGACCGCGCTGCGCCTGTTCGACGACGCGTTCGACGAGCGGGCGCTCGCGGCGCTCCGCGATCGCGTGCGCACGCTGGCCCGCGCCCTGGGCGAGGTCCGCGACCTCGACGTGCAGCTCGAGTCGCTCGGCCACTGGCGCGATCGCTTCGCGATGGTCGACGCGCTGGGCTGGGATGACGTCGCCGTGCGGATCGAGCGTCGTCGTGCGCGTGCACGTGCCCGCGCGCTCGTGCTCCTCGAGGGCGAGCCGTGGCGGTTGCTCGCGACCGATGTCGAGCGCTGCCTCGCGCCCGATGCCCGCGGGCTCCGGCACACCGTCGGCGCGGTCGCGGGTGGGCTCGTCGCCAAGGGGGCCGAGCGGTGCGCCCGCGCCGTCGCGCGGCTCGAGGAGGGCGGGCCCGAGGAGGCCCACGCGCTGCGCATCGACATCAAGAACCTCCGCTACTCCCTCGACTTCCTCGGCGACGCGCTGCCCGGTGCGCTCGACGTCGTCGCCGATCGACTCGCGACGCTGCAAGAGGACCTCGGCCGCGTGCAGGATGATGTGCAGACCGGGGCCTTCGCGGCGCAGCTCGGGGCGATGGCGCCGCCACCGACGAGCGCCACCGCGTTCGCGCTCGGGACGTTGGTCGGCTATGGGCGCGCGCGTGCCGATCTCGCGAGCGCGACCGCCCGTGCCGCGGTCGCCGAGGTCGAGTTCGAAGACGCCCTCGCCGATCTCGTGGCGCTCGGTCGCGCCGACGAGCGCGCCGGGTCCGGTCGCGCCCGTCGGGGCTGATCGACCACGGGTCGTGATCGGTCGCGATCGGTCGCAACCGGCCTCAATCGGGGTGCGAACACTGTTCGATGCCCGGTGCCCGCGCGCGGCCGGTCGCGCGCTTGCCGAGCGTCGGCAACCTTGCCCATTGTCCCCGGGTGCACGGCCACGAGTCGGTCGCCTCGGGCGCGAGTGCCACGAACGGCATCGTCGTCGTCGTCGCCGACGAGCCGCCGCCGCAGCGTCGACTCGGGCGCTACGTCGTGCTCGATCGCCTGGGTACCGGTGGGATGGGGGCGGTGTACGTCGCGTACGATCCCGAGCTCGATCGGCGCGTCGCGATCAAGGTGTTGCGGGCCGATCGAGCCCGTTCAGATCGCGCGGAGGTCAATCGCCTGCGCCTGGCGCAGGAGGCCAAGACCCTCGCGCAACTGAACCACCCCAACATCGTGCGCGTGTTCGACGTCGGCATGGTCGACGGGCGGATGTTCATCGCGATGGAGCTGCTCGAGGGCGAGAACCTGCGGCGCTGGTGGAAGGCCGTCCCGCGCTCGGTCGAGGAGATCCTCGCGGTGTTCGTCGCGGCGGCCGAGGGGCTCGCGGCGGCCCACGACGCCGGCATCGTGCACCGCGACTTCAAGCCCGACAACGTCGTCGTCTGCGGTGACGGGCGCACGGTGGTGCTCGACTTCGGCATCGCCCGCGGCGCCGAGCTCGACTCCGGCGTGCACGACGTGCGGGGCGAGGCCGAGACGCCGAGCCCCACGACGCGGCCGCTGACCAATCCCGGGCGGGCGATGGGCACGCCGGCGTACATGGCCCCGGAGCAGCACCTCGGCGGTGTGCTCGACGGTCGCTCGGATCAGTACAGCTGGTGCATCGCGCTGTGGGAGGCCCTCGGCGGCGCGCGTCCGTTCGGCGGTCGGGCCACCACGATGCTGCAGAAGAAGGTCACGGCCGTGTTCGACATGCCGGCGGACACCACTGCGTTGCCGGCGTGGCTGCTGCCGGTGCTGCGCCGCGGGCTGTCGCCGCGGGCCGAGTCGCGCTACGGATCCATGCGCGAGATCTGCGAAGCCGTCGCCGCCGCACGTCCGCGCCGCCGAGGCCGACGGGTGCTGCGCCTCGCGGCCGTGGCGGGCCTCGGCGCGGCCGGTTTGTTCGCGGCGGCAAGTGCCGACGCCGGCGATCCGTGCCCGGCCGGCGAGCGGCGGCTCGGCGCGATGTGGAGCGGTGCGCGCGGCGACATGATCGGGCGCCACTTCGAGGACAGCGGCGTCGCCTATGCCCCCGGAACGTGGGCCCTCGTGCGTCCGCGCCTCGACGCGTACGCGCTGCGGTGGGCCGACGGCTGGCGCACGAGCTGCGAGGCCGCGCGCCAGGGCGATCGCGCGAGTGAACGGACGATGGCCTGCCTCGACGCGCAGCTCGAGGTGCTCGGCGCGCGGCTCGAGGTGCTCGGCGCCGCGACGCCCGAGACCATCGAGAACTCGAGCCGCCTGGTCGCGGAGCTGCCGTCGCCGCAGCGGTGCGAGGCGCCGGTGTCCGAGCCCGGGCTCGCCGAGATCGACGCCACGACGCGCGAGCAGGTGACCGAGGTCCGCGGCGAGCTCGCGGCCGTCGAGGCCCTCGAGCTCGCGGGCCGCTACGCCGACGGGCTCGAGCGCGGCCTCGCGGCGCTCGACCACGCGATGCGGGTCGGCTACGCGCCGGCGCTCGCCGAGGCGCTGTTCCTGGTCGGGCGCATGCACAAGGCGCTGGGCCGCTACCCCGAGGCCGCGCGTGTGCTGACCGACGCGGCGTGGACGGCCACCGCGGCGGACCACGACGAGATCGCCGCGCGGGCGATGACGGACCTCGTCATCGTCGTGGGACGCGAGCTCTCCGACGCCGCCGCCGGGCACGTGTGGGCCAACAACGCCGAGGCTGCCATCGCCCGGGCCGGCGGCGACGAGCTGCTCGAGGCCGGGTTGCTGAGCGGCGTGGGGCTGTTGCAGTTCCGCGAGGGCCAGTTCGACGAGGCGCGCCGCGGCGACGAGCTCGCGCTCGAGATCCGCGCCCGCCTGCTCGGCCGCGAGCATCCGTTGGTCGCCGCGTCGCACAACAACCTCGGCAGCGATCTGTGGATGCTCGGGCGCTATGGCGACGCCGAGGCCCAGCTGCGCGAGGCGATCGCGATCCACGAGGCGATCGCGGGCCCCGATCACCCGCGTCTGGCCGCGTCGCTCGACAACCTCGGGGCGCTGCTCGCCGAGAGTGGGGACCATGCCCAGGCGCGGCCGCTCATCGAGCGCGCGCTGCGGATCCGCGAGCGGGCGCTGTCGCCCAACCACCCCAGCCTCGCGGACACGCTCGTGAACCTCGGCGCGCTGCACGTCGCGCTCTCGGACGACGACGGGGCGCTCGCGCTGTTCGAGCGCGCGCGCGACATCATCGAGCGGGGCTCGGGGCCGGATCACCCATCGATGGCGACGTGCCTGTCGAACCTCGGCGGGGTGCAGCTCGATCGCGGGGACTACGACGCCGCCGAGGCCAGCTACACCCGAGCCCTCGACATCTACGCGCACAACCTCGGCGACGACCACGTGAAGGTCGGGCTCACGCTGGCGAACCTTGGCGAGGTACAGCGTCTGCGCGGTCGACTCGGGGAGGCCGCCGTGTCGCTCGCGCGCGCGGTCGATCTCGTCGAGGCGGGCCTCGGCCCCGAGCACCCGCGCCTCGCGTTCCCGGTCGGTCGACTCGGGCTCACGCGCCTGGAGCAGGGGGACGCGGCCGAGGCGGTGGTCCTGCTCGGCCGCGCGCTCGACCTGGGCCGCGACGTCGACGTCGTCGCCGGTGCGCGCGGCACCCTGCAGTTCGCGCGGGCGCGGGCGAGGCTCGGCTCGGGCGGCGACGTCGAGCTCGCGCGCGCCGAGGCGACGCAGGCCCGCAGCGTCGCCTCGGGCGCGGCGCTGCGCCGCGAGATCGACCGGTTCCTCGCGCGCCTGCCTCCTGCGCCGCCGTGATCGCTGGACGCGCGACGCGGCGCGTGGCATGCAGCGATCGAGGCCAAGCAAACGTGGGCAATCCCCGAGTCGTCCAGGGCATCGAAGGTCTGCGTGCGATCATCGGCGAGCCGCTGGGTCCCAGCCCTGGCCGCCTCGTCGATCAGGCGGCGGTCGCCGCGTTCGCCGACGTCACCGGCGATCACCAGTGGATCCACCTCGACGTCGAGCGCGCCCGCGCGACGCCGTTCGGCGGCACGATCATCCACGGCTATTTCGTGCTGAGCCTGGTGCCGACGCTGCTGTTCGGCGAGCTGCTGCGGATCGAGGGCGTCGGCACGATCCTCAACTACGGCCTCGACAAGCTGCGGTTCCCGGGCATCGCGAAGGTCGGCAGCACGATCTCGTGCAGGGCCACGCTCGAGTCGCTGACGCCGCGCTCGCCGGGCGACCTCGCGGTGTTCAACGTGTCGTTCCACGCCGACGGCGCCGAGAAGCCGTCGTGCGTGGCGCAGGTGCTGCTGTTGTTGTTGCCCTGACGCGCGAGCTCGTCACCGCGGGCGGCGTCGACGGGTCGGGCGGCACAGGGCCTCGGTGCACTCGTCGATGAGCGCGGCGATCTCGACGTCGCTCGGGCCCGGGGGGAACTCCGCGAGCGCGGCGTCCGGCTTGCCCATGAGGCCGCGATCGGTGGCGGCGGGCTCGTCGGCGAAGTCCCAGTCCGCGTCGAGGGCCGCGGTGATGGGCAGCATCGGCTCCTCGGCTGCGAAGACCACCGGGGGCTCGATTCGGTTGGCTGGGCTCATCTTCCACCTCCTGCGACGACCCCGACGGCGGGGATCGGTGCACCTGCTACGCAACCCACGTGCCACCCGAGGGGGCACACGTAGGCGCAGGGTTGCGCCCCTGGTCTCGCGCGCCGCGGGAGTGCGATGCGCTATTGGTGATGTGCAACCAGCCCACCCGGAGGTTCCCGGGTTTTCGCGTCGACCCGGGCGCGCGTCACTCGCTGCCGCGGTACAGGACCGTGCGCGAGTCGTCGAGGTCCTCGGGCTTGGGCGGCGGCGGGATGACGAGGGGCAGCGTGTGGCTCGGGCCGACCGCCGTCGGGACGCCCGGCGCGACCGGCCGGGGACGCGTGGCGGCCGTGCGCTTGTTCGCGGGCGCGGACTCGGCCTTCGGTGCGGGGGTGGGTCGCGCCGCAGGGGTGGGTCGCGCGGCAGGGTTGGGTCGCGCCGCAGGGGCGGGTCGCGCGGCCGCGGTGGGTCGCGAGGCCGCGGGGGGCTTCGCTGCGGCGCTGCCCGAGGGTGCGGCGGCGCGGGCGGGGGGCTTCGCTGCCGGGGTCGCGTGCTTGCCCGCGCGCGGTGCCGGGGTCGTCCGTGCCGGCGCGGCGGCGGGCTTCGCTGCGGCGCGGGGCGTCGCCGTCGCGGTGCTCGGTCGCGCCGCGGTGCTCGGGGCCGTGGCGCGCGGCGTCGGTGCGCTCGGTCGCGTCGCGATGCCCGGGGCTGTGGCACGCGTCGGGGCGGCGCTCGGTCGCGGCGCTGCGGGGCTCGTCGGGGTGGTCGTCGTTCGCGCGCTGCTCGGTTGCGCCGCGGTCGTCGGTTGCGAGGTCGCGACGCGGCCCGCGGCCGGCGGCTTGCCGACCGCGGTCGGCTTGCCCGGGGGTGGCGCAGTGGTCGTCGCCGTCGATGCGCCGCGCGTCGCCGCGGCCTGTGGTTCGGGTCGCGGGCTGCCCCCGCGCGCGCTGCTGCGGGCGGCCGCCGCGGCCGCGAGCGCCGCGAGCGTCGGCTTGGTCGACGGATGCGGAGCCGTGGCCGCGCGCGCCCGCGTGCTCCGCAGCCGCTCGGCG
>LNFM01005177.1_pt1 | contig 22961 bp, 23 predicted proteins | sample 596031 | NCBI WGS metagenome assembly LNFM01 (sample SAMN04254537, study PRJNA301005) | activated carbon metagenome | isolation source: dual media filters at the Ann Arbor, Michigan drinking water treatment plant | place: USA: Ann Arbor | reverse complement strand
GTGGAACTTGTCGGGCAGCGGCCGCAGGCTCTTGGTCAGCAGGCGCAGCGTGGTCACGCGCACCGACAGCTCGCCGGTCTTGGTCTTGAACAACTGCCCCTCGGCGCCAAGGATGTCGCCCAGGTCGAGGTGCTTGAACGATTCGTAGGCCGCCTCTCCCAGTGCGTCCTTGGTGACAAACAGCTGGATGCGCCCGCCGGTGGCACCGAGTGATCCGTCCTGCAGGGTGCAGAAGCTGGCTTTGCCCATCACCCGCTTCAACAGCATCCGACCGGCCACGCTGACGGTGAGGTTCAGCGCTTCGAGCTCCTCGTTGCTGCGCTCACCGTGGTTCACGACCAGTTCGGCGGCGCGGTTCGACGGCTTGAAGTCGTTCGGGAAGGCGACATCGCCGCTGGCATTGGCGGAGGCGCGGATCGCGGCCAGCTTCTCCCGGCGCTCGGTGATCAGCTGGTTCTCGTCCGCCGCAGGGCCTGTGGCGTTGGGCGCGGTCGGCGCGGAGGGGGCGTGGTCTGCAGTCATGGGGTCGTCGTCGGAGGGATCGTTGATTTTAGGTTGGGGGCTTTCTGGGCCGTGCGTCGGCGCCCGCGCCTAAAATCTGAGTGATGTTCAAACATGCGGCACGCCAACCCTGCGCGATGACAGCTCGCGTTGGCGCTTTGGGTTGGCCCTGCTGCCGCGATCGGCGCGAAGGCCGATGGGGCTGATTCATCCGACAGCCGTGATCGACCCGGGTGCCCAACTCGGCACCGGGACGCGGGTCTCGCACTTCGCGCATGTGTGCGCGGGCGCCCGCATCGGCGCCGACTGCGCTCTCGGCCAAGGCGTCTACATCGGCAACGAAGTCAGCATCGGGCGCAACGTCAACATCCAGAACAATGTGTCGGTCTACGACGCGGTGACGTTGGAAGACGACGTGTTCTGTGGGCCGAGCGTGGTCTTCACCAATGTATTCAACCCGCGCGCCGCGGTGACGCGCGGTGTTGAGTTGAGCAAGACGCTGATCCGCCAGGGCGCGACGCTCGGCGCCAATTGCACCGTGGTTTGCGGCACCACCATCGGTCGCCATGCCTTCGTCGGCGCCGGGGCGGTCGTCAGTCGCAACGTGCCGGATTACGCACTGGTGGTCGGCGTGCCCGCACGCCAGATCGGCTGGATGAGCCGACACGGCGAGCCGCTGGCCTTGCCGCTCAAGGGCGAAGGTGTCGCGTCGTGCCCGGCCACCGGGGAGCGTTATGTGTTGCGCGAAGGGGTGTGTTGTCTGGCGGCGGAAGTACCGGCTTGAGCGATCTCTGATCTGCCGCATTCGCCCTCATGCGCCATGAAGAACGCTGGATCGAAAGCAAGTATGTGCTGCACCGGGGTAGCTTGCGAGCCTCGCGCGACACAGCTCAGGTCGGCGTCGGTTCCCGGCTGATCACGGACCGCATCGCGTCGCTGTATGAGCAGCATCTGCCCCACTATGCCCGCGGTCGACTGATCGACCTGGGCTGCGGCAGGGTTCCGCTGTACGGCGCCTATCGCCGCCTGGTTGACGACGTGACCTGCGTGGACTGGCCGCAGTCAGTGCACACCGTTGACCACCTCGATCTGCAAGCAGACTTGTCGCAGCCGCTTCCCTATGCCGATGCGAGCTTCGACACGATCATCCTTTCCGACGTGCTTGAGCACGTGCCGACGCCCGACGCCCTGTGGACCGAGATGGCGCGTCTGCTGGCCCCGGGCGGGCACGTGCTACTGAACACGCCCTTCCTTTACAGCGTGCATGAGGCGCCGCACGACTACGGCCGCTACACCGAATACGCGCTGCGTCGTTTCGCGCTGCAGGCCGGACTGGAGGTGCGCTTGCTGCCGCCGATCGGCGGCAGCTTGCATGTGCTGGCCGATCTGCTGGCCAAGCACCTGGCACATCTGCCGGCTGTCGGCAACGCGCTGGCTTCCGCCGTTCAGGGCGTCGTCGCGCTGCTTGACTTCAGTCGCTTCGGTCAGCGTGTGGCCACGCGCACCGGTCCACGGTTTCCGCTGGGCTATTTCATGGTGGCCCAGCGCCCGCTGGCGGCCGGTGCTGCACTCGCTGCTGTCGGATGAGGCCGTCGCAGCGCGCCTTGCTGACCTACCTCGCGGCCCGGGTCATTCCTGCGATGGCGTCGATGGCGCTGACCTTTCTGTGCATCCATGCGCTGCGTCCCGAGGATTACGCGAGCTACAGCCTGACGCTGCTGGCGGCCGGCGTCGCCGCGGGCTTCGTGGGTGGGGTCAGTGCGCAGGCGATGCTGCGCTATGCCCGGGAGTTGTCAGCGTCGGCCCTGCGGCGCGGCCTGCTCGGCCTGCCCCTGTTCGCCGCGGCGCTGGCTTGCCCGCTGGTCGCGGCCTACCTGGCCTGGAGCGGCCAGTGGTCGGCGGCGGCGTTGATCGCGATCGCGTCGATCCCGGCGTTGGCCGTCATGGACACGCGGCGCAGCCTCTTCGTGGCCAGTGCCCGTGCCGATGCCGTGTTTGCGCTCGACGCCTGGCGCGCTGGCCTGGCCTTGCTGCTGACCTTCGTCCTGCTGAATCTGTGGGGCGCGCGCGCGGAGTCGCCCCTGCTGGCGCAGGCGATGGCGGTGCTCGTCTGCTTGCTCCTGGTGGGCAGTCGGCGGGCTGCGATGGTCCCGACCGGCAGTCGAACCATCGACGCGCAGTATGTGAAGTACGGCGTCGGCATGGCCGGTTGGATGGCGGTGATCGTCGCGCTGTCGCTGGCGGAGCGATCGGTCGTGGCTGAAGCTTCCGGGCTGGCTGCGAGCGGGCGATACGCGGCTCAGGCCGATGTGATCAATGCGGTGTTTGCGGCCCTGGGCGGTGCGCTGGCACAGGCGATGATGCCCGCCTACCTGGCGCAGGTGGCGGATCCCGACGCGGCCGCCCTGCGTCGCTTGCGCCGGCTCGCGCTGCTCGGCGTGCTGGCGATCTGCAGCCTTTGCGTGCTGCTGGGGGGCGCGTTGGCAATGTCGGACCTGGGTCGAGTTTCGGCGACCTGGACCGATGACTTGCCGACCGCCTGCGTCCTGGTTGCGGCCGGCGGACTGTGGACCGCTGCCGGTTTCGTGCAGAAGCCCATCGAGTTGCGTGGCCGCACGCACTGGCTGTTCGGTGGGGTTGCAGTGTCGCTGCTGCTGTTCCTGCTGATCGCGCCGACCCTGGCCGCGCGGCACGGCCCCATCGGCGTCGCTGCGGCCAAGCTGTTCGTCGGGCTGGTCTACACCGGCTTGGTCTGGCGGCTGTGCCGCACACGCCGATGACATTCGCGGTGGTCATCGTCAACTGGAACGGCGCAGCCGACACACTGGCCTGCCTGAAATCCTTGTATGCCGGCTCCGAGCAGGCGCTGGCCATCATCGTGGACAACGGATCGTCTGACGATTCGGTCTCGCGGATCACTAACGCGCTGAGACAACGAGGCATTGAACTGCTTCGGGTTGCGCCCACCGCCATGCCCACCGCGTGGGGCCGTGCCCGGGCCTTGCTGATCGAGTCTGGTGAGAACCTCGGTTTCGCAGCGGGTTGCAACCTCGGGTTGCGCGTCGCAGCGACGACGGCTTGCGAGGTCACCGTGTTCCTGAACAACGACACCGTGGTCGAAGCCGATGCGCTCGATCGCATCGTGGCGCGGCTCAATGGCGATCCTGCGTGCTACGCCTGCCTGCCGATGCTGACGGTGCACGGCAGCGACCGCATCTGGAATTGCGGCGGCGCGGTGTACGCGATCGGTCTGCGGCGCTATCACCTCGCGGGTCGACCTCGTGTCGAGGGCGCGCAGCGCGGCGAGATCGTCTGCAGCTTCTTCACCGGCTGCTGCTTCGCGGTGCGCACCGCCGATTTCGCGGCCCGGGGCGGGTTCTCCGAGCGCTTCTTCTTCGGCGAAGAGGATTTCGAACTCGCGCTGTGGATGCGCGAGCGCGGGCTGTCGGCGGTCTGCCTGACCACCGCCGTGGTCCAGCACAAGGTCAGCGCGGCATTCACAGCAGCGGCGGGGCCGCGCCAGAATGCCAAGGTGTTCATCTACTACCTCAACCGATTCATCCACATGCGCCTGCGCTTCGGCACGGTGCGCTGGTGGTGCTGGCTGGCGGCCTACCTTCCGTATGTGGCCGTGCTGCTGTGGCGCAGCGGTCGCTGGTCACCGGGTGAACTTCGTGGCTTTCTGCGCCGTCTGGTGCAGCGGGCGCGGACGATGGACAGGGTGGCCCGCGAGGATTTCGAGGCGGTGATGGCGGGCCGGCTGTGAGTGCAGTGGTTGGCTTTGACGTCGACCCACGCTGTCGCATCTGCGACGGCGTCGGCCCGTTTCACCACCATCGTGTGCGCGACATGATGTTCGGCCCGGGCGAGTACTTCGACTACCGGCTGTGCGCGGCCTGCGGTTGCCTGCAGATTGCCGATATCCCGGCCGATCTGTCACGCCACTATGGAGAGGGCTATTACTCGTTCGGCGAGCGCGCGCGTCCTGGTCGGCTGGGTTCTTTGCTGGTTCGGGCGCGCAACCGGCACCTCACAGGGCAGTCCAACCCTCTGGGATGGATGCTGGCGCGGATTCGACCTTTCCGAGCGCTGGCATCGCTCCAGTCGCTGGGTCTGCGACCCGATGCCCGCATCGTGGATGTCGGTTGCGGCAGCGGCGAGCTGCTGCTGGCCTTGCAGTCGGCGGGCTACACGCGGCTTCAGGGGGTGGACCCTTTCATCGCGCAAGATCTGGAGCTGGGTAGCGGACTGTGCGTCCGGAAGGCAGAGCTGGACGCCTTGCCCGCATCGTCGTTCGATCTGGTGATGTTCCACCACTCGCTCGAACACATCGTCGACGAGCCTGCGGCCTTGCGCGCGGCCCACCGCCTGCTGGTGTCCGGCGGTCGCTGCCTGGTGCGCATTCCGACCGTCAGCTCGCACGCATGGCAACACTACGGTGTCGACTGGTGCGCACTCGATGCGCCAAGGCATCTCGTTCTGCATTCGCGGCAGAGCATCGGTGTGCTGGCCGAGCGTTGCGGGTTCAAGGTGACCCGCATCGCCGACGACGCCGACGCCTTCCAGTTCTGGGGCAGCGAGCAATATCGACGCGGCATCCCGTTGATGCGCAGCGGCTCTCATGACATCGCGCCGGCGCCGGGCGCGTTCACGGCCGTTCAGCTGCGGGGCATGGATCGCCGCGCTGAGCAGCTGAACCGTGAGCATGCGGGCGACCAGATCGCAGTCGAGCTGCAGCGCGCCGAATGAATGCGCCGCTGTGGGTCTCCCGAGCCCGGACCATCGCCGCCTGATGAAGCTGCTGATGCTTGCCCCGGCCAGCGTGATCCACACCCAGCGCTGGGTCGAGGCGCTGCACGAGCGCGGCATCCAGTTGGTGCTGGCGACGCAGCATGACGACGCGTCCTGGCAAGCGCCAGCGGGCGTGAAGGTGGTTCGCTTGCCTCACCGCGGAACGGCCGGCTACTTTCTCAATGTGCCCTCGCTGCGGCGGCTGCTGCGCGATGTGCAGCCTGACCTGCTGAATGCGCATTACGCCAGCGGCTACGGCACCATGGCCGCGTTGAGCGGCTTTCAGCCCTGGCTGCTCTCGGTCTGGGGCAGTGACGTCTATGACTTCCCGTACGAGGGACGCCTCAAGGGCTGGCTGCTGCGACGCAACCTGCAACACGCCGATGCGGTCGCTTCGACCAGCGAGGCGATGGCGCAGCAGGTCCGGCGTCTGCTCCCTGACATCGGGTCCATCGCGATCACCCCCTTCGGTATTGACACCGACCAGTTCAAGCCCCAGCCGCAGCCGCACGAAGGCATCGTCATCGGGACCGTGAAGACGCTAGCGCCGAAGTACGGCATCGATTTGCTGCTGAGGGCTTTCGCGCAGTTACGCGCGACCGCCGATGCATCTGCTGCGCTGTCGCTGGTCATCGTCGGCGATGGGCCGCAGCGTGCTGAACTGGAGTCGCTGAGCCGAGCGCTGGGGATCGCGGCTGACGTGCGTTTCATCGGCGCTGTGCCGCATGCCGAGGTGCCCCAGTGGCTGAACTGCTTCGACCTGTACGTGGCAGCGAGCCGGCTCGACAGCGAGAGCTTCGGCGTCGCGGTACTCGAGGCTTCGGCCTGTGGCCTGCCGGTGGTGGTCAGTGATGTCGGTGGCCTGCCCGAGGTGGTGGTGCAGGGCGAAACCGGCTGCGTTGTTGCACGCGAGGACGTGACGGCATTGGCGCAGGCGATTCAGCGCTTGGTCGCTGCACCCGAGCTGCGCCGCCGTTTCGGAGCGGCCGGGCGTGAGCGGGTGCTGGCGCGCTATGGCTGGCCTTGCAGCGTCGACGCGATGCTGCGTTGTTTCGACGAAGTCGTCGCGCGCCACGCGCAGCGGCCCGCGGTGTCGGCAGGCGTTGCCCGATGAGCGACGCGCCGCACACGGTCAGCGTGATCGTGCCCTGCCGCAACGAGCGTGCGCACATCGGCTCGTTCTGTGCTGATCTGGCGCGCCAGAGGCTGCCCGACGGCTGGGCGCTGCAGGTACTGATCGCCGATGGCCGCAGTGACGACGGCACGCATGAACTGCTGCAGTCGCTGTGCGCGGGCGACCCGCGTTTGCAGCTGGTCGACAACCCGCAGCGCATCGTCTCCAGTGGGCTGAACCGCGCGATCGACGCTGCATGCGGCGAAGTGATCGTGCGCATGGATGTGCACACCGCTTATGCCGCCGACTACATCACCGAATGCCTGGCCGCCTTGCAGGGCACGGGCGCCACTTGTGTCGGCGGACCCTGGCGACCGGTGGGTAGCGGCTGGCCGCAGGCGGCGATTGCGCTGGCCTTTCAAAGCCGCCTGGGCTCTGGTGGCGCGGCATCTCGGCGTGTGGATTACAGCGGACCGGTCGATACCGTTTATCTCGGGGCCTGGCGCCGGGAGGATTTGCTGCGTCTCGGTGGTTTCGACGAATCTTTGGTTCGCAACCAGGACGACGAACTGAACCTGCGCATCGTGCGGTCGGGCGGTGTCGTGTGGCAGAGCGCGGCCATCCGCTCGACCTATACCCCGCGCGGATCGTTCACGGCGCTGTTTCGCCAGTTCTACCAGTACGGCTACTGGAAGGTACCGGTGATACGCAAGCACCGGTTGCCTGCGTCACCGCGGCATCTCGCCCCGTTTGCCTTCGTCTCGTGCCTCGTCTTGTTGGTCGTGCTGGCGCCGTGGTCGATGCTGGCGCAATGGGTGCTGATGGGTGTGCTTGCGGTTTACGCGCTGGCCGCGCTCGCCAATGCCTCCCTGCTCGCGCGTGCGCCGCATCGGCTGCGCGACACCCTGGGCATTGCATGTGCCATCGCCTGCATGCACCTGGGTTATGGCCTGGGCTTCGGCCGGGCGCTGGTCGAGGTGCTGCTGTTGCGTCGCACACCGGGCGCGGCAGCCACCCGCCTGACGCGCTGACGCGACGCATTGAGAATTCGCCCGTGACCACGACACCCGAGCACCACGATGAACCGACGGCGGTGGCCGAGCGCTATGCCCGACGCGCGGCTCGCGGCGATGTTGATGACCTTTACAGCCCGCTGCGACCAGAGGTGGTGCTGGCGCGGCAGCAGCGGCAGCAGGTCATGCTGGACCTGCTCTCGCGCCATGCGGCGCAGCCGCTGGACCATTTAAGAGTGCTGGAAATCGGCTGTGGAGCTGGCAGCAACCTGCTCGAGCTCGCCAGCCTCGGCTTCGATGCGAGCCGGCTGGTCGGCAACGAGTTGCTGCCCGAGCGTGCGGCGGCGGCGCGCGGCCAGTTGCCAGCCGCCACGGCGCTGCATGAAGGCGATGCATCGGCCTTGTCTTTTGTCGACGGCAGTTTCGATCTGGTTTATCAGTCGACGGTGTTCAGTTCGCTGCTCGACGACGCTTTCCAGCAGCGGCTGGCCGATGCGATGTGGCGTTGGGTCAAGCCCGGCGGCGCCGTACTCTGGTACGACTTCACCTACGACAATCCTCGTAACGCCGATGTGCGCGGCGTGCCGTTGGCGCGCGTGCAAGCGTTGTTCCCGAGGGCCTGCGTCGATGCGCGACGCGTCACGCTGGCCCCGCCGCTCAGTCGCCGAGCGGCCCGCATTCATCCGAGGCTTTGCAGCGTGCTCAATTCGCTGCCTCTGTTGCGCACACATCTGCTCTGCTGGATCGGCAAACCCCAATGACGCCTGCGCCTCCAAGCCCGTTCATCCCCTTCGCGCTGCCCGACATCGGCGACGACGAGATCGCCGAAGTGGTCGACACGCTGAAGTCAGGCTGGATCACGACCGGTCCGAAAACGCGGCGTTTCGAAGACGACTTCATCGCCTTTCTCGGGGAGGCAGGTTTGCACGCGATGGCCGTCAACTCGGCCACCGCCGGCCTGCACCTGGCGCTCGAAGCCCTGGGCATCGGCCCGGGTGACGAAGTCATCACCACCACCCACACCTTCACCGCCACCGCCGAGGTGGTGCGCTATCTCGGCGCCGACGTGGTGCTGGTTGACGTTGACCCTGCCACCTTGTGCATCGATGTCGCGGCCGTCGAGGCGGCGATCACGCCACGCACAAAGGCGGTGATGCCGGTGCATTACGCGGGGCTCGCGGCCGACATGGCCAGGCTGCTGCCGATGGCACGACGCCATGGCTTGAAGGTCGTCGAGGACGCGGCGCATGCGCTGCCGACCACTTGTGGTGGACAACTCGTCGGCACGCTCGAGAGCGACGCTACGGTGTTCAGCTTCTATGCCAACAAGACCATGACCACAGGCGAAGGCGGCATGGTGGTGACCGGCGATGCCGATCTCGCCAAGCGCATCCAGGTGATGCGATTGCACGGCATCAACCGCGACGCTTTCGACCGCTTCACCGCCAAGGTGCCGAGCTGGTACTACGAGGTCATCGCTCCGGGCTTCAAGTACAACCTGACGGACATCGCGTCGGCGATTGGCATCCATCAACTCACGCGGGCGCGCGCCTTCCAGCAGCAGCGTGCCGCCATCGCCGAGCGTTACGACGCGGCCTTCGCCGATCTGCCCGTCATCACGCCTCCCCAGCCCTTGTCTGGCGATATGCACGCCTGGCACCTGTACGTGCTGCGACTGGCTGACCATGCAAAACTGACCCGCGACGAGCTGATTGAGGGCCTCTATGCCGCCGGCATCGGCTGCAGCGTGCACTACATCCCGCTGCACCTGCAGCCGTACTGGCGCGACCGATACAAGTTGCAACCGCAACAGTTCCCGCACAGCCAGCATGCCTACGAGCGGATGCTCAGCCTGCCGCTGTACACCCGCATGGACCCGGCCGAGGTGCAGCGCGTGATCGACGCCGTGCGCTCGCTGCTGGGCTGACTGCGCCAAGGCATCGATGGCCAAGCGGCTGTTCGATCTGTGGGCCTCGGGCCTTGGCCTGCTGCTGTTGACGCCTCTCCTGCTGCTCATGGCCATCGCGATCAAGCTGGATTCGCCCGGGCCTGTTTTCTTCCGGCAGGTGCGCGTTGGGCGCCACGGCGCTGAGTTCCGCATCCACAAGTTCCGCACGATGACGCACCGGGATGCCGGGAGCGATGCGGCGGCACAGATCACCATCGGCGCCGATCCCCGCATCACCCGTGTCGGCGCGCTGTTACGCCGCACCAAGCTTGATGAACTGGCGCAACTGATCGATGTGTTCGTGGGGCGCATGAGCCTGGTCGGCCCGCGGCCGGAAGTGCCGCGCTATGTCGCGCTGTATCCAGGTCACTTGCGGGACAAGGTGCTCAGCGTGCGGCCGGGCATCACCGACCCTGCATCACTGGCCTTCCGCGACGAATCAGCGCTGCTGGCGCGCGTGGCCGACCCCGAGCGCGAGTACGTCGAGGTGGTCATGCCGGCCAAGCTGCGACTGTCGGCGCGCTATGTCGACGAGGCCAGCTTCGCAGGCGATCTGCGGCTGATCGGCGCCACGCTGCGCACGCTGTGGAACGGCACGCCAACATAATCGCCCCCCATGCTCTGGCATCGCATCGATCGATTTCTGGCCCGTTGGCGCCCGCACCGCCGGCCGCTGACCCTGCTGATCGACGCCGCGGTGATCGCCGTCTGCTGGAACTTCACTTATCTGTTCCGGCTCGGCTTCGAGCGCTGGTGGAGTCACCGACCAGGCTACGACGGCTGGGTGCTGCTGGGCGTGATCGTGACCTATCTGGTGGTGTTCTCGCTCGCAGGCGTGCCGCGCGGCATGTGGCGCTTCTCTGGATTCGGCGAGGTCAAACGACTGACCTGGAGCTGCGGCATCGCCGGCGCGCTGTGCGCCACGGGCGTGTTGATGCTGCAGCTCTACCAGGTGCCGCGTGCGGTGCTGGCCCTCCATCCGATCGTCACGCTGATGGGGCTGTGCATGACGCGCATCGCCTACCGCATGCTGTACGAACATGCGCGCGCAGAGATCACCGGTGCGAGCGGTGATGCGCCCGGCGGACCGCGTCGCGCCATCATCATGGGCGCTGGCGAAGCCGCGCGGCTGCTGGTGGCCGGCCTGCCACAGCAGGGCTGGACGGTGCTCGGTCTGCTCGATGACGATCCCGCCAAGCGCGGTGCCCGCATCTCCGGTGCGCCGGTGCTGGGCCGCTTCGATGAACTGAGCGACCCGCGTGTGATTGCCGGGGCCACGCACATCATCACCGCGTTGCCGAGTGCCACGGCCGCCCAGCGGCGTCGTGCGATCGAGCTGGCGGCCGCGACTGCGCTGCCGGTGCTGACGGTGCCCTCGGTCAGCGAGCTGCAGTCGGGCAGTGCGCGGGTCGAGCGCATCCGCGCGATCGAGCCCGACGACCTGCTGGGCCGTGAGCCCGTGGTGCTCGACGAGGCCGGCATCGCCGAGCTGGTCTCGGGCAAGACGGTGCTGGTCACCGGCGCCGGCGGATCAATCGGTAGCGAGCTGTGTCGGCAGATCGCCCGCTACGGCCCGGCGCGGCTGGTGCTCTATGAGTTGAGTGAGTTCGCGCTGTACCAGATCGAGCAGCAGCTCGGCGAGTTGCATCCTGGGCTGCCGCTGGTGCGGCTGATGGGCGATGTGAAGGATCTGGCGCATCTGCGCGCCACCTTCGCGGCGCATCGGCCGCAGCTGGTGTTTCACGCGGCGGCGTTCAAGCACGTGCCGTTGATGGAAGATGAAAACGCCTGGGCCGCGCTACAGAACAACACGCTGGGCACGCACCATGCCGCGCTCGCCGCCATGGAGAGTGGCGCCGAGCGATTCGTGATGATCAGCACCGACAAGGCCGTCAACCCGACCAACGTCATGGGCGCCAGCAAGCGTGCGGCCGAGCGGGTGTTGTCGCACCTGGCCACGCGGGGTTCAGCCACGGTCTTTTCGGCGGTGCGTTTCGGCAATGTGCTGGGGTCGAGCGGCAGCGTGATCCCGAAATTCAAGGAGCAGATCGCGCGCGGCGGGCCGGTGACGGTGACGCACCCGGACATCACGCGCTACTTCATGACCATCCCCGAAGCGGTGCGCTTGGTGCTGCAGTCGGCCGTGCTGGCGCGCAGCGGGCAGGTCTATGTGCTGGACATGGGCGAGCCGGTGAAGATCGTCGAGCTCGCGCGCGACCTGATCCGCCTCGCCGGCCACCGCGAGCGCGAGATCGGCATCGTCTTCAGCGGCCTGCGGCCCGGTGAAAAGCTCTACGAGGAACTGCTCGCCGACGACGACCTGACGCAGCCCTCCGCCCATCCGCGGCTGCGCATCGCACTGCTCAATGACGATGCCACCGAGGGATGGACGCACGAGCTGCTGCACTGGCTCGCCCAGCCGCAGCACGGGCGAACCCCTGTTGATCAGCGCACTGCGCTGGCCCGCTTCGTTCCCGAATACCAGCCGCGCTGAACGCTACTTGGGCACCGCCGATTCAACGGCGCGGCAACAGCCACTTCGGCACCCTGAACCGCACGATGCGCCAGTACAGCGCCACATACGAGACCATGAACAGCGCCAGGAAACCCGTCAGCACTGCGGTGTTGCGCCACCAGAGCACGGCCGGGATCACCGACAGGCTGCACAGCAGCCAGAGGTAGGGCGAAGTCAGTGAATTGCGCACGGTGAGCCGGTTCGACGCGGCCTCGCCGATCATTTGCCGCACCATACGGCGGTGGATCAGGGTGTGCATGTGGATGCCGTCAGGCTGCGACGAGGCCACCCCCTTGAGAACCTTGCGCCGGTACATCGAGAACAGCGTCTCGAAGATCGGATAGGCGCACAGCAGCAGCGGAAACAGCGGCGAAACGTCGGCGTTGCGCACGATCAGCAGCACCCCCAACTCAGCGACCATGAATCCGAGCAGGTAGGCGCCGCCATCTCCCAGGAAGATCAGACCGCCGGGGAAGTTCCAGACGAAGAAGCCCAGCACGGCGCCCGCCGAGATCAAGGCGGCGGTCAGCACCAGGCGGTCCTGCACCTGCAGCCCCACGTACGCCAATGCCATCAACATGATCAGAACGCACATCGACGCCAGGCCGTTGAAGCCATCGATGATGTTGATCGAGTTGGACACGCCGGTGATCACCAACAAGGTCAGCGCGACGGCAAAAGGCTCGAGCTGGATGAGCGTGTCGACGCCGGGGATGGCGGTGTGGCGTACGACGGTCTCCAGCAGCCACACCGCGAGGGCGGCCGAGATGACCGCGGCGATCAGTCGCCATGATGCTGACACCTTCTTCGTCAGGTCTTCGGCGAAACCAGCCGTGAAGGCTGGCAGCGCAGCTGCCAGCAACAACCACAGCGACTCGCTGAGCGCCGGCCGCGTGAACTCTGCCAACAGTGCCCCGGCGAACAGGGCCAGCAGCACGCCGACACCGCCGATGCGCGGGACGGGGCGGGTGTGAAACTTCTGCGGCCCCGAGATCTCTGTATCGGCCGAGAGTCCGCCGTGGCGATCGGCAGAGCGCAGCACCACCAGGGTGCTCAGCAGCGACACCGTGAAACTCAACAGCAAAAAACTCATGCGGGGCGCCGAGCGCTGGGTCCCGCTGTGTTCATCAGCATCATCGCCGGTTCAACGGCCAAACGGCGGCGCCGCGGCGTCCTTGGCCGACAACGCGGGTGTGCTCCCATTCAGTGGCCAGGCGATGGCCAGTGTGGGGTCGTCCCAGCGAATCGAGAACTCGGCCTCGGGGCGATAAAAGGCGGTCGTCTTGTAGAGAAAATCGGCACTGTCGCTGGTCACCAGAAAGCCATGCGCGAGACCCGGTGGGATCCACAGCTGCCGGTGGTTGGTGCCGGTCAGTTCGACGCCCACCCATTGGCCGCAGGTGGGGCTGTCGGCTCTCACGTCCACGGCCACATCGAACACGCTGCCTTGTGTCACACGCACAAGCTTTCCTTGCGCATGCGGCTCACGCTGCCCGTGCAGGCCGCGCAGCACGCCACGCGCGGAACGCGAATGGTTGTCCTGAACGAAGGCGATGTCCTGACCGACGGCCTGGTTGAAGGCCTGCTGGTTGAAGCTCTCGAGGAAGAAGCCACGTTCATCGCCGAACACCTTGGGCTCCAGGATCAACACGCCGTCGATGGCTGTCAGGGTCACCTTCATCAGAACACCTGGTTGTTGACGATCTGCATCAGATACTGACCATAGCCGTTCTTCAGCATCGGCCGCGCCAGCGCTTCCAGCTGGGCCGCATCGATCCAGCCGGAGCGGAAGGCGATTTCCTCAGGGCAGGCCACTTTGAGGCCCTGCCGTTTTTCCAGCGTGGCGATGAACTGCCCGGCTTCGAGCAGGCTGTCGTGGGTGCCGGTGTCGAGCCAGGCATAGCCACGGCCCATGATCTCGACGTTCAATTGCCCCTGCGCCAAGTAGCGGGCGTTGACGTCGGTGATCTCCAGTTCGCCGCGTGCGGAGGGCTGGATGTCCGCAGCGATGTCGCAGACCTGGTGGTCGTAGAAGTACAGGCCGGTGACCGCATAGTTGCTCTTCGGTGCTTTCGGCTTTTCCTCGATGCTGAGCGCGCGCTTGTTCGAATCGAACGCGACGACACCGTAGCGCTCTGGATCCTGCACGTGATACGCGAATACCGAGGCGCCGGTGCTGCGCGCATCCGCGGCTGACAGCAGGCCTTGCAGATCGTGTCCGTGGTAGATGTTGTCGCCCAACACCAAAGCGCTCGGCGCGCCGGCGACGAAGTCCCGGCCGAGGATGAAAGCCTGCGCCAGCCCGTCGGGGCTGGGCTGAACGCAATAGCGGATGTGAATGCCCCAGCGGCTGCCATCGCCGAGCAAACTCTCGAAACGTGGCGTGTCCTGTGGTGTGCTGATCAGCAGGATGTCGCGGATGCCAGCGAGCATGAGTGTGCTGAGCGGGTAGTACACCATCGGCTTGTCGTACACCGGTAGCAATTGCTTGCTGATGGCGAGCGTGGCCGGGTGCAGGCGGGTGCCGGAACCACCGGCCAGCAGGATGCCTTTTCGGCTGGGGGTGTTCATGCGCGAAGGACGTCCAAGGATGAGGTCACAGGATTTCCGCCAGCAGCCGATCCACACCGGTCTGCCACGCAGGCAGGCACAGATCAAAGCTGTGTTGCAGCTTGCGGGTGTCCAGCCTTGAATTGCGAGGCCGCTGAGCGGGTGTCGGGAATGCGCTGGTCGGGACCGCTTCGATCGCGCCGGGTGCCACGCGGACCGGACGGCCCGCAGCCCGCGCGTGCTCGATCACATGCCGTGCGTAGCCATGCCAGCTGGTCTGGCCACCAGCGACAGCATGGTAGGTGCCGCTGAGTTCAGGCTGTCGCGCGAGTTGGCGCAGGGCATGCGCCGAGATGTCAGCCAGCAGGTCGGCGCCCGTCGGCGCCCCGATCTGATCGTCGATGATCTTCAACGCGTCGCGCTCGGCCGCCAGCTTCAGCATGGTCTTCGCGAAATTGCCGCCGCGAGCAGCGTAGACCCAACTGGTGCGCAGAATGAGGTGTTGGCAGCCGCTGCGGCGGATCGCTTCTTCGCCTTCGAGCTTGGTAGCGCCATACACACTCAGTGGGCCGGTCGCCGCCTCTTCCACCCAGGGTGCGCTGCCACTGCCGTCGAACACATAGTCGGTGCTGTAGTGCAGCAGCGTGGCGCCAAGGGCCGCCGCTTCGCGGGCCAGCACGCCCGGGGCGGTCGCGTTGATGGCACGTGCCAGTTCAGGTTCGCCTTCAGCCTTGTCGACCGCGGTGTGCGCCGCGGCATTGACGATCCACTGCGGTGCTATGGCGCGCACGGTGGCGGCCAGCGCCGCGGGGTCGGAAAAGTTGGCGTGCCAATCGGTGCTGTCGGCATCGAGCGCGATCAATTCACCCAGCGGTGCCAGCGCGCGCTGCAGTTCCCAGCCGACCTGCCCGCTCTTGCCGAACAACAGTATCTTCATGGTGAGGTGTCGCTGGCGGCGCGCGCTGAATAATTGGCGTCCACCCATTCACGGTAGGCGCCGCTTTGCACCCGGGCCACCCAGTCGGCGTTCTCGAGGTACCAGCGCACCGTCTGGCGGATGCCGGTCTCGAAGGTCTCGGCTGGCTTCCAACCGAGTTCCCGCTCAAGCTTGCGGGCGTCGATGGCGTAGCGGCGGTCATGACCGGGGCGGTCGGTGACGTGGGTGATGAGTCGGCGGTAAGGGCCGGCAGCATCGGGGCGCATTTCGTCGAGCAGCGCACACACCGTGTGCACGATGTCGATGTTGGGCTGCTCGTTCCAGCCACCGATGTTGTAGGTTTCGCCGACCCGGCCGCGCTCCAGCACGACGCGGATCGCAGCGCAGTGGTCCTTCACATACAGCCAGTCGCGCACCTGCCGCCCGTCGCCATAGACCGGCAGCGGCTTGCCCGCCAGCGCATTGACGATCAGCAGCGGAATCAATTTTTCGGGGAAATGGAAGGGCCCATAGTTGTTGCTGCAGTTGGTGGTCAGCACCGGCAGCCCGTACGTGTGATGCCAGGCGCGCACCAGGTGATCGCTGGCGGCCTTGCTGGCCGAATACGGGCTGTTCGGCTCGTACAGATTCGTTTCGGTGAACGGTGGGTCGTTCGGGCCGAGCGAGCCGTAGACCTCGTCAGTGGATACATGATGGAAGCGGAACTGGCTCTTTTCGCCCTCCGGCAGCGTCAACCAGAACGCCCGCGCGGCTTCCAGCAAGCTGAACGTCCCCTGCACATTGGTATGGATGAACGCGCCAGGCCCGTGGATGCTGCGATCGACATGGCTTTCGGCCGCGAAATGCACCACCGCACGAGGGCGATGGATGGCAAACAGGCTGTCGAGAAGTGCGCGGTCAGTGATGTCGCCGTGGACGAATACATGGCGCGGATCGCCGTCCAGCGATCGGAGATTCTCGCGGTTGCCCGCGTAGGTCAGTGCATCGAGGTTGAGCACCGGCTCGCTGGAGTGGCTCAGCCAGTCGAGAACGAAGTTTGCACCGATGAAACCGGCGCCGCCTGTCACGAGGATCATGGGTGCTGGGGCTGAGTCTGGAGGTGCGCATCGGCTGGAGATGCCGATGCTTCGAATCATTCTAGGGGCGGCTTTTGACGAGCTCTCGCTCTTGCCGGGCGCCAGCGGCGATAATCCACGGATGACTGAAACACCCCAAGAAGCCAGCCCCGATACCCCGGCCAACGAAACGGTTGCCGCCCCGGTGCGCTTCGACACACTCGCACTCGACGACAAATTGCTGCGAGCGGTGGGTGACTCTGGCTACACGCAGATGACACCGATCCAGGCCAAGGCCATTCCGATCGTGCTTGATGGGCGTGATGTGATGGGTGCTGCCCAAACGGGCACCGGCAAGACCGCGGCGTTCACCTTGCCGCTGCTGCAGAAGATGCTCAAGCACGAGAACAGCAGCGCGTCGCCAGCTCGTCATCCCGTGCGTGCGCTGGTGCTGGCGCCGACACGCGAACTGGCCGATCAGGTCGCCAACAACGTCAAGACTTACGCCAAGCACACCAAGCTGCGATCGATGGTGGTCTTCGGTGGCATCGACATGAAGCCGCAGACCGCCGAGCTGAAGACTGGTGTCGAGGTGCTGATCGCCACGCCGGGCCGCTTGCTCGATCACATCGAGGCGAAGAACTGCAATTTGGGGCAAGTTGAGTACGTCGTCCTCGACGAGGCCGACCGCATGCTCGACATCGGTTTCCTGCCCGACCTGCAGCGCATCCTGAGCTATCTGCCCAAGCAACGGCAGACCTTGCTGTTCTCCGCGACCTTCTCGCCGGAAATCAAAAGGCTGGCCGAGAGCTATCTGCAGAACCCGATCCTGGTCGAGGTGGCACGGCCGAATGCCACAGCGACGAATGTCGAGCAGCGCTTCTTCAGCGTCTCGACCGACGACAAGCGGGCCGCGGTGCTCAAGATCATCCGTGATCGGGCATTGACCCAAGCGATCGTGTTCGTCAATTCAAAGCTGGGTTGCGCGCGACTGGCCCGCTCGTTCGAGCGCGACGGCCTGCGCACCAACGCGCTGCACGGCGACAAATCTCAGGACGAGCGTCTGAAGGCACTCGAGGCCTTCAAACGTGCCGAGGTGGACGTGCTGGTGTGCACCGACGTCGCGGCCCGCGGCCTTGACATCGCCGACCTGCCGGCGGTTTTCAATTTCGATGTGCCGTTCAACGCCGAAGATTACGTTCACCGCATCGGCCGAACGGGTCGCGCGGGCGCGTCGGGTCTGGCAGTTACCTTGGTGTCGCGTGATGACGCCCGGCTGGTTACCGACATCGAGAAGCTGATCAAGAAGAAGATCGAACTCGAGCCGATCGAGCTCGACGAGGCACCGGTGCGGCGCGAACCACGCGCCGAGCGGCCTCGCCGCGAGTCGGACGATCTGCCACAGGTGGTGGCCGATTCAGGCGCCGAACCGGCGGCAGCCGATCGGCCGCGCTCGCCGTACCGCAGTGCGGGTGAGGGTGCTCGCAAGGCTCCTTCCGATCCTTTCTTCGACCGCCCCTACGAGCCCAGCGCCACCGCGCAGCCTGCCTGGGAGTCGGCGTCGGTCGCGCCAGCAGCTTCATCTCGTGGCCTGTCCCCGAACATCAAGCCGAAACGGCGCGTCGCCGCGCTGTTTGGCGAGAAGATCACAGCCGATCAGAGCGAGTAACCGCCGTTGGATGACGGTTGGCGCCCTGCAGGTGTCGGGCGGGATCAGGCGAGCAAGGAAAACACCGCGGGTGTGTCGTTCGGCATCGATGCCGGCCTGGATTTCCACTCTGCGACCGTATCGGTGCGGCTCCAGCCTTGTGCGAGCGTCAGGGCGCAGCTGACCGATAGGCGCGTGCTGCCATTCAGCGTGTCCAGCAGCGCACCCATCAGGGCGGCGTTTCGGTAGGGTGTTTCGATCATCAGCTGCGTCTGCTGTGCCCGACGTGACATCGATTCCAACTCGCGAATGCGCGCTGCGCGTGCAGCGGCATCGACGGGGAGATAGCCGACAAAGGCAAAGCTTTGGCCATTGAGTCCGCTGGCTGCCAGCGCCAGCATCAGCGAGCTCGGTCCCGACAGCGCCTCGACGCGAAGCTTCATGCCGTGCGCCGCTTGCACGAGCGCTGCGCCCGGATCGGCGACGGCCGGCAATCCGGCTTCTGAGATCAGGCCGATGTCCTGGCCATCCAATGCGGGCGCCAGCAGTGCGTTGAGTGACGAACTCGGCGCCTGCGGAGCGCCCTTGTTGGCGCGAGGCAATTCGACGATCCGGATCGCCTGCAAGGGTTGCGACAGCGCCACGACTTCGTTCACGCGCTTCAGGAAAGCCCGCGTGGTCTTCGCGTTCTCGGCCACCCAGCAGGGCAACCGCGCGGCGATGCGTATGACCCCCAGAGGCAGCACGTCCTGCAGATCCGGCAGGGCGCCTGCGCCCAAATCAAGGCGCGCCACGCCGAAATCCAGCGTGTTGGGCACCAGGTACAGCGTACCGTTCATGAGGCTGTGTGCCCCAGCGGATCGATTCCTGCCTGACGCAGCAGCGTGCAGGTGCGGATCAACGGCAGCCCGATCAGCGCCGTCGGGTCATCCGACTCGACCGCGTCGAGCAGTGCTATGCCGAGTGTCTCGACCTTTGCACTGCCGGCGCAGTCGTAAGGGCGATCGATTCGCAGGTAGTGTTCAATTTCAGTGTCCGACATTTGCCGGAAGGTCACGCTGACGCGCGCGAGGGCACTCGCTTCGAAGCCGCTGTTGGCACACACCACGGCCACCGCGGTGTGGAAGACCACCTGTCGGCCGCGCATTGCACGCAGTTGTTGCACTGCCGCGTCGTGATGGCCAGGCTTGTTCACCGCTTCCCCGTCGAGTTCGGCGACCTGGTCCGAGCCAATCACCACTGCCCACGGATGCCGCGCTGCCACTGAACGGGCCTTGGCCAGAGCCAGCCGCGCGGCCAGTGATTCCGGCAGTTCCGTCGGCTGCGGCGATTCGTCGACATCCGGCGCCATCACGTCGAACGGCATCCGCAACCGCCGCAGCAACTCCTGCCGGTACACCGAGGTGGAAGCCAGAATCAGCGGTGCTTGCATGTGCATTTTCGGGATTGTCCCATTGGGTCTACCGCTGCATATGCTGCCCGCCCGCAACGTACACTCGACGCCATGGCAGCGCGTGCATTCGACCCCTTGTGCGTGGACGTGGCTGCGTTTGCCAAAGAAGCTGCAGAGGCAGCCGGAACCTGGCCGCTGGCAGCGCTTGATCGGTTGTGCGGGGAGGCTCATGTCGACGCCAAGCCGGCGACCGACGAGAAAGTCGAATGGCGGGTAACCGGTGAATCCCGCGCCCGCCGTGGTGGTGAACCACAAGTCTGGCTGCACTTGGAATGCCGGGCGCGGCTCGGTTTGGTCTGTCAACGCTGCCTGCAGTCGGTAGACACGGCGGTGGACGCGCAGCGCAGTTTTCAATTTGTCGCCGATGAAGCACTGGCGGCTGAAATCGATGCCGACAGCGAAGAGGACGTGCTGGCCCTCAGCCGCACGCTGAGCCTGATCGAACTCATCGAGGACGAACTGCTGCTGGCCCTTCCGCTGGTGCCACGCCATGCAACGTGCCCGCAGCCCTTGAAGCCACCTGACAACACCGAGCCGTTCGAGGAGCGTGCCAACCCCTTTGCGGTGCTGGGCGAGCTGAAGCGAAAGTCACTGCCCAATTGATGCGCGCTGCTGATATACTTTTGGGCTTTTCGGCAGGTGTTGTCCCCAGGGTTCAATCCGGGCCAACTGGCCTCAGGCTCTGATAAGGGCCCGTCCCGCAGTGGTTCGCCACCGGGCGCCACCACCAACGTATGCGGAGATTCACATGGCTGTCCAGCAAAACAAGAAGTCGCCTTCGAAGCGCGGCATGCATCGGTCCCACTACGCGCTGAACACGCCCGGAACCGCGATCGAGCCAACTACGGGTGAGCAGCACCTGCGTCACCACATCAGCCCCAACGGTTTTTACCGTGGCCGCAAGATCTTCAAGACCAAAGCAGACGCTTGAGCGTTAGACGCTCGATCGAAAGCGTTGCGCTGCCGCAGCGCCTAGATTGATCAACTGCTGTTACCGATGGCCCGGCCGCTGCACACTTGCAATGCCGGGCCTTCGCATTTTTGCTAGGCCCCTGCTGCTCTTCAACCGGTAAGCGTCACCGTGATCGCTGTGTCGACAACATGAACCAGGGTATCTCGCGTCGCCAAGTGCGTCTGGCTGTCGATTGCATGGGGGGTGACCACGGTCCGTCGGTCACTTTGCCGGCTTGTCGCGCGTTTCTCGAGCATCACCCTGAGGCCGAACTGATCCTGGTCGGACGCCCCGAGGCGTTGTCGCCCGCAGCCCGTTGGGCGCGATGTCGCTTGGTCGATGCACCGGAAGTGGTCGAGATGCACGACGCGATCGAAGTCGCACTGCGGCGCAAGAAGCGCTCGTCGATGCGCCTGGCCGTCGACCTCGTCAAGCCCGATGACGATGGCGTCTCTGCCGCTGATGCCTGTGTGTCTGCCGGCAACACTGGCGCGCTGATGGCGGTGTCACGCTACGTGCTGAAAACGCTGGAGGGCATCGACCGGCCGGCCATTGCGACGGTGATGCCCAACCAGCGCGACGGCTACACCACCGTACTCGACCTCGGTGCCAACGTGGATTGCACCGCCGAGCACCTGCTGCAGTTCGCAGTCATGGGCAGTGCGCTTGTCTCGGCGGTCGAAGGCAAGGAACAGCCGACCGTCGGCTTGCTGAACATCGGCGAGGAAGCGATCAAGGGCAGCGACACCATCAAGCAGGCCGGGGAGTTGCTCCGTGCCGCCGCGGCCAGCGGGCACTTGAATTTCCACGGCAATGTCGAGGGCAACGATATCTTCAAGGGCACGGCCGACATCGTTGTGTGCGACGGGTTCGTCGGCAATGTGGCCCTGAAGACTGCCGAAGGCCTGGTGGCCATGCTTTCAGACTTCATCAAGCAGGAATTCAAGCGCAACCTGCTGACCAAGATTGCAGCCGTGGTGGCTATGCCCGTGCTGAACCGCTTCAAGGCGCGTGTCGATCACCGGCGATATAACGGTGCCGCGTTGCTTGGATTGCGTGGATTGGTCTTCAAGAGCCATGGCTCTGCCGATTCGTTTGCGTTCGAGCAGGCGCTGAACCGGGCTTATGATGCCGCCCGCAACGGGTTGCTCGACACCGTGCACGACCGCATCCGCGACACCCTGCAGGCCATGCCGGCACATCCGCTTTCTGGCGACAACGACAACCCCAAGATGATGGCGTCCCGCCTCACCGCATGAATCGCACGGTCTTCGCCTCAGTTGGATCGGCGGGGCGCTATTCGCGCATCGCAGGAACCGGTGGCTACCTGCCAGCCAGACGATTGACCAACAGCGCCCTGGCCGATCAACTCGCCGCGCGTGGGGTCGAGACCTCCGACGAGTGGATCGTCGAGCGCACTGGCATCCGGGCGCGGCATTTCGCTGCCGACGGAGAGCAGTGCAGCGACCTTGCCGTGGCCGCTGCGCGGCGAGCACTTGAGGCCGCCGATTGCGATGCCGCCTCAATCGACCTGATCATTGTCGCCACCTCTACGCCTGACATGGTGTTCCCTTCGACGGCCTGCATCGTGCAGCAAAAGCTCGGTGTTTCCGGCTGTCCGGCGTTCGACATCCAGGCGGTGTGTTCCGGGTTCGTGTATGCGCTGACGGTGGCCGATTCGATGATCCGCACCGGAGCAGCCAGCAAGGCCCTGGTGATCGGCTCCGAGGTGTTCTCTCGCCTGCTTGACTTCGATGATCGAGGAACCTGCGTGCTGTTCGGCGACGGTGCCGGGGCAGTGGTGCTGCAGGCCAGCGATACGCCGGGTCTTATCGCCAGCGAACTGCACGCTGACGGCCGACATGTCGATATCTTGTGCACACCCGGCTGCATTGCAGGCGGTCAGGTTCGAGGCGATCCCACGCTGAAGATGGATGGCCAGGCGGTGTTCAAGCTGGCGGTCGGCGTGCTCGAAGAAGTGGCGCGCTCGGTACTGGTCAAGGCGGGCCGCAGCGAAGCTGACATCGACTGGCTGATTCCGCATCAGGCCAACATCCGCATCATGCAGAGCACCGCGCGCAAGCTGAAGCTGTCGATAGACAAGGTGATCGTCACCGTAGCCGACCACGGCAATACGTCTGCCGCGTCGATTCCTCTGGCGCTCGATGTCGCTGTGCGTGACCGGCGCATCACGCGGGGCGACACGGTCATGCTCGAAGGCGTAGGCGGCGGGTTCACCTGGGGTGCTGTGCTGTTGGATTTTTGAGGTCGCTGCCCCGAGCCTGGGTTGTCGTGCGCTGCCTTGTTTCTCTTGTCTCTTTCCCATGTCGATCACTTCATTCGCTTTTCTCTTTCCTGGTCAGGGCTCACAGGCTGTGGGCATGCTCGATGCCTGGGGCGACCACCCCGCAGTCGCGCAGACGCTGACCGAGGCTTCTGATGCGCTGGACTCCGACATCGCGAGGCTCGTCCGCGAGGGTCCGA
>LNFM01013979.1_pt1 | contig 22965 bp, 23 predicted proteins | sample 596031 | NCBI WGS metagenome assembly LNFM01 (sample SAMN04254537, study PRJNA301005) | activated carbon metagenome | isolation source: dual media filters at the Ann Arbor, Michigan drinking water treatment plant | place: USA: Ann Arbor | reverse complement strand
TGGCCACCGAGAAGATCTTGATGATCTTGTTCTGGTTGATGTTGATGAAACCGACCGTGGCGTCCATCAGGAAGTTGATCTTGTCGAACAGGAAAGCGGTGTGGCTGTCGAGCGAGTCCAGGTCGCGCAGGATCTGGCGCGCGTCTTCAAACTGCTCGGCGCTGAGCAGGCGGCTGCGCATCATGAAACTCACCGCGCGGCGCGTGTCCATCACGTTGCGGCGTATGCGGCCCGACATGTCCTCATGCCGCGCAATGGCCGAGAGCGCTTCGCTCAGCAGGTTGTCCGAGGCGTTGCTGTTGAGCACCTTCTTGCTCACGGTCTCGATCTCGTCGTAGATGTCCTCGAGCGTGTCGGCGCAGTACTCGGCGTCGGCGTCGAACAGCATCAGCAGCACGTCCTTGGCGTCCTCGATCAAACCCGGCATGCGGCGCGCGCGCATGCGCAGCAGTCGGAACACCGGCACGTCTTCGTCGTGGATGGAGAACAGCACGCCCTGGCTCTTCAAGGTGTCGTTGTGCTCGTTCAAGATGAAGGCCACCCGCACTGCACGTGGGTCTTCTTCGTCGTCGATCAGGAAGTCGGAGCGAACATGCAGCTCGCCGTTGTCTTCCTCGAAGAAACGGGCCGACTCCTCGATGTCCTCGTCCATCGCGTCTTCGGGAATCGACAGGCCGAAATGCTGCTTGACCCAGCGGCGCTCTTCGGGTGTGGGGTCTTCCAGATCAACCCAGATCGGCTTGAATTGCGCGAGCTCTTCGAGCGACTCGATCTCTTCCTGGAAGAGGCGGCCATTGGCCAGAGTGAATACGTTGAGCATGAAGCGCTCCCGGCGAAGTCTGCTGTCTGAAAGGGCGGGCCGCATGGGCAGGCCCGAGGGCGGGAAGGGTGCTTTCAGCCAGCAGACCGCCCGATTCAGGTCGCGGCGCGGGCGGCGGCGATCAGACGGTTGCGGGGTTGGCTGAAAGCACGCAACTGGGGGGCGTGCTGTCCATGAGGGCTCTCCGGGGTGGCTTCGACCGGCGAATTATGGCACTGCAGCAGCGCCGGCGAGGGGCGCATGTGGCGCCAGAAAGCGCATCAATTCTTCTTTTCGGCGCCAGGCATCGTGCTCGCCGAGTTCGATGAGTGCGTGCACGAAGCCGGGTTCAAACAACAGGTAGCTGGCCAGCGCCGCCGCACTGCCGGCCGCGCCGCGCGCGGTGTCCAGCGCGCCCAGGCCAGCGAGGGTGTTGCGGGTGGAAGCGGGCAACTCGCCGATGTGTTTGCGCGCCAGTTCGTCAAGCGAGAAGCTGGGCTGGATGGCCAGCACGTCGACCGGGCGGTACGGCAGGGCCGCAGCCAGGGAAGGCGGCAGGCGCGACAGGGTCTCGCTCACACGCTGGGCCTGCTCCACATCGGCCTGCAAGGTGTCGTGGAACACGCTGGCCATGGCGTGACCGGCGATGGTGCCGGCCGTGGGCTCGCCCGCGGCCCGTGCCACCATGCCCGAGCGCTGCGGCTGGCCGACACCGATCACCAGCACGCGCCGGGCGCCGAAATGGATGGCCGGCGACAGTGGCGAGAGCTGGCGCATGGAGCCGTCACCAAAATGCTCCTTGTGGCCCTCGACCCACAGGGGCACGGCAGGAAACAGGAAGGGTATGGCACTGGAGGCCATGAGGTGTTCGATGGTGACGGGCTGGAAATCCGCCCGGCGACCGGGCCGGTGCCAGGCCTGCGCCGGATGGCCGGGCCGGGTCTGGCAGAAGGTCCAGTGCTCGCCGCTGGTGTAGCTAGACGCCGTGACACCCAGGGCCTGGATTGTTTGTCGCTCCAGCGCCCGCTCCAGTCCCTGCAAGTCGATGGCGCGGTGCAGCGTGTCCACCAACGGCAGGGTGTCGAGCAGGGCGCGGTGGCGCCGCACCTGGCGCGCCAGAGTCCAGCCCGCCACCAGCCGGTTGGCGCGCACCCAGCCCGGCGCTTCCAGCCGGTAGACCTGCTCCGAACGCAAGCCCGTCCAGAAGTGGGCCAGCAGCGGCAGCGCCGCCAGCCCCTGCTCGGCCACGCTGGCGAGGTAGGCCGCGTTCAGCGCACCGGCTGAGGTGCCGAACAGCCATTGAAAAGGAAACGCCTGCGCGCCCTGGGGCTGCATGGCGGCCAGCGCCTTGAGCACGCCGGCCTGGTAGGCGGTGCGCGCGCCGCCGCCCATCAACACCAGCGCGCATGCATCGGGGCTCGCCTCGTGCGAGGCGGGCAGCAGCATGTTGTGGGTGATGAGGGTGTCGAGGGACATGGGGTGCGGCTCGTGTCCCGTTTCAGGGTGGTGGTGCTCAGGCCTTGCCGCGGCTGAGCAGCCAATACAAAAAGATCGCGCCGAAGGTGGCGGTGCCGATGCCACCCAGGCCGAATTCACCGAACTCCAGGATGATCGGGATGGCGGCCACCAGCAGGTTCTTGTTGTCCGAGAAGTCGACCTTGTTGTCGACCCAGATCTTGGCGCCGGCAATGGCGATCAGGCCGAACACCACGATGGACACGCCGCCCATGACCGCCAGCGGGATCGCCTGGATCAGCGCGCCGAACTTGGGGCTGAAGCCCAGCACGATGGCAATCACCGCGGCCACGACGAACATGGCGGTGGAGTAGATCTTGGTGGCGGCCATCACGCCGATGTTCTCCGCGTAGGTCGTCACCCCGGTACCACCGGCCGCGCCGCTGACCATGGTGGCCACGCCGTCGCCGATGAAGGCCCGTCCCAGGTAGGGGTTGAGGTCGCGTCCGGTCATGGCGCTCACGGCCTTGATATGACCCAGGTTCTCGGCCACCAGGATCAGCGCCACCGGCGCGATCAGCAGGATGGCCTGCGTCTGGAACACGGGTGCGGCAAAGCTGGGCATGCCGAACCATGGCGCACTGGCGATGCCCGAGATATCGATGGGCTTGCCCAGGCCCAGGCCGTTGGTGAGCACGGCGTAGACCACGCTGGCCACGATGAGACCCACCAGGATCAAGAGGCGCTGCGTCATGCCGCGCGCGTACACAGCCACCAGCGCCACGCTGATGAAGGTGATGGCCTGCATCCAGGCATCGAACCCGGTGGGCGCCATGTTCTTGATGGGGATGGCGGCGAGGTTCAGGCCGATCACGGCGACCACGGTGCCGGTGACCACCGGCGGCATCAGGCGCTCGATCCAACCCGTGCCTGTGGCGTGCACCAGGAAGCCGATGAGGGTGTAGACCAGGCCGCAAAGGATGATGCCGCCCAGGGCCACGCCCAGGTTGGCGTTGGGGCCGGGGCCGGCATAGCCGCTGGCCGCAATCACCACGCCGATGAAGGCAAAGCTGGAGCCGAGGTAGCTGGGCACCTTGCCACCGGTGATGAAGAAAAAGATGAGCGTGCCGATGCCGCTCATGAGGATGGCCACATTGGGGTTGAAGCCCATGAGCAGCGGAGCCAGCACCGTGGCACCGAACATGGCAATGACGTGCTGCACGCCCATGACGGTGGTCTGCGGCCAGGGCAGGCGCTCGTCGGGGGCGATCACACCGCCGTTGTCGAGCGTGGCAGATGTCTTTTCTGTCCAGTTGAACAGGCCCATGCAATTGTCTCCTTGTGCTGGTGTTGGATGGCCCGCAGGCCGCGGGCGATTGTGCCCGCAATGCCATGTCCACCCCTGAGACACAGGGTATCTCTAAGCGCCGATGGCGGGCAGCACCTCGCCCCGGTTTTCGCCAAACCCGATGCGCGCCGCACCAGGTTTCTCGCACCAGCCGCGCAGGATGATCGCGTCGCCGTCTTCCAGAAAAGTGCGCGATTCGCCCGTGCCGGGCAGCGCAATGCTGCGCGTGCCACCCAGGCTGAGCTCCACCATGGCGCCGGCCTGGTCGGGCGTGGGGCCCGAGATGGTGCCGGTGCCCAGCAGATCCCCCGGCTGCAGGTTGCAGCCACCCACGCTGTGCTGCGCCACCATCTGCGCGATGGTCCAGTACTGGTGGCGAAAGCTGGTGGCCGAGAGGCGGTCGGGGGCCATGCGGCGCTGGCGGTGCGTCGCCGATTCAATGCACACCTCCAGTTGCACGTCGACACCGCCGCGCGCGGTGTTGACCGGGCTCGCCAGGTAGGCCAGCGGCTGCGGTTCGTCGGCCGGGTGCGCAAAAGGCACGCGGTAAGGAGCCAGTGCCTCCATGGTCACGATCCATGGCGACACCGTGGTGCAGAAGTTTTTGCCGAGGAATGGACCCAGCGGCGCCATTTCCCAGAACTGGTGGTCGCGCGCCGACCAGTCGTTGAGCAGGCACATGCCGAAGATGTGGTCCTCGGCCTCGGCGATGGAAATGGGGCATCCCAGCGTGTTGCCCGGGCCGATGTAGAAGCCCAGTTCGAGCTCGTAGTCGAGCCGCCTGCATGGGCCGTACACCGGCGCTGAAGAGCCCGGCGGCATGGCCTGACCCATGGGGCGTTTGAACGGTGTGCCGCTGATCACCACGCTGGAGGCGCGGCCGTGATAAGCGATGGGGATCCACTGGAAATTGGGCGTGAGCGGGTCGTCGGGCCGGATCACGCGGCCCACGTTGCGCGCGTGGTGGATGGAGGTGTAGAAGTCGGTGTAGTTGCCCACGCGCGTGGGCACGCTGTACGCCACCTCGGCCTGCGGCACGAGGCTGGCGCGCAGTGCTTGCGCGCCGGGCCCGGTGGCGCCCGCCTTGAGCAGGTCGAACAGCGCGTGGCGCAGCGCGCGCCAGGACAGCGGGTCCAGCGCCAGAAAGTCGTTGAGCGCGTCGCCGGTGCAGGCGTTCACGGCTTGGGCGGCAGGCCCCGACAGAACGCCCTCGCGCGCGATGGCGGCGAGATCGATCACCTGGTCGCCAATGGCCACGCCCCCGCGAAAAGCCTCGCTGGAGCCCTTGCGGCGAAACACACCCAAGGGCAGGTTCTGGATCGGGAAGTCGGTGCCTGGCGCGTTGGCCGATTCGAGCCAGCTGCGGGCGTTGGCGTCGTGGGTGTGGTTGAGTTCCATGGTCATGCGGCCGTTGCCTGGAGTGCGTCGTCGAAGATGGCGACCGCGCGGGTCCAGCCGGCGGAGGCGCCGCGAATCTTGTGCGGGAAACACGAGATGAAGAACCCATCGGCCGGCAGGGCTTCGAGGTTGTGCATCTTTTCGAGGTGGCAGTAGCCGATGTCTCGCCCGGCCTTGTGGCCTTCCCAGATCAACGAGGCGTCTTTGGTCTCGCCGTACTTCTGCGCGGTGTGCACGAAGGGTGCGTCCCAGCTCCAGGCGTCGGTGCCGGTCAGGCGCACGCCACGCTCCAGCAAATACATGGTGGCCTCGTAGCCCATGCCGCAGCCGGCCGCCACATAGTCGCCGTGGCCGTAGCGCGATCCAGCGCGCGTGTTGACCACCACGATCTCCAGTGGCTTGATGCTGTGCCCGATGCGCTTCAGCTCCGCTTCCACATCGTCGGCCGTCACCACATAGCCGTCGGCGAAGTGGCGAAAGTCCAGCTTCACGCCGGGCTGGAAGCACCACTCCAGCGGCACGTCGTGAATGGCGATGGCGGGCTTCTTCTCGCCGAGCGCCTTGTCCATGGTGGAGTGGAAGTGGTAAGGCGCATCGAGGTGCGTGCCGTTGTGTGTGGAGAGCTGCACCAGCTCCACCGCCCAGCCTTCGCCATCGGGCAGGTCTTCCTTTTTCAAACCTGGAAAGAAAGGCTCGATCTGCTCGAAGGTGTGCTCGTGCGTGAAGTACTGGATCTTGGGCGCAAAGGCCGGCGGATCGCTCAGCACGTCGTTTTCGAGGTAGATCGACAGGTCGACAAATCGGCGTGGCATGGTGTTCTCCGGGGTGATGAATCAGGGGCGCTGCCAGCGCAGCAGACGGTTTTCGGCCATGGCGAGCAGCACATTGCTCACAAAGCCCATGGCTCCGAGCAGCACGATGCCTGCAAACAAGTCGCTGGCTTGAAACGAGCGCGCGGCCAGCAGGATGGCCTGACCCAGCCCGGCCTGCGAGGCGATCATCTCGCCCACCACCGAAACAATGAGCGAGACCGTGAGCGACAGGCGCATGCCGGCCAGGATGTCGGGCAAGGCGTTGGGCAGGCCTATCTTGAGCACGAAGGCGAGGTGGCCGAGCTCCAGCGAGCGTGACACCTCGCGCAGCTGCTGGTGCACGTTGGCCAGGCCGTGCAGCGTGGCCAGCAGCACCGGCCACATGGCGCCAAACGCAACCACCGCCAGCACCATGTTGCCCGACAGGCCGAACAGTGCAATGGCCAGCGGCATCACGGCCGAGGCCGGCAGCGGGCGGATGAATTCGAGCGTGGGCGCGATCCACTCGCGGGTCCGTGCCGAACTGCCGATGAGTGCGCCCAGTGCGATACCCAGCGCGCTGGCCAGCACCCAGCCGCTGACCATGCGGCTGAGCGTGGCCCACGTGTAGGCAGCGAGCTCACCGCCAGCCAGGCCCTGCACCAGGCTGGCCAGTGTGGCCTGCGGCGTGGGCAAAAAGGCGCGGTTGACCCAGCCGCTGGCGCTGGCCGCCCACCACAGCGCGATGAAGCCGCCCAGCACGAGCACCGAGCCACTGGCGTTGACCAGTGCCGCCAGGGTGGTGTGGCGCCGGCTCATGCGGTCTGGTCCCCCATGAGGTGCGCCACCCGGCGCTGCAGCGCCAGCGCGCCGGCATTGATGGCGTAACCCACCACACCGATCCAGGCCAGCCAGGCCAGCATGAGCGCGGGGTCCAGGCTTTGCTGCGCGATCATCATTGCGTAGCCCATGCCGTGCGGGTTGGCTGCGATCTCCACCGTGACGGCCACCACGAGCGCGATGGCGACGCCCAGGCGCAGCGCCACGAACAGGCGCGGCACGATGGCCGGCCCGACGATCCAGACGAAGCGCTGCAGCGGCGAGAGCTGCAGCGCGCGCGCCACTTCCAGCAGGCGCGGCTCGACCTGCAACACCGCGGCTTGCGTGAGCACCAGCATGGGCCACAGGCAGGCGAAAGCCACCACGCTCACTTCCATGCGCAGACCGAAGCCGAACACCAGCATGGCCAGCGGGATCAGCGCCACCGACGGGATCGGACGCGCCACCTCGACGCTGAGGTAACCGAGTTGCCCGGCCCGGCGCGACAGTCCCAGCAGCGTGCCCAGCAGCAGACCCCCGAGCGCACCGATCAACAAACCCAACCCGGCGCTGCCCAGCGTGAAGGCCGTGGCCTCCAGCAGCGAGCCGTCCACGAGCGCACCTCCGAAGGCGAGCAGGGCTGCGCTGGGCGGCGCGATGGCGTCGCTGCCCTGGCCGGTGGTGCGGGCCCAGAGTTCGAGTGAGCCCAGCAGAACGGCCGGGAAGACCAGCGACTTCATTCAATGGCCCAGGTGGTGATAAAGCTCGCGCCGCAGGCGCAGAAACTCCGGGTGTTCCTTGGTGCTCAACTGGTCGCGCGGCTGCGGCAGCGGCACCTCGATCAGCGCTGCCAGGCTGGGCAGTTCGGGCGTGGGGTTGCTGCGCAGCGCGATCACGCGGTCACCCAGGTACAGCGCTTCTTCCAGGTCGTGGGTGACAAACATCACCGTGAGGCCTTCCTCGCGCACCAGCCGCGCGAGTTCGTCCTGCAGCGTCTCGCGCGTCATCGCATCGAGTGCGCCGAAAGGTTCGTCCATCAGCATCACGTCGGGCTGCTGGGCCAGGCAGCGCGCGATCTGCACGCGCTGCTGCATGCCGCCCGAGAGCTGGGCCGGAAACTTCTCGGCGTGCTCGCTCAGGCCCACGGTGTTCAACACGCGCGCAATACAACCAGGCCGGTCGGCCGTCGGTACGTTCGCCGCCTCCAGCGCCAGGCTCACGTTGGCCTGCACCGTGCGCCAGGGCAGCAGGGCGCGTCCGTAGTCCTGGAACACGAAAGCCACCTCGCGGCTGGGGCCGGTGATGGCCTTGCCCCGGCGCTGCACATGCCCGTTGCTGGGCGACACGAAGCCGGCGGCGGCGCGCAGCAGGGTGGTCTTGCCGCAGCCCGAGGGACCGATCACGCAGACGAACTCGCCACGGCGGATGGACAGATTCATCGGCGACAGGATCTGCCGACCTCCCAGCATGATGGCCACCTGATCGAAGTGCAGAACGGTGTCGCTCGCCAGTGTCATGGGTGTGCAACGCTCACTTGGCGATCAGACGCGCCACGTCGGGCTTGCCCTTGAGCATGGCCTGGTCGTTCATGAGGTCGACCCAGTAGTTGAGCTGCTTCTCGGTCACCACCGGCCCGGGTGGCGATATCTGCATCTTGGCGATCACCTCGGGCGGCAGCTTGATGTATTTGCCGATCGCCGCGCGCACCGCGTCGTTGTTCTTCGGTTGCTGCATGAACGCGGCGGCCTCCTGCACCGCTTCGCGAAAGGCGCGGGCCGCACCGGCGTTTTGCGCGACCCAGTCGCGCCGGGCGGTGTGGATGATGGTGGGCTGGTTCTCGGGCAGGAAGGTCGAGTAGTACGAAGCCACATAGCCGATGCCGCTGTCGGTGATGCGGCTCATGAACGGATCGGCGCTGACCACCGCATCCACAGAGCCGCCGCGCAGCAGGTCGCCGTGTTGCGGGAACGAGGCCTCGACAAAGTTGACGGTTTTGAAATCGACACCCTGTGTCTTGAGCCAGCCCCGGAAGGTGACGTGGAGGAATGCACCGAGCCCGGGCACGCCGATCTTCTTCCCCACACAATCCTTGGCCGTGCGGATACCGCTGCCGGCCTTGGCCACCAGGCCGAAGCCGGTGATGGTCTTGGAGGTCACGCCTCCACCAGCCACGACCACGTGGTCCAGCCCGCCGTCGACCGACTGCAGGAACACGCTGGGCGTGGGCCCGCCGATCTGCAGCGAGCCCGCCTGCACCGCGGCCGGGATGGTGGAGTTGATCGGGATGAACTTGAGTTCCACGTCGAGCGACCGCCTCTTGAAGTAACCGTTCTCCGCAGCAATGAAAACCGATGCGAAGTCGGTCACCGCGGTATAGCCGAACACGATCTTGGTGGCACTCTGCGCCATGACGGGCAGGCCGATGGCGGCGGGTACAGCGGCCAGGGCGGCCAGGGCGGTGCGTCTTTTCATGGGTGGTTCCTTGTGGTGGGGGTGGTGTAGCAGGGCAGGTTGGGGATGAGCCAGGCAGCGCGCAGGCCAGCGTTGATGAATCGGAAGGTCATGGGCTCAAAAAGCACACGCAGCACACGGGCGGCTTCATCGCTGCCGCACGCAGTGACGCCCGGTCGGGCGCGCGTTGCGAGGGCAGCGGAGCAGAGGCGGGTGGGCATGGAAGGCATTGAACGGCTGTACAAAAGTATTGAACACCCGTACCAACCCGGGGCCCGCAGACACCCCGGAAGGGAACTGCGCTGTTAATCTGCTGTGCAAAAAGGATAACGGCATGAACGAGACAAGCGCACCACCCTACACCCCACAGATACGCCTTTACCAGCAATGGCTGGCCGACCAGCGAGGCCTGCATTTCGACGATTACGACGCACTGTGGCGCTGGTCGACCACCGAGCTGGAAGCGTTCTGGCAAAGCATCTGGGATTACTTCGACATGCGCTCGCCGACGCCCCACACCGGGGTGCTGCAGCGCAACGTGATGCCCGGCGCCCGGTGGTTCCCGGGAGCGCAGGTGAACTATGTGCAACAGGTGTTTCGCCATGTCCAGCCCGCGCATGAGGCTGGCTTCATGGCCATCGTGAGTCGCAACGAAAAAGGCCGCCACGTGGAGATGAGCTGGCCTGAACTGCGGCGCCAGGTGGCCTCGCTCGCGCTGCACCTCCAGGCCCAGGGCGTGCAGCCCGGCGACCGCGTGGCGGCCTACCTGCCCAACATTCCTGAAGCCATGGTGGCGTTCCTGGCCACCGTGAGCATTGGCGGCGTCTGGAGCATCTGCGCGCCCGACATGGGCACCCACGCCGTGCTCGACCGCTTCCGCCAGATCGAGCCGGTGGTGCTGATCGCCTGCGACGGGGTGACCTACGGCGCGCGGGACTTCGATCGCCTGGCCGTGGTGGCCGAGCTGCGCGCAGCCCTGCCCACGGTGCGCCACGTTCTGCTGCACACCAACCTCGCCGAGGACGAGGAAGCCGCCGATCGCGCGCTGCAGGCCGCCGCACCGTGCACCGCTTTTGCCGAGGCCACCGCGCGCATGGACGCGGCCGTCGCGCAGTTCGAGCCGCTCTGGCTGCCCTTCGACCACCCGTTGTGGATCGTGTATTCGAGCGGCACCACCGGCCTGCCCAAACCCATCGTGCATGGCCACGGCGGCACCACCAGATCCTGCACAACGACATCGGCTGCAGCTACGAGCCCAACAGCTGGGGCGAGCGTTACCACTGGTACAGCTCCACCGGCTGGGTGATGTGGAACGCACAGACCGGCGGCCTGCTCGGTGGCACCACCTGCGTGATCTATGACGGCAACCCCGGCGGCTCCAAAGACAAACCCGACTGGACCACGTTGTGGCGCTTTGCTGCCGAGCAGGGCGTGACGTTTTTCGGTGCAGGTGCGGCGTTCTTTGCGAACTGCTTCAAGGCAGGCGTGGACCTGTCGACCTGCGGCGATCTGTCGGCGGTGCGCGCCTTGGGCACCACGGGCTCGCCGTTGTCGGAAGACGCCCAGAACTGGGGGACGGAGCAGTTTCGCAAGGTGTGGGCGGCAGAAGACCGATCCTCCGCCGGGCCGCCCCAAGGTGGATCAGCCCCCTCGGGGGGCAGCGGACCACGCGCAGCAAGGGAGCGTGGGGGCGATATCTGGTGGTGCAACATTTCGGGCGGCACCGACTTCGCCGGTGCCTTCATCGGCGGCCACCGCGACTTGCCGCAAACGCCCGGGCGCATGCAATGCCGACTCATGGGCTGCGCGGTGGAAGCCTGGAACGAGCAGGGCCTGCCGGTGATGGACGAGGTGGGCGAGCTGGTGTGCACGCAGCCGATTCCGTCGATGCCGCTGTACTTCGTGGGCGATGTGGACCACCAGCGTCTGCTCGGCAGTTACTTCGACATGTACCCCGCCGGCCATGGGCGCAAGGCCGGTGGCGGCGACCTCGACAGGTCAGCCGGCGCCGTCTGGCGCCACGGCGACTGGCTGCGCATCCACCCCGACGGCTCGTGTGTGATCTACGGCCGTTCCGATGCCACCATCAACCGCCACGGCCTGCGCATGGGCACCAGCGAGCTCTACAGCGCGGTCGAGGCGCTGCCCGAGGTGATGGACTCGATGGTGGTCGATCTGGAGTACCTCGGCCGCGAGAGTTACATGCCCCTCTTCGTGGTGCTGCGCGACGGTCTGGTGCTTGACGATGCAACGCGCCTGCGCATCACCGACAGCATCCGCAACGCGCTCTCGCCGCGCTTCGTGCCCAACGACGTGTTCCAGGTGGCCGAGATCCCGCGCACGCTCTCGGGCAAGAAGCAGGAGCTGCCGATCAAGAAGCTGTTGCTCGGCCAGCCGCTGGAGAAGGTGATCAACAAGGAAGCCATGGCCAACCCGGGCTGTCTGGACTGGTACGTGGCTTTTGCCGAACTGCGTGAGCGGCAAAGCTGAAAGACAAAGTCCACGCGGGGGTGGCGCGGGGCTACCGTTTGCTCACGAGAACGATACCGACTGCCACACCCACCAGCGCCAGCACCAGCTGCAGCGTGAGCGGCTCGCCCAGCAGCACAACGCCGAACACCAGCGCGAACACCGGCGTGAGGAAGGTGAAGGTCGACATCTGCGTGGCCGGGTAATGGCGCAGCATCCACATCCAGGTGAGGTAGCTCGCGAAGGCACCCACCACGGTCTGGATGGCCAGCGAACCCCAGGCGCGCGCCGAGTAGTCGAGCGACCACACCTCGCCCAGCGCCAGCGAGATGAAGGGCGCCACCGCCGCCGTGACAGCCACCTGGTAGAACAGCGTCTTTTCGGGGCTGGCGCTCGCGAGTTTCGTGGCGCGGATGGTCAGCGTGGTCAGGCCCCAGAGCACGCCCGCCGCCAGCGCCATGGCATCGCCCAACCATGCGCCGGCCACCGGTGAGCCGTGCATGAAACCTTCGCCGAAGGCCAGTGCCACCGCCGCAAACGCGATCACCAGGCCCACCCACTGGATGCGTCGCAACTTTTCACCCGGCACAACACGCGGCAACAGCAGCGCCACCACGAAGGGGCTGGTGTAGAGGAACACGGTGAGGCGCGAGGCGGTGGTGTGCATCAACCCGAGGTAGATGAAGGCGAACTCGCCCGCGAACAAAGCGCCCGCGAGCAGCCCCGCCTTGAGCGTGCCGTCGCGTTGGAAGAGCGGCACGCCGCGCGCCGCGCACCACAGCCCGATCAAGACCGCCGCACCCCAGAAGCGCAAGGAGGCCTGCCACAGCGGCGGCACCTCGCCCACCGTGGACTTGATCAGGATCTGCTGGAAACCCCAGAAGGCGCAGCACACCACCAGCAGCGTGATGGCGAGGGCGTCAAGGTGGGTTTTGCGTGTGGAGGACGGACTCATCCGGCCATTGTCGCGAGGTCGTGGCCGGCACCCTGTCGCTCGGGCGCGGGTCGGTCAGAGCGGGTGTTCGGTGTAGAAGCGCCCGCCGTGGAACAGCAGCGGTGAGGCGTCGGCGCGGTGCGCGCATCGCTCGACTTCGCCCACGAAGATCACGTGGTCGCCCTCGGCGTACTGGCTGCGGTTGAAGCATTCAAACGACGCGGCAGCCCCTTCCAGCAGCGGCGCGCCATTGCCGCCTTCGCGAAACGCCACCCCGGCCCAGCGGTCGGTGTCCTTGGCGGCGAACTGTTCGGCCAGCGCCTGCTGGTCGGCCGCAAGCACGTTGATGGCGTAGTGCCGACCGTCGGAGAAGGCGGCCATGGAGCCGGCCGAGCGGCCCAGGCTCCAGAGCACCAGCGGCGGGTTCAGCGAGACCGAGTTGAACGAGTTGGCTGTCGGTGCGCGCGGTGACGATGGTCACGCCGGTGGCGAACATGCCCAGCGAGGCGCGGAACTCGCGCGCTGAGAAATCGGGCGCGCGGGCCTGGAGGGCGGGGGGACGGTCAGACGGCATCTGGGGCAAGTGCATGGAAGGTGGAGCCTCGATTCTCGGCGATCGGTGTCTTTGTTCGGTGCCCTCCCTAGAATGCCGTGATGCGCCGCTCCCCTTTGTCCCCTGTGAAACGACTGTCGGCCTGTGCCGTGTTTGTCGCACTGGCCTTGGGCTGGCTCTCGGGCGGCGTTGCGCAGGCCGCTTCGCCCTTGCGTGGACCGCCGCACCACCGCACCACCGTGCCGCTCACCGCAGGTCCTTGCGTGCACCTCTCGGCCCGCCTGCCGCACATGGGTCGCGCACTGTGCGACGCGGCCCAACTGCAGGCCACCGAAGGCCGCTCCTCGCAGGGCCGCACGCTGTACGCCCGTGACGTGGTGGCGCCGCAAGCGCGTCTGCGTGTGCTGGTGGTGGGCGCCATGCACGGCGACGAGATGTCGTCGGCCTCGGTGGCGCTGCACTGGATTCAGCATGCGCTCAAGGAACCGGCTGACGCCCACTGGCGTTTCATTCCCGTGCTCAACCCCGATGGCCTGCTGGCACGGCCCGCCCGCCGGGTGAACGCGCGTGGCGTGGACCTCAACCGCAACTTCCCCACACCCAACTGGGACCGGGATGCCCAGGTGTATTGGGAGCAACGCACGCGCAAGGACCCGCGCCGCTGGCCCGGGCCCAGCCCGTTGTCGGAGCCGGAGTCTCGTTTCTTGCACGACGAGATGGCGCGCTTCCAGCCGCACCTGATTGTGAGCATCCATGCGCCCTACGGCGTGCTCGACTTCGACGGCCCGGGCGCACCACCCCCCAAGCTCGGGCGGCTTTTCCTGGATCAGGTGGGCATCTTTCCCGGCAGCCTGGGCAACTACGGTGGCGTGCACCGCGGCATGCCGGTGGTGACGATCGAACTGCCCAACGCCTTTCGCGCGCCGCTGGACGGCGAGATGCGCCAGATGTGGATGGACCTGCAGCGCTGGATGGTGGAGCGCCTGCGGCCCTGAGGGAGCTCAGGCCTGGCTGGGCGGCTGGGCCACCCGCAGGCGCGCCGGGGCAGACGAACTCTGCGCGGCGCGCGGCATGCCGTGAAAGCCGAAGTCCATGGCGGGCTGCTCCCCGTGAATCAATTCGGCCATTGCCTTGCCAGAGCCCGCGCCGTGGGTCCAGCCCAGCGTGCCGTGGCCGGCGTTGATCCACAGGTTCTTCAGCGGCAGACGGCCAATCAGCGGGATGTTGGTCGGCGTGGCCGGCCGCAGGCCGCACCAGAACTGGGGGTCGCCGCCCTGCTCGGGCGTGCGCGTGTCGGCCACGCCGGGAAACACCTGCTCGATGCGGCGCACCAGCATTTCGCAGCGCTTCTTCGCCAGGGGCGTGTCCAGCGACAGATCAAACCCGCCGAGCTCGATGGTGCCGGCCACACGCAACTGGTTGCCCAGGCGCGAGACCGCGATCTTGAGCTGGTCGTCGATCATGCTCACGCTGGGCGCCTGCTCGGGCTTGAGCAGTGGCAGCGTGGCGCTGTAGCCCTTGCCCGGGTAGATCGGCACGCTCACGCCGATCGACTTGAGCAACGGCGTGGTGTACGAGCCGCAGGCGACCACAAAGGCGTCGGCCTTGAGCACACGCGCACTCCCGCTCTGCCGGTCTCGCACCCGCACCTCGCGGATTTCGCGGCCGTCGCTGTCGAGACGCTCGATGTCGTGGCCGAACATCAGCCGAGCGCCGCGTTGGCCGCACAACGCCGCGAGTTGCTGCGTGAAGCTGCGCGCGTCGCCCGACTCGTCGCTCTGGGTGTAGGTGCCGCCCACAATGCGGTCGGCAAAGGCCTTGAGCGCCGGCTCGATGCCGAGCAGTTCGTTGCGCGAGACCACGCGGCGCTTGACGCCGAAACGCTGCATCACGGCGGCCGCTTCGGCAGCGCCGTCAAAGGATTTCTGGTCGGTGTAGTAGTGGGCGATACCACGCTCCAGGCGGTGGTATTCAATGCCCGTTGCGGCCACCATGCCCTTGAGCGCGTTGTGGCTGTAAGAGCCCAACGCCACGAGCTGCGCCACGTTGCGCTCGAAGGCGGCGTCGTTGCATTGCGCCAGGAACTGCAGGCCCCAGCGCCACTGCGCCCAGTCGAGCTGCGGCCGGAACAGCAGCGGCGACTCGTCGGAGAACATCCACTTCAGGGTCTTGAGTGGCGCGTCCTTGTTGGCCCAGGGCTCGCAATAGCTCACCGAGATTTGCGCCGCGTTGGCAAAGCTGGTTTCCAGCGCCGCGTCGGGTTGACGATCGACCAGCGTGACTTCATGGCCGCGCTCCAGCAGGTGCCACGCCGTGCTGACTCCGATGATGCCCGCGCCCAGAATGGTGACCTGCATGACCTGCTCCTCAAAAGGAATGAAACTGGTCGCAGTATCGAAAGAAGCGGCTTCGAAGTGAAGCGGAATTAAACTAAAATTTTGGGCATCAGATTCGCTTATATGACCAGCAAGCACCCATGAGCACCTTCGATCCCGACGCCCTCGAATGCCTGGCCGCCATCATTGAAGAGGGTGGGTTCGAGCGCGCCGCGCAGCGCCTGTCGATCACGCAGTCCGCGGTGTCGCAGCGTTTGCGGGCCCTGGAGGCGCAGGTCGGCACCGTGCTCATCGTGCGCAGCCGCCCGCTCAAGCCCACGCAAGCCGGCCAGTTGATGCTCAAGCACGCCAAAATGATGCGGCTGCTGCGTGCCGATCTGGAGAAGGATCTGAAGGAGCTCGCACCCAGCTCCACCGGCGGTGGCCGCGACGAGGAGCGCATCTCGGTGGCCATCAACGCCGACAGCATCGCCACCTGGGCATTGCCCGCGCTGGACGCGCTGGCGCAAAACGGCCTGCCGATCGAAATCATCACCGACGACCAGGAGTTCACCCACGAGTGGCTGCGCGAAGGCCAGGTGCTGGGCTGTGTCACCTCGCTCGGCCAGGCCTTGCGCGGTTGCAAGATGGAAGCGCTGGGCTGCATGGACTACGTGGCCGTGGCACGGGCCGACTTTGCCGCGCAGCATCTGCCCAAAGGCTTGAACGCGCACAACTTCCACAAAGTGCCCTTCGTGGCCTTCAACCGCAAGGACAACCTGCAGCACGGCTTCGTGATGAAGGCCTTCGGGCTGCCGCGGGTGATGCTCAAGCAGTTGTTCGTGCCGTCCAGCGAAGGGCAGGTGCGGGCCGTGCGGGCCGGCTGGGGGGTGAGCGTGCTGCCCGAGCTGCGGGTGCGCGAGCTGATTGAATCGGGCGAACTCGTCAATCTGGCCCCGCGCCACCGGCTTGGCGTGGCGCTGTACTGGCATTGCTGGAACCTGAGCTCGGACGTGCTGGACGCCTTGAGCAAGGCCCTGCGCACCACCGCCGCCGACAACCTGCGCCCGGCTGACTGAAACGAAAAAGCCCCGCCAGAGCGGGGCTCGCTGCAAGCAAGTGCCTGCTTACTTGGGCATGATCACGGTGTCGATGACATGGATCACACCGTTGTCGGCCGCGATGTCGGTCTTCACGACATTGGCTGCGTCCACCTTCACACCACCCGCGGTGGCTACAGTGATCGAGCTGCCCTGCACGGTCTTGACCATGCCGGCTTTCACGTCCTTGGCCATCACTTTGCCAGGCACCACGTGGTAGGTCAGCACCTTGGTCAGGGCGGCCTTGTCCTTCAGCAGCGCATCCAGCGTGGCCTTCGGGATCTTGGCGAAGGCTTCGTCGGTGGGGGCGAACACGGTGAACGGGCCCGGACCCTTCAGCGTGTCGACCAGGCCGGCGGCTTGAACCGCCGTGACCAGGGTCTTGAACGAGCCGGCGGCAACGGCCGTGTCGACGATGTCAGCGGCCTGGGCCGAACCGAGTGCACCGAGGGCCAGCAGGGATGCGATGAGGGTCTTCTTCATGGTGATGTCCTTGGGAAAGTTTGCTTGGCGGGGTTGAGGAAGCAGAGGAATGCAAAGGCACAAGCGCCTTGCCCGCATTGAGAGCGATACAAAGTCTCCCAAGTTTCAAAAAATACCGATCAGTATGTAACAAGACTTTTCGGTAGGGTTATCGACGGCCTCGTCGATCTCGGGCAAAATCCCGGGTGTATCAAAAGGTTGTCCATGACCAGCGCAGTCCACAAATCGCCCGCCGAAACCCCTCAGAAACGCAGCTTCCGCCAGCAAATGCACTTGGCACGTGAAGACGCGATCATCTTGGCGGTTAATCGCCTGTTGGCCGAAAAGGGCTTTGACGCCATGACGGTGGACGAGGTAGCTGCCGAGGTGGGCATTGCGAAGGCCAGCCTGTACAAACATTTCTCCAGCAAGGAAGACCTGGCCGCTGAAGCCATGGTGCGGGTGATGAACCGCGCGCGTGCTTTCCTCGACAGCCTGCAAGGTCATCCCGAGCGGGCGCCGATCGAACAACTGCGGGCTGTGGCCCGCTGGACCATGGAAGTGCAGCTGGCCGGCGAAATGCCTTCACTCCCGAGTGAGAACTCCAGCCTGCGGGCCGCGCTCACCACCAACAAGGCCTATGTCGATGGACTCATGGATGTGAGCGAACGGCTGGGCCACTGGATCACCCAGGCCCAGGCCGACGGCAGCCTCAACACGAAGTTGCCAGCCATCGCAGTGCTCTACACCTTGTTCGCACGGGCCTGCGACCCGGTGCTGGGCTTCCTCAAGGGCTCGGGACAGCACACCAACGACGACATCATCGAGATGGTGCTCAGCACATGCTTTGACGGTTTGAAATCGCGCTGACGGGCATTGTTCGACGGGCAGGAAAAAGGCCGCAATCGCGGCCTTTGTTTTGAGCGCAGACAGGTTCAGCGAACCAGCAGCACGGGCACGCCGCAATGCGCCAGAACCTTGGTGGCCACTGAGCCCATGACGAGGTTGCCCAGGGCGCTGTGGCCGTGCGAACCCATCATCAGCAGGTCGAACTTGCCGCTGTCGGCCGTCTTTGCAATCACGTCGCCGGGCGCGCCCACCTTGGAGACCACCGTGGGCTCCATGCCATGGCGCTTGAGGAACTTGATGACGGGCGCCGTGATCTTTGCCGACTCTTCGGCGTAGTACCCGTTCGCAATATCGGCGCCCACAGCGGACCGCGCGCGCGGCGGCAGGGGCAGTTGCACTGTCACGAGGGTGATGGAGTTGTTGGTGCCGAACATCTCGTCGTGCGTGGCGAGGTAGGCCAGCATCTTCTTGGTGTACGCACTGCCATCAACGGCGAGCAGGATCTTCATGGGGGTCTCCTTGGTGGGTCTGTGAACGTGCTCAAGTTTAGAGGCATCACAGGCCATTTCCTTGCGCTGGCTCAAACGGGCTGCGGCTCGATGGGCGCGGCTTTGCGTGAGCCCACCTCGATGCAACACGCGGGCACGAAGCCCGCCTGCTCGTTCTTGTCCTGGTAACCCAGTGGATTGGCGATGATGCGGCAGCGCCCGACTTGCACATTGGTCGGGCAATGCAGGTGGCCGTGCAGCCAGAAGTCGGCGAACGGCAGCAGCTCGTCGAGGCCGTTGCAGAAGCCCGCGGTGCCGGGGCTCATGCCGTAGCGCGGATCCATGCTGTGCAGCGTGGGCGCGAAGTGGGTGATGACCACCGTGGGGCCGTCAAAGGGCTGGTCCAGCGCCTCCCGCAGCCAGGTCTGGCAGTCCAGCGCGAGCGCGCGCATGGCCTCCGCGTCGAACAGACGGCCGTGCCGGCGGCTGGCCATTTTTTGCAGGTAATGGTTGGCCGCACGAAACGCTTTCTCGCGCTGGCGCAGCCGGTGCGTCAGCGGGTCGGGCGCGCGCGGGAGTTGGACGGCGCCGGCCCGGCTGTGTCTGGCGGGTGTCGGTGTGGGGGCGTGCTCACCCAGCGCGTCGTAGTCGCTCCAGAGCGTGGTGCCGATCAGGCGCACGCCGTGCATCTGCAGGAGTTCGCGCTCCAGCCACTGGATACCCAGTCGATCACAAGCTTTTCGCAACTCGGCATGAGCCTCGTCCACATCCAGCGCGTCGTACTCGTGGTTGCCAGGGACGAACACCACCGGAGTGGGCCAGCCCGCGTGTTGCGGCAAAGGTGAAAAGCGCTGCAGGCCCCAGTCGGGCTCGTTCATCACACTGCCGTCGCGTCGTGTCTGGTAGGAGCCGATGTCGCCAGCCAGCACCAGCAGGTCGGCCCCGGGCGCAGGCACCGGGACAAAGTCGGGGTTGGCTTCCAGGTGCAGGTCGCTGAGCAGTTGGATCTTCATGCGGTCATTGTCGGACAGGCCCGTCAGACGGCTTTGACGGACTTGCGCCGTGCCGGGGAGGGTGCCGCCGCCTCGGCCACGCGAAACCCGACCGCTGACGCGCGCTCGACCGACTGGCGCAGCCACCGGTGGCCGCTGCGCTGGGTGGCCTGCCGGTGCCACAGGGCGTCCACGTGCACGGGCGGCACTTGCAGGGGCAGGTCGAGCAGGGCGAGTTCGTGCTCCATGCCGGTGGCGCCCACGAAGTGGCGGGGCAACACGGTGAGCAAATCGGTGGTGGCCACCACCCGCCCGGCGGTGAAGAACTGGTTGACGGTGAGCACCACGCGCCGCTGGCGCGACAGCGCGGCCAGCGCTTCGTCCACAAAACCAAATGGGCGCCCGGAGAAACTCACCAGCAGGTGGCGGGCCTCGCAATAGGCATCGAGGCTCAGGGGCTGAGCGGCCAGCGGGTGGCCTTTGCGCATGACCACCACGTACTCGCCGTCGTACAGGCGTTGGTGCAGGAACTGGGGGTTGTTCTCTTGCAGGTGCAGGGCGCCGAGCTCGGCCAGCACGCCAGGGAAGTGCCCGATCGCCAGATCGGCCGAGCCGTTCTCCAGCAGCTCGCGCGGATCGCGGGTGGTCAGCGGCAACACCCGCAGGTTCACGCCGGGTGCCTCGGCCTCAAAGATGTCGATCAGGCCAGGTACCAGCTTGGCGGCGGTGGCGTCTGCCATCGTCAGCACAAAAGCGTTGTGGGCATTCAGCGGGTCGAAGGTACCCGGGGCCAACGACTCGCGCAGCAGGTGCAGGGCGTCCCGCACGGAGGGCCAGAGGCTCAGCGCCAGCGGCGTGGGCTCCACGCCGTAGCCCGACCGGCGCACGAGATCGTCGCCGACCAACTCGCGCAGCCGGCGCAGCGCGTTGCTCACCGCCGGCTGGGTCATGGCGAGGTTGTGGGCGGCGCGGGTGAGGTTGCGCTCGGTCATCACCTCGTCAAAAACCCGCAGCAGGTTCAAGTCGAGGTTGCGAAAATTCAGGCTGTTTATCACCCTGGTGAATGTAAGACATCACAAAGATAAATTGGCAAGAAATGCGGGTTAACCCTAGTATTCGTCTGTCCACAAGACATTTCTTCCCTTCAGGAGTCCGCCATGAGCAGCATCGCATCCAACCCATCCGTCTCTATCGGTCTGAGCCGTGCCCCTTCCACCAGCCGCCCACTGCACCGCCCCGATGGCTCGCGCGGCCTGGCTGCCCTGTTGCTCGCTGCCGTGGTCGCGGCCATGATCGTACTGGCCGACCGTTTGGTCAGCACCTGGGCCGATGGCCACCTCTTGCTCGCCTGGGTGTTCTTGTGGGTCGTGGTGTTCGCCGGACTGGCTTTGTTTGCCGATTCGGCCCGCCGCCTGGCCCGCCGCGGCATCGTGGTGCTGGACAGCTGGTCGGAGTCGATGGCCGAGGCGCGCGCCGAAACCCGTTTGTGGGAAATGGCCCGCCACGATCCGCGCCTGATGAGCGAACTGACGCTGGCGCGCACGCGTGCCGGGCAGGAAGAGCCCGACACCTCCTTCGAAGCCGCGTTGGCCCCCCTGGGTCTGCCGGTGGCCGCGAGCGCCGAAGTGCCACAAGCGTCGTACTGGGAGCGGCTGGGCCAGGCCCGTGCTGCCCGCCACCTGCACAGCCGCTACCTTTGAGCGTCTGATCCGCCGACCCGTCCAAGGTCCGCCCACAAAAAAGCCACCGGGTCCGGTGGCTTTTTTTCGCCCGGGCGTCTTGACCCGGGGGGCTTTTCGGCCAGCGGCAGATCGTGCCTCTGGCCGTGTCGGGCGTTGCCGGTCTCAGGCGGCCAAGCGCTTCTCGATCTTCGTTTTTGTCTCCTCGAGCTCCCGTGGCAAGTGATGGGCCAGCTGTGCGAACAGCTCGCTGTGCAGGGCAAGTTCTTTTGTCCAGGCAGCGTTGTCGATGCGGGTCACGGTCTTGTACTGCTCGGTGGAGAAGTTCAAGCCATCCCAGTGGATGTCTTCATAGCGCGGGCTCACGCCAAACGCATGTTCGGTGCCCTGGCCGCGGCCTTCCAGGCGGTCGATCATCCACTTGAGCACGCGCATGTTTTCGCCAAAGCCGGGCCAGACGAATTTGCCTGCCTCGTCCTTGCGGAACCAGTTGACGCAGAAGATGCCGGGCAACTTCGCGCCTTGGCCTTGCAGTTTCGCGCCCAGGTCCAGCCAATGCTGGAAGTAGTCGCTCATGTTGTAGCCGGCGAACGGCAGCATGGCGAACGGGTCGCGGCGCACCACGCCCTGCGCGCCAAAGGCGGCGGCTGTGGTCTCCGAGCCCATGGTGGCGGCCATGTACACGCCCTCGGTCCAGTTGCGGGCTTCGGTCACCAGCGGCACGGTGGTGGAGCGGCGGCCACCGAAGATGAAGGCGTCGATCGGCACGCCGGCCGGGTCGTCCCAGGCCGGGTCGAGCGCGGGGTTGTTGGTGGCGGCCACGGTGAAGCGGGCGTTGGGATGGGCGGCCTTGGCGCCGGTTTCCTTGGCGATTTGCGGCGTCCAGTCCTTGCATTGCCAGTCGATGGCGTGCGCGGGCGCATCGCTCATGCCCTCCCACCACACGTCGCCATCGTCGGTCAGCGCCACGTTGGTGAAGATCACGTCGCGGTCCAGGCTGGCCATGCAGTTGGGGTTGGTCAGGGTGTTGGTGCCCGGCGCCACGCCGAAGTAGCCTGCCTCAGGGTTGATCGCGTACAGGCGGCCATCGGCTTGTGGCTTGATCCAGGCGATGTCGTCACCGATGGTGGTGACCTTCCAGCCTTCGAAGCCCTTGGGCGGGATCAGCATGGCGAAGTTGGTCTTGCCACAGGCGCTGGGGAAAGCCGCGGCCACGTGGTATTTTTTGCCCTCTGGGTTGGTCACGCCCAGGATCAGCATGTGCTCGGCCAGCCAGCCCTGGCGTTTGCCCATGGTTGACGCAATGCGCAGCGCAAAGCACTTCTTCCCCAGCAGCGCGTTGCCACCGTAGCCCGAGCCGTAGCTCCAGATCTCGCGGGTTTCGGGGTAGTGGACGATGTATTTGGTGGTGGGGTTGCACGGCCAGCCGTTCTGGTCGGTTTCGCCAGCAGCGAGCGGCGCGCCCACGGTGTGCACACAAGGAACGAACTCGCCGTCGGTGCCGAGCACATCGAACACAGCCTTGCCCATGCGGGTCATGAGCTTCATGTTGACAGCCACGTAGGCACTGTCGGAGAGCTCGATACCGATGTGGGCAATGGGGCTGCCCAGCGGGCCCATGCTGAACGGCACCACATACATGGTGCGGCCACGCATGCAGCCATCAAACAGCGGCTGCAAGGTGGCGCGCATCTCGGCCGGTGCTTTCCAGTTGTTGGTCGGGCCGGCGTCTTCCTGCTTGTCGGAGCAGATGAAAGTACGGTCTTCCACGCGGGCCACGTCCGACGGGTCGGAGCAGGCGAGAAAGCTGTTTGGACGCTTGGCCGAATTGAGCCGCTTCATCGTTCCGGCGCTCACCAGTTGTTCGCACAGACGCGCGTACTCCTCGTCGCTGCCATCGCACCAGACCACGGTGTCGGGCTTGCACAAGGCCGCCATGTCGGCCACCCAGGCGACGAGCCGGGCGTTTTTCACATAGGACGGGGTGTTGAGGGTCAGGCCCTGCATCACGGGTGAGTTCATTGAAAGACTCCAGAGGTTGATAACCGGTGTGCACCAGAGAC
>LNFM01006136.1_pt1 | contig 22966 bp, 15 predicted proteins | sample 596031 | NCBI WGS metagenome assembly LNFM01 (sample SAMN04254537, study PRJNA301005) | activated carbon metagenome | isolation source: dual media filters at the Ann Arbor, Michigan drinking water treatment plant | place: USA: Ann Arbor | reverse complement strand
AGCGCGTGGCGTTGATGAAGTCGACGGCGTAGTTGTCGTGCTCCTCGATGCCGGTGGCGATGGCGAAGATGTTGGGGTCGAAGATGATGTCTTCGGGCGGGAAGCCCACCTGCGCGGTCAGGATCTTGTAGGCGCGCTCGCAGATCTCGATCTTGCGCTGGTAGGTGTCGGCCTGGCCCTTTTCGTCGAAGGCCATCACCACGGCGGCAGCACCGTAGCGCCGCACCAGCCTGGCCTGGCGCAGGAATTCGGCCTCGCCTTCCTTGAGCGAGATCGAGTTGACGATGCCCTTGCCCTGGATGCACTTCAGCCCGGTCTCGATGACGCTCCACTTGCTGCTGTCGATCATGATCGGCACGCGCGCGATCTCGGGCTCACCGGCGATCAGCTTCAGGAAGCGCTCCATCGCCGCGGCGCTGTCCAGCATGGCCTCGTCCATGTTGATGTCGATGACCTGGGCGCCGTTTTCCACCTGCTGGCGCGCCACGCTCAGCGCGTCCTCGAAGCGGCCTTCGAGGATCATGCGCGCGAAGGCCTTGCTGCCGGTGACGTTGGTGCGCTCGCCGATGTTGACGAAGAGGCTGCCTTCGCCGATGGCGACAGGCTCCAGGCCGGACAGGCGCATGGCTGGCGTTGGGGCATTCATGGTGCGGTCACTCCGGGGATGTCTGGGAGTGAGCGCCGTTGCCGCCGCTGCGGCGCAGGGCAGGCCTGCGGGCACCGGTTCCCGAGCCTGGCAGCGGAACCTGGCGGTTCGCCGTCGCAACGCTCCTCGGGATGAGCACGCATTTTAGGCGGCAGCGCCGCGCGCCGCCCTGCCGGCGTTCAGCGGCTGTGTGAAGTCAGCCGCGACAGCGGCCCCGACGTGCTGATGCCCGGGCCGGCGCGCCGTGACGTGGGCATCACGGCCTTGGCCGGCGTTTCGTCGAGCTCGGCATTGACCACCGCCGCTGCGGCCGCCATGGCCTCAGGCAGCGAAGCCGCGCTGTCGGCGCCGCGCCGCATGGCCAGGCCCACGGCCAGGATGTCGATGACCAGCAGGTGCAGGATGCGGCTGACCATGGGCACGTGGGTGGCCAGGTCCTCGACGTGGTCGACGATCAGCGCCACGTCGGCCTTGCGCGCCAGCGGGCTCTGGCTGGCAGTGATGGCCACCACCGGCACGCCACGCGCATGCGCCGTTTCGCAGACGTTCAGCAGGTCGTCCACACGCCCGCTGCTGCTGATGATGACCACCACGTCGCTGGGCCGCAGCACCCTGGCCGCCAGCAGCTGCAGCCGAGCGTCGGTGACGCTGGCGCTGGGCACGCCGAAGCGCAGGAACTTGAACTGTGCGTCGTCGGCCACCACGCCGTAGTGGCCGACGGCATAGAACTCGATGCGCTCGGCCGCGTTCAGCAGGTCGATGGCGCGCACCAGCGTGTCGCGGTTGAGCTGCTCGCGCACCTGCAGGATGGCGCTGGCGGTGTTGCCCAGCACCTTGACACCGAGCTCCAGCACCGAATCGGAGCCGGTGACCTGGGTGTGGGTCAGCGGGATGGTGGCCGACAGGCCCGAGGCCAGGCGCAGCTTGAAATCGCTCAGGCCCTCGCAGCCCAGGCTGCGGCAGAAACGGATGACCGTGGGCTGGCTGACCTGGGCCGCCTTGGCGATCTCGGCGATGGGGTCGTTCAGCGCCGAACGCGGGTGCGCCAGCACATGGTCGGCCACGCGCTTTTCGGCCGGCGTGAGGCCGTCGCGCGCACGCTGGATCTGGCCCAGGATGGCCGAGCCCCGGTCGGCCTGCAGCGTGCGCAGCTGTGCGGTGAGGATGGCAGCCACGCCGTCGAAGGTGGCGTGTTCGGCCGTCACCACGAAGGTGGGAATGACCTTCACGTAGTCGCTGAAGCGGCCCTTGTCCTCGAAGCGGGCGCGGAAGGCGCTGGCGTCGAAATATTCACCCAGGCGCGGCACGATGCCGCCGCCGATGTAGATACCGCCCAGGGCGCCCAGCGTCACCGCCAGGTTGCCCGCCGCGGTGCCCAGGATGCTGCAGAAGGCCTGCAGCGTTTCTTCGCACAGCGGGTCGGCGTGGTCGAGTGCGCGGCGCGTGATCTCGGGGGCCGACAAGGCCTCGGGTTCGAGGCCGGCGCGGTGGATCAAGGCGCGGTGGATCAGCTCCAGCCCCGGCCCCGACAGCAGCCGCTCGAAGGACAGGTGCGAATACAGCGTCATGCCGTAGCGCAGGATGGCGATCTCGCGCTCGTCGCGCGGCGCGAAGTTGGTGTGGCCGCCTTCGGTGCCGAGCGCGACATAGCCGTCGTCGAGCGGGATCAGGCCGCTCACCCCCAGGCCGCTGCCGGCGCCGATGACGCCGATGACGCTGTTGTCGCGCGCCTGCCCGCCGCCCACCTGGCGGCGCTGGCCCGGCCCCAGGCGGGGCAGCGCCATGGCCAGCGCGGTGAAGTCGTTGACCACCACCAGCGTGGAGAGGCCCAGCCGCTGGCGCATCTGCTCGATGCTGAACTGCCAGTGGTAGTTGGTCATGCGCACTTCGTCGCCTTCCACCGGGTTGGCGATGGCGATGGCGGCGTGCTCCACGCCGGCCGCCAGTTCTGCCGGCAAGCGCCCCAGGTAGGCAGTGACGGCGGCGTGGAAGTCCGCGTGTTCGGCGCACAGCAAGGAGGCGGTGTGGGCAAAACGGCCCTGCGCCAGCTGCAAGGTGAAGCGGGCGTAGGTGCCGCCGATGTCGGCAAGCAGGCGCGGGCTGTGGGGGGACGTCATGGGCAGCAGCAGTGGGCAGGCGTCAGGGGCAGCAAATCAAGACCGGGGCTGGGCACCGAGCCGGGTGCATGCCGGCACGCATTGTGCGTGACAGTTCCGCGCGCCCGCATGAGGGTAGGTGCGCAAGGCCGGCAGCGGCCAAGACCACCGGGGCGTCTGTAGCTTCACTACAGGTTGTCCCCAGGCTTCAATCTATTGTCCTGAAATTGTGTGCGCCAACAAGGGGTTAGAGCCCTTGTCCAGAAGTTGTAGTTTTGCTACCGTCCCGCCGTCATCGACCGAACTGCCGCGGCGTTGTCAACCGCAGACCTTGACCCCGCCATGCCCGAAAGTGAAGTTCTCGCCCAGCCCAGCGTGGCCATGACCGGCTCCAGCGCCCCAGCCGCCGGCCTGCCGCGCCCCTGGCTGGTGGCCGACATCGGCGGTACGAACGCCCGCTTCGGCTGGCTGGCCGAGGGCGCCGACACCGTCAGCCACATCGCCACCAGGCCGGCATCTGCCCACCCGGGCCCGGCCCACGCGGCAGCCCACTACCTGGCCGAACTGGCAGCCCAACTGGGAACGACCTACCGCCCCCCGCGCGCCGCAGCCTTTGCCGTGGCCACCGCCGTGGGCAGCGACCGGATCGCCTTCACCAACAGCGGCTGGGCCTTTTCCTGCCGCGAGGCCCAGGCCGCGCTCGGCCTGGAGCAACTGCTGGTGCTGAACGATTTCGAGGCGCTGGCCCTGTCATTGCCGCGCCTGCAGACCACGCAGCTGCGGGCCTGGCCGGGCAGTCCGGCGCCGGCAGGCCGCGCCACCCTGGCGGTCATAGGCCCGGGCACGGGCCTGGGCGTGGCCGGCCTCGTGCCGGCCGCCGATGGCAGCTGGGTGGCGGTGCCCGGCGAAGGCGGCCACGCCACCCTGGCCGCGGCCGACGACTTCGACGCCGCGCTGCTGGCCGCCGTCTGGCGTGAACACCCGCATGTCTCGGCCGAACGCCTGCTCTCGGGCATCGGCCTGCCCGTGCTGCATGGCGCGGTCGCCGCGGTGCTGGGCCAGACGACGGCGCCGCTGAGCGCCGAGTTGATCGTCGAACGGGGTCTGGCCGGCACTTGCCCGGTGTGCAGCCGCACTTTGGATGCCTTTTGCGCGCTGTTGGGCAGCTTTGCCGGCAATGTGGCCTTGATGCTGGGCGCCCGGGGTGGCGTCTACATCGGCGGCGGCATCGTGCCGCGCATGGGCGACCGCTTTTTCCAGAGCCCGTTCCGCGCACGCTTCGAAGCCAAGGGCCGCTTCCAGGGCTATCTGCGGGCCATCCCGACATGGCTGATCACCGACACCCTGGCGGCGCTGAACGGCTGCGCACAGGCGCTGGCACAACGCCGCCCCTGAGCAGCACCATCGCCGCGCCCGCGCCGCCGCGATGGCGGCGCCGCGCCGAACCAGGGGTTTCCACTGATCTCAGCGCCTCCGTCAGATATTTTCGAAAAGCCTGTCAACGCGCCGCTTTGGAGTGCGTTGTGATCCGTGGCAGGTGATGCGCGGCCCCTAGCGAACGCGCCGCCAGCCACTCGGCGCCCCGGAATGGTTCGGGTTGACGAGCTTCGTTGAGACCCATCTTTTCCACTGAGAGAGACACCATGACCAAGTTCCTGAGCATGATCGCCCTGGCCGCCTTCGCCTTCAACGCCCAAGCCGCTGCCCACGCTGGCAAGGCCGACGCCGCCAAGCCGGCCGCCAGCGCCGCCGCCAAGAAGGACGAAGCCAAGCCGGCCGCCAAGAAGGAAGAAGCCAAGCCGGCCGCCAAGAAGGAAGAAGCCAAGAAGTAATCTTCTAGGCCTCAGCTGACAAGGGCGGGAGCGTCAAGCTCCCGCCCTTTTCTTTTTCCCGCCTCTCGCCACTATCGCCTTCCCTTACCCGTCCCGGCCTTGGGCGCGCCTCTCGCGCGCGCGGCCGCCTCCGTGCCGCTGTGGCCCGCGGGCCGATGCCGGCGCGCTGGCCGTCAGGGCAGGGTGATGACGCCGCTGTCGTCCATCACACGCGGGCCCTGCGGCTTGCCACCCCCCATCACGAAGGGGCCGGCCTGCGCGGCCAGGCTGCGGTAGCCGCCGTCGTAGTCCCAGGTGCTGACGTAGAGCCGCGCGCCGCTCAACGACGGCAACCGGCCCAGCGCCGCAGCCGGCAGCGTGAAGCTCACCGTGCGCGCAGCGCGGTTCACGGCCAGCGTGGCGCCGGGCGTCACCGGCGTGCCTTCGTGCGTGGCGCTGGCGCCCGCGGAAGAAAACAGCGCGTTCGACCAGCCACCGGCACGCAGCCGCAAGTGCCAGCGCATGCCGCCCGGCAACTCCGCATCCTGCAGCGGCATCACCGTGGCACCGCCTTCGCGGCCCGGCAGTTCGATGTAGACCGTGAAGTTGACGTGGTCGAAGCCGTTGCTGGGGTTCCAGGCCGTCGTGATGCGGGCCATCTGCAGCACCAGGCGCAAGGCGCCCCCGGCGGTGTCCACCCTGACGTGCTGCAGGTCCATCTGGCGGTTCTGGCCCCAGCCGGGGTCGCTGGGGTAGCTGTAGTTGAAGCCGGCCGGCCCCGTGTCATCGCCCACAGGGTCGGGCTGCGCCAGCACCGTGCGCCAGGGCCGCGCGACGCGGAAGTGACGCGGCGCCGACACCGCCTGCCCACCCGCCCACGCCACCACGCTGTGCCGGATGTCGGGGTCCACCATCGCGGCGGTATCCACCTCGGCCTGCCAGCGGCCGTCGCTGGCGGGCGTGACGGTCACCGCCCGTGCCAGGTCACCATCCACCACCAGCTGCAGCGGCGCGCCCGCGGCGGGCGCGCCGCGCAGCACGCCCCGCACCAGAAAGTCGCCGGCCTGCCGGGTGCCCTCGGGCAGGTCCAGGATCAAGGCGGCGGCCACTGCCGGCGGCGGCGCCCGCCGCGCCGTGGCGCGCCACACCTGCCCGCTGCGCGCGGCCAGGCGCAAGGTGATGCGGCCGCCCGCACCCACCACCAGGTCCTCCGGCCGGCCGTGCAGGCCGTACAAGCCCTGCAGCACCGTGCCCGCCGGCAAGCCGGTGGCCAGCGCCGGCAGCAGCGTTTCGGTCTCCGCGGTGTTGAAGACCACGAAGGCCGGGCCAGCGCCCTCGGGCTCGTCGCGCAAACCCTGACTGGCCTGCCCTGCCCGCGGCCCAGGCCCGGCGGCTGGCGCCATCTTCCAGGCCAGCGCCCCGGGGGCGGCGCCATGGCCGTGCAGCACGGTCGGCACCCCGCGCGAGAACACGCGGTGCTCACGGCGCAGCGCCGTCATCGCGGCAATGGCGCGGTACAGCGGCGCCTCGGTGTCGTAGCGGTCGCGCCCGCCCGAGCCATAGCCCGCCGCAAACATCGACGCGCGCGGCTCGGTGTGGCCCTGCTCGGTGCCGTAGTAGATGACGGGAATGCCGGGCAGCGTCATCAGCGCCAGCAGCGCCTGCTGCAAGCCGGCCTGGCTGCCACCGGCCAGGAAACGGTCGACATCGTGGTTGTCGATGAAGCTCGGCATCAGGTGCGGCCGGCGGTGCAGCTTCATCATGCGGGTGATGCGATCGCCCAGCACCGCCGGCGCGTGGCCGCGTGCGAACACATCGCCCAGGGCGCCGTAGAGCGGGAAGTTCAGCATGCCCGGCAGCAAGGGCCGACCTGCGGGCGTGCGCGTGTAGCTCTCGATCTTGCGCGCCTGCACGTCGCTGCCCGGGCGGTCGATGCCGAAGCCTTCGCCGAAGACGAAGAAGTTCTGGCGGCCAGTGCGCCGGGCCACCTCGGCGATGCCGGGGGCCGCCGGGTCGGGCGAGTACAGGAAGTCGGCGAAGTAGTCGGGCGGCACATAGAAGGCGGTGTCGACGCGGAAGGCGTCGACGCCGACCTCCTTCACCCAGTAGCCGTAGCTGTCGCGCAGCGCGCGCCGCACCACCGGGTTGTCGGTGTTCAGGTCATCCAGCCCGCCCATCTGGAACATGTGTTCCTGCTGCCGGTTGCCGTAGTCGGTGATGTCGGGCGTCCAGTGGTAGATGCCGGCGGCCCGCTGCGCCGGGCGGCGCGGGTCGTTCTGGTCGAAGGGCGGCTGGCTGGGGCGCGGCACCGGCGGCGTGGCGTCGTGGGCCTCGTAACCCGCAGCCGGCCGGCCTGCCTGCCAACGGTCACGGTAGGTGAAGAAGTTGCCGGTGTGGTTCACCACGATGTCCTGCACCAGCACCATGCCCTGGCTGTGCAGCGCATGCGAGAGCTCGCGGTACTCGGCCAGCGTGCCCACGTGCGGGTCGAGTTTCTTGAAGTGCTCGGCCCAGTAGCCGTGGTAGCCGCTGTAGTGGCCGGAGGGGTCGAGCCACTGGTTGGCCACGGGCGGCGTGATCCACACGCCGGTGGCGCCCAGGCCACGGATGTAGCCCAGGCGCTGCTGCAGCCCGGCCAGGTCGCCGCCCTGGTAACGCGTGCGGTCGCCGGGGCGGTACTCGCCGGCCCCCTGGTCGTTGTTGGCCGGCTGGCCGTCGGCGAAACGGTCGGTCATCACGAAGTACAGCACCTGGTCGCGCCAATCGGGCGAAGGGCGGTGCAGCTGCCACGCGCGGCCGGGCTCGGGGGCCACGGTGGCCGCGCAGGACGTGGCCGGCAGGGCCAGCGCCCACAGCCCGGCCACCGCCAGCCCCAGCCGGCACGCCACCGACCTGGCCACAAGCGGCCCGACACAGGAGATGTTGCTTTTTTGCAATGTAGTTTCGCTACAAAACTGAGCCGAAATCCGCACAACAGCCCCGCGCCGGTGCGCCCCCACCAGTGTACGAAGCGCCTGACCGCCTTGTACAGCAGCAAAACCCGCACGCTTTCAAGCTTCAGGGTGCACCGATCTAGGGTTTCCGCAGGGTGTCCAGAAATCTAGTTTTGATACAAAGTTCATGCTGCGGATCAGCTCTCTGTTGCCTGATCGGTGCGCGCATCCGGCCCGCACTGGCGGAAGTTGTTGTGATCACGAGCATCCTCAGGAGACAAACTCGATGAAGAATCCCCAAGTCCAGCACGGCGCCCGCCGCGCACTTCTGCAAGCCACCCCGGTGGCTGCCGCCGTCGCCGCCCTGCTGGTGAGCGCCAACGCGGCCCAGGCCCAGACGGCCACGGCGCCTGGCGCCGCGCCACAGGTGATCACCGTCACCGGCATCCGCCGCGGCATCGAAAGCGCCATCAACGTCAAGAAGAACGCCGACGCCATCGTCGAGAGCATCTCGGCCGAAGACATCGGCAAGCTGCCCGACAGCAGCATCGCCGAGAGCATTGCGCGCCTGCCCGGCGTCACCGCCCAGCGCGTGGGCGGCCGCGCCACCGAGATCAACATCCGCGGCCTGTCGGGCGACTTCGCCAACACGCTGCTGAACGGCCGCGAGCAGGTCTCCACCGGCAACAACCGCAGCGTCGAGTTCGACCAGTACCCGAGCGAACTGCTCTCCGGCGTCAGCATCTACAAGACGCCCACCGCCGACCTGCTGGGCCAGGGCCTGTCGGGCACCATCGACCTGCAGACCGTGCGCCCGCTGAACTTCAGCCAGCGCGTCGTGGGCGTGAACCTGCGCGGCGAGAAAAACGGCGGCGGCACGCCCTTCGAAGGCGACGGCACACGCTTCAACTTCACCTACATCGACCAGTTCGCCGACCGCACCGTCGGCGTGGCCTTCGGCGTGGCGCGCCTGAACCAGAAGGTGAGCAAGTCGCGCGGCGAAACCTACGACACCAGCAACACCGGCAACTTTGCCAACGTCAACGGCGGCGCCAACTTCACCTTCAACCAGGGCTTCAAGTATTTCGTCGACGCCACCGACGAAACCCGCACCGGCGCGATGGCGGTGCTGGAGTACAAGCCGAACAAGAACTTCAGCAGCGTCGTCGACCTGTTCTATTCCAAGTTCGACAAGGACGTGACCAAGCGCGGCCTGGAAGTGCAGGTCAACGACAGCTGGAAGAGCGGCAACGCCGCCCTCGCCTACCAGGCGCCGACCCTGACCAACGCCACCGTCACCAACAACCGCCTCATCAGCGGCGTGTGGGGCAATGTGAACCCCTTGTCGCGCACGATCTGGGAGCCGCGCGAGGACGATCTCAAGTCCCTGGGCTGGAACAACAAGCTGAAGTTCGCCAACGGCTGGACCGGCATCGCCGACCTCAGCTACTCCTCGGCCAAGAGCAAGGAGCAGATCGTCGAGATGGAAGCCGGCGTCTTCGACACGGTGAACAACCGTCCGCTGCCCGGCACCGTGACCATCAGCGACTACAACCGCATCACCGGCCTGCAGTACGACCACGGCAACCCTGCCATCGTGCGCCTGACCGACCCCGAGAGCTGGGGCCAGAACGGCTACGACAAGATCATCAGCACCAAGGATGAACTGAAGGCCGTCAAGCTGGTGGCGCAGAAGGACCTGGAAGGCTTCTTCTCGCGCATGAGCTTCGGCGTCAACCTCAGCACGCGTGAAAAGACCAAGGGCTCGGCCGAAAACTTCCTGCGCCTGCCGGCACGCGGTGCCAGCAACCCCAACCCGGGCACGCCGCTGCCGGCCGGCGCGGGCTCGCTTCTGCTGCCGGGCCTGGGCTTCAACACCGTGAGCTTCGACCCGGGCGCGGCCTACCCGGCGCTCTACCGCCTGGACCGCAACATCAACGGCGACATCCTGCGCAAGGGCTGGCTGGTCGAGGAAGAGGTGAACACGGCCTTCGTGAAGGCCGACATCGACACCGAGCTCTTCGGCAAGCCGCTGCGGGGCAACCTCGGCACGCAGATCATCCAGACCAAGCAGTCGTCGACGGCGCCCGTGGTCGACAACACCGACCAGAGCCGTTTCACGCTGCGCACCGCGGGCAAGAGCTACACCGACTTCCTGCCGGCGCTGAACCTGGCGATGGAGCTCGGCGGCGACCAGTTCCTGCGCATGGGCCTCGGCCGCCAGATGGCGCGCCCGCGCATGGACCAGCTCAGCGCCTTCACGCGCTCCGAGGTCAACGACCAGCTGCGCTGGACGGGCAGCGGCGGCAACCCCGAGCTCGACCCTTACCGCGCCACGGCGCTGGACCTGTCGTACGAGAAGTATTTCGGCACCAAGGGCTACATCTCGGTGGCGGGCTTCTACAAGGACCTCAAGAGCTACATCTTCGACTTCAAGAACACCCGCTACAACTTCACCGGCTTCCCGAACTTCTCGGGCCGCACGCCGACCTCGAACATCGGTGAATTCACCGCGCCGACCAACGGCAATGGCGGCACCATCAAGGGCATCGAACTGGCGGTCGACGTGCCGCTGAACCTGCTGTTCAAGCCGCTCAACGGCTTCGGCATCCAGGCCAGCTACAGCGACACCCAGAGCGCGATCAAGCCCTTCGGCGACGGTGACGTACGCCCGCTGCCGGGCCTGTCGCGCAAGGTGCAGACGCTGACGGCGTATTACGAAAACAGCGGTTTCTCGGTGCGCGTGGCCAACCGCAAGCGCTCGGCCTTCATCGCCGAGATCGAAGGCTTCGGTGCCGACCGCGAGTACAAGTACGCGCGCCCGGAAACCATCACCGACCTGCAGCTGGGCTACGAGATCCAGCGCGGCATCGCCAAGGGCCTGAACTTCCTCGTGCAGGTGAACAACCTGAACAACGAGCCCTATGTCGAGTACGACGCCAGCACCAACCGCGACACCAAGAACGACGAGTACGGCCGCACGGTGCTGTTCGGGGTCAGCTACAAGTTCTGAACGCCCGCGCGCCTGGCGGCGCCTGCGCCTGACGACGCGCAGGCCGCCCGCGCGCACCGACCGAGCCCCTGCTCGCCCCGCGCGACGGGGGCTTTTCCCTTCAGTGCGAGCGCGCGCAAGGCCTTGCGCACAATCGCAGCTCCCTGCCGTCCACGAAGGTGCCCGCCATGTCAGCCAGCCACATCCAGCACATCGTCATCGCCGGCGGCGGCACGGCGGGCTGGATGACGGCGGCGGCACTGGCCAAGCTGCTGGGTGCGGCCTGGCGCATCACGCTCATCGAGAGCGAAGAGATCGGCATCGTGGGCGTGGGCGAAGCCACCATCCCGCTGATCAACATCTACAACGCCGCGCTGGAACTGGACGAAGACCAGTTTATGCGCGAGACCTCGGCCACCTTCAAGCTCGGCATCGAGTTCGTCAACTGGGGCCGCCAGGGCGACCGCTACATCCACGGCTTCGGGCCGCTCGGGCCGGACATCGGCCTGACCAAGTTCCACCACTACTGGCTGAAGATGCGCGCTTTGGGCCAGGCCGATGAGCTGGACGCCTACAGCATCAACAACGCCGCCGCCAAGGCGGGCAAGTTCCTGCGCGCGCAGCGCGACATGGGCAACTCGCCGCTGGCCGAGATCGCCCACGCCTACCACTTCGACGCCGGGCTCTACGCCGCCTTCCTGCGCCGCTACGCCGAGAAGCTGGGCGTGGTGCGCATCGAGGGCAAGATCAGCGGTGCCACCACGCGGCCTGCCGACGGCTTCGTCGATGCCGTGGTGATGGAAGACGGGCGCCGCATCGAGGGCGAGCTCTTCGTCGACTGCAGCGGCTTTCGCGGCCTGCTCATCGAGCAGACCCTGCACACCGGCTACGACGACTGGAGCCACTGGTTGCCCGCCGACCGCGCCTGGGCCGTGCCCTGCGAGTCGGTCGACCCGCTCACGCCCTACACGCGCAGCACGGCGCGCAGCGCGGGCTGGCAATGGCGCATTCCGCTGCAGCACCGCACCGGCAACGGCCACGTCTTCAGCAGCCCGTTCATCAGCGAGCAGGCCGCCGCCGACGTGCTGATGCAGAACCTGGACGGTGCCGCGCTGGCCAGCCCGCGCCTGCTGAAGTTCGTCACCGGCAAGCGCAAGAAGCTGTGGCACAAGAACGTCGTCGCGGTGGGCCTGGCCAGCGGCTTCATGGAGCCACTGGAAAGCACCAGCATCCACCTCATCCAGAACACCATCGCAAGACTGACCACGTTCTTTCCCTACACCCGTTTCGACGCCGCCGACATCGAGGAATTCAACCGCCAGAGCGACTTCGAGTTCGAGCGCATCCGCGACTTCATCATCCTGCACTACAAGGCCACCGAGCGCGACGACAGCGCGTTCTGGAACTACGTGCGCACGATGCCCATCCCCGACACGCTGCAGCACAAGTTCGATCTCTTCCGCAGCAACGGCCGCGTCTTCCGCGAGAACCAGGAGCTCTTCAGCGAGATCAGCTGGGCCGAGGTCTTCATCGGCCAGCGGGTGCTGCCCCAGGGCTACCACCCGCTGGTGGACACCCTGCCGGAAGCACGCATCAACGACTTCCTGAAGAACGTGCACCAGACCATCGCACGCTGCGTCGAGGCCATGCCCACGCATGCCGAGTTCGTGGCCCGGCACTGCGCCAGCGGCCTGCCACGCCACAAGGCCGCCGCGGCGCTGAATCCGGCCTGAGGGCGATGCCCATCCTGTTCAACCCACGCCCGCGCCTGCAGCGCTTGAGCGTCGGCGGCGTGCATGACGCGTGGGTCGTGGACGACGTGCTGCTGGAGCCCGAGGCCCTGCGCCAGCGCGCCATCGAGGGGCGCGCCCACTTCAAGGCCGCCGCACACAACGCCTACCCCGGGCTGGAGTGGCGCCAGGGCGCCGACATCGACGGCCCGCTGGCGGAGTTTTTCATGCTGCACCTGCGCCAGCACCTGGGCGCGCGGCGCACGCTGTCGATGTACAGCCGGCTCTCGCTGGCCACCCTGCAGCCGGCGCAGCTGCGCCCGCTGCAGCGCCTGTGCCACCGCGACCGCTTCGGCGTCGAAGCCGGCCAGACGGTGGCCGCCTGCACGCTCTACCTCTTCGACCAGCCGGCCCTGGGCGGCACCAGCTTCTACCTGCCCAGGCGCCCCATCGACGACATCAACGCCGACATCCGGCGCTGGGCCGCGATGGACAGTGCCGCATACACCGCCGAGACCGGCGCACCGCCGGCCTACCTGACCGGCAGCAACGCCCACTTCGAACTGGCCGCGGTGGTGCCGGCGGCCTACAACCGCGCCGTGTTCTACGACGGTGGCCACTTCCATTCCAGTCACATCAGCGCGCCCGAAGCCCTGAGCGACGACCCCGCCACCGGCCGGCTCACGCTGAACGGCTTTTTCATCTGCCGCCGCGCCGCGGCCTGAGGTTCACACGGTGGCCAGCCTTCTGCGCGTGGCACGCGCCTGCGGCACCCAGGCCAGCCGGGCCCAACGCCGCCACATCAGCAGGCCGCGCAGCCACTCATCCGCCGCATAGGCCACCCACACGCCGGGCAGGCCGAAGTCGAAATGCACGCCGAGCAGCCAGCTGCCGCCGGCCAGCACCACGGCCATGCTGCCGGCGCCCACCACCACGGGGTAGCGCGCATCGCCGGCGGCGCGCAAGGCGTTGATGACCACCAGGTTGAAGGTGCGGCCGGGCTCCAGCAGCACCGTCCACCACAGCAGCACGGTGGCCATGGCGATGATCTGCGCGTCCTGCGTGAAGACGCGCATCAGCCAGGGCGAGCCCAGCGCCGCGACCCCCGCCACCGCCACGCTGAGCAGCAGGCCGCGCGCCAGGCCGCGCCGCACCACGGCATGGGCCTGCTTGAAGCGGCCGGCGCCGATGAGGTGGCCGACCACGATCTCGGCGCTCAGGCCCGTGACCAGGCCGCACAGCAGCACCACCATCAGCACCTGCTGCACATAGGCGTGCGTGGCCAGCGCCGCCGCACCCATGCCGCCCACCACCGCCACGCTCACCATGTAGGCCAGCCGGTAGGCGATGTTCTCGGCCGCGCCGGGCAGGCCGATGCGCGCCACCTCGGCCAGCGCGGCGCGCTTCAGCTGCCACCAGTCGGCGCGCTGCGGGCGCAGGCTCAAGCGCGTGCGCCACAGCCACAGGTGCAGGGCGATGGCCACGGCGCGCGCCAGCAGCAGTGCCAGCGCAAAGCCCGGCAGGCCCAGGCCCGACACACCCGCCGGCAGCCCCCAGCCGAACATCAGCGGCCCCATCAGCGCCAGGTGCAGCAGGTGCATCACCACCATCACGGCCAGCGTCTCGCGTGCGCGCAGGTGGGCGCGCATCACGGCCGTCATGCTGGCATTCCAGGCATCCAGCAGCATGGCCGGGGCCAGCATCATCAGAAGCGGCGCCGCCAGGGGCAGCACCTCGGCCGGCGCGTTCAGCAGGCCCAGCAGGGTGCCGGGCACGGCCAGCGCCGGCAGCGCGACCAGCAGGCCCAGCCAGGTGCTGGCGCCCAGCACGGCCCGGGCCACGGCGTCGGCGGTGTCGCGCCGGCCTGCGCCCAGGGCCTGGGTCAGCACCACGCCGACACCGGCACCGATGATGCGGAACAGGATGAACAACGTGCCGAAGACATGGTGCGACAGCGCAAACGCCGCGCCCGAGGCGTCACCCAGGCGCGCCGCCAGGACAGTGCCGACCACGCCCACGGCGATGCCCAGCAGCAGTTCCAGGAACAGGGGCCAGGCCAGGGAAAACAGGCGCGGGCTGGGCACAGGGGGCAGATGCATGGGGCCGGAGCTTAGAGGTGGAACCGCGGTGTAACCTGCCGCTGCCGCTGCCGCTGCCGCTGCCGCTGCCGCTGCCGCTGCCGCTGCCGACGACGACGCGACGCGTTGAGGCGCGCGGCCACGGCCTGCCGCCACCGGACGGCGCGGCCCACGCCTTCCCGCCTTCCCGCCCTCACACCTTCCCGTCAAGCACGCCATGCAGCCCAGCCCCCACGCTCCCGACCTGAAGCGCCGCCGCGTGGCGCGCAGCCTGATGCTGGCGCCGGCCTGGCCGGCGCTGATGCCGGCCTTGATGCCAGCCTTGATGCCGCAACTCGCCCGCGCCCAAGGCGGCACCACCCTCAGCGCCATGCAGGCGCGGGCCGACCTGCAACTGCTGCGCCGCGCCTTCAACACGCTGCACCCGGGCCTGCACCGCCGCGCCACGCCGGCACAGCTGGACGCCGCCTTTGCCGCCGCCGAAGCCGCCGTGGCGGGTGGCAGCACGCAGGGCGGCATGTTCCTGCTGTGCTCGCACATTGCAGCGCGCGTGAACTGCGGCCACACCTGGGCCAGCCGCCACAACGCCAGCCCCGGCCTGCGGCAACTACTGCTGGGCGGCGCCGACAAGCTGCCCTTCACCCTGCGCTGGGTGCAGTGCCGCGCACTCATCAGCGGCAGCGTGGTGCCCGGGCTGGCGGGCCAGGAACTGCTGGCCATCGATGGTCGCCCCGTGGCGGAGATCGCCGCCGCGCTGCTGCCGCTGCTGCGCGCCGACGGCGACCATGCCGGAGCGCTGGGCCAGCGCTGGGCGCAGCTGAACAGCTCGCCCAGCGGGGGCGCCATGGACTGGCTGTTTCCGCTGCGCTTCCCGCCCGAGGGCGGACGTTGGCAGCTCACGCTGCGGCCGGTCCCCCTGCGGGGCGAGCGCGCCGAAACCGCTACGCCAGGTGCCCGCCTGCGCACGGTGCCCGCCCTGACCCTGGCCGAGCGCCAGCGCAGCCTGCCCGAAACCACGCCGCAGTGGCGCCTTGAGCGCGCCGGCGACGCCGCGCTGCTGCGCCTGCCCACCTTCGCCTTCTGGAACAGCGACTTCAAGGCCGATGCCTACCTGGCCCGTACCTTCACCGCCGTCCGCAGCCTGCCCTTCCTGGTGCTGGACCTGCGTGACAACGAAGGCGGCGACGACGGCATCGCACGCCAGGTGCTGGCCCACCTGCTGCGTGCACCCTACGAGCCGCCTGCCGAACGCCTGGAAAGCGCCTACGAGCGCGTGCCCGAAGACCTGCTGCCCCACCTGGGCACCGGGAACCCCAACTACTTCGACCGCCGTGGCCAGGCCACGTTGCAGCCCGGCGGGCGTTGGCTGCTGCCCGCGCCCGCGGCGGTGCGCGTGGCACCCGTGGCCATGCCCTACCCGGGCCGCACCGTGGCGCTGGTGGGGCCGCAGACCAGCTCGGCCGGCTTCGTGCTGGCGCGCGACCTGCAGCGCAGCGGCGCGGCCGTGCTGCTGGGCGAGCCCACCGCCGGCCACCTGCAGGGCCTGAACGGCAGCGAGCTGGCCTGGCTGACGCTGCCGGCTTCCGGCGTGGCGGTGGACATTCCGCTGCGCGCCAGCTTCACCCTGGACCCCGGCGACCGCGGTGGCGACGGCGCGGCGCCCGACCGAGGCGTGCTGCCCGAACTGGCGGTGGCGCCCAGCTTCGAAGACGCGGCGGCGGGCACCGACACCGCACTGCTGGCCGCTGGCGCGCTGGTGGCAGGCTGGCGCCCCGGCCCGCGTCCGCCGCTGCAGCCGCAGCTGGCGCCCGCCAGCTGAACAGCGCCCCCCCTGCGCTACGATGCCCGCATGAGCCACATCCACTTCATCGGCGGCGAAAAGGGCGGGGTCGGCAAGTCATTGCTGGCCCGCGTGCTGGCGCAGCACTTCATCGACCGCAGCCAGCCCTTCATCGGCTTCGACACCGACCGTTCCCACGGCGCCTTGTTGCGCTACTACGCCGACTACGCCGCGCCATTGCCGCTGGACGCTCACGACAGCCTCGACCCCGTGATCGAGGCCGCCACTGCCGAGCCCGGCCGCCGCGTGCTGGTGGACCTGGCGGCGCAGACCCAGGGCCCGCTGCTGCGCTGGCTGGACGACGCCAGCGTGCCGGCCCTGGCCACCGAGCTGGGCCTGAAGATGACCTACTGGCATGTGATGGACGCCGGCCGTGACTCGGCCGACCTGCTGGCGCGCTGGCTGGACGGCGCCACTGGCGGCGCCGCAGGCCTGCCGCTGGTGATGGTGCTCAACGAAGTGCGTGGCGACGGCTTCGAACAGCTGGAAGCCTCGGGCCTGGTGCCACGCGCGCAGGCCCTGGGCGCGCGCAGCGTGCGCCTGCGCAAGCTGCCCGACACGCTGCTGCAGAAGGTCGATGCCAAGGGCCAGAGCTTCTGGGCCGCCACGCAGGCCGCCAGCAGCGGCCTGGGCCTGCTGGACCGCCAGCGCCTGCGCCTGTGGCTGCAGCGCACCCAGTCCGAGCTGGCCACGCTGGACATCTGAAGGCGCAGCGTCGACTTCGGGGCTTTGAACTAGGGCTGCCGCCACGCCGGCCTGCAACCCATCATGCGGGCCCGCACCCAGGAGCCCGCACATGGCCACCGCCAAGACCGCCACGCCTGCCACCCCGAGGGCTGCCGCCAAGCCCAGGGCGCTGTCACTCCACCTCGGCCTGAACACGGTCAGCCCCGCGGCCTATGCCGGCTGGGACGGCCTGCTCGCCGCGTGCGAGTTCGACGCCAACGACATGGCCGCCATCGCACGCGGCGCCGGCATGAAGCCCACCGTGCTGCTGGGCAAGAAGGCCACGCGCCAGGCCGTGCTGGCGGGCCTGCGCGGCGCCGCGAAAGCGCTGAAGAGCGGCGACCTTTTTTTCCTCAGCTTCAGCGGCCATGGCGGCCAGGTGCCCGACACCAACCGCGACGAACCCGACCGCAAGGACGAGACCTGGTGCCTCTTCGACGGCCAGCTGATCGACGACGAGCTCTACCTCGAACTGAGCCGATTTGCCGCCGGTGTGCGCGTGCTGGTGCTGTCTGACAGCTGCCACAGCGGCAGCGTCACGCGCGCCGGCACGCCCCCGCCACCGCCCCCGGGCCAGTGCTACAAGCTGATGCCGCCGGCGGTCTGTCAGCGCGTGTATGCCGCCCACCAGGCCTTCTACGACGGGCTGCAGAAGGACGTGGCCGCCGCCTCGGCCAAGGCCGCGATCGACCCCGACGCGGCGCTGGCCCAGGTGGCCGCCAGCGTGCCGGCCGCCCAGGCGGTGCAAGTGGCGGGCAGCTTCAAGCCTTCGGTGCTGCTGATCAGCGGCTGCCAGGACAACCAGACCAGCATGGACGGCGAGCACAACGGCGCCTTCACCGAGAAGCTGCTGCGCGTCTGGGACCACGGCAAGTTCAACGGCAACTACCTCAGCTTCCACGCGCGCATCCGCGCCGCGCTGCCGCCCAGCCAGAGCCCCAACCTCTTCACGCTGGGCCCGGCGGCGGCCTTCGTGAAGCAGGCACCGTTCACGGTCTAGGCGCGCCCAGCAGGAACAGCAGCGGTACCTCCAGCCGCGCCGCCCAGGCCCGTTCGTTGTGGCCCGTGCCCTCGAACACACGCAGCAGGCTGTCCTGGGCCGTGTAGCCGCGCTCGCGCACGATCTCGTTGACGAAGGCCTGGTAGGGCGCGTAGATGGCGTCCAGCTCGGTGGTGCCGTGGTCCATGTAGAGGCGCCGGCCGTCGGGCGCGGCAAGGTGCTCGCGCAGGTAGTTGAAGGCCGCCAGCGGCAGCGCCGCGTTGGGCCGGTGCACGCCCGGCCAGTGCGTGGACAGGCCGGCCGCGCCGCCGAAGACCTGCGGGTACTCGCTCATGGCGTAGATGGAAATCAGCCCGCCCATGCTGCTGCCCATGATGAAGGTGCCGTCGCGGCCGGCATGCGTGGCGTAGCGCGCGTCGATCGCCGGCTTGAGCTCTTCCACGAGGAAGCGCAGGTAGGCATCGGCCTGCGGCTTGCCGCGCAGCGCCTGGGCGACGAAGGCCTGGCGCAGCGGCTCGGCCAGGTGGGGCAGGAACTTCTGCGGGTAGTACTCGCTATGGCGCCACGCACCGTTGTTCCAGACGCCGACCACGATGGTGTCGGGGACGCGCCCGGCACGCACCAGGCGGTCGAGCGTGAGGTGCACGTCCCAGGCCTGCTGGTTCCAGCTCTTGCGGGCGTCGAAGAGCATCTGCCCGTCGTGCATGTAGAGCACCTGGTAGCGCCTGGCGGGGCTGTAGTCGGCGGGCAGCCACACATCCACCGGCCGCGCCTTGACATGGCGCGAGGCCAGGGCAGGCAGGCGCTCGATGCGGCCCACGTCCACCTCGGGCAAAGGCGGCGGCGCAGCTTGCACGGTCTGGGCGCTCACGGCCTCAGGGCCGGCGCCCAGCGCGGCCAGCAAGGCCAGCAAGGCCAGTGCGGCCCAGGCAAGGGTATTCATCGGCCATCTCCTGATGTCGACGCGGGCCGCCCGGCAACGCCGGCCGCGTGCGGAGTGTCACGGCTTGCAAGAGCGCGCATCCAGTGCGGCGTCAGGCGCGTAACGGCAGTGTCACGCTTGGCAGAGACACTGCCGATAGCCACTCTGTAGACACTGCCGCCGCCTGCCTTGGAGCCCGACCATGCAAAGCCACCACCTGCCCCCCGAAGCCTGGCGCAGCGAAGCCTTCGCCGAAGACCTCTTCGACGCCAGCCCTGACGCCCAAGCAGCCTTCGGCACGCAGCGCAGCGCCCGCCTCGGCCGGCTGCTGCTGAGCGCCGTGCCCTTGGTGCTGGTGCTGGCCGGCGCATTTGCCTGGGGCCTGGGCGGCGCCTGATAGCCAGCCCGGCGGGCCGTGGCCTGTCGATACCGGGCGCCTCATGGCCGCGTCGCCACCAGCACGCGGCCGAACAGCGGCGGCAGCACCAGCCGCCAGCGGCCCCCCACCGCTTGCAGCGGCGCCGGCGCTTCACCCGCCGGCAGCAGCACATCGCGCAAGCCGGCCACCGGCAGATCGGGCGGCAGGGCCAGTTCCACCGTCCGGGCCACGGTGGCATTGTTCAAACCCACCAGCGCCCAGGTGTCGCCCAGGCGGCGCGCCAGCACCAGCACGTTCGCATCCGCCAGTAGTGGGGCGTCCAGGCTGCCCCGGCGCAGCACGGCGTGCTGGTGGCGCATCGCGATCATCTGCTTGAAGCTGGCCAGCAGGGCCTCGTCGGGCTGCCCGCCGAGGTCGGCCCAGGGATAGGTGGCACGGTTGTAGGGGTCGTCGCCACCGCCCACGCCCACCTCGTCGCCGTAGTAGACCGTGGGTGAGCCCGGGTAGCTCATCTGGAACAGCACCGCCAGCTGCAGGCGCTGCTTGGCCAGGTGGAGCGCTCCGGGGTCAGTCTTCTTGTCGGCGTTCTTGCCGGCGTTCTGGCCAGGCTGCTCGTCATGCCAGCCGAAGTGGTGCAGCGCGCGCGCCTGGTCGTGGCTGCTCAGCAGGTTCATCAGCGCGTACAGCGCCTGCGGCGGGTACGCCTCGCGCAGGTGCTCCAGGTGTGTGTACAGCGCCGCGCCGGCGTTGCGGAAGACGTAGTTCATGGTGCTGTCGAACATGTCGCCCAGGAAGTACTTGCTGGCGTCGAACCAGGTCTCGGCCACCGTCAGCGCGTCGGGCCGGTGCGCCTTGATGGCCGCGCGCCATTCGCGCCAGAAGTCGTCGGGCACCCAGGGCGCCACGTCCATGCGCCAGCCGGCGGCGCCGCGGTCCAGCCAGAGCTTCATCACCGAGTCTTGGTCGCGGTAGAAGAAGTTGCGCAGACCGGCGTTGTTCTTGTCCAGCTCGGGCAGGTCGGTCACGCCGACCCAGCCCTTGAACTGCTTGTCGGCGTCGGTTTGGCGGGTGTCGAAGCTGTACCAGCCGGCATAGGGCGAAGCGGGGTTGACCTGGCCATTCTGGAAGGCGCCCTGGGTGCCGTGGTTGCCGTAGCGATTGAAGTACAGCGAGTCGGCGCCGGTGTGGTTCAGGCTGGTGTCGGGGATGACGCGCATGCCGCGCCGCGCCGCCTCCCGGGTGAGGCGTTCGAAGTCGGCGTTGCTGCCGAAGGCGGGGTCGATCTCGCGGTAGTCGGCGGTGTCGTACTTGTGGTTGCTGCTGGCCTTGAACACCGGCGTCATGTAGAGGGTGTTGGCGCCCAGCGCCTGGATGTAGTCCAGCTTCTGGATCAGGCCTTCGAGGTCGCCGCCGAAGAAGTCGTTGTTGAAGTGGGCGTCGCTGCCGTCGCCGCTGTTCGGGCGGAAGGGGCGTTCGTTCCAGTGCTTGTGCACCTCCACCGTGTGCTGGTGATAGCGCGTGAGGCCGGGTTTCGGGTCGTTGGCCGGGTTGCCGTTGCGAAAGCGATCGGGAAAGACGTAGTAATAAACGACGTCGGGCGCCCACTCGGGCACGGTGAAGTCGGGGCTGTAGACGGTCTGGCGGAAGCGGCGGATGCTGCTGGCCGCCGCCGGCTTGTCGGCCACCTCGGCGATGCCGCCGGCGCCTTTTTCGCGCGTCCAGAACACCGGTGCGGCATTGTTCTGCAGCACATAGGTCTTGCCGTCGATGACGGCCTCGAACCAGTGGCCGTACACCGCCACCTCGGTGTAGCGGTGGCGGGCCGTCCAGCGTTCGCGGCCGTCTGCGGGCGTCTTGCTCATCGGCAGGCGCGCCACTTCGCTGTATTGCAGCACTTCCTGGTTGCCCTCCAGGCGGCGCTTTTCCAGCACCAGCGTCAGGCTCTGCACCCCGGGCAGTGCGGTCACCGCGTAGTCCACCGTGGTGCCGGCCTTCACCGCGCCGAAGGGCCGCTTGTGCGCCAGCGCGCGCGAATCGAAACGCAGGCTCAGGGCGATGGGGTCGGTGACGGCCCGGGCGGCAGGGTCGGCGAAGGTCTTGGGACCGATGCTCAGCTGCGCGCGGCCGGCCACGAAGATCAGCCGCAGCGTGTGTTCGCCGTCGAACTGGCGGCTGAAGTTGCCGGCGCCTTCGCCGAAGGTGGTGCTGTCGGCCCAGCCCGCGTCGGCCACCTTGAATTCATGGCGGCCGCCGAGCTTCACGTTCAGATAGTAGGCGTCGCAGCTGTACTGGAAGGCACAGCCGTCCAGCGCGGCCCAGTTGTTGGGCGTGCCGCGCAGGTAAAGCACGGTGTCGCCGAAGGTGGCGGGGCTGGGGCAGGTGTCGACCTGCAGGCTTGGTGCGTTGGCATTCATGGTGACGGTGAAACGGTGCACGCCGGCAAAGCGGCGCTGGATCTCGGGGCCGCGCAGGACCAGGCGGTCGTTGGCGCCGCGGCCGAAGTCGGCATCGGCGCTCCAGCCTTCATCCGCGAGCTTGAAGCTGTGCTCGCCGTTCAGGCGCGTCACCAGCTCCCAGCGGCTGCAGGCCCAGGTGAAACGCTGGCTCTCCACCGCGTTCCAGCTGTTGAAGGTACCGCGCAGGTAGAGGCCGCGGCCTTGCAGCGGGTCGGGCTGGCAGGCGGCCTGGGCCAGCGCGGGCCCGGCGACGAGGGGCAGCGACAGTGTCGCCAACAGCCGCGCTGCGGCCGCGACAAACCCCCTCAACCCTTCACCCCGCCCGAGGTCAGGCCGCTGACGATCCAGCGCTGCGCGAGCAGGAACACCAGCGTGATGGGCAGGCCGCTGAGCACCGCCGCCGCCGCGAAATCGCCCCACAGGTACTTCTGCTCGTAGAGGTAGAACTTGCTGCCCACGGCCAGCGTGAGGTTCGGTTCCTCGCGCAGCAGCACGCTCGCCACGGGGTACTCGATGATGGTGCCGATGAAGGCCAGCACGAACACCACCATCAGGATGGGCACGGCCATCGGCAGCAGCACATGGCGGAAGGCCTGCCAGTGCGTGGCGCCATCGACCTTGGCGTTTTCTTCGATCTCCACCGGGATGGTCTCGAAGTAGCCCTTGATGGTCCAGATGTGCATGGCCACGCCGCCGAGGTAGGCCACGATGAGGCCGGCGTGGGTCTCGATGCCCAGCCACGGCGCGCGCGTGCCTATGCCCTCGAAGATGGCGTAGATGGCCACCAGCGCCACCGCCACCGGGAACATCTGCAGCAGCAGCATGCTGTTGAGGATGAGCTGCTTGCGCTGGAACTGCAGGCGGGCGAACGCATACGCCGCGGTGGTGCTGATGGCCACGATGAGCAGCGCCGAGAGGGTGGCGATCTTGATGCTGTTCCACAGCCACAGCAGCACCGGGAAAGGGGGCTGCACGACGCTGCCATCGGGCTGCTTCACCGGTATGCCCAGGGCCAGCTGCCAGTGTTCGAAGCTGATGGTGCTGGGGATCAGGCTGCCGCTGGCGAAGTTGCCCGGCCGCAGGCTGATGCTGACGACCGCCAGCAGGGGAAACAGCGTGAAGGCCAGCAGCACCCACAGGAAGGCGTGCGCGCCGATGACGCGCCAGCGCTGGCTTTTCCCGGTGACGATGGCCATGGTTACCTCTTGCCGTCGGCGCGTTGGGTGATGCGCAGCTGCACCAGCGCCATCACCGCCACCATCACGAAGATCAGCGTGCTGATGGCCGCGGCGAGGCCGAAGTTCTGGCCGCTGTCGGTGAAGGCGATGCGGTAGGTGTAGCTCACCAGGATGTCGGT
>LNFM01005422.1_pt1 | contig 22970 bp, 18 predicted proteins | sample 596031 | NCBI WGS metagenome assembly LNFM01 (sample SAMN04254537, study PRJNA301005) | activated carbon metagenome | isolation source: dual media filters at the Ann Arbor, Michigan drinking water treatment plant | place: USA: Ann Arbor | reverse complement strand
CTGCCATTGCGGAATGCTCCTGATGGAATTAGCGAATGAATCGTTCTTGGGGGAAGGTACGCGAGCCGTATGACTCAAGCACGAGTGTCTGGATAAACACCCGCACTCGCGTCAGCGCCCCGTGCTCACCACAAAGGTGAGCTGGCGAGGCGCTGACGCGAACCGGGTGGGAATTCGACATGTAGCGGAGTGTGCCTATCGCGATGCGACGTCCATGTGATGGCCATCACTTGCCCCGGACATATCGGAGCCTGTTGCAATGTTGCAACGTGCTCCGCGGACCTGGAAAGTGACGGTTCTCATAGGGCGGCGGATGTTACCACGCAGTTTTGGGGCTTCCAGCAGGTGAGCCGGTGGTTGTGCCGTCAACGTGGCGCTGGAGACGTTACCAACGCCAACGCAGCCCCGCATAGACGTTGGATCCAGCGTCGGAGAACAGATCGATGTTGCTGGTCTGTCGGGCATCGTTCCACTGGAGAAACGCCTCGGCGGGACCCCAGGACGCCAGATGGAGAGGGTGGGACAGCTCGATCTGGAACTGGCGTTGCCGGAAGCTTCGCCGGGCGTTGTTCTGCAGCAACGGACTATAGCCATCCTTGTCGTCGGCCCGCACGGTGGTGCCGCTGGCTTCGAGTCCCCACCGGCCCAGTTTTCCGGCGATGCGGACCGTCGCGCCCATTTGCAGCTGCCTGCCACCGGGTCGATCGGCGGTTTGGGGCTCGTCAGAAGAAACCCTGATCTCCGTGCCCAGCCGCCACCCGGGCACTGCCGCGAGGCGGCATTGCCAGCTGGCCAGGCCGCCCAGCAGGTTCCCGTCGAGATAGCTGCTGGTGAGTTGCCGACGGGCCTCGACTTCGACCGCGGCACGGCCGGTGCAGGCGCCGACGTCTCGTTCCAGCGCGGCCCCCAGGCGGTACGTCGAATAGGGCTCGTTCAGCGGGCCCGTCGACCGTCCGAGCCCGAGGTGAACTTGCGTGCGCCATGGGCCCCAGGCCTGCCAGTGGTCCAGCCGGAGCTGGCCGAACTGCCAGTCGGTATCGGGCTCGGCCGCCGCATGGCGGGCCGCCAGGGCGCCGCTGGCCTGCCACAGTGCACCCTGGCCGGTGTCATACGCCAGGCGCCACGCGACTTCGCCGACGGTGGCCGAACCGGCGCGGGGGCGCAGCGGAATGGCCAGGGGCAGGTCGATCGGCCCGTCGGGCGAGGTGAGCGTGATGCCGTCGAGCACGGGCGAGCGGTCGAGATTGCCGTCGCGGCCCTGCTTGACGCTGATCTCGCCCCGCTGGAACCACCGGCCAGGGCGGACGAACTCCAGCGCGCTCGCGGTGGCCAGCCTGGGCACCGCCGACTCGCGCAGGCGCCGCATCACGGGCGGTGGCACGTCGTCCCGGTTGGCCAGGCCGGCCAGCAGGTCGTCGCGGGCGGCGGGCTCGCCGAGCGCCGCCAGGGCGAGCGCATGGTCGACCCGCGCGCCCAGCACCGACGGATCAAGCAGGATGGCGCGTTCCAGCCACAGCAGCGCCTGACCCGGCTCGCCTTCGTCGAGCAGCAGGGCGCCGAAGAGGGCCAGGAAAGCAGCCGAACCGGCGCAACGGTCACTCAGGGCGTCCATTTCGCGCAGTATTCGCTGGCGCTCGGCCCGGCTAGCCGGCCAGGCCGACGACGCCAGCAGCACGCACACCGTGGGCGTCGGCGGCGTCGCCTGCGCCCAGGCGGGCGAAAGGGACGAAGACAACAGCCCGGCGACGAGGCCGGGCTTCAGCCAGCGGGAGAGGGAGGGGAAAGGCATCGACGGGCTCGCATGACGAGCCGTCAGCGACGTGAACGATCAGCTACGAGGCAGGCACCGACATCGATCGTCCAGGGTGCAGCGGAAGGGAGACGGAAGACCATGTGTCGGATTCTTGGTCGGGGTCTGGGGCGGGCTGCCAGCCCATCTGGGGCGACACCAGTTCCGCCCAGCCCACCGGGGAGTGAATCGTATAGTGCTGCGCCAACCCTTCCAGCAGGTACTCCCCCAGTGCTTCTGTGCTACCTGCAGGCAACGCGGCAACCAGTTGCGGTCCGACGAGGATCGGGAACGACAGGTCCCGTGTCATCTGCTGCAGCCGCACCGCCACGCTGACGGGCTGGCCCAGCGCGGCGTGGGCACGCCGCTTCTGCGGGCCGAACGAGCCGACCACCGCCGTGCCCGATTCGAGTCCGATGCCCAGCGCCAGCGGCTGCACGAGGTCGGTGTCGAGCACGGGGCTGCGCGGTTCCAGCAGGCTGCGCGTCGCGTTCAGCAACTCGCGGGCAGCGGCCAGAGACTGCTGCTGGTGGTCGACGCAGTCGGAGTAGGCGTTCCACACGGCGAGGATCGAATCGCCGGAGACGGTCTCGACGACACCGCCGTGGCTCTCGACGACGTCGACCGCCGTGCAGAAGTAGGCGTGCAGCAAGGCGGTGGTCTCGTCGGGCGGCCGCTGGGCGGCGAACGCCGAGAAGTTGCGGATGTCGGCCGCGAGCACGCTGATCTGGCGCTTGTCCACCTGGATCGCGCTGCTCGGGTCCATGCCGGCCAGTCGACGCGCCACCGGCTGGGGCAGGTAGGCGCCCAGGTGGGCCGACAGGCGCTCGCGCTGCGCCAGCGTCAAGGCGTGCTCGACCGCCGCGAGCAGCGCCGCCCCCACCAGGGCCAGCAGCGCCGGGACCACCCACGGCAGGACGAGGTCGGCCGACCATTGCAGCACGACGGCAGTCGCCACCGCCAGAGCGGCGAGCGCCAGGCCCGCGAGCGGCAAGCGCTTGACAGCCGGCGAGGTGTTCCGCCCGGTCAGGGTCAGCAGCAGGGCCAGGAAGGCCAAGCCCACGCCCCATTGGAGCACCTGGGCACCCGCCGGGGCGTAGGGCATGCGGTGGTCGAGCAGGCCCACCAGCGCATAGGCGTGCACCTCGACACCCGACGCGACCGGCGCCAGCGGCGTGGAGACGGCGTCGGAGAGCCCGAACGCGGTGGCGCCGACGAGGGCGACCGTACCCCGCAGCAGCGATGCGTCGATCCGTCCGGCCAGCACATCGGCCGCCGACACCGACAGGAAAGACTGCCGTGCGGCGCGGTAGGGCACCCGAAGATCGCCGTTGGCTTCGAGCGGCACGACCATCTCCGGCAGGCTGGGGCTGACGAGCGTGTGACGGGGTGACAGCAGGTCCAGCGGCCCCGCACTGGCGCCGGACGACCAGTCAGGAGGCGGCAGCTGCTGGCCGGCTGTGGCCGGCTGCGCCAGACGCCACAGCGCCGTCAGCGCCAGTGAAGGGTAGGCGCGGCCTTCGTGGCAGATCAGCGCCGGCAGCCGCCTGACGACACCATCTTCCTCGAAGCGCGGTGTCATGTGCCCGATGGGGGCACCCGACCGTGCCAGCTGCTCGGTGTTGGCGATGAAGCCGTGGCTGCGTGCCGCGAAGGGCGGACAGGCCTGGGCTCCGACGGCCCCCTCGAGCTGGCCCACGCGGGCCGTGACGTTGGCGTCGACCGACACGATCTGGCCCAGCACCACGGGATGTGCGGCCCACGCTTCGCGCAAGGCGCCATCACCTTCGCGCGGTTCGGGGAACACCATGTCGAAGACCTGCACCGCCACGCCCAGCTCCGCCAGCTTGCGCGACAGCTGCTCGATGCGGTTGCGCGGCCAGGGCCACGCGCCGACTTCCTTCAGGCTGTTTTCGTCGATGTCGACGACCACGACCCGGCGCTCCGGCCGCTCGGACACGCCGGCGGCCATCTTCCAGCCCAGGTCGGCGACGAAACGCTCGGCCACCGCGAAGGCGGCGCCGACGTTCGTCTGCAGCAGCGCCACCAGCGCCACGGCCAGCGCCGCAGCCACCCAGCGGGGCCACGAACTGAGTTGACGGTCGCGCTGCGAAGCCATGGTTGCGACGGCGGGTACTGTTCAGGACGGGAGGGCAGGGTGCGCGGGGTGCCGCGCCTCAGGGGCCCTTGCCCCAGAGGGTGCGGCCCTTGAACATGCCGCTGCCAGCCAAGCGCTCGAACAGGTAGCCGGCTTCCTTGCCGTCGAGCGACACCGCCCCGGCCACACGCTGCTCGGCATCACCGGCATTGAAGATGCCCCGGCTGTCGATCTGGCCACCGGCGCGCAGTTCGACGCGTCCGGTGGAGGCCGAGGACAGCGCCAGCGCGGTGGCAAACGTGCGCTTGCCGAAGTCCAGCGCCAGCGTGCCGCCGTCCACCGCCGCGGGCTCCACCCGTCCGTTGCTCTCGAAGCTGGCCTGGGCCCGCGTGAGCCGCAGGTCGACGCGCCCCGAGTCCACGGACAGGCCGCCTTCCTGGGAAGTGGCCGCGCCGCTGGTGCGGAACAGCACGCTGTCGAGGTCGCCGACCGTGGGCTGCCTGCCCTTGCTGGCGTCGACGAAGCGCACGCTGATGTTGTCGAAGCCCGGGCTGGCGAAGGAGTAGCGGCCCCACACCATCTGGGCGTTGCTGTCGGGCTGCGTGTTCAGCGACCGGGCATCGAAGCGCCCGAGCGGGGCGATGGCCAGCAGGTCGGCCACCGTGGTGTCGTTGGTGCGGCCGTGCGTGTCGGCCGAGGGCTGCGCAGCAGCCAGCGCCGAAGCGCGCGTGGCAGCCTCGCCGGTCGCGCGGTCGCGCACGGTGGCGTCGGCGTAGTGCAGCGGAGGCAGCAGGGCCGCCACCGCCGGCGCCAGACGCACCAGGCCGTCGGCCTGGCGCAGCTCGACCATCAGGCGGCCCATGTCGGCCGACAGGATGCGCGCCTGCTCGCCCTGGCAGGGACCGAGCCCGGCGGCCGAGCAGCCGGCGCCGAGCGGCGCCACGGAGATCGAGCCCTGCGCCACGACGGCACGCATCTGGTCGCCACTGGTCTGCACGATGAAGTCGGTGCCGCGCACGCCGATGGCCGCGATGGGGGTGTTCAGGCGGAAGCGCGACTTGTCGAGCTCGGTGGCCGCCCCGGAAATGGAGCGCGCTGTGCCCTGCTCGATGCGCAGGCGGACCTCGTTGGCCTGCGGGCGCGCCGGGTCGTAGTGGTAGGCCTGCACCTCGAGCACGCTGTCGGGCCGCACGCTGACGGCCCCGCGGTCGACGAAGCGCATGTGCACGTGGCCACTCGCGCCGGTCTGCACGCGGTCACCGACGAAGACGTCGCTGCCCTGGCGCAGCTGGACCTGCGAGCCGTCACCGCGGGTGACGCGGGCGTCGCCGATGACGAGGCTGACCTGACCGACGGACACGGACGCCGCTGCTCCAGGCGCCGCAATGGAGGCCAGCGGCCAAGAAGCCGCTGCCACGATCAACGGCACCGAGACGCGGCCGAACAGCTCCCCGAGAGGAACTCGTCGAGTTGTCATGAACTTCTCCTGCACGCCGAAGACGCGGAATGACCGGTGTGATGTCTTGATCTTGCATCAGAATGACGCAGCGTGATGTGCCCTGCATCACATCGACCGGCGAAAACCCCGCGGCACAATCCTTTGGCTACCCAGGCCCACGATGCCGGTTCTCGTACCGATTCTCCAGTCGCTTCGCCTGTTCGACACCCTCGCCCCGGAGCAACTGGCGTCGATCGCCCCGGTCCTGAACGAACGCACCGTCGAGCGTCGCGAGGTCATCATCAAGCGCGGCGAGGCCCAGGCGGGGCTGGGTTTCCTGATCGAAGGCCGTCTGCAGTCCGTCGATTTCACGATGGACGGCCGCGAAGTTGGTCTCCACTTCATCGACGACGGGGACTTCTTCGGTGAACTCTCCGTGATCGACCGGCAGCCGGCTGCCGAGTACGTGATCGCGGTGGCGCCGTCCCGCATACTGGTGGTCGAGCAGGACCGCGCCCGGGCGTTGATGTTCTCGACGCCGCAGGCCGCCGAGGCCGTTTCCAAGCGCATGGCCGAGCGCATGCGGCAGGCCACCCGGCAGCGCGCGCTGCTGGCCTTGCCCAGCTCCTTCCAGCGCGTGTGCGCCCAGCTGCTGCTGATGACGCGCACCGTACCGACCGGCACGGTGGTGATCCAGATGCCGCCAACGCACCAGGAGATCGCCATCATGGTCAACACCAGCCGCGAGACGGTGACGCGCACGCTGCAGTTCCTGCAGGGCCTCAACGTGGTGGCGCGCGTGGGCAACCAGCTGGTGGTGCACCTGCCCGAGAAGCTGCAGCAGGCTGCCGACGGCAAGGTGGTGCCGACCAAGGCCTGACCAGGCGCGATGCCTTCGGGCGTGGTGCGGCCGGGAGCGCCGCGGCTTCCCCCCTGCGGGCCGGCAGCGCGGTGACGCGGCAGCCGCCCGGCCACTGCCCACCCAGGCCAGCTCGGCGTTCTGCCGCGGGAACTGATGCCCAAACGCCGCCCAGCCGTTGCGCGTGCCCGCGCGGGCGTCGGGTACAGTCAAAAACGGTCGGTCGGCCGCCGGGCGGCATGTCCCGGCCCCCGAGCCGCTGGGTCCACATCGCTGCCGAATTCCGAGGCGCGACATCGACCTCCCCGGCGCCGCCGCGCGCGCTTCCAACCTGCTTCCCATGGCCACCTACCTCACCCTCGACCAGTTCCCCGACCTCACCGCCGCCGCCATGAGCGCGGCCGTGACGCTCGACTTCACCGCCATCACCGGCGGCACGGGCGGATGGGACTACGGCGCTGCCGTCAACGGCACCGCCCCGAACGCCGCGCAGCGCAAGCTGTTCCGCTTCACGGCCATCGAAGGCGCCGTCTACGAGCTGATCAGCACGAGCTACTTCGACCCGGTCAACCTGCTGGTCTACGACCGCGACGGCAACGCCGTGTCGGCCAACAACGAAGGGGACGATCCGCCCGACGAGACCTACCTCGACGGCGGCGTGTACGGCCTGGACGCCACCTTCTCGTGGCGGGCGCCCTACTCCGGCACCTTCTATGTCGACGCCGGCTGGAACCAGGGCAGCCGCTTCAGCTACTACGCCCTTACCGTGCGCGAGGACCGCGACGCGGTCAACCTGGTGAACCAGCCGCCGGTGGTGAGCTCGCCCGTGGCCGACCGCGAGTGGGTCGAAGGCCAGAGCTATCAGTTCGTCGTACCGGCCGGGACCTTCACCGACCCCGACGGCCAGAGCCTGATGCTGAGCGTGGCGCTGCCCAGCGGCGGGTCCCTGCCCGGCTGGCTGTCGTACAACGCCGCCACCCGCACCTTCAGCGGCTCGCCGCCGGTGGGGGCCGACGACGTGACGATCCGGCTGCGCGCCACCGACGTGTGGGGCCTGAGCGTCACCGACGACTTCACGATCCTCACCGCGGCGCCGCTGAACCGCGTGCCGGTGCTCAACACGCCGCTGGCCGACCAGTCCAGCACCGAAGGCCAGGCCTTCGAGTTCACGGTGCCGGCCATTGCCTTTGCCGACCCCGAGGGCCAGCCGCTGACCTACAGCGCCACGCTGGCTTCGGGCGAGCCGCTGCCGGCATGGCTGACCTTCAACACCGGCCTGCGCATCTTCACGGGCACGCCGCCGGTGGGCAGCCCCGACCTGACGGTGCGCGTGCGCGCCGCCGACCCGGCCGGGCTTGCCGCGAGCGACGAGTTCCAGATCACGACCGCCGCGCCGCCGAACCGCCCGCCGACGGTGGCCACGCCCCTGCTGGACCAGAACTGGGTCGAGGGGCGCGCGGCCGACTTCACGCTGCCGGCCAACACCTTCACCGACCCCGAGGGGCAGAGCCTGACCTGGAGTGCGCGGCTGGCGGACGGCAGCGCCCTGCCCGCCTGGCTGAGCTTCGCCGCCGCCACGCGCCGCTTCACCGGCACGCCGCCCACCAACGCGCCCGACCTCACGGTGCGCGTGACCGCCACCGACACGGCCGGCGCCGGCGCCTTCGACGACGTCATCTTCTACACCCCCGCCACCGAGGGCGAGAGCGGCATCAGCTTCCGCGGCACGCTCAACGGCGACGTCATCGCCGGCACGGCAGGCGCTGACACGCTCTACGGCAGCAAGGGCGACGACGAGGTCACCGGCGGTGCCGGCAACGACACCATCGACGGCGGCGACGACATCGACACCGCCGTCTACCGCGGCAGCCTGGCCGAATACAAGATCAGCTACGACGAGGCGACCCAGCGCTACACGGTGACCGACCAGCGCGCCGGGCGCGACGGTGTCGACACCCTGACCCTGGTGGAGTTCTTCAAGTTCGCCGACGGCGTGCGCGCGGCCGGCCCGTCGCAGGGCGGCACCATCCTCGCCGGCACCCCGCAGGCCGACACCCTGACCGGCGGCAACGGTCCGGAGGTGCTGTATGGCGAGCAGGGCGATGACACGCTCGACGGCGGCGGCGGCATCGACTGGATGTATGGCGGCCCGGGCAATGACCGCTACGTGCTGAGCGAAGCCGGCGACCTCGTGATCGAGCTGCCCGGCGAAGGCACCGACACCGTGGTGGCAGGCTTCAGCTTCTCGCTCGCGCCGCTGCCGAACGTCGAGAACCTCACGGCCAGCGGCAGCACGGGCCTGACGCTGACCGGCAACGACGCCGCCAACGTGCTGCGGGGCGGGCCGGGCGCCGACCGCCTGCAAGGCGGCGCCGGCAACGACACCCTGGACGGCGGCGCCGGCCGCGACACCGCGGTCTTCAGCGGGCCGCGCGCCGACTTCACGCTGGCGCCCAGCGACGCCGACTTCGTCATCCGCGACCGCATCGGCACCGGCGGCACCGACCGGCTGCAGTCCGTCGAACGGCTGGTTTTCAGCGATTGGAAACTGGCGCTGGACCTCAACGGGCAGGCCGGCACGGTGGCCAAGCTGATGGGGGTGGTGTTCGGTCCGGCGTCGCTGAAGAGCCCGGGTCTGGTGGGCGTGGCGCTGTCCTTTGCCGACCAGGGGCTCAGCACCACCGAGTTGGCCAGCTTGGCCTTGGCCGAGGCGGGGGCCAACGCGCCCCAGGCCGTGGTCTCGCTGCTGTGGACCAACCTCTTCGGCAGTGCACCGACCGCGACCCAGGCCCAGCCCTACGTCGACCAGGTGAACAGCGGCCAGTGGACGCTGCCGAGCCTGACGCTGTTTGCCGCCGACAGCGTGCTCAACGGCCTGAACATCGACCTGGTCGGCCTGGCGCGCACCGGCCTCGTCTACACGGATGGGGCCTGAGCCGGATCGGGCCGCCCCCGCCACGGGCCACGCACCGCTGCCGCTGACCGAGCAGCTGCGCCGCTGGCGTCTGGAAGGGGACGTCGACGCTGCCCGCCGCCTGCTGCAGGAGCTGCAGGTGCAGCGCCCGGCCGACCGTGGGCTGCAGCGCCTGGCCCACGAGCACCAGCCCTTCTGGTGGCAGCCGCTGGCCGGCCCGCGCGTACAGCTGACGCGCCGCGCGCCGGCCGACCTGACCTTCCTGCGCGAGTGCTGGGCCGACCGCGACTTCATGACGCGCTTCCACCGCCAGGCGCCGCCGCTGCCAGCCTCCGACGACGAGGCCGCCGCGCTGCTGCAGCGCGAGTGCGCCGCGATCCCGTCGGAGTCGCGCGCGCTGCACTGGACCCTCCGCACCGCGGCGGGCCCGATCGGACTGCTCAGCGTGGTCGACCTGAACGCGGCGCACCGCCGCGGCGAGCTGCTGATCGGCCTGCATGGGCCGCGCGGCGCCTGGGCCGGCGTCGAGGCGGCGCACCTGGCCTTCGACTTCCTCGCCCGGCGTGCCGGACTCGAGCGGCTGACCGCGTACTTCTACCCGGACAACCGGCTCGCCCAGCGTTCGGCGCTGAAGCTGGGCTTCGAGCACGAAGGCGTGCTGCGCGGCTACCTGCGTTCCGCCGACGGCCAGCGGCACGACCTGCAGGTGGCAGGACTGTTGCTCGACGACGCGTTCTTCCAGCGCACCGCCGCGCTGCGCCGTCGGGTGCTCGGGCCGAACACGGCCAGCGGCATCGAAACGGACACCCGCAGCGCGCGCTGAGCCCGCGTCGCGCCGGTCAGGCCGCCCGCACCGGCGAGGCCCCGGGCGGCGGCGCAGGCGCCTGCGTGTACTCCGGCACCACCTGCATCAGCGCGGCGCGCACCGCGGCATCGTCGGCCACCGCACCGGGACCTGCGGCCCACTGGAGCAGAGGTGCAACGGACGGCCCCTGACGACCCAGCCGCGCCACGCGCAGCCGCGCGAAGGCGGTGGCCTCGGTCGCATCGTCGTCGGCCAGGAGTTCCTCGAACAGCTTCTCGCCCGGCCGCAGCCCCGAGAAGACGATGGGGATCTCTTCCACCGTGTGCCCGGCCAGGCGAATGAGGTCGCGCGCCAGGTCGACGATCCGCACCGGCTCACCCATGTCCAGCACCAGCACCTGGCCGCTCTGGCCGATGGCCGCGGCCTGCAGGACCAGCCTGGCAGCCTCGGGAATGGTCATGAAGTACCGGATGATGTCCGGGTGCGTCACGGTGACCGGGCCGCCGCGGGCGATCTGCTCCTTGAACTTGGGGATCACGCTGCCGCTGCTGCCGAGCACGTTGCCGAAACGCACGGCCATGAAGCGCGTGCCGGGCCACTGCGGCGCCAGGGTCGAGATCACCATCTCGGCGGCCCGCTTGGTCGCCCCCATCACGTTGGTCGGGTTCACCGCCTTGTCGGTGCTGATGAGCACGAAGCGCTCGGCGCCGCTTTCGGCCGCGGCGAGCGCCGCGTGGTAGGTGCCCAGGGTGTTGTTGCGGAGCGCGGCCGCAGCGTTGTGGTCTTCCATCAGCGGCACGTGCTTGTAGGCCGCGGCATGGAACACCACCTGGGGTCGACAGGACTGGAAGGTGTGCCGCAGGTGCGCCAGGTCCTTCACGTCGCCCACCAGGCGCAGCAGCGGCAGGGCCGGGTGGCTGTCGGTCAGTTCCTGTTCGATGCTGTAGAGGTTGAACTCGCTCAGCTCGTACAGCACCAGACGCGCCGGGCCGAAGCGCGCCACCTGGCGGCACAGCTCGCTGCCGATGCTGCCGCCGGCGCCGGTGATCAGCACCGTGCGACCCTGCAGCGTGTGGCCGATGCCGGCCTCGTCGAGCTGCACCGGCTCGCGGCCCAGAAGATCGTCGGGCTCGATGTCGCGCAGCCGCTCGATGCGGCTGCGGCCTTCGCGCAGTTCGTCCACCGTCGGCACGGTCAGCACCGGCAGACCGGTGGTGCCGGCCAGCTCCAGCGCACGCCGCCGCTGTGCGGTGCTGGCGCCCGGCATGGCGATGACGATGTGGGTGGCGCCGCCGCGCACGTCCTTGTCGCGCACGGCCTCCAGCGGACCCAGCACCGGCACGTCGGCGATGCGTGCGCGGCGCTTGGCCGGGTCGTCGTCGAGCAGGCCCAACACCACCCAGCCCTGTTCGTGGATGCCGGCCAGCAGCATGCGGGCGGCCTGGCCGGCGCCCATCACCAGGGCCCGCCGCACCTCGGCGTTGCTGCCGGTCAGGCGCGAGCGCAGGTGCTCGTAGAGCATGCGGTAGACGATGCGGACGATGCACACGCCCATCAGCGAAACCACCGGGTGCAGCGCCAGCACGGCACGCGGCACCTTCGAGAGCCCCAGCGACATCACGACGACTGCCGCCGCCACGCCCGCCAGCGCGCAGGCCAGCGTCAGCCGCTTGACCTCGCCGAAGCCGGAGAAGCGCCACAGGCTCTGCGGCACGCGCAGGGCGGCGAAGGCCGCGAGGTAGACGGCGATGACGCCCAGCAGCACCCAGCCGTCGTAGGCGGGCCGGGCGCTGATCCAGCGCTCGAAGCCCAGGCGGAACAGGTAGGTGATGTTCCAGCACAGGGCGATGACCGCGGCATCGACGGCCAGCGACAGCGGCTGGCGATGCGGGCGCAGCCGGGCCAGCGCTGCATCCAGGCGCACCCAGAGGGCGCGGGCAGGAGTCGCCTCGATCAAGAGCGGCCTCCCCGCAGCAGCAACTGCACGCTGCGCAGCAGCACGCCCAGGTCGGTCCACAGCGTGGCGCGGTCGGCGTAGTCGGCGGCCTGCTGAAGCTTGCGCGGCAGGATGCGCTCGATGTATTCGCGCTCGGGGTCGGCGGCGGCCGCCAGCAGCGTGGCCTCGTCGGCAAAGGCCAGCGAGGCCGGGTCGGTGATGCCGGGGCGCACCGAAAGCGCTCGCTCGCGCAGACCGGGCGGGTAGTGGGCCACGTAGCGCGGTACCTCGGGGCGCGGGCCGACCAGGCTCATGTCGCCGGCCAGCACGTCGATGAGCTGCGGCAGCTCGTCCAGCCGGCGGTCGCGCAGCCAGCCGCCCACGCGGGTGACCCGGCGGTCCTCGCCCACGGTGAGCGGCAGGCCACGTGCCGGCGCGTCGGCCACCATGGTGCGGAACTTGTGGATGCGGAAGGGCCGACCATGGCGCCCCACCCTTTCCTGCCGGAAGAACACCGGTCCGGGCGAATCCAGGCGCACCAGCACGGCGAGCACCACCAGCAGCGGCGACAGCGTCAGCAAGGCGAGCGACGCCACCAGCAGGTCGAACAGGCGCTTGCCCACGGCACCGGGGTCAGGCCTTCAAGGCCTGCCGCACCGCGGCGATGACGCGCTCGACGTCGCCGTCGTTCATGCGGGTGTAGATGGGGAGGCTCACCTGGCGTTCATAGGCCTGCTGGCTGTGCGGAAACTGCGCCGGCTGCAGGCCGTATCGATCGCGCCAGTACGGGTGCAGGTGCAGCGGGATGTAGTGCACGCTGCAGCCGATGCCCAGCTCGAACAGGCGCTCGATGAAGGTGTCGCGGTGAACGTCGACGCCCGTGCCCAGGCGCAGCGCATAGATGTGCCAGGCGTGCAGCTCGCCGGGCGCCGGCTGTGGCGCGGTGATCAGCGGCAGCCCCGCAAAGGCCTCGTCGTAGCGCGCGGCGATGGCCGCCCGCTTCTTCTGGAAGGCCTGGGCGCGCTGCAGTTGGTGGATGCCCATGGCCGCCGCGACGTCGGTCATGTTGTACTTGAAGCCGGGTGCGACCACTTCGTAGTACCAGCTCGGCACCTTCGCCGTGAAGCGGTCGAAGGCATCGCGGTTCATGCCGTGCAGACGCATCACCTTGGCGCGCCTGGCCAGCGCCTCGTCGCGTGTCACCAGCATGCCGCCTTCGCCGGTGGTGATGGTCTTGTTGGCGTAGAAGCTGAACACCGTGGCGTCGCTGGCCAGCGTGCCGACCAGCGCACCGCCCGAGGTGGTGGGCAGCGCGTGGGCGGCGTCTTCCACCACCTTCAGGCCGTGCCGCCTGGCGATTTCCAGCAGCGCCGGCATGTCGGCGGCAAGGCCCGCGTAGTGCACGGGAATCAGCGCCTTGGTGCGCGGCGTGATGGCGGCTTCGACGGCTGCCGGATCGATGTTGATCGTGGCGGGGACGATGTCCACCAGCTTCACGTCGGCCCCCAGGTAGCGCACCACCTCGGCGGTGGCGGTGAAGGTGTGCGTGGTGGTGATGACCTCGTCGCCCGGGCCGATGCCCAGCGCTTCCAGCGCCAGGTGCAGGCCGGCGGTGGCCGAATTGACGGCCACGGCGTGCAGGCCCTGGCCGCCGAGGAACTCGGCGAAGTCGCGCTCGAAGCGCGCCGTCTTGGGGCCGGTGGTGATCCAGCCCGACTTCAGCGCGTCGACCACCTCGGCGATCTCTTCGTCGCCGATCTCGGGCAGCGCGTAGGGCAGGAAGGGCAGGCTCATCGGGGTTTCTCCACCCAGGCCAGCACGTGGGTGCGCAGCCAGGGCACGGTGTTGAACGCGCCGTACAGCGCCGGGTGCACGCGGCACACGGCGCGCGCCAGCGGCGGCGCCAGCGTGATGCGGCGCGCCACCAGGCGCGAAGCGCCGGGGAACAGGGCCCGCACGCGGGATAGCGGCACGCCACGCACGTCGCGGTTGCGCGGATTGTCCACGGTGAAGTCGTACCAGAGCACGGCGCCACCGGGACGCAGCCAGCGCCACATGGCGTCGGCCAGGCGCTGCTGCACGCCGTCGTCGAGCAGCGAGGAGAACACGGTGGACTGCAGCACGAGGTGCTGGCTGCCGGGTTCGACCGGCGCCTCGGTGGCGTCGCCCAGCCACACGCGCGTGGCCGCTGGCAGGGCCTGCCTGGCCGCCTCGTGACGGTCGGGCAGCAGTTCGATGCCGGTGAGGTGCTTCGGCGTGAAGCCCAGGCGCAGCAGCTCGAGCAGGTTGCCGCCGCTGCCGCAGCCGACTTCGGCCAGGTGCAGGGGCGCGAGATCGTCGATGCCCTGCTCGCAGAACAGCTTCAGCATCGTGCGCTGGCGTTCCTGCAGCCACTGCCAGACCTCGGGCCGCAGGGGGCTGTAGAGGTCGCCCGCGGTGCGGCGGGCGTAGCGCGCGGCCACGGCACGCAGTTCCTGCTGCTGCTCGTCGGTCGTCATGCCACGGCCTGCAGGAAGCGCTGCGCCAGTACCGGGTAGGTGTGGCGGGCCATCACGAACTCGCGGCCGCGCCGGCCCATGGCCGCTCGCTCGCCCGAAGGCAGCGCGGCCAGGCGCCGCAGGCCGTCGGCGACGGCGCGGGCGGACTCGGGGGCCACGGTCAGGCCGCAGCCGCTCTCGGCCACGGGGTCGTTGCCGGCTTCGACCGAGTGCAGCACGGCGCAGCCGGCCATCATGTAGTCCATCAGCTTGTTCGGCGCGATGCCGAAGCGGTAGATGGGGACCCGCTGCCAGCCGATGTAGGCGATGTCGATGGCGGCCAGGAAGGACGGGATCTGCGCCTTGGGGATGGGCGGCAGCAAGCTCACGTGATCCAGCCTCTCGCTGGCGATCCGCTGCGCCAGATGGGCGCGCTCGTGGCCGTCCCCCACCAGCACCAGGTGCAGCGAATCGCGCTGCAGTGTCTTGGCGGCATCGAGCAGGGTGTCCAGCGCGTTGGGACGGCCCATCGACCCGGCGTAGCCCACCACCGTGCGCCCGGCGGCACGCGCCGCGGCGATGGCCCGAGAGACGTCTTCGCGCAGGGGCGCGGCGGCGCCCTGCCACTCCTCGAGCGTGATGCCGTTGGGAACGATGTGCAGGCGGCTCAGGTCGAGGCCTCGCGAGGCCATGTAGTCGTGCACCTTGGGCAGCATCGACACCACGGCGTCGGCGTCGCGGTACGCGGTGTCCTCGGCGCGCTGGCACATCACGATGAACGGATGCCAGCGCGGCATGCCGGCGATCTCGATGGGCGACAGCGGCCACAGGTCGTGCACCTCGTACACGAGCTTGGCGCCCGCACGCCGTGCCAGCCGGCGCGCCACCCAGATGTCCATCGGATAGGTGCTGGAAGCGATCACCACCTGCGGCCGGCATTCTTCGACGAGTGCTGCGGTCTGCTGCCACACGGTCGACAGGAAGGTCCAGATGTTGCGCGCACGGCCGATGCCGTTGCCCCGGTACGGCGGCGTGGCGATCCAGCGGTACTCGATGCCTTCCACCGATTCGCGGCCGGCCGTCGGCTGGCGGGCGCGAACGTGAGAGAAGTCGGCCGCCACCATCGTCACCTGGTGCCCCGCACGCACCCATTCGCGCGCCAGGTAGAAGGGACGGTACTCCATGCCCAAGGCGGGACTGCCGGCGTAGTGGTTGAGGTAGAGGATGTTCATGCCGGAGGGAAGGCGCGCAGGCGCTGCACGAAGGCCTGCACGCAAGGGCCGAACAGCGCGTGCTGCTGCACCCAGTCCCGATTGTGATGGCGGATGTGTTCGGCCCGCTCGGCCAGGGACTCGAGGCTCGTCAACGTCAAGGGAACGCCTTCGGGCAGCAGCAGGCCGTTGTCGAAACTCTTCACCAGCTCGCGATTGGCCGGCAGGTCCGACAGCAGCGGCACGCAGCCGTGCGCCATCGCTTCCAGCACCGAGACCGAGACCGAGTCGCTCGTCGGCAGGCTGAGGTACCAGGTGGCCTGTGCGTACCAGCGCGCCTGCGCCTGCGCGTCGAGGCGGCCGACGAAACGCACGCGGTCGGCCAGACCCTGCGCCTCGACCTGCGCTTCCATCGCCCCGCGCAGCGAGCCGTCGTTGGCCACCACCAGCAAGGCATCGGGCTGCCGGGCCGCGACCTCGGCGAACGCGTTCAGCACGCGCTCGGGCGCATAGATCGGTTCCAGGCCGCGGTTGGCGAAGAAGAGCCAGGGCGCCTTGGCCCGCGGCGGCGGTGGCATGGCGTCCAGACCGAAAGGAAAGACCATCACCTCGCTGGCGCCCAGCTCGCGCATGCGCTGCGCCATGACCCTGGAGTCGCTGGTGCACAGCGCCGCCCGGCGCAGCACGCGTCCGGTCGCCCAGCGCATCGGCAGGCTCCGCTGGGGCGTGACGAGGATGTCACTGCCCCAGGCCGAGGCCACCACGCGCCCGGGCACGCCGTACAGCAGCTGCGCCAGCCAGACCAGGGTGCCGTGCGAGCTGAGGTAGTGCGGGTTGAGCCAGTCGGGCCGCACCGCCTTCAGCCAGCGTGCCAGCGTGGGCAGGTGCCGCAGCACGGCCACGTTGCCGCCCGCGGCGTCGGGGGCGGTGCGCATGGCCAGGCGACGCTTCTCGGGCAGCACGGCATCGAATCCAGGCGCGAAGCCGCGGCTCGACGCTGCCCACAGCTCCAGACCCTCGATGGCCGCCAGCGCGCGCGCCCACTTCAGAAGGTGCGGGCTGTCACCGTCGCCGATCAGCACGTAGCGCATGGAGCCGGAGTTCAGCGAGGGCCGGCCCACGCGTCGTAGTCGGCGCGCCCCGAAGGGTGCGCTTCGAGCCAGGCGCGGTCGGCCTCGCGCGTGTCGCCCACCACCACGGCAGGCTGGCCGGCAACGATGGCGAAGTCGGGCACCTCGCCGTCGACATAGCTGTAGGCACGCACCAGCACGCCGCGCCCGAGGCGGCTGCCCGGCGCAATGACGCTGTGCGCGCCGATGAAGCTGTAGGCGCCGACCACCGTGGCCCGGCGCACATAGCCCGGCGGATCGGCGCCGCCCCAGTAGCTGCGGCCGGCCAGGCGCAGCGCCTGGTGGCTGGAGTGGGTGAGCACGGCACAGTGCGTGGTGATCTGGCAGCCCTCGCCGAGCGTGAGGCCGCCGGACGCGTCGATCAGGTTGAAGTGGCCGATGTAGACGTGGTCGGCCACGTCCAGCAGTTCCGGCGATTCGATGCGCGTGGCACTGCTGATGCGGGTGTGCGGCAGCCAGCTGCCGTCGCCACGCCGCCAGCCATACAGCATGCGCGGCGCGAACAGCGTGCGCCAGAGCTGCTGCAGCGATTCACGGAACAAGGTCAGCCTCCACGGCGGGATCGTAAGCGCTGCAGGTCGGCCCGCAACTGGGCGACGTCGGGCAGGAACAGGCACCGCCACGGCAACCCTGCATGGCGGACGAAGCGCACCGCCAGCGTCAGCACGGTCGTGGAATAGGCCGCCGATGCGGCGATCGCCGCACCGCTCATGCCCAGCCGGGGTACCAGCCACAGCGACAGCACGGCGTTGACTCCCAGCGACAGCGCCGCCACCTGCGCCGACACGCGCGGCGTGCCGGCATGGTTGGTGAAGTAGGCCGACAGCGCCGACGCGCCGCCGAACAGCAGCACGCCGGGCAGCAGCCACAGCAGCAGCGGCAGGCTGTCGGCATAGGCGGGGCCCAGCACCTTCGGCACGACCCAGGCCGCGGCCGCGACCAGCAGCGGTGTCACCAACAACAGCGCCAGCAGGCTGAGGTGCACCACCCGCACGGTGGTGGCCGCCGCCTGGGCGCGGTCGGGCGTGCCGATGCGGCTGTACACGGCCTGCGTGAGCGAACCCGAGACGAACCACAGCAGCTCGGCCATCACGACGGCGATCGAATAGACACCCACGCTGCCCAGACCCAGCACGCGCTCGATGACGAAGAGGCCCACGCGGTAGTTCAGCAGTCCGATCAGGTTGGTGCCGCCGATGGTGGCGATGAACGGCAGCTCACGCCACAGCGCCCCGTAGTCCGGCCGCACCAGCCGGGCCCCGCGCCACAGCAGCGCCAGCAGCACCAGCCCGACGACCACCTTGGCCGCCACCCAGGCGCTCAGCACGTGCAGCACGGTCGGCTGCTCGGCCCAGAGGCCGAGCGCCGCCAGGCCGGCCAGCGTCAGCAGCGGCGGCGAGACCGACAGGGCCGCCATCGGTGCCATGCGGCCCTCGCCCAGCCACAAGCCCGACAGGTTGGGCGCCAGCAGCAGCACCGGGGCCGCCAGCGCCAGCAGCCACAGCGTGGCGTAGCCGGGCGGGCCCATGCGCGACGCGCCCCACAGCAGCACACCGGCCAGCCCGCCCAGCGCCATCAGCCCCACGACCATGGCCGACAGCAGCGCCCGGGGCTGCTCGCCATGGTGCGAGATGCGCCGCGCCAGCGCGATGCCGAAGCCGGAAAGCAGCGCCAGCAGCACGCCTTCGACGCTGGTGAAGAGCGCGAAGGCGCCCTGCTGCTCGGTGCCCAGCCGTGCCGTGAAGGCCGTGATGCCCAGCACCAGCGCCACCGACGCGGTGCGGGTGACGAGGTTGATGAGGGTGCCGCGGGCGACGCTGTCCATGCGGCCAGGGCGCTGCTGCCGCGCCTACTTCGCCAGCGTCAGGCGCACGATGTCGCCCCAGCCGAGCAGACGCGAGACCAGCAGCGAGGCCTTGTTGCGCCACAGCGGACCGTCGCCGGCCACGCCCTCGGTGCGCCAGCCCACCACGCGCAACCCGGCACGGCGGGACGCTTCTGCCAGCGTGGCGCGGCTGAACATCGTCAGGTGCCAGGGGGGCGTCATCAGGTGCCAGTCGGCCCCGCGCCGCCGGGCGTAGGCGCTGCCCCAGTCGCCGGTGGTCAGCACCAGGCGGCCGCCGGGCCGCAACACGCGCGCAGCCTCGGCCAGCAGCGGCACCGGGTCGGGCACGTGTTCGATGACGTCCCACAGGCTGATCACGTCGAAGTGGTCCGCCGGCAGCGCCGCCTGCTGCAGCGTGCCGGTGACCACGGGCAGGCCCAGCCGGTCGCGCGCGTAGGCCGACGACCAGGCCGACAGCTCCACGCCCTGCACCTCGTAGTGCGCCCTGGCCTCGGCCAGGAAGAAGCCGGCGGCACAGCCGACGTCGAGCCAGCGGCCCTGGCGCGCCACGCGCGGCGCCAGGTGTCGCAGCAGCCACAGCTTGCGCCGGGCATGAGCGCGGCGCGAGGCTTCCTGGCCGGTGTAGTCGGCGAACACGGCGTCGTGGCCGCCGGTGTAGTAGCTCTGGCCGTACAGCGCCTGGAAGTCGATGGCGGCTGGGTCCTCGCCCACGTACACCGCCGTGCAGACGCGGCAGCCCACCATGTGGAAGCCGTCCTTGGCGAACAGCGCGGCCGGGCTGCCCGTGCCGCAGACCGGGCAGGCGCGTGCCGCGCCGCTCACGCCACCAAGGCCGGCGCGACGGCGCGGGCCAGCGCCGCAACCACGCGGTCCTGGTCGGCCTCGCTCAGGTCGGCACTCATCGGCAGGCTCAGCACGCGCGCGGCGGCGGCATCGCTGACGGGGCAGCACTCGGGGCAGCACATCGCCGCGTAGGCGGGCTGGCGGTGCAGCGGGCGGGGGTAGTGCACGGCGGTGGGAATGCCTTCGGACTTCAGCGCGGCAGCGACGCCGTCGCGGCGGTCAACCATCACGGTGTACTGCGCGAAGACCGAGTCGCGGTCGGGACGCACGGCCACCGTCGTCACGCCCGGCACGGCGGCCAGCAGGCGGGCGTAGCGCACGCCGATCTCGGCGCGGCGCTGCAGCTCCCATTCGAAGCGTTCCAGCTTGCCCAGCACCACCGCACACTGGATCGTGTCCATGCGCCCGCCGACGCCAACGCGCGTGTGCAGGTAGCGCGCGCTCTGGCCGTGCACGCGGATCTCGCGGCAGGCCTGGGCCAGCGCGTCGTCGTCGGTGAACAGCGCTCCGCCGTCGCCGTAGCAGCCCAGCGGCTTGCTGGGGAAGAAGCTGGTGGCGCCGAAGGTCGACAGCCCGCAGGAGCGTCGGCCCTGGTAGACCGCGCCGAAGCTCTGCGCCGCGTCTTCGATCACCGCCAGGCCATGGCGTGCCGCGATGGCGTTCAGCGCGTCCATGTCGGCCACCTGCCCGTACAGGCTGACCGGCATGAGGGCCCGGGTGCGCGGCGTGATCTTCGCCTCGACCTGGGTGACATCGATGTTGCAGGTGTCGGCTTCGACGTCGACGAACACCGGCTTCGCCCCCAGCAGCGCGATGGTCTCGGCGGTGGCCGCGAAGGTGAAGGGCGTGGTGATGATCTCGTCGCCGGGGCGCACGCCCAGCGCCATCATGGAGATGAGCAGCGCCTCGGTGCCGCTGGCCACGGTGATGCAGTGGCGCGTGCCGGCGAAGGCGGCCAGCTGCGCTTCGAGCTCGGCGACCTCGGGGCCCATGATGTACTGGCCGTGGTCGAGCACGCGCTGGATGCGCGCGTCGATGCTGGTCTTCAGCGCCGCGTACTGCGTCTTCAGGTCGGTGAACTGCATGGTGTGAGGGTGTCGCCGTCAAGGCGGTAGCGTTCGCCGGTGGCCGGGCAGGCGGCCTCGCCCGAGCCGGTGGCGGGCAGCTCCAGGCGTTCGCCGTGCCGGCTCATCCAGCCGATGCGCCGTGCCGGCACGCCGACCACCACCGCGTAGGCCGGCACGTCGCGGCTGACCACCGCGCCGGCGCCGACGAAGGCGTGCTCGCCGATGGTGGTGCCGCAGACGACGGTGCAGTTGGCGCCCAGCGTGGCACCGCGCCGCACCAGCGTGCGCCGGTACTCGGCCTTGCGCGGCACGGCCGAGCGCGGGTTGTGGACGTTGGTGAAGACCATGCTGGGGCCGCAGAAGACATCGTCCTCCAGCGTCACTGCGTCGTAGACCGAGACGTTGTTCTGGATCTTCACGTTGCGGCCGATGGTGACGTCGTTGCCGACGTAGACCCCCTGCCCCAGCGAGCAGCCTTCGCCGATGCGCGCACCGGCCGAGACATGCGCGAAGTGCCACACGCGCGTGCCCTCGCCGAGGACGGCGCCGTCGTCGACGATGGCGCTGGGGTGGATCGTGACGCCCACGGCAGGGTGCTTCAGAAGACCAACGGCAGACCGACACGCACGCCGTCGCGCGCGCTGCGGTAGGCGGCGATCACCACTTCCAGCGAACGCAGGCCCTCGTAGCCGTCGACCTCGGCATGCGCTTCGCCGCGCAACGTGCGGATCACGTTGTCGTAGTACAGCGGGTGGCCGTGGCCGTAGACGCTGGCCGTGGCGTAGCTGGCGTCGAAGGCGCTGGCGTCTTCGGGCTCGGGTCGGTCGAACTCCCAGTGCTCGATCTTGTTGACCGCCGTGCCGCCGATGCGCACCGTGCCGCGCTCGCCCAGGATGGTGATGCTGCCTTCCAGGTTCTTCGGGAAGGTGAGCATGGTGACGTTGATGCTGGCCAGGCCGCCATGGCGCAGGCGCACGCTCATCACGCCGGTGTCCTCGGCCTCGATGTCGCGGCCCAGCGTGGCGGTGTAGGCGTGAACGCTGTCCACCGGCCCCACCAGCCAGTCGAGCAGGTCGACATAGTGGCTGGCCTGGTTCATGAAGGCGCCGCCGTCCAGGTCCCAGCGACCGCGCCACGGGGCGGCGTCGTAGTAGCTCTGCGGCCGCGTCCAGAACACGTTCACGGTGCACATCGCGATGCGCCCGAAGCGGCCGGCGTCGAGCGCCCGCTTGACGCGCTGCACCGTGGCGTTGAGCCGGTTCTGCTTGACGACGAAGAGCTTCACCCCGGCCTCGCGGCAGGCGCGCACCATGGCCATGCCCTCGTCGAACTTGGTGGCCATGGGCTTTTCGCTCAGCACGTGGCAGCCGGCGCGCGCGACCTGGATGGCCTGCGGCGAGTGCAGACCGCTGGGCGTGGCCAGCACGACGATGTCGGGCCGTTGGTCTGGCAGGCCATCGGCCAGCAGCGCGTCGAGCGATGAGAAGCCGGGAGCGCCCGTGGCCTGCACGGCCGCGGCCAGCGCCTCGGGCTGGCGATCGCACACGGCCACCCATTCGGCGCGTTCAGCGTGCTGGCGAAGCGCCTCGAGGTGATTGCCCGCAGCCGACGAGCGCGAAGCGGATGCGGCGGTCGGCGATGGGCTGGAAGCTGCTCATGAGGGGCACGATTCTAGGCGGCGCCTAAAATTGCAGCAGACACCCCGAGCCCACGATGACCTCACCCACTCCCGCCCCGGCCGCCGACGAGAACCAACTGATCGCCGAGCGCCGCGAAAAACTCAAGACCATCCGCTCGCAGGGCGTGGCGTTCCCGAACGACTTCAAGCCGAAGCACCACGCCGCCGACCTGCATCACAAGCACGGCCAGGTGCCCAACGAGGAGCTGGAGCCGCAGGCCATCTCGGTCAGCGTCGCCGGCCGCATGATGCTCAAGCGCGTGATGGGCAAGGCCTGCTTCGCCACGCTGCAGGACGGCTCCTTCGGCAGCACGAACGGCCGCATCCAGCTCTACGTGACGCAGGACGCCGTGGGCGCCGATGCACTGGCCGCCTTCAAGCACTGGGACCTGGGCGACATCCTCGGTTGCGAGGGCACGCTGTTCCGCACCAAGACCGGCGAGCTGTCGGTGAAGGCCACCCGCGTTCGCCTGCTGACCAAGAGCCTGCGCCCGTTGCCCGACAAGTTCCACGGCATGACCGATCAGGAGCAGAAGTACCGCCAGCGCTACGTCGACCTGGCCACCGACGAGACGGCCCGCGCGCGCTTCGTGGCGCGCAGCAAGGCAGTGAGCTCGATCCGCGGCTTCATGGTCGAGCACGGCTTCCTGGAAGTCGAGACGCCGATGCTGCACCCCATCCCGGGCGGCGCCAACGCCAAGCCCTTCACCACGCACCACAACGCGCTCGACCAGGAGATGTTCCTGCGCATCGCGCCCGAGCTGTACCTGAAGCGGCTGCTGGTGGGCGGCTTCGAGCGCGTGTTCGAGATCAACCGCAACTTCCGCAACGAGGGCATCAGCGTCAGGCACAACCCCGAGTTCACGATGATGGAGTTCT
>LNFM01005173.1_pt1 | contig 22979 bp, 19 predicted proteins | sample 596031 | NCBI WGS metagenome assembly LNFM01 (sample SAMN04254537, study PRJNA301005) | activated carbon metagenome | isolation source: dual media filters at the Ann Arbor, Michigan drinking water treatment plant | place: USA: Ann Arbor | reverse complement strand
GTCCAGTCGATGAGGATGCCGGCGGCGCGCGCCACCGCCACCCAGTGGATGAGGTGGTTGGTGCTGCCGCCGGTGGCCAGCAGCGCGACCATGGCGTTGACGATGCAGCGTTCGTCCACCACCTGCCCGATGGGCGTGAAACGCCGCGCCCGGGTCAGCGCCAGCGCCGTGGCCACGGCCTCGCGCGTGAGCGCCTCGCGCAGGCCGTCGTGCGGGTGCACGAAGGCCGCGCCGGGCACGTGCAGCCCCATCGCTTCCAGCAGCATCTGGTTGCTGTTGGCGGTGCCGTAGAAGGTGCAGGTGCCGGGCCCGTGGTAGGCCGCACTCTCGGCCCGCAGCAGTTCGTCGCGGCCCACCAGGCCCTGTGCCGCCTGTTCACGCACCTTGGCCTTGTCGTTGTTCGACAGGCCGCTGCTCATCGGCCCGGCCGGCACGAACACGCAGGGCAGGTGGCCGAAGTGCAGTGCGCCGATGAGCAGGCCGGGCACGATCTTGTCGCACACGCCGAGCAGCAGCACGGCATCGAAGACATCGTGCGTCAGTGCCACGGCGGTGGCCATGGCGATGGTGTCGCGGCTGAAGAGGCTGAGCTCCATGCCCGGCAGGCCCTGGGTGACGCCGTCGCACATGGCCGGCACGCCGCCGGCCACCTGCACCGTGGCACCCAGGCTGCGGGCCTGCTCACGGATGAGCGCCGGGTAGCCTTCGTACGGCTGGTGCGCCGAGAGCATGTCGTTGTAGGCCGTCACCACCGCCAGGTGCGGTGCCTTCTCGGCCACGACGCGGAACTTGTCGCTGGCCGGCAGGGCCGCAAAGGCGTGGGCGACGTTGGCGCAACCCAGGCGTTCACTGCCCGGCGCGCGCCCGGCGTTGCGCTGCAGGCGCGCCAGGTAGGCGCCGCGGGTGGCTGCGCTGCGCTCGACGATGCGGCGGGTCACCGCGTCCAGGACGGGATGCAAGGCGGGATGGGGGGTGCTGGCCATGGTGCAGATGGACCGTGTGCGGAGGCCACGGCCGGGGTGTAACCGTGCCTCGAATTATTCGGTAACCGGGTTACATCGTCAATGCAGACCTCGGCGCCGGCCCGGCCCGAGACCAGGCCCGAGAACACACCCGACACGGCAACGCCGGCGGCGCCGCCCGTGCCGCGCTGTGCGATGCTTGGTGCCCATGTCAGAAAGCATCCCTCCCGGGTTGATCGTGCGTGACCCTGCCGAAGGTCTGCGGCAACTGCGCACGGAATGGCGCGGCCACCGCGAGTGGTGGGTGTTCGGCTATGCCTCGCTGATCTGGCGGCCCGAATTCGACGCCGCCGAACACCGCCCGGCGCTGGTGCGCGGCTGGCACCGCGCGCTGCGCATGCGTTCACGCATCAACCGCGGCACGCCGCAGCAGCCGGGGCTGGTGTTTGCGCTGCTGCCAGGGGGTGCCTGCCGGGGTGTGGTCTACCGGCTGCGCGCCGAAAGCGCCGACGACGAACTGAACCGCCTGTGGGCGCGTGAACAGCCGACCGGCGTCTACGACGCACGGCTGCTGCCCGCACGCACGGCCCACGGTGTGGTGCCGGCCCTAGCCTTCACGCTCAGCCGCCGCAGCGTGGCCTGCGTGCCGCGCCTGCCCGACCCCGAGATGCTGCATGTGCTGCGCCATGCCCATGGCCGCTACGGCAGCACGCTGGACTATCTGGCGCAGACCGCCCGCGCGCTGCGTGAACGCGGCCTGCGTGACCGCGAGATCGAGCGCCTGATGGCACTGGCGCGTGAACACCGGCTGCTCTAGGCGCAGCGCGGCCTCGGCGGCCGGGCCGGCGGCGCGGCGCTCGTCCCGCGCGGGCGCCTCAACCCGCTGCCGCCTGCTCGGCCGCCTTGCGCACGGCTTCCAGGTCGCCAGGGGTGTCGATGTCCATCAACACGCCGCTGTCGCTGGTGTCTTCACCGTGCGCCGGGTAGCGCAGCATCACGCGGCGCGCGCCGTCGTCGCTGTTGAGCTGGATGAGCTCTGAGTACAGTTCGGCCGCGAAGGCCACCGGGTGGCCACGCCGGCCGCGGTGCTGGGCGTAGACCACGGGATGCTGTTCCAGCGCCGCCGCCACCGCCAGCAGCGTGCCCGGCTGCACCATGGGCATGTCGCCGGGCAACACCAGCCAGCCTGGCGCACCCGAGCGCTCCGAAATGCCCACCGCGATGCTGGCACCCATGCCGCGCGCGGCTTCCCCTTCATTCAGCACCACGATGTCACGCCGCGCCAGCAGCTGGCCGGCCAGCGGCAGCATCTCGGCCGTGGTCACCAGCACCACCGGCAGCTGCGACTCGATGGCGTGGCGCAGCGTCGTGCCCAACACCGTGCTGCCCTCGAGGGGCTGCATCAGCTTGTGCAGCGTCCCGCCAAAGCGGCTGCCCCGGCCTGCGGCGGGCACGACGATGGTCGGACGGAAGCGCATTCTTGTTGTGAGGCCGCATGGTTGACTCAGGCCGCCTCCTCCTTACGACCGAGAATGGCGCCGCGCCCAGCGCGCTTGAAGTGGGAGCTTTACTTACGGCCAATCACCTACGGCGTATCACTTACGGCCAAGCCCTTACGGCGTTCTACCTACGCGATGCGCTCCGGGCCACACTTCCTATACTGCCCCCATGGACATCGCCAGCCTGCGCAAGAGCTACGAAAAAGCCGAACTCGACGAGACCGCTTCGGCCCCCGATCCGCTGGACCAGTTCCAGCTCTGGTTCGACCAGGCCCTGCAAGGCCAGCTGCCCGAGCCCAATGCCATGACGCTGGCCACGGTGGGCGCCGACGGCCGCCCCAGCACCCGCGTGGTGCTGATCAAGGGCTTCGACGCACGCGGCATCGTCTGGTACACCAACTATCAAAGTCGCAAGGGCCGGGAACTGGCGCACCTGCCCTTCGCAGCGCTGCAGTTCCACTGGGTGGAGCTGGAGAGGGTGGTGCGCATCGAAGGCCGTGTCGAGAAAGTCAGCGCCGAAGAAAGCGACGCCTACTACCAGAGCCGCCCGCTGGATTCACGCCTGGGCGCCTGGGCCTCGCCACAAAGCCAGGTCATCGGCTCGCGCTCGGTGCTGGTGAAGGCCGCGGCCGAGGCGGCGATGCGCCACGCACTGCACCCGCCGCGCCCACCACACTGGGGTGGCTACCGGCTGGCCCCTGACAGCTGGGAGTTCTGGCAGGGCCGCAAGAGCCGGCTGCACGACCGCCTGCGCTACCGCCTGCATGAAGGCGCGTGGCTGCGCGAACGACTCGCGCCCTGAGCCCAGCACCAATCAGCGCAACGGCGAACCCGCCGCGTGCGCCGCCACCATGCGGTCGAGGTGGCCCAGGAAGTTGTCGAACTGTATGGGCTTGGTCCAGTAGTCGTCGAAACCCGCGGCCAGCGCAGCGCTGATGCGGTCGGGCATGGCATCGGCCGACAGCGCCACGATGCAGCAGCCGGCGGTGGGCGCGGCGGCGCGCAGCCGGCGCATCACTTCCAGGCCGTCGATGTCGGGCAGCTGGATGTCCAGCAGCACCAGCTGCGGTGGCTCGGCCAGCGCCGCCTGCACACCCGAGAGCCCGTCCTCCGCGGTGCGCAGCCGCACCTGGGGCCGCAGCGCGATCAGCTCGCGCACCAGTTGCAGGTTGACGGGGTTGTCTTCGACGCACAGCACCTGCAGCACCGGCTGTGCGGAAGACATCGTCGGTGTGGAGGCGGGCATGGTCGCGAAAGGCGGCAGGAAAACCAGGCGGTGAAGCCCGAAGCCGGGAAGTGTATCGGCGCGGGCGGGGCCCGCACCCCGGCCGTCCGCCACGGCTGGCGCACCCGCTTGCGCGCGAACGGCGCGGCGTCAAAAGGTGGTGCGCAGACCCAAGCTCAGGGCGCGCCCGCCTTGCGGCGCCAGGCCGCGCACGGTGCCGATGGCGGCGGCGTTGTAGGCCAGCCTGTCGGTGGCGTTGTTCAGCCTTGCAAACCACTGCCCGCGGCCGCCCAGCAGCGCCGCCGGCAGCGCGCCGCCGGCCCACACATCCAGCAGCGTATGGCCGGGCGTGGCGCTGTCGGTGGCCGGCACCCGGGCCTGGCGCGCGGCGTGGCGCACACCCGCGCCCAGCTGCCAGGTCTCGGCCTGCGCCTCCAGCGCCAGGCGTGCGCGCAGCGGCGCCAGGCGTGGCAATGCCTCGCCGGTGTCGCTGTTGCTGCCGCGCACGGCGTCGAGGCTGCCGCTCAAATGGAGTGCAAACGGCCGGCCCGCGCCGGCGGCGAAAAACTGGTGTCGCCCTTCGAGCTCAAAACCCTGCAGCCGCGCGCGCACGCTGCGGAACAGGTATTCGGGCACCAGTTCATCGGGGTCGCCGTTTTCGCCGGGCACCGTGATGTCGACACCGGTGGCGCCGAGCTCGATGTAGCGGGCAAAGCGCGTCTGGAAGGCACTGAGCTTCACGCTGCCGTGGGCGCCGGCCCAGGCCAGGCCCAGTTCGCCGTGACGGCTGCGTTCGGTGGGCAGCGCGGCGTCACCGCGCTCGTAGGCCGCCGTGGCCACGTGCACGCCGTTGGCGTAGAGCTCGTAGTAGGCCGGTGCCCTTTCCGTGTGGCCCAGCGTGACGCTGGCCTGCCAGCCCTGGGCCGCGCCCAGGCTGGCCGAGAGCGACGCGCTGGTGGGCGAGAAGCGCCGTTCGGTGGCGGCGCCGAAGCGCGGATCGCTGGCATCGGGCGCATCGCCTTCGCTGCGGACGCGTGCACTTTCGCGGCGTGCGCCCAGGCTCAGGCGCACCGCGCCGGCCTGCATCTCCTCCAGCACAAACAGCGCGGCCGAGCGTGTGCGCGTGCCGGGAACGAAAGCCTCCTCGCCCAGCGCCGCGAAGTCCAGGCGCTCGGTCTGCACACCCACCACGCCCTGCAGCGGGCCCCAGGGCGCATGGCGCAGCTGCAGGCGCAGTTCGTCGCCGGTGCTGCGAAAGGTGGTGCCGACCTCCCCCGTGCCTTCCACCTCGTCGTGGCGGTAGCGCGTGTGGCTGGCCTGCGCCGTCAGCTGCGTGATGGGCCCGGGCAAGGCCCGCAGCTCCCCGGCCAGCGAAACCCGCTCGCGCTGCATGCGGATGAAGACATCGGGCTCCACCGTCACGCCATAACGCTGCCGGCTGCTGTCCAGCGCCGCGCCGAGGTAGCCCTGGCGGCCGACCCAGCTGGCACCGAGCGCGCCGCCTTCGCTGCGCGCTTGCGAATTGCGCACGCGGCGGGCGGGCTCCAGCGCCTGGCCGTCTTCCACGGGTGTGTAGCGCGGCGTGCGCAGGTCGCTGGCGCGACGGCCGTGCACATCGGCATGCCAGGCGAACGGGCCACCGCCGCCTTCCACCACGGCCGCGGCGGCGCGCTCGGACGCCGCGCCGCCGAAGCGCACTTCGGCCCGGCCCGCCAAGCCGGGCCCAGCGTCGCGCGGCGCGCGGGGAATGCGGCTGTCGATGACGTTCACCACGCCACCGGTGGCATTGCCGCCGTAGAGCAAGGCGGCCGGGCCGCGCAGCACCTCGATGCGCTCGGCCACCAGGGGGTCGGTGGCGCTGTTGTGGTCGAAGCTGAGGTTGGAGGCATCCACCGAGGCACTGCCGCCATCGAGCAGGCGCACGCGGTCACCGTCCAGGCCCCGAATGACGGGCCGGCTGCTGTTGGGCCCGAAACCACTGGCACTGACACCGGGCAGGCCGTCCAGGGTTTCGCCCAGCGTGCCGCCGCGACGCTGCACCAGGACGTTGCCAGCCAGCACGCTGACTGGCGAGGCACCGGCCTCGCGGCCGAGCGGGTTGCCGGTGATGACGATGGTCTGGGCCGGCGCCGGGGCCTGGGCTTGCGCAAAGGCGCCCGGGCTGCACAGCAGCAGGGCCAGGGGCGTGAGCGCACGGGCGGGGCGGCTCAGGCAAGGGAAAGCCGTGAAGAAGCTGGAATTGGAAGTCATCGAAAAAGCTCGCTGGCGATGCGGCCGCGCGCCTGCCGCTGGCAGGGGCGCGGGCCGAACAAATGGGGAGGTGCCCGCGCCGGCGGCGAGCCGGGCACGGGGCGGAGCGGAAGGCTCAGGCGCGGACTGAAGGGCGCCGAAGGGCGGCGGCCGGCGGGCCACGGGCCAGGTAGGCCGCTGCGTTACCCGCAGGCAGGGCCGGCAGCAGGGCTGCGGCGCTGGTGGCCGCCGCGCGCGGCTGGCCGGTTGGCAGGCTGGCACTGCCGCACAAGGCGTCGGCATGGGCCAGCTGGTCGATCAGTCGGCAGTCGGCGCCGCCGGCCTGGTGGCCGGCCACATCGCTGGTGGCACCCACCGCAGCCGACCCGGCATGCTCATGTGCATGCGCGTGTGCATGTGCGTGTGCATGCACGTCCCCCGCCGCCAGCTGCCCCGTCGGGGCCAGCGCCGCACCGGTGAGGACCGAGGCCGGGGTCGGCCCTTGCGGCAAGCCGTGCGCCACCCCGTGCGCCAGGCCCAGCGCCTGCGCCGCCAGCAGCAGCGCCGCCAGCAGCCAGGCCTGCAGCGGCTGCATGCGGCGTGGGCTGGACGGGGGGCGCAAGCGCATCGCCGGATTATCCCGCCGAGGCGCGGCGCAGCACGCGCTGCGGGAAAGGGATCTCGATCTGCAGTTCGTCGAACAGCTTCAGGATCGCCAGGTTCACGTCGGAGCGCACATTGCCCTGCCCGTTTTCCGGGTCGGCGATCCAGAAGCCGATGGTCAGCTCCAGCCCGTCGGCGGCGAAGTTGGTCAGCAGCACGCCGGGGCCGGGGTCGGCCATCACGCGCGGCACGGCACTCACGGCGCCTTGCAGGCGCGGCATCAGCGTCGACAGCTCGGTGCCGTAGGCCACCTGCACCACGGTGTTCAGCAGCATGCGCGAATCGGCCAGCGAGGCGTTTTCCACGCGCTGCGTGATCATCATCTCGTTGGGCACGATGGCCTCGCGGCCGTTGATGGCACGAATCACGGTGTAGCGCGTGCTGATGTCGGTGATGCGGCCTTCGAAGTTGTCCACCTTCACCAGGTCACCGATGCGCATGCTCTGCTCGGCCAGGATGACGAAGCCGCTGACGTAGTTGGCGGCCAGCTTCTGCAGGCCGAAGCCGATGCCCACGCCCACCGCACCGCCCAGCACGCCCAGGGCGGTGAGGTCGATGCCGGCGGCCGACAGCGCGAACATCAGGCCGATGAACAGCAGCACCGCGCGCAGCGCGTTGGCCGCGATCTTGCGCACCCCCAGGTTGCCGATGCTGCCGCTGAGCAGGCGCGCTTCGAGCAGCGACGACAGCCACAACGCCACCACCAGCACCAGCACCGCGCTGACCGCACCTTCGAGGATGTTGCGCACGCTGATCTGCGTGGCGCCCAGCTTCCACTGGATGGCGTCCAGCTCCTGCAGGATCAGCGGCAGCACGCCGGTGACCCACAGCACCACGCCCAGCCACACCACCCACGACAGGCTGCGCTCGACCACGCGCACCAGCTGCGATTCCGAGAAGCTGGCGCGCAGCACGCGCACCGTGAGCCGGATGACGGCCAGCGAAATGAAGATCGGCACCGCGAGCTTGAACACCGCCAGCGGCACCACGGTCTGCGCGGCCCAGCGCGCCACCAGCACCAGCAACAGCGCCAACAGCGGAAAGAAAATGCCATCGACGACACCGCGCCCGAACCACATCGAGCCCCGCCGCGGTTCCGGGCCGCGCGCCAGCCGCACCACCAGCCACGCCAGCACCAGGCAGGCGGCGATGACAGCGAGTTCGATCAGCGCCGTGGGCCGCAACAGCCCGTGCAGCAGTTCGCCGAGGTCGTCGAGGCGCAGGGGCCCTGCCGCGGCCGCCATCAGGCGACGTCGGCCAGCACGCGCAGGTGCGCCGCCACGCTGCGCGCCAGGGCACCGAGGTGATAGCCGCCTTCCAGGCAGCTGACGATGCGGCCCTGCGCGTGTTTCTGCGCCACCTCCACCAGGCGCTGCGTGATCCACTCGTAGTCGGCTTCCACCAGCCCCATCTGGCCGAGATCGTCTTCGCGGTGGGCGTCGAAACCGGCACTGATGAACACCATCTGCGGCTTGAAGGCCTCCAGTGCGGGCAGCCAGTGCTGCTCGATCGCCTCACGCACCGCAGCGCCGCGCGTGTAGGGCGCCATCGGCACGTTGACCATGTTCGTGCCCTTGGGCACCGCACCGCTGTAGGGGTAGAGCGGGTGCTGGAAGTAACTGCACATCAGCACGCGCTCGTCGCCGGCGATGATGTCCTCGGTGCCATTGCCGTGGTGCACGTCGAAGTCGATCACGGCCACGCGCTGCAGGCCGTGCACGTCCAGTGCGTGGCGCGCGGCGATGGCCACGTTGTTGAAGAAGCAGAAGCCCATCGCCTGGTCGCGCGTGGCGTGGTGGCCGGGCGGGCGCACGCTGCAGAAGGCGGTGCTGGCGCGGCCGGCCAGCACGTCGTCGGTGGCGGCCACGGCGGCACCCGCGGCATGCATGGCGGCGCTGAGCGTGGCCGGGCAGGCGATGGTGTCGGGGTCGAGCGAACGCAACTCGCCACTGTGCTGCACCTGCCGCAGCAGGTCGGAGATCTCGCCCACGTAACCGGAGGTGTGAGCGCGTGAGATCTGCTCGGCCGTGGCCGCCGGCGCCTCGCGGAACTGCAGCGCCACGTCCAGGCCGGTGGCCAGCAGGTGGTCGGCAATCGCGTCCAGCCGCGCCGGGCATTCGGGGTGGCCGGCGCCCATGTCGTGCAGACGGCAGGCGGGGTGGCTGTAGAACACGGTGCTCATCAGGAAATCCGGTTTCCGTTATTCGGGTATGGTGCCGCGCATGGATGTTTCACTTGCACGCCAGCTCGAAAAACTGGTCGATCAGATTAGCACGATCGTCGTCGGCAAACGCCCGCAGATCGAGGACTGCATCGCCTGCCTGCTGGCCGGCGGCCACCTGCTCATCGAAGACGTGCCCGGCGTCGGCAAGACGACCCTGGCGCATGCGCTGGCCGTGAGCCTGGGCCTGGACTTCCGGCGTGTGCAGTTCACCGCCGACCTGATGCCCAGCGACCTCATCGGCGTGAGCGTGTTCGAACGCGCCAAGGACCAGTTCGTGTTCCATCCCGGCCCGGTGTTTGCGCAGGTGCTGCTGGCCGACGAGATCAACCGCGCCGGCCCGAAGACGCAGAGCGCGCTGCTCGAGGCGATGGAAGAGCAGCAGGTCTCGGTGGAAAACGAGACGCGCAAGCTGCCGCAGCCGTTCTTCGTCATCGGCACGCAGAACCCGAGCGACCAGCTCGGCACCTACCCGCTGCCCGAGAGCCAGCTCGACCGCTTCCTGCTGCGCATCACGCTGGGCTACCCCGACCGCGCCGCCGAACGTGAGCTGCTGGCCGGCGGCGACCGCCGCGACGCCGCCAAGGCGCTGCAGCCCGTGCTGCGGCCGGCCGACCTGCGCGCAGCGCAGCAGCAGGTGCTGCTGGTGCGCGCCAGCGAAGCGCTGCTGGACTACCTGCAGGCCTTGATCGCGGCCACACGTTCAGGCGCCTGGTTCGTCGAAGGCCTGTCGCCGCGTGCAGGCATTGCCGTGCTGCGCGTGGCACGCGCCCGGGCCCTGATGGGCGGGCGCGACTACGTCGCGCCTGACGACATCCAGGCCATCCTGCCGCAGGCCATCGCGCACCGCCTGACACCCATCTCAGGTGCCGGGCGCGGCGCGGCCGAGCAGGTGCGGGCGATGGTCGAGGCCACGGCGATACCGTGAACACCCTGGTGGCCACGCCCGGCAAGACCGGCAATGGCTGGGCCGCCTGGTCGCCGCGGGCGCGTTTCCGCCAGTGGTGGCAAAGCCGCCTGCCGCACACCGACACCTGGGTGCTGGGCCAGCGCAACGTCTACATCCTGCCCACGCGTGCCGGTTTCACCTTCGTCGCCACGCTGCTGGTGATGCTGCTGGCCAGCATCAACTACCAGCTGAACCTGGGCTACGCGCTGACCTTCCTGCTGGCCGGGGCCGGCCTCGTCAGCATGCACCTGACCCACGGCAACCTGCGCGGCCTGACGCTGCACCTGCGTCCGGCGCAGCCCGTCTTCGTGGGTGAACCGGCGGTGCTGGAAGTGGTGGTGCACAACCCGGGCAACGAACGCCACGCGCTGGGACTGCGCTTCGAAGCTGCCGACGCCGCGGGCGACCCCGGCCACGCTGGCAGCACCGGCCACGGCGGCCTGGTCTGGTGCGACGCACCGCGCCAGGGCCAGGCGGCGGTGCACCTGAGTCTGGTGCCCGCGCGCCGCGGCTGGCAGCCGGTGCCCACGCTGGTGGTGGAAACGCTCTTCCCTTTCGGCCTCTTCCGCGCCTGGACGGTGTGGCGGCCGGCCGCGCGCGTGCTGGCCTGGCCGCGCCCCGAACACCCGGCGCCGGCGCTGCCGCTGGGCACCGCGCAGCACGGCGACGAGCGTGCCAGCCGGCGCGGTGAGGGCGGTGAACTCGACGGCGTGCGCCCCTGGCGGCGCGGCGACACCATGCGCCAGGTGGTGTGGAAGAAGGTGGCCCGCAGCGGCGAGCTGGTGAGCCGCGAAACCACCGGCAATGCCCAGCGCGAACTCTGGCTCGACTGGGCCGAGGCCCATGTCCCTGGTGGTGCCGCCGACCCCGAACAGCGCCTCTCGCGCCTGGCCGCCTGGGTGTTGGCCGCCGAACATGAAGGCCTGGACTTCGGCCTGCGCCTGCCCGGCCGCGAACTGCCCCCCGGCCAGGGTGATGCGCAGCGCCGCGCGGCGCTGGACCTGCTGGCGCTGCACGCCTGAGCGCGCCGATGCCCGTACCCTGACACCCATGCTCGCCACCCTGCGCATGCAAGCGGCCCACCTGCCGCGCGAGACCCGCGACACCCTCTTTCACCTGGGCGTCATCGCCTGGGCCATCGCGCCCCACACCCTGCACCTGCCGCTGTGGTGCGGCGCCATGGCCACGCTGCTGCTGCTGTGGCGCGCGCGCCTGGCGCTGACGGGCGGCGCCCTGCCCGGCCGCTGGGTGGTGGTGGGCCTGCTGGTGCTGGCGGGTGCCGGCACCTGGTGGGGTGAACGCACGCTGCTCGGCAAGGAGGCCGGCATCACGCTGCTGGTGGTGCTGATGGCGCTGAAGACGCTGGAACTGCGCGCGCGGCGCGACGCCCTGGTGGTGTTTTTCCTCGGCTTTTTCCTGGTGCTGACGCACTTCCTCTACTCCCAGAGCCTGCTCACCGGCCTGTGGCTGCTGGTGGCGGTGTGGGGTTTGCTGACCGCACTCACCTTGGCGCACATGCCGGTGGGCCGGCCCAGCCTGGCGCGCGCCGGCGCGGTGTCGGCGCGCGCGGCGGCTTTGGGCGTGCCGCTGATGGTGCTGCTGTTCGTGCTCTTCCCGCGCATCGGCCCGCTGTGGGGCCTGCCCAACGACGCGCAGGGCCGCACCGGCCTGTCGGGCAGCATGCGCCTGGGCGGTGTGGCCAGCATCGCCGAAGACGACAGCATCGCGCTGCGCCTGCGCTTCGAGGGCCCGGCGCCCAGCCCCGAGCAGATGTACTTCCGCGGCCCGGTGCTGGCGGCCTTCGACGGCCGCGAATGGACCCGCGGGCGTTCCAGCTTCCCCGATGCCCTGCAGCCGCCGCTGGCCCTGGCCGTGCGCGGCCCGGCACTGCGCTATGAGATGACGCTGGAACCCAGCCGCCTGGCGCTGCTGCCGCTGCTGGAGATGACGCCCAACCGCCCCGACACCGCACCGCAGCTGCCGGGCTGGCTGCCCTCGCAGCGGGCCGACGGCCAGTGGCAGCTGGAAAGACCGCTGCACGAACGTGTGCGCGTGAAGGCCACCAGCTACATGGCACACAGCCACGGCCCGCGCGAAAACATCATCGGCCTGCGCGATTTTGTCGACCTGCCCCCCGGCGGCAACCCCCACACGCTGGAATGGGCCGCCGCGCTGCGCCAGCGCCCGGAACTGGCCAGCGCCAGTGCCGTCGAACTGGCGCAGGCCGTGCTGCGCCACATCCGCAGCGGCGGCTACACCTACACGCTGGAGCCCGGGGCCTACGCCGACAACGCCATCGACGAGTTCTGGCTCGACCGCAAGCTGGGTTTCTGCGAGCACTTCGCCAGCGCCTTTGTCGTGGTGATGCGCGCGCTCGACGTGCCGGCGCGCATCGTCACCGGCTACCAGGGCACCGACCCCGAACCGCAGGACGGCTGGTACGTCGTGCGCCAGCGCAACGCCCATGCCTGGGCCGAGATCTGGGTGGAGGGCCAGGGCTGGCAACGCGTGGACCCCACCACCGCGGTGGCGCCCGAGCGCGTGGAACGCGGGCGCAGCCTGGCCCCGGCGCCGGGCTTCGTGGCCGGCGCGGTGAACGCGCTCGACCCGGCCCTGGCCACGCGCCTGCGCAACGCCTGGGAAAGCGTGAACAACCGCTGGAACCAGTGGGTGCTGAACTACAGCCGCGGCCAGCAGTTCGACCTGCTGCGCGAACTGGGCTTTGCATCGCCGAGCTGGCAAGACCTGGCCCAGGTGCTGGGCCTGCTGACCGGGGGCGTGGCCTTGGCCGGCGCCCTGTGGGCCTGGTGGGACCGCCGCCGCCAGGACCCGTGGCAACGCCTGCAAGGCCGCGTGCAGCAGCGCCTGCAGGCCCTGGGCGTGGACGTGCAGGCCCACCATGGGCCGCGAGAACGCGCCGCGCGCCTGCGCGCGGCGCTGGGCGAACGCGGCGGCCCGGCCGCCGCGCTGCTGGACGGCCTGGACCGCAGCCGCTACGCCAGCCCGGGCCGCGCCGCGCCGCCCGGCCGCGCCTGGTGGCGGCAGTTCCGCACGGCCCTGCCTAACGACGGGAAGGCCCTTCGATGAGCACACGACACCGCGCAGCCCCGCCGCGCCGCGGCCTGCTGCTGGCCGGTGCACTGCTGGCGCTGCAACTGGGGCTAGGCCCACCGGCCCGCGCCGCCGACCCGCCCGCCCGCAAGAAACCGGCGCGTCGCCAGCAGCTGCCCCCGGCCGCCACCGGACCCAGCTATGCCGGCCACAGCGCAGCCCTGGCCTTCGCCGACAGCCTGGCCAGTGACACGGGCCTGAGCGCGGCCTGGCTGCACAGCCAGCTGGCCCAGGCACGGCGCGTCGAAGCCGTGCGCCGGCTGGTGATGCCCCCGCCGGCCGGCACGGCCAAGAACTGGGCGGCCTACCGCGCGCGCTTCGTCGAGCCGCAACGCATCAACGCCGGGCTGGCCTTCTGGCAGCAGCAGGCCCGCTGGCTGGCGCAGGCCCAGGCGCGCTGGGGCGTGCCGCCAGAGGTCATCGTTGCCATCGTCGGCGTGGAGACCTTCTACGGCCGCATCACCGGCAACTTCAGGCTCATCGACGCACTGGCGACACTGGCCTTCGACTTTCCGCCCGGCCGGCGCGACCGCAGCGAGTTCTTTCGCAGCGAACTGGCCGAGTTTCTGGTGCTCTGCGCGCGGGAAGAGACCGACCCGCAGCTGCAGAAGGGCAGTTTCGCCGGCGCGATGGGCCTGCCGCAGTTCATGCCCGGCAGCGTCAACCGTTATGCACTCGATTTCGACGACGACGGCCGTATCGATCTGATGAACAGCGGCGCCGATGTCGTGGGCAGCGTGGCCCATTTCCTGGCCGCCCACGGCTGGCAAAGCGACCTGCCCACGCACTTCGAGGTGGCGGTGCCGGTGGACACCGCCAGCCGCGCCGTGCTGCTGGCGCCCGATATCCGCCCCAGCTTCACCGCCGCGCAGTTCATCGCACACGGCGCCCTGCTGCCCGAGGCCGGGCGCGCCCACGAAGGCCTGCTGGCGCTGGTGGAACTGCAGAACGGCGACCGTGCCGCCAGCTATGTGGCGGGCACGAGCAACTTCTACGTCATCACGCGCTACAACTGGAGCAGCTACTACGCGATGGCGGTCATCGAGCTCGCCGGCGCGCTGCGCCAGGCCCGCGGGCCCGGCTGAAGCCGGCCTGGTCTGGCCTTGCTCGGCCTCACTTCGCCGCCGCGGCCGCCTCGGTGCGGCCAGCCAGGCCGAGCAGGAAGGCGTACTGGCGCGCCAGCTCGTTGAGGATCTCGAAGCGCCCGGAAGCACCGCCATGGCCGGCCTTCATGTTCACGGCCAGCAGCAGCGGGTTCTTGTCGGTCTTCGTCGCGCGCAGGCGTGCCACGTACTTCGCGGGTTCGTAGTACTGCACCTGTGAATCCCACAGGCCCGTGGTCACCAGCATCGCCGGGTAGGCCTGGGCGGCGATGTTGTCGTAGGGCGAGTAGCTCAGCATGTAGTCGTAGGCCGCCTTCTCGCGCGGGTCGCCCCACTGCGACCACTCATTGGCGGTGAGCGGAATGCTCGCGTCCAGCATGGTCGTCACCACGTCGACAAAAGGCACGTCGAGCACCATGCCCTTGTAGAGCTGCGGTGCCTGGTTGGCCACCGCGCCCATCAGCAGCCCGCCGGCCGAGCCGCCGTTGGCATAGACCTGGTCCGGCGCACCCCAGCCCGCCTTCAGCAAGGCCTGCGTGGCATCGACGAAGTCGTTGAAGCTGTTCTTCTTGTTCATCATGCGGCCGTCTTCGTACCAGCCCTCGCCCAGTTCGGCGCCGCCGCGCACATGGGCGATGGCGATGACGAAGCCGCGGTCCATCAGGCTCGGCCGGTTGGAAGAAAACGCCGGGTCGTAGGAATAGCCATAGCTGCCGTAGCCGACAACCAGCAGCGGCGACTTGCCGTCGGCCTGTCCCGGGGCCTGGGCATTCAAGCCCACGCGGTCCTTGCGCCACGCCAGCGTCACCGGGATGCGCTGGCCGTCACGCGCTGCGGCCCACAGGCGCTGGGTGGCGTAGAGGCTGGCGTCGAAGCCCGGCACCTCGCGCACCTTGCGCAGCACGGGTTTGCCGCTGGCCAGGTGCAGGTCCCAGGTGGCGGGCGGCTGCACCATCGACATCACGTTGTAGCGCAGGTGCGCGGCAGCCGGGTCGCGGTGTTCACCCAGCGACACCACCGTGCCCGGTGGCAGCGCCAGGCCCTTTGCGGCCTGCTGGCCCGCCTGCGTGCCCAGCAGGCGCACGCGGCTGTCAGCCTCCACGCGCTCTTGCACGGCGATGCCGCGTGTGGTCAGCGCAAAGGCCTCCAGCGTGGCCTGCTCGCGCGCGGGCACCAGGGTGCGCCACAGGCTGCGCACGTCGGGCGCCTGGTCCGGTGCACTGACGAGCTTGAAGTTCAGTGCGCCTTCGTTGGTGCGCAGCACCCAGCGGCCGTTCAGGTGGTCGGCGGTGTGGCGCACCTGGGGGCGGCGCTTGAACACCACCTTCACGGCCGCGGCGGGCTTGTCGGCGGGCACCACCAGGGTCTCGGTGGTTTCGGTGCCGCGCGCCACGATCTGCACATAGCGGCCCGAGGCCGTGCGCCCGACTTCGACGAACAGCGTCTTGTCGGCTTCTTCGTACACCTTCACGTCGGCACTCGCCGCCGTGCCCAGCACATGGCGGTAGACCGGGCCGCTTTGCAGCGTCACCGGGTCTTGCAGGATGTAGAAGAGCGTGCGGTTGTCGTTGGCCCAGGCGATTTCTTCCAGCACGCCGGGCACGCTGTCGGCATAGATCTGCCCCGTCACCAGGTTCTTGAAGCGCAGCGTGTGGATGCGGCGGCCGGCGGTGTCTTCGGTCCAGGCCAGCAGCTTGCCGTCGGGGCTGACCGCGGTGGACGCCACCTTGAAATAGGCCTGGCCCTTGGCCAGCGCGGGCTGGTCCAGCAGCAGTTCGGTCCTGGCCTTGGGGTCCATGCGCTCGGGCGTGCCGCGCTGGCGCAGCAGGCGCGGGTACTCGTCGCCGGCCTTGAACTCACGCCAGTACCAATGCCCGTGGTCGTAGACCGGCGGCGTGCTGTCGTCTTCCTTGATGCGGCCGCGCATCTCGGCCACCAGCTGCTGGCGCAGCGCGGCCAGCGGCGCCAGTACCGCGTCGGTGTAGGCGTTTTCGGCCTCCAGCTGCTGGATGACTTCCGGCCGCTTGGCCTTGGGGTCGTCATCGCGCAGCCAATGGTACTCGTCCTGGCGGTCGCCCTGGGGGCTCTTGACGACGTGGGGCACTTTCGGGGCGGCGGGCGGCGTGGCGGTGAGGTTGAGCATCTGGGCGCAGGCCATCAGCGGGCCGGTGAGCAGCGAGGTCAGGAGGATTCGGACGAGCGTCTTCATGCGGCGTATGCGCTCAGAGTTTGCGCGGGTCGCGGAAATCAGCAGGCCGCAGGTCTTCGAGCGTCAACACCAGCCCGATTTCCACCGTCGCCGGCACGGGCTGGCCGTTGATGCGCTGCGGCAGGAACTCCCAGCCGCGTGCCGAGGCCAGCGCCCATCGACGCAGGGCATCGTAGGTGCCCGTGGACTCCAGGACCTTCACCTCGCCACAGCGGCCGTCGATACCCACTTCGCATTGCACACGTGCTGTCAGCGGTGTGCCGGCAGGCAGCCCCTTGGGCTCGGACGCCGCATAGCGCTTCACCGGGCGCGGCTCCACACGCATGCCTTGCAGGCGCACGGTGGCGCCGCCTTCACCAGCGCCGGCGCCGCTTCTGCCTGGGGTGACGAGATAGTTCATCACCACGCCGGTCTGGAAGACGGCCGGCGTGCCGCTGCTGTCTTTCACCGGGGGAATGCGCGCCTGCGCGAGCTGACTGCGCACCCGCTGGACGAAGGCTTCGGGCAATTCGGGAGTCTTCACCACTTCCAGTTGCTGGATGCGGCCGTCCGCGCCGAAGCTGGCGTCGGACCAGACCTCGACGGTGTAGGGCTGGTCGGCTGGCTGGGCGGGGTTGGCGTTGACGGGCGCGGCTGCGGCGAGGCCCAGGCCGGCGCAGAAAAGCAAGGGGCGAAGTTTCAGCATGGTGGGATTCTTATCGCATTCACGGTACCGATGGCCCGACCCGTGCCCCCCCCCGCAAGCAGGAGACCTCGGCCCGGCCATGGCGCGCATTCAAGCCCGCCACGCCATCAGCACGTTGGCCACGATCGACAGGACGATGGCGAGCAAGGGCAGCGGACGCACCCAACCGAAGGCCCGCATGCCACGTTGTCGCACGTGGGCATGCAGCTCCGCGGTGGGCAGGCTCAGCATGCCGCGGCGCCACTCCACGTAGAAGATGGCGCACAGCGACAGTGCAATCGCGCCCTTCATGTGCAACTCGTTCTTCGTGCCGTACCACGCTGGGAAGAAGATCACCACGCTGCACAGCGCGGCACCACACAGCGCGAAGACGTCGCACAGACGATGAGCCTTGGCTTCAGAGATGGTCTTCATCACTTGTCTTGCCGCCGCTGCTCGGCCTGTCGGCGCCAGGGGTGGATTTCGCCGCAGTTGTCTTCCAGCGGGCCGCAGATCGGCAGCCCCGGATAGGGCTCTGGCGGCAGCCAGTGGGCCCACTCCCAGGTGCTCTCGCAGTCACCGCCATCGATGGCGAAGCCGTCGTAGTCGCCTTCGTCCAGATTGAAGACATCGAGGAAACCGTCGCGCTGATGGTCGCCCATCTGCTCCTCCGGCGAACGGTAGCCGTCGGGCGGCAACAGCGGCGGGCGCGTCAGTTCTTCCATCCACCAGCCCACGGCATCGACGATGGCATTCCAGGCATTGGGCGTGTAGGTCCGCATGCCCTGAACCAGATAGCTGCCGATGGCCTGCCCTGTCAACCAGGCGCCGCCGATACCGGCACCGACCACCAGACCCGTCTGGAACATCGACGCGGCAACGCTCGTCGCGCCGATGGGTGCAGTGCGGAAGGAGAGAAAAATCTCTTCGATGGTGTGGTCGAGAAAGATCAGGTGGCCGCGACCCTGGGCGCCCGCCACGTGCGCCTCATGGCGGTGCAGGTCCATGTCCCCTGGCACCGGGCCGCTGCAGTTCACGTCGGCACGCGCGTTGTAGGCCTCGAGCTTGGCCGGTGCGGCCTTCAGCACAGCGGCATGCAGACGCGCGTGGCCGAAGTACTGCGCCAGGCGGGCCAGGCGCAGCGGGTCGAGGCGGTGTGCCAGGATCTCCAGGGCCAGTGTGCTGCGGCCCTTCATCTCGGTCGCGTTGACGCAGGCCTGGGCCAGCGTCACAAGGCTGCGCGTCTCGACGGTGTCCAGCCACCGCGCCACACGCGCCGCGCTGGCGCAGGCAAAGTTCTGTTCGATGATGCGCGCGAAGTTGCCGTGGATGGCCGCCGAGGTGTCGGGGCCACGCGCGGCACCATCGGTCAGCCGGCGCACGGGCTGCGCCAGGGCCAGCCGCGAGGCGTAGTCGGGCGCAGTGTCGACGGTGAAAAGCCCGCGCGCCGCAGCCGGACGCTTGCCTGCCCGGGCCGGGCTTGCCGCCGGCGTGGCGCCCAGCAACACCGGCGAAATGGCCGGCGCACCCATGCAATGTCTGCGCGAGGCATTCATGGAAACTCCACAGCGAGGTTGAGGAAACCTCATCCTGCGGGCCGCCACCCGTCTCGCACAGCCCTCCGCGAGGGGTTTGCGGAGGGTGTGCCAGACACCCCCAAAGGGGGCCTTCGCTCACGCCGCCATCGGCACCAGGAAGTCGCGGCTGATGCCGACGCCGATGTCGTTCACGCGGTCGAGAAACTGCGTCAGGTAGGCGTGCAGCCCGGTGGCCAGGATCTCTTCGATGTTGCCGTACTTCAGGTCGGCGCGCAGGCGGCCGGCGCGGCGCAGGGTCTCGCTGCTTTGCTGGTTGGCCACCATCTCCAGGTTGGCCACGAGATCGTTCAGGCAAGCCGCCAGGGAACGTGGCATGTCGGGCCGCAGCATCAGCAGTTCGGCCACGCGGTCGGGGCGGATGACGTTGCGGTAGACCTTGCGGTAGATCTCGAAGCCCGAGACCGAACGCAGGATGGCGCTCCAGTGATAGAAGTCCACCTCCTGCGGCTGCGCGCCGGCGGCGGTGGCCTTGACGGGCCCGAAATAGTCGCCCCCGGCCAGCGCCTGGAACTTCACGTCCAGCAGGCGCGCGGTGTTGTCGGCCCGTTCGAGGAAGGTGCCGATGCGCAGGAAGTGCAAGGCCTCGTCCTGCAGCATGGTGCCCACGGTGACGCCGCGGCTCAGGTGGCTGCGGAACTTCACCCATTCGAACAGGCTGCTCGGGTCGCGCTCGAAGGCCGGGTTCTTCAGCATGCGCATGAACTCCAGCCAGGTCTGGTTCTGCGTTTCCCAGACTTCGGTGGTCAGCGCACCGCGCACCGCGCGCGCGTTCTCACGCGCCGCCTGCACGCAGCTGACGATGCTGCTGGGGTTGCTTTCGTCGCGCACCATGAAGTCCATGACATTGCGCGCCGTGACCTGTTCGTACTTCTTCGAGAAGCTCCAGGTCAGTTCGCTGATCGAGAGCAAACCGCGCCAGCCTTCTTCCTCGGCCATGTCGTCATGCTGCGGCAGCAGGCCGGTCTGGTAGTTCACGTCCAGCATGCGCGCGGTGTTCTCGGCGCGCTCCATGTAGCGCGCCATCCAGAACAGGTGGTCGGCGGTTCTTGACAGCATGCTTGTTCTCCCTGTTCAGTCGTCGCGTTCAGTCTTCAAGTACCCAGGTGTCCTTGGTGCCGCCGCCCTGCGACGAATTCACCACCAGCGAGCCCTCCTTCAGCGCCACGCGCGTCAGCCCCCCGGGCACGGTCTGCACGTGCTTGCCGCTGCTCAGCACATAGGGCCGCAGGTCGATGTGGCGCGGCGCGATGCCGCTGTCCACGAAAGTGGGGCAGCTGCTCAGGCTCAGCGTGGGCTGGGCGATGTAGTTCGTGGGGTTGGCCTTCACCACGGCCCTGAACTCATCGACCTCGGCCCGCGTGGCCGCCGGCCCCACCAACATGCCGTAGCCACCCGCGCCGTGCACCTCCTTGACCACCAGCTCGTGCATGTGCGCCAGCACGTAGGCCAGGTCGTCCTTCTCGCGGCACAGCCAGGTCGGCACGTTGCGCAGGATGGGCTTCTCGCCGAGGTAGAACTCGATCATCTTCGGCACGTAGGGATAGATGCTCTTGTCGTCGGCAATGCCGGTGCCCACGGCGTTGCTGAGCGTGATGTTGCCGGCGCGGTAGACGTCCAGCAGGCCGGCGCAGCCCAGGGTGCTGTCGCTGCGGAAGACCTGGGGGTCGAGGAAGTCGTCGTCGACACGGCGGTAGATCACGTCCACGCGGCGCGGGCCCTGCGTGGTGCGCATGTAGACGAAGCCGTCCTTGACGAAGAGGTCCTGCCCCTCCACCAGCTCCACGCCCATCTGCTGCGCCAGGAAGGCGTGCTCGAAGTAGGCGCTGTTGTACATGCCGGGGGTCAGCACCACCACCGTGGGCTCGTTCACGCCGGCCGGGGCCACGGCGCGCAGGGTTTCCAGCAGCAGGTCGGGGTAATGGGCCACGGGCGCGATGCGGTGCATCGCAAACAGCTCGGGGAAGAGCCGCATCATCATCTTGCGGTTCTCCAGCATGTAGCTCACGCCGCTGGGCACGCGCAGGTTGTCCTCCAGCACGTAGTACTCGCCGCTGCCGTCGGCCGAATTTTCCAAGTTCGCGGCGCGCACGATGTCGATGCCGGCGATGTGCGAGTAGACGTTGCCCGGCACGTTCACGCCCATCATCTCGGGGCGGAACTGCGCGTTCTTCAGCACCTGCTCGGCGGGCACGATGCCGGCCTTCAGGATGTCCTGGCCGTGGTAGACGTCGTGGATGAAGCGGTTCAAGGCGGTGACGCGCTGCGCCAGCCCCGCCTCCATCACCGACCACTCGGCCTGCGGGATGACACGCGGGATGAGGTCGAAGGGGATCAGCCGCTCGGTGCCCGAACCGTCTTCGTCCTTGGCGCCATAGACGGCGAAGGTGATGCCGACGCGGCGGAAGATCATCTCGGCCTCGGCGCGGCGCGCCTGCATCAGCTCACGCGGCTGCTGCTCCAGCCAGCGCTGGTAGACCTGGTACTGGCTGCGCACCTGCTGGTCTGCGCCGCGCATTTCGTCAAAGGCCGACTTCATGGTGTTCGGGTCTCCATCAAGGCATCTGTAGCAAGCGCCGTTCCGGCGTCGCTGTCGTCGCTGCTGAGCACACGCGTGGTCACGCCCACTTGCAGCGTGTGGCGGCCACCGCCGCCACGGATGACACCCCGCAGGGGCGTCACGTCTCCAAAATCGCGGCCCACCGCCACGCGCACATGGCCGCAGGCGGGAACCAGGTCGTTGGTCGGGTCCAGGTCCAGCCAGTCGCCGGGCACGCCGGGTGTGCCGGGGCACCACACCTGCACCCAGGCGTGCGAGGCGTCGGCGCCCTGCATCGCACGGCCGGCATCCTGCCCGCCGGCGGGCGCGTGCGTCAGCAGGTAGCCGCTGACGTAACGCACCGGCAGGCCCAGGCCGCGCATGGCGCCGGCCATCAGGTGGGCGAAGTCCTGGCACACGCCGCGGCGCTGCGCCCACACCTCGGCCAGCGGCGTGTCCACCTGGGTGCTGAGGCTCTGGTAACGGAAGTCCTGGTGCACGCGGTGCATCAGGTCGATGGCCGCCGCCGCCAGCGGCCGGCCCGGCACGAAGGACTCGGCGGCGTAGGCCGGCAGGGCGGGCAGCCGCGGCACATAGGGCGAAGGCAGCGCGAACTCGACCTCGGGCTGGAACGGCGCGCCGGCGACATAGCGCAGGCCCGCGGCCAGCTCGCACCAGGCGGGCGACGCCGCCGGTTGCAGCGCGGCAAACCGCGCCTGCACGCGCACGCGGCTGGTGGCACGCACGGCCAGGTGCCGGTGCGGCGCGGCCAGGCTGAAATGGTGCTCGGCGTTGCCCAGCGCGTCCACGCCGTCGCGCTGTGCGCCGGGCGTGGGTTCGGTGTGCAGCTCGAAGGCCAGCAGCTGCTGGTGGGCATCGTGCAGAGGCCGCAGGTGCGCCAGGTGGTGAGCCAGCGACACCGGCGCGGCGTAGTCGTAGCGCGTCTCGTGGCTCACTTCCAGCAGCATGCGCGGCACCCTGTTCAGATGCGTTCGTCCACGCCCTGCGCAAGCGTGAAATAGCGTTCGCTCACGTGCTCGGCCATGGTGCTGGCGGTCTGGCCCAGGCGGGCCGACATGGCGCACAAGGCACGCGCGATGGCCGCGTCGTCGGCGCCGCGCAGGCTTTCCAGCGTCAGGCCGGCGCCTTCGGCGGGCAGCAGGTCGAGCAGGGACTGCAGCACCTCGGGCTCGCCGGGCAGCTTGACGATCTCGGTGCGCAGCCGGCGCAGCACGCCGCCGAAGGCGCGCGGGTTGGTGCTGTCCAGCACCAGCAGATCGGCCAGCGCCAGCAGGTCTTCGCGGCGCTGGTAACGGGCGCGGAAGGTGATGAGGCTGTCGAAGAGCTCCAGCAACAGCTCGATGCCCTCCACCGACGCCAGCGCCTGGGTTTCGATGAAGACGCGCAGCCGCAGCGTCACGCCGATCAGGCGCTCCAGCAGCCGGCCCACGGTCAGCAGGCGCCAGCCATGGTCGCGCGTCATGCGGTCGGTCTGCGCGCCGGTCACGCCGGCCAGCTGCAGGCCCAGGCGGTCCAGCGCGGCCAGCACCTGGCCGCGCGAGGGCAGTTCGCCGGCGGGCACTTCGAGGTCACGCGCAAAGCCTTCGCGCATGGCGCGGATCAGCCCCCAGTGTTCCGCTGACAGCCGCTCGCGCAAGGCCGTCGACGCACGCTCCAGCGCCGCCAGGTTGTAGGCGATGCTGGCGGTGCCGTCGGCGCCCTCGCGGTCGCCCAGGCCGGCCAGCAGCGCGCGTTCGAAGAGATGCGCGCTCTGCACCAGGGTCGGCACCCCCGGCGGCGCCAGGCCGGTCTTCACGGCCAGCGTGGACAGGGCCTGCATCAGCGCCTGCAGGGCCTCGCTGTCGTCGTCGGTGGTGTCGGGGGTGGACAGCGCGGCCAGTGTCGAGCGCGCCAGCCGCACCAGCTGTTCGGTGCGTTCGGTGTAGCGCCCCAGCCAGAACAGGTTTTCGCCGGTGCGGCTGCTCACCGGGCGGTGGCGCTGCAGGATGT
>LNFM01002569.1_pt1 | contig 22982 bp, 31 predicted proteins | sample 596031 | NCBI WGS metagenome assembly LNFM01 (sample SAMN04254537, study PRJNA301005) | activated carbon metagenome | isolation source: dual media filters at the Ann Arbor, Michigan drinking water treatment plant | place: USA: Ann Arbor | reverse complement strand
GACGTCCAGGGTGAGGTGCAGCAGCGTCAGCTCGAACATCCGGCGCACCGGTCCATCCGCACCGATCAGCACCTTCATCTGCGGGGCGCCGTTGGCCTGCACCAGCCGGTCCGCCTGGATGATGCTCGACAGCCCCGTCGAGTCGATCGACTCCAGTTCGCGGAGGTCGAGCGTGATCGTCGTTCCCGCTTCGGCGGCCGCGGCCACCTCGGCGATGAAGCGGTCGCGCTGGGAGAGGTCGAGGTCCCCGGTCACGCTCACGCGCGCCCGGTCCCGGAACCGCTCCACCGTGATGCCGTCAGTCTGCGTCATCGTCCACTCCCACCCATTCGATCGTGAGGGCCTCGGCGAGGCCCGTCAGGTCCAGGAGCCGGCGGACCGCCCCCGCGCGTGCGGCGATGACGACCACCGTGCCGGCTCCTCGTGCGCGGGCCGCCGCATGCGCCTCCAGCACCGCCCTGCACCCCGTCGAGTCCATGAACGCGAGGCCCGAGAGGTCGAGGCGCAGCGCGCGGCCGTCGAGGGGCTGTGCGGCGACCGTGTCGAGCAGCAGCGGGCGCCCCGCCAGGTCGAGCTCGCCCTCGAGCACCACCTGCACGGCGTCGCGTCCGATGTCGGCACGGAGGCGGAGCGGTCCCTCCCGTAGCGTCCGGCCCGCGCTCACACGTCGTCTCCGGTCGTCTCGGGCGGCAGGCGCACGACCGTGACCGGCGTCGCGCCGGGGGTCATCGCCTTCTGGCGGGCCTCGTGGCAGTGGCGGACGCCGCCCGTGATCTCGGCGCGCACCCCCGCGTCGAGTGCGCGCACCGGCCCGAGCAGATGGGACCGGTACTCGTCGACCATCTGGTAGGTCCAGCGGCCGTGGACGGCGTCGAGCGCCGCGACGGCCCGCGCGTCGTGCGCGAGCGCGTCGTGGCCGGCCTCGGCCAGCGCATCGGCCGCCCCCAGCAGCAACTCCTGGGCGTGCCCGGTGCGGTGGTGCGCGTCGAGGAGGGCGCCGAACGCGCGCTCGATCCACTCGGTCGCGACCTCCACCTCGTGTACCGCCTCCAGCGACGGGCGGGCCACGCGTGAGGCCCGCTCGGCGGGGTCGATCTCGAAGGGCTCGTCAGTCACCGGTCCCGCCACCCCCTGGGCACTCGCCGCCGCCATCCGGGGCCCGTGCCCCGACCGCGCCTCACCTACCCGCGGACGAGGGAAACGACTCACACCCCGGCGCCTCGTGCCCCGCCCTGGCGTTTCCGCGCCGCGGGGCGGGGGTAGTCCGGTTGACAGCCACGATCGGAGACACGATGGACCAGGACGCCGAACCCCAGCCCCAGAGCGTGCAGCGCGACCGCCCCGCCCGGCCCGATGCCGAGACACGGGAGGAGACCATCGCCCGGGTGGTCGACGACACCGAGGCGGTGGGCGCCGAGCGCGGTGGGTCGCCCGATCCCAGCACCCGCAGGGGCGTCCAGCGGACGCTCGCCGGGGCGCTCGTCGTGTTCGGCGCCATCGGCGCCCTCGCGGCCGGCGTCCTCGGTCTGGTGCTCAGCCTGCTGCCCGGCCCCTTCGAGACGAGCAGCGTGTCCGGCACGATCGGCTACATCGCCGTGATGGCAGCGGGCGGTGCCCTGATCGGGGGTGTGATCGGCGCGCTGGTCACGCTGGCGCGCGAGGACGGCCGCGTCGAGCGCGAGGTCGAGGAGCAGACGGGTCGCGGCCCCGAGGGCGCGGCGAGCCCCGGCGCGCCGGAGCACGACCTCACCGAGCGTTGAGTGGACCCGGTCGCCCTGACCTTCGATGACGGGCCCGACGCCACCTGGACGCCGATCGTCCTGCGCGAGCTGGACCGCCTCGGCGCCCGGGCGACCTTCTTCGTCATCGGACCCCTGGCGCTGGAGCACCCGCACCTCGTGCGCGCCGTCGGCGACCGGGGCCACGCCGTCGGCCTCCACTGCTGGAGGCACGTGCGCCACACCGCCTGCAGCCGGCGGGAGGTCGAGGAGGACACCGATCGCGCCCTCGACGCGCTCTCATCGCTCGGCATCCGCCCGACGCGATGGCGGACGCCCTGGGGCGACACGGCCCCATGGTCCGAGGAGGTCGCGGCGGAGCGGGGCCTGGCGCTGACCGGGTGGACCGCCGACTCGCACGACTGGAGGGGCGACCCCGCCGAGCGGATGATGGACGCGGTCCGGCCGGCGGTGCGGGCGGGGGCGATCGTGCTGATGCACGACGGTCTCGGCCCGGGTGCCCGGCGCCACGACTGCCTGCAGACCATGCGCCTCCTGTCCCCGTTGTGCGGTCGCATCCGGGAGCTCGGCCTCGACACGGCCCCTCTGGCAGCGACCCCGGAGCGCGCACGGTGAGCTCCACCGCCGCCCCCGTGCGGGCGACGGGCCGCTCGATCGAGGACGCACTCGCCGAGGTCGCCGCGGGGGCGGCGGCCCGTGATCGCGCGGCCGCGGGCTTCCCCGAGGACGCCGTCGCCGCGCTCGAGCGGGCGGGCGCGCTCGGGTGGGGGGCCTCACCCGGCCACCGTCAGGAGTGGTCGCTGGTGCGCCGCATCGCGCACGCCGACGGCTCGGTGGGGAGGATCGTCGACGGCCACCTCAACGGCATGGAGCGCGTGCTCGCTCTCGCCCCGGGAGGGTTGCGCGCGTCCGAGATGCGGGCGCTCGCCGCGGGTTCGCGCCGCATCGGCGTCTGGGGCGCGGATCCCGCCCCGGGGGAGGGCGCCCCCGCACGCCTCGTGGCCGGCCGCTCGGGCCCGGTGGTCGTGGGCGTGAAGGTGTTCTGCTCGGGCGCCGGCGGCGTCGACCGCGCGCTGGTCGCGGTCGCGGGCGATGCGGGTCCCGGCGTGCTCGCCTACGTCGACGTGACGCGCGGCGTCGAGATCGACGCGGAGTGGTACGCCGGTGCCGGGCTGCGCACCTCCGAGAGCCATCGTGTCCTGTTCCACGCCGCGCCGGTCGTGGCCGTCCTGGGCGCGCCCGGCGAGCTCGTGCGCGAGCCCTGGTTCTCGCGCGACGCGATACGCACCGCGGCGTGCTGGGCCGGCATCGCGGATCGCGCGGCCGGCGCCGCGCTCGACGCGCTGGCCGCCCGGCGGCGTCCCGGCGAGCTCGACGGCCTCGCGGCCGGGAGGATCCTGGGTGCGCTCGCCGCGATCGACCGCTGGCTCGACTCCGCCGCGGCCGTGGCCGACGACCCCGCCCGGGACCTGGCCGACGTCTCGGTGATGCTGAGGGCGGCGGTCTCCGACGCGTGCGGCACCGTGCTCGACCAGAGCGCCCGTGCGCTCGGCTCACGGCCCTTCGCGGCGGGCGGGGATCTGGACCGGTGCCGCCGCGACCTGGAGCTGTTCCTGCTCCAGCACCGCCTCGACCCGATGGTGGCCCGGCTCGGCATGCGCGAGCTGGAGCGGAGGGTCGTGTGAGGCGGCGCATGAGCGCCGAGTACTTCGAGGAGCTGTACCGCGCCGATCCCGATCCCTGGGATCTGGCGGGGAGCGCGTACGAGCGCGCCAAGTACGCGGCGACGATCGCCGCGCTGCCGCCGGGGCCGATCGGCTCGATCCTGGAGGTGGGGTGCTCGATCGGCGTGCTGAGCGCCCTCCTCGCGGAGCGCTGCGGCACGCTGTGGGCCATCGACTCGGCGCCCCGCGCCGTCGCGCAGGCGCGCCGGCGCCTGGAGGGGCTCGATCACGTCCGGGTGGACCGGCGGCGGGCGCCCGACCAGATGCCCGCGGGCCCCTTCGACCTGGTGGTCTGCTCCGAGGTCCTCTACTACGGCGATCGCGCGCTGCTCGCGGAGACCTGGTGCGCCGCGCGCGACGCCGTCGCCGCGGGCGGCTCGGTGCTCGCCGTGCACTGGCGGGGCCCGGTGCGGCACTACCCGCTCTCGGGCGAGGACGTCCACGCCCACCTGGCCTCCCATCACGAGGGCTTCGGGCACGCCCTCTCCCGCCGCAGGCCCCGGTACCTGCTCGATCGCTTCGACCGCGTGGCGGCGGCCGCGTGAGCCCGCTGCCGCCCCCGTCGCCGCGCCTTCGCGCGTGCGTCGTCGTGCCCGCTCGCGACGAGGAGGAGCGCATCGGATCGTGCGTCGCCGCGCTCGCGGCCCAGGAGGGGATCGACCACGGGGAGTACGAGGTGCTCCTGGTGCTCGACGGGTGCGCCGATCGCACCGGTGAGCGGGCCCGCACCGAGGCGTCCCGCCACCCCGGCTTCACCCTGCACGTGGTCCCCGCCGACGCCGGCGGCGCCGGGCTCAGCCGCCGCGCCGGCATGGAGCTGGCCTGCGCCCGCCTCGCCGGGCTCGGGCTCGGCGAGGGGTTGATCGCCTCCACCGACGCCGACACGATCCCCGACCGGCTCTGGCTGCGCCACCAGCTCGACCTCGTGGCCGGCGGGGCGCAGGCGATCGGGGGCGTGATCGAGGTGGATGCGCCGGGCCTCGTCCGGGGCGATCTGCGCCCGCGCGAGGCGCGGCTCGACCGCCGCCTGGCGGCGGTTCGCACCGATGGGGGCGAGGCCGTCGAGCACCCCTTCTTCAGCGGCGCCTCGATCGGCATGACGGTGGAGGCCTACCGCCGCGCCGGCGGCCTCGAGCCGCTCACCACCCTCGAGGACCAGGCCCTCGAGCGCACCCTGACCGATCGGGCCATCCCGATCACGCGCTCGCTGTCCGTGCGGGTCGTCACGTCGGGACGCACCGACGGGCGCGCGCGGCACGGCCTGTCGGCCGACCTGCGCGCCGACGTCTGGAGCCGCCGGCGCACCTCCCGGGCCGCCGACCACGACGCCGCCGTGCTCTCCCGCCTCAAGACCGAGCGGGTGTCGGTGGTGCTGCCGTGCCGCGAGGTCGCGGGGACGGTCGGCACGATCCTCGACCTCATCCGCCCGCTCGAGGACATCGGGCTCGTCGACGAGGTGCTGGTGATCGACGCCGGCTCGGCCGACGGTACGGCCGCCGTCGCCGCCGCGCACGGTGCGCGGGTGGTCGATGAGAGCGATGTGATGCCGGGGTTCGGCCCCTGCCGCGGCAAGGGCGACGCCATGTGGCGCGGCCTCGCGGCGACCGACGGGGGCATCGTGGCGTACGTCGATGCGGACACCCTCGACTTCGACGCGTGCTTCGTCACGGGCCTGCTCGGCCCGCTGATCCGCGATCCGTCGGTGTCGCTGGTGAAGGGCGCCTTCCGGCGCCCGATGCGCGTCGGCGCCACCGTCACCCCGGACGGCGGCGGCCGCGTCACCGAGCTCGTCGCCCGCCCGCTGCTCAGCCTCATCGCCCCCGAGCTCGGCGTGTTCGCCCAGCCGCTCGCCGGCGAGACCGCCGGGCGCCGGTCTCTGCTCGAGCGCCTCTCCTTCCCGGTGGGCTACGGCGTCGAGACGGCGATGCTGATCGACGCGCTCGCCGAGGTGGGGCTGGACGGGATGGCGCAGGTCGACCTCGGCACCCGGCAGAACCGTCACCAGCCGCTTCGCGACCTCGGTGCCATGGCGCTCGCGGTCATGTGCGCGGGGCTCCGCCGCGGCCTCACGCAGGAGGTCTTCCAGGCGATGGCCGCCGGGCGGATGCTGGTTCCGGGCGCCGACGGGGCGCTGCACCCGTGCGACGTCCCGCTCGACGAGCGCCCGCCCCTGGCCGGGCTGCGCCACGCCTTCTCCGCCGGAGCCGAGCCCGCGGCGGTGTCAGGCCCGGGTTGAGGCCCCCGGCGCCGCCTCGACGTCGGCCGGCGGCTCGGAGGCGGGGCGCTCGCCCCCCGCGAGGCGGGCGGCGACCAGGTGACGCATCCTCTCCCCGGCGGTGCGCGCGAAGCGCAGCTGCAGGCGGCGGCCGAACATGCGGAAGCCGTACCGCACGAGCGGGTTCGGGATCGCCGCCGGGCGGGACACGGCGTGGATGCGGAACTCCACCTCGCCGGTGTCGCGCCACTTGACCACCTCGAAGTCCATCTGGCCCGTCTCGAGGTGGCCCTCCAGAGTGCGGTAGCTCCATCCCCACCGTCGTGCGGGCCGGCCCTCGTGGTCGCCGGTCTGGTCCACCACCCCGACGACCCGTACGCCGAGCAGGAAGCGGAGTCCGAGGAAGCGCCCCTGCAGCAGCATGTCGCGGCGCTCCAGCGGCGCCTCCGGATCGTAGATCGCCCGGATCAGGGAGGGATCGGCGAACTCGTAGCCGCGCACCAGCTCGCGCGCCACCGCGAACGGGCCGTCGGGAGCCGCGTCTCCGGGCGCCTCGCGACCGAGCGGGGTGCAGTGGTCGTCGACGACCCAGCCGTCGGCGGGGGACACGTGCTCCAGCGACTGCTCCTCGAAGTTGACCGGGCGGTCGGGCAGCGTCGCGAGCACCCGCTCGGCCCGTCTGCTGCGCGGACCTCGTGGACGGCCGCGGTCGTCGGGGAACCGCGTGCCCCGGACCTGGATCTCCGTCGCGGGGTCGCCCGCGATCGCGGCGGCGCGCTGGCAGAAGGTGGCCCACATGTGGAGCTGGGCCTCCTTGGCCACGCGCAGGGGCGCGTAGAGGATCCAGAAGGGGCGGGTGCCGCTGCGTGCGGTCGATTCGATCTCGAAGACGAGTCGCCCCTCCTCGTCGCGGGCGCGGAACTCGATCTCCCCCGCCTCCATGTGCCCGCGCAGGGTTGCGAGGCGGAAGGAGGTGGCCGTGCGGCCGGCGACGCGCACCGGCCCGTTCCACGGGCCCGGCATCCATACGAGGTACTCGTCACCCTCGGCCATCTCCCCGAGGCGGCCCCCGGTCTTCACGAAACGCGCGACCTCGAACGGCGAGGCGACGTTCGGATCGCGGGCGAGCTCGTCGATGAGGGATGCGGCGTCCATGCGCGGGTGCTCGATCTCCACCCGGTAGAGACGCCGCAACGACGCCCCCGCCCCCGCCGAGCGCGGTTGCACGGCGGCCTGGTCGCCCGGCACCGGCCGGTCGACGGGTCCGGGGTCGTCGCCGTGGCGCGTCTCCTCCCGCCGCTCGAGGCGCACATCGCGGGACGCGTAACGCCACAGCGCCAGCGCCATCCCGGTCCCCCAGCGGGCGCCCGCGCGCAGGCCGGCGAGGGCGTCGAGGATCCTGTCGGAGGCGGTGCGGATCACAGCACGAGGGCCCGGCCGGCGCTGTCGAGCCGGTGCGGCTCGATGCCCGCGACGAGCGCCTCGGTCGCCTCGGCGCGTGGGCGGACCGCCTCGGGCGCGATCGCCGGGGAACGCTCCAGGGCCCGCCACGCGCCGGCTGCGTAGCGGAGCGTCGCGATGAGGGCGTCGAGCTCCTCGAGATCGGTGAGGGGGGAGCGCCCGCGGATCCGCCCGTTCATCTTCAGGCGCCCCGCCCGCTCGGCGGCGGCTCCGGCCAGGACGCGCACCCACGGCCGCCCGGCGCCCCCCTGGCGCATGAGCGAGGCGGCGGTCGCGGTCCCGTGGTCGAGCTCCTCAACCACGGCGTCCAGGCACGCGACCACCTCGGGCCCGTAGGCGCCCGAGCGGCGCATGCGCAGAGCCAGGTCGTGTCCGGCGCGCATCACGGTCAGGCGCTCCCCGAGGAAGATCCGCATGGGCCGGTGGACGTCGCGGGATCGCGCCAGGGCCGGCCGGGGCCGGCCCTGGCGGACCTCGTCGCCCGGGTGCGATCCCGCCGTCAGGGGTTCCCGTTCCCGGTGGACGCGCCGGCGCGCGCCTCCGGCCCGCCGGAGTCCGGCGCGATCCCCTCGGAGACCGCCGCGGCCGCCTCGCGGCCGCGCTCGACCGCGTCGTGGCCGAGCTCGGCCCCCCGCTCGCGCAGCTCGCCGGCGGCGGCGCCCAGGCGCTCGTCCTCGACCCGCGTGGAGGGCAGGAGCACCCCGACCGCCGCGCCGAGGGCGAGCGCGCCGAGGGCGAACGGGACGGGGTTGGCCCGTGCCGTCGCAGCCACCTGGCCGACGCCCGACCTCGCCTGCTCCCGGTCCGGGACGTGGGCCGCCACGGCCTCCTGCGCGTGACCGACGGCCCCCGCCGTCGCGCTCGCGCCGCTCGCGGCCGCGTCCTTGGCGGCCGACGCCGCGCGGCCGAGGGCGCCCGCGCCGTCGGCGACCGCCCCCTTCACCGACGATGCGCCGTGTGCGGTCGCCGAGCCGCCGTGGGCGACCCCCTCCTTCGCCGAGCCGAGGCGGTCGGAGACGGCCGAGCCGATGGTGCCGGCCCGCTCGCGCAGCGACGGCGAGTCGTCGTCGCCGCGGACCGGAGCGGCCTGCGACCCGGAGGCCACCCGCTCGCGCACCACCGCCACGGTCTCCCGCATCACGTCGCGCGCCCGCGCCGGGACGTCGGCCTTCCAGCCGATCGCCTCGGCCGTGTCGCGCAGGCGCTCACGGGTCTCCCCGATGTCGCGCCGGATCTCCGCGATGTCACGTCCCATGTCCCGAACCTCCCCCGTTGGACTCCCGGCCGGCCTGCACGCCTTCCTGCACGACCTCCAGATCCCGTCGAACGCCTGCGAGCGCGCGCTCCGGCACGGGCGGCGCCACTGCCTTCAGCCGTGCGCGGCCGACGAGGGCCGCGATGGCGGCGACCACGGCCAGTGCCGCACCCACGATGAGGGCGCTGAGCCACGCGTCGAGCGTCAGTGCCAGGGCGAGGATCGCGCAGGCCGCCAGCGCGCCCAGGGCGGCGAGGCCGAGGGCCGCGGCCACGCCGAAGATGGCCGCGCCCTTGCCGGCCCGCGAGACCTGCTCGCCGACCTCCGCCCGGGCGAGCTCCATCTCCTGGCCGATCAGGGTCGCGGTCTCGTGGGTGAACGAACCGAGCAGATCCCCCACGGGGCGCTCGCGAAGCCGTGTCGCATCAGCCATGGCCGATCCTCCTCCGGTCGGTGGGCTCCGAGGCCCTCACGAGCCGTCCCGCGGCGATCCCGACCACCGCGGCGCCCGCGACGATCAGCGCCGGCTGGCGGCGGCCGAGGTCGCGCGCGTCGGCGATGATCCGGTCGGTGTCCGACTCGCGCAGGTAGTCGCCGAAGCGCTCGATACGCCGGGCGGCGTCCTCGGCGAGCCGGGCGGGCTGGTCCTTGCCGCGCGCCCGCAGGTCGCCTGCGACGTCGCGGACGTCGGCGGCGATGCCGACAACGCGCTCACCGGCCCACGTCGAGCGGTTGTCCACCTCGGCCCGCGCCCGCTCGCGGGAGTCGTCGAGCAGCTGGCCGCCCGCCTCCCGCGCCTGCTCCACGGCCTCGCCACCGACGCGCGCGGCGCCCGAGCGGGTCGCCTCGGCCGAGCCGTCGTCCGCGCCGGGTGCCCACGAGGGGCGCTCCCGGGAGACCATCGGCGCCCCCGCGGGGCGCACCGCTTCCTGCCGTCTCACATCCATGATCCTGCTCCCTTGACCGATGTGCGGTGTCAACCCGCCCCTGATCCATCGCCGGTACCCCGATCAGCGCCGTGGGAACCCGCCTTCTCGTCGCCGTCGGCGACCTCGTGCTCACCGTCGGTCCTCTCGACGGCCTCCTCGTCCTCGTCGCGGGTGACGCCCTCGCGGGGCGGCTCCTTCGACGGCCGCGCGGTGTACGAGCCGGCCTCGCTATCAGCCGGCCGTCCGTCGTCGTCGGGCACGTGCGCCTCCTCTGCAGATGGGTGCCGACAGGCGCCCTGAACGCGGGAGGTGCCCGTACCGAGCGCCCCCCACACCGCCCTCCCGCCGATGGGACGGGAGGGCGGGCCGTCAACCGCTCAGACGCCCCAGCGCTTGACGCGCACGTCGGAGGGGTCGCCCCCGCGCCGCACGGCGTCGGCCACCTCGGCCTCCGCGATGCGGGGCGTCGGGGCGGGTGGGGTCTGGCGGGCACTGATCGCGTCGCGCGCCTCGTCCCAGTACCCGACGCGGGCGTAGTGCTCGTAGATCTCGCGCTCCCGCTCTGCGCTCAGCGTGTCGTCGTCGCCCAGCGACGGCGCGTTCTTCAGCACCTCGCTCGAGTAGGGCACCACCACGAAGGAGTCGCCGTCCCCGTCGTCGTCCACGTAGGTCACGTCGTCGATCGGCACGACGTGGGAGGCTCGCGACAGCCAGCCGGTGGTGATCCCGAGATAGCGCACGTGCTCGGCGCTGCCGTCGAGGTACACGTCCTTCACCTTGCCGACCTTCTCGTCCTCGGGGTTGCGGACCTCCATCCCCTGCAGCCGCCCGAGTGACGGCAGCCGGGTGGTGTCGGAGTAGCCCTCGGGGCCGATGCGCGCCTCGTCGTCGCGCGCATCGCCGGCACCGTCGCCGCCGTCCTCGACGCGGCCGCGCCAGCCGCCGGTCGCCTCACCCCGCTCCTCGATCAGCTCCTTGAACCGCTCCATGTCCCCGCGCACGCGCCGCTGCGCGATTCCGGTGACCTCCGCCGCGTGCTCGATGGCGCCGTCGGGCTCGTGATCGATGGCGAGATGGATGCGCGTCGCATCGTCGGCGATCGACTCGAACGCCACGGTGCCGTCGTTGCGCATCCCGCCCGTCGATCGCCACGAGATGCGGCGATCGGGCTCCTGCGCGACGATCTCCGCGTCCCACTCGGCGCGGCGGCCCGCCGTCTCGGCGACCCAGTGCAGGTGCGTGTCGTCGATCTGCCGCACCTCCTCCACGCCCTCCATGAAGCGGGGGAACTCCTCGAACTGGGTCCACTGGTCGTAGGCCGCGCGCACCGGCACGTTGACCTCGACGGTCTCCTCGATGATCGGCATAGAGCCTCCTCCTCCGCGTCGTCCGTACTCCGTGGTGGTACCCGCCGGGCGCATGGGAGATGCGGCGGCGGGTCCCGCGCGACACGACCCCGGGTCCGGCCCGGTCCGATCAGATGGGCCCGTGCGCGACCGGTCCCGGGGTCTCGTCGGCGACGTCCACCATGCGGCGCGTGAGCGGCGCCGCCAGCAGGCCGTGGAGGATGATCGAGATGGAGATCACGACCACCACGATCCACACGATGCGGGTCCCCTCGCCGGCCGCGAGAAGGCCGGAACCGAAGGCAGCGGTCGCGTAGTAGATCGAGCCGATCCCGCGGATCCCGAAGATGCCCACATAGAGCCGCTCGCGCGGGGCGAGCACCGATCGGCGCAGGCCGACCAGGGTCACGACCGGGCGGATCACCAGGATGAGGGCGAGGGCGATGACCACCGCCTCCCAGCCGGCCTCCTCGAGGCCGTTGAGCGTGAGCAGGCTGCCCAGCAGGAGGATCATGGTCAGCTCGAGCCCCCGCTCGAGGGCCTCGGCGCCGGCGTGCACGCCGTCGTTGTACTCATGGTCGCGCTCGTATCGCCGGAACGCGATGCCACCGGCGAAGGCCGCCAGGAAACCGTAGGCGCCGGCCATCTCCGCGATCCCGTAGATCGCCAGCACGGCGCCGACGGCCGTCCACCCGTCGAGCCCGGTGGCGAGGAGCCCGCGGTCGCGCAGGCGCACCGCGCCGGCCGCGATCCCGCCGCCCACCGCCGCGCCGACCGCGATCCCGGCGCCGATGGCGTAGATGACGTCTGCGGTGATCCACTCGGCGTACGCCGACACCCCGCCGCCGGAGGCCACGACGAGGCCCAGGAAGACGAAGGGGAAGGCCAGTCCGTCGTTGAGACCCGCCTCTGATGTCAGCGCGAAGGCGGGTTCGCTGCGGTCGCCCTCGCCGGGAGCCAGCACCCCGAGGTCACCGGCCAGCACCGGGTCCGTTGGTGCGAGGGCCGCCGCGAGCACGATCGCGCCGCCGAGGGAGAGCCCGGCGACCCAGACTCCGAGAAGCGTCACGGCGACGATGGTCACCGGCATGACGACGCCCAGCAGGAGGGCGGCCGAACGCCATTCGCGCAGCGAGAGCGCATGGTCGAGGCGCAGTCCGGTGGCGAACAGGGCCACGACCACCGCGGCCTCGCTGATGTGCTCGATCACGGTCGCGTCATCGACCACCGCCAGCCACGGGGCGTCCAGCAACGCGACCCCGGTCGCGCCGAGCGCTCCCATCGCGAGGTAGATCATCGCCGGCGAGAACGCGCGCTGGCTGTGGTGGGTGAGCGCGAAGATCGCCACCAGCACGGCGATGCCCGCGAACGCGCTCGTGACCACGTACACGTTCGGTGCGGCGATTCCCGGCGCGATCGCCAGGTGCAGGGACGCCGTCACGGTCGACTCGCATCCGGGGGCGGAGGTCCCCCCGGTGCGGCGGGGCCCGCTCTCACGCTGAGCGTGTCGCGCCCTCCGGAGTCTCCCGGCGGGCGGCCGCTGCGAACTCCTCGACGATCTTCGCGCAGAAGGCGGGCAGGTCGTCCGGGTTCCGGCTCGACACCAGCCCCTGGTCGACGACCACCTCCGCGTCGATCACGGTTCCGCCGGCGTTCTCGATGTCGGTGCGGATGCTCGGATAGGAGGTGAGCGTGCGGCCACGGACCAGGTCGGCCTCGACCAGCGTCCACGGACCGTGGCAGATCACCCCGACGGGCTTCCCGGCCCGGAAGATCTCCCGGATGAAGCGGACCACGTCGTCGTCCTGACGCAGGCTGTCGGGGTTCGCGACACCGCCCGGGAGGATCAGCGCGTCGAAGTCGGCCGCGTCCGCGTCGGCCACCCGCCCGTCGACGGGGTAGCGCCGCGACGGGTTGAGATCGTGCTCCATCGACTGGATCTCGCCCTCGTCGATCGACAGCAGCTCCGCCGTCGCCCCCGCCAGCTCCACGGCGGCACGCGGCTCGACCAGCTCCGCCTCCTCCACGCCGTGGGTCGCGACGATCGCGATCCGACGGCCCTGCAGCTCTCCGCTCATCCTCTCCTCCTGTCTGGTCGCCGGACGACCCGTCAGATCCCCGGTCCGCCGTTGCCGGGCGGGTCGGAGCTCGGAAAGGACTGCTCCGACTCCTCGTCCAGCCGGTCCTGCTCGTCCTGGCCCTCGGGGAGCGGCGGCTGGTGGGGCGGTACTCCGGGCGGGCGCGGCCCTTCGCGCGTCTCGTCCTCGGGCTCGGTCCGGTGGGCGGGCTCGGTGCTCACGGTGTCTCCTCGCATCGCTGACGCCCACCGAGTTCCCCGTGGGGAGGCATCCCAACCGGACGCCCGGCCCGCCGGCGCGGAGAGCGCCTGCGGGCCGGGCCGCCGATCAGCCCCGGGGGACCTCGCCGCGCCAGGCGCCGGACTCCTCGCCCTGCGCCTCGATCATCGTCTTGAAGCGCTCCAGGTCCCCGCGCACCTGGCGCTTCACCAGACCGACGGCGTCGGCGGCCTTCTCGACCATGCCCTCGGCCTCGGTGTCCATGATCACCATGACCTGCGTCTTGTCGTCGCTCAGCTTGTGGAAGTCCACGACGCCGGCGTGCTTCGGCCCGTCGGTCGACTTCCAGGCGATCCGGGTGTCGGGGATCTGCTCCGTGATGACCGCGTCGAACTCCTCGCGGCGTCCGCCGGCCGACACCACCCAGTGCAGGCGCGTGTCGTCGAGCTGCCGGATCTCGTCGACGGTGTCCATGAACTTCGGGAACTCCTCGAACTGGGTCCACTGGTTGTAGGCCGTGCTCACCGGGACCTCGACCTCGATCGACTCCTCGACCTGCGACATGGGTTACCTCTCTCGTCGTTTCCTGCTTCGGTCCCCTACGGCTTCCCGCCCCTCGCCGTGGGAAACGGGGATCGGCCGACGTTTGGGGGGCTCCTCCCGGGGTACCCGCGCCGGACAGCCGACCGCCGAGGGAGAGATCAGTGACGGACGACGACACGCGCGACGCAGGTCCCGACCAGGAGCCGATCAGCCCGGCCGAGTTCACCAAGCGCATGCCCGAGGGCGAGAGCGCCGGCCCGGGGGCGCCCGAGACCATCGAGCCCACGCAGGGCCGTCCGAAGGACGCCTCCACCGGACCCGGCGGGCCCGCCCCGCGCGGGCTGGGGCAGGACCCTCCGCGCGGGGAGGACTGAGCCTGCGACCGCAGGGGTCACCCTGGCGGTGCGACGCCGAATCCCCCCTGACGCGGGGCTCTCACGCCCCGCATCCACGATCTCCGCCGGATTCAGGCTGAGGGCGGGGGCTATGCGGGAGGAGGATCGTGATCGCGCCGTCCTCCTTCTTCTGTGAGGCCGCGGTCTCGGCGGGCGCCCGGGCACGTCGACCACGACCGGACCGCGCGCGTTCGGCGCGCGGTCCCGTCGCGTGACGCGTACTCAGCGAGCCTCGGCCGTCGTGTGACGCCCACGGCCGTTGTGGCTGAGGAGCGCCGGGAGGCGCGGGACCCAGTACAGCGCGCACACGCCGACCAGGATGTAGACGATCCGGGAGGCCACGTTGGTCTCACCGAACTCCATCCCGCCGAAGATCCAGGCCACGAGATCGAACTCGAAGACGCCGACCAGCAGCCAGTTCAGTCCACCGACGATGAGCACGGCCATCGTGATTCCGTCGAGTGCCTTCATGGAGTACTCCCTTGTTCGTTGTCCGGGGCGGTCTGGGCCGCCCGTCTGCGGTGCCCGGTCCAGGGATGCGGAAACGGCCGCCCGCCTCCGGCGGGTCAGGGGGAACGCGTCCCGACCGAGGGGGTTTCCCGGCCGGTCCGGCGGGAAGGAGACCCGCCAACGGGGACGTCATGCACGCGGCTGAGGTCGGTCCGGGTCGCGTGGAACCCGCCCGTTTCGTCCCGGGGCCGCCCGGGGAGAGGCCCTGCATGCCCGGCGACCTGACCCAACGCGCGCCGTCACGCGACGTCCTGATCCTCGAGAACATGGACTTCGTCCGCGCCCTCGCCCGGCGCTACTCGGACCGTGGCGAGCCCCTGGACGACCTGATCCAGGTCGGCATGGTCGGCCTGATCAACGCGGCCGACCGGTTCGACGAGGCGCGCGGCACCGACTTCCGCTCCTTCGCGGCCCCCACGGTCCTCGGCGAGATCCGCCGCTACTTCCGCGACCGGGCCTGGGCGGTCAAGGTGCCGCGGCAGGTGAAGGACGACACGGTGCGCATCTCCGCCCTGGTCGAGCGCATCTCCTCCGACCGGGGCCGCACGCCGACGGTCCCGGAGATCGCGGAGGCCAGCGGCCTGACAGTCGATCGCGTGCTCGACGCGTTCGCCGCCAACTCGGCCTTCCGCCCCGATTCCCTCTCCGAGTCGCCGTGGCTCGACGACTCCGACCTCACGCGCGATCTGCCCCAGACCGAGACGGGCTACCGCGAGGCCGAGGACCGGATCGTGCTCGGGGACGCCCTCCACGTGCTCCCCGCCCGCGAGCGCGTGATCCTGCACCTGCGCTTCGAGGAGGGGCTGCTGCAGTCGCAGATCGCCGAGCGTGTGGGCATCTCGCAGATGCACGTGTCGCGGCTCATCACACGCGCGCTGGCGCGGTTGCGCGAGGTGATCGACAACCCGCTCTGACACCGGACGGTTATCGTGGTCGCGTGGCCGTGGACCTGGAGCTGTCCCGGGGGGAGTTCCTCGTCCCCGTCCTGATCCGCGCCGTGCGTGCGGTCGGGGTGCAGTGCGGGCTCGACCTCGACCGCCTGGCCGACGCCAGCCTCGCTGCCGAGGCCGTCGCGCACGCCTGGTCCGCCGATGCGGACGGCGTCGAACCGCTGCGCGTTCGGATCGTGCGAACCGGGCGCGCGATGGAGATCGCCTTCGACTTCCCGGCCCCCGGCGACGCCCGGCGCGTGCACGAGGCCCCGGTGGCGCCCGGCGCCGCCGCCCTCGACGCGCTGGTGGCCGTCGTCAGCGTGGAGGTGGTGGGCGGGGCGTCGTCCCGCCTGGCGCTCTCCGTGCGTCCGTAGGAGGGCCCCCTGAACGCAGCTGCCCGGCGACGGCCTCGGCCGACGGGGGCCGCTGAGCGCCGCTCGTGGGCGCCGACGTCCTTGACGTTGGTCATCGCCCCCGATGGGTACACATAGCAGGACCGACCGTCGCGACGAGACGGTCCGCGAGGGCTCGAGGTTGGATGTGGAGGCTCGGCAACAGCACGGCGACGCGGGCGACGGACGTCTGTCGGCCAGGTGGCGGCTGCGTCCATGCCCCGCGGCCCGCCGCTCCGGCGAGGAGATCGACCGGTGGGCCGTGGGCCTCGATCCGGACTCCGGCGCGCCCGGGCGGGCGCGCCGGGCCATCGCGCCCCTGTCGCGGCACCTCAGCCAGGAGGGCATGGAGAACGCCCGGCTGCTCGTCACCGAGCTCGTCACCAATTCGGTCCTCCACGGCGAGGGCGGTCCGGGCTCGATCCGGGTCGAGGCGCACCTCCTCCCGGATCTGATCGTCGTCTGCGTGGGCGACGAGGGAGTGGGGTTCGAGCCCTCGGCGCTGCGCGGGTCGCGCCCCGGCGTCGCCGGCGGCCGTGGGCTGGAGCTCGTCGCCCTCCTCGCCGACTGCCTCGGCATCGACCGGCGCTCGCCCTTCCGGGTCTGGTTCGCGCTCTGCCGGTGAGCGCCCGCGCGGAGACGATCCCGTCGTGAGCGCCGGTGCACGCCGGTGGTCCGACGATCCCGTGCCGCTCGCGGTGGCGGCCGTCGAGCGCGAGGGCGAACCGGCCGTCGTGGTCGCCGGCGAGCTGGATCTGGGCGGCTGTGAGCGGCTGGTCGAGGTCACGGCCCGGTCGGCGGTCCGCGGCATGCCGCTCACCATCGACATGCGCGCGGTCACCTTCCTCGACTCCACCGGCGCCCGCGCGATCCTGCTCGCCGATCGCGCCGCCCGCGACCGCGGGGCGGCGGCCGTCCGCGTGGTCGCCGTCCGGGGGGGCGCGACGGTCAGGATCCTCCAGCTGACCGGGATGAACGATCTCATCGACCTCAGGGTGGACCCCGCCGGCTGACCCGCCGGCGGGGTCCCGCCCGGCGCGCGCTGTAGCCTCGCGCCGGGTGGATGAGACGCACGACACTCCCGGCGCGCAGTCGGCGCGCATCCCCGTGGTGCTCCGCATGCCCGCGACCGCCGACAGCCTGACCGTCGCCCGGCAGGTGGCGACCGGCGTCGCCCGCGCCGCGGGCATGGCGGGGGAGCGCGTCGAGGATGTGAAGGTCGCCGTCACCGAGGCCTGCACCAACGCCGTGCGCCACGCCTACGGCTCGGGCGAGCCGGGGTCGGTCACGCTCGCGGCATGGGTGGCGGGCGGGCTCCTCCACCTGTCGATCCGCGACCGCGGAACCGGGTTCTCGCCCGAGAGCGCCTCCCAGGCCGGCGTCGGCCTGCTGACCATCCGCGCCCTGGCGCACGAGGTCGGCGTGCGGTCGGATGGGGTCGGCGGCACGGAGGTCACCATGTCGTTCCCCCTCTCCCCGGACGCCTGAGCGACGCGGTGGCCGACTTCAAGGACGAGTTCTCGCCGGCGCTGGTCGAGCGGCTCGGGGACGAGATCGCGCAGGCGTGGCCCGCGTTCCCGCGGGAGGCCTGGCGCGCCCGGGCGGGCGAGGGACTCGCCGATCTCCGGCTCCTGGAGAGGGTCGCCCACCTCGGGCGGGTGCTCGGAGACCTGCTGCCGCCGTCGTTCCCCGAGGCGGCGCGGGTGCTGCACGACGCGCTGGGGTCGCCGGCGCTCGACGGCTGGATGACGCTCCCCTGCGGCTGGATGGTGGCCGAGCGCGGCATCGACGAGCCCGAGGTCGCCCTCCCGCTCCTCGCGGCGCTCTCACCGCGCTTCTCCAGCGAGGCCACCGTGCGCCCCTTCATCCAGCGCCACCCGGAGATCACCTACCGCCACCTGCGCGAGTGGGCGTCCCATCCCGACCACGAGGTGCGGCGCCTGGTCTCCGAGTGCACCCGCCCGCGCCTGCCCTGGGCCGCGCAGCTGCCGACGCACATCGCCGACCCGCAGCTCGGTGTCGTCTTCCTCGACATGCTCTTCGACGACCCCTCCGAGTACGTGCGCCGCTCGGTGGCGAACCATCTGAACGACATCTCCAAGGACCACCGCGAGGTGGCGCTCGACTGCGCCCGCCGGTGGGGGGCGGCCTCCACCCACGGGGAGTTCGTCGCCCGCCACGGGCTGCGGACTCTGGTAAAGCGCGGCGACCCGGAGGCGCTCGGCCTGCTCGGCTACGCCCACGACAACACCGTCACCCTCGACGCCATCGACTGCACGCCCCCGGTGGTCGCGATCGGCGGGCAGGTGACGCTGACGGCCGTGCTGTCGGTCGCCGAGCCGACCCGTGCGGCGATCGACTACGTGGTCCACTACCAGGGCGCGACGGGGCTGAAGGCGGGGAAGGTGTTCAAGCTCACGAGCCGCGACCTGCGCCCCGGGCACCCCGAGACGATCGTCCGGCGCCATCGCTTCCGCCACGTCTCGATCCGGACGATCCGCCCGGGCCGGCACCGCATCGAGATCCAGGTCAACGGCCGCGTCCTCGGCGGCTGCGACATCGAGGTGGTCGAGGGCTGACCCCCGCAGCGCGGCGGTCAGCCCTGGCGGGGCTCGATCCTGAACACCGGGTGGTCCGCCGGATCGGGCATCGCCTCGAAGAACGACTTCACCGCCCGGCCCGCCACCGCCCGGTAGGCGGCGATCACCGGCGCCCGTTCCGACGCCGGCAGCTCGCTCGCGCGGAAGCGCAGCGGCTCCCGCCGCCGCAGCCGCAGCTCCCCCTCGCCGGCGGCGCGCAGGTTGCGGGCCCAGTCAGTCTCGCCGCGCGGCGACACGAGATAGCGGGCGCCCTCGTGCTCGACGGGGATCACCGGCACGCGGTGCACCGTGCCCGTGCGCCGTCCGCGGACGGCGAGGGCCTGCGTGCCGGAGATGCCGAACCTCATCGCGATCGGGTTGAAGACCCTCCGCACGAACAGCGGAGGCCTGGCGTAGGGCATGGGATCCCTCCTCGGGCGGCTCTGCGTCGATTCCCTCGGGGGGTGCGCCCCCCCGAGGGAATCTAGTGGAGCGTCAGCCAACCTCCGCCGGGTTCTGGCTCGCATAGCCTCAGCTATGCGATCTCCCTGCGTCCTTGCCCCGCGGGATTTTCGCGGCCAGAACACCAGCAACGTTGGTGGACGCTCCACTAGTCGTGGATCCCGCGTTCGGGCCCTTCGGGCGCGGGGCCGTCCCGGCCGGCCCGCGCGAGGATCGTGAGTCCGATGATCGCGGCGATCACCGATCCGCCGAGCACGCCGATCTTGGCGGCGTCGATCACGGCCGGATCCGCGTAGGCGAGCTCGGTGATGAAGAGCGACACCGTGAAGCCGATCCCGGCGAGGGCGCCGACACCGACGATGTGCATCCAGCGCACCCCGGGCGGGAGGGTGCTCAGGCCCAGTCTCACGGCCAGCGCGGTGCCGGCCGTCAGCCCGGCCATCTTCCCGGCGATCAGCCCCAGCGCGACGGCGAGCGCCAGGGGCGTCTCCACGGCCGCCCGCAGCGAGGCGCCGTCGAGCACGATCCCGGCGTTGGCGAGGGCGAAGACCGGCAGCACGAGGAAGCTCGACCAGGGGTGCAGGCCGTGCTCGACGCGCGCCAGCGGCGAGACGGCCTCGCGCGAGAGCCAGCTCAGCCGGCGCCAGACGGCGGCGTCCACCTCGGGGTCGTCGGGCGAGCGTTCCGCCATCTCGGCGGCGCGTGTGGCCTCGACGCTCACGGCGCCCGGGTGCTGGAAGGGCCGGACGGGCGTCAGAAGGCCGATCGCGACGCCCGCGATCGTCGCGTGGACGCCCGATTCGAGGGTCGCGAACCAGACGAAGAGGCCGATCACGACGTAGATGCCGAGGTAGCGGACCTCCAGCCTCTGCAGGGCGACGATCGCGACGAGGCCGCACAGCGCGGCTGCGAGCCAGCTCAGGGTGACGACGTCGGTGTAGTAGACCGCCACGACCAGGATCGCCACGATGTCGTCGATCACCGCGACCCCCAGCAGGAAGGCGATCAGGGCCGACGGGACCCTGCTCCCGAGGGCGGCGAGGGCCGCGAGCGCGAAGGCCACGTCGGTCGCCATCGGGATCCCCCATCCCCGGGCGGCCTCGCCGCCCCCGCTCACGGCGATGAAGATCAGCGCCGGCAGGACGACCCCGCCGAGGGCCGCGAAGGCCGGCAGCAGCGCGGCCTGCCGCGTCGAGAGCTCGCCGCTGACCAGCTCGCGCTTCACCTCGAGCCCGATCACCAGGAAGAAGATCGCCATCAGGCCGTCGTTGACGAGGTGCTTCAGATCCTCGACGAAGGTGAAGTCCCCGACCTGGATCGTGAACTCGGTCGACCAGAAGTCGAGGTACGCGCCCGTGGCGACGTTCGCCCAGAGGAGGGCCAGGATCGACGCGCCGAGCAGCACGACGCCCCCGGCGACCTCCATGTGCATGAACTCCTGGATCGGCCGCACCACGCGCCGCGGCACGGCGCGCTGCGTCTGCGACCAGGGGCGCCGGACGGCAGGCGGGCCCGTCGGGCGCGGACCGGCGCTCACGGAGCTCCCTCGGAGGGCGAGCGAAGAGGGCGGGAGCGGACGGGCGGGGCTGGGGTGATGGCCTGCCTCACTGTGGGTCGACGACGTGTCGCCGACCAGTCTTCCCGGCACACCAGGTTTTCACCGTATCAACGCGCCGGGGTGCGCGACCGTGACCCCGCGGGTGAGAGAGGTCTCATCCCGGCCTCATGGTCAGCTCATCCGAGCCTGCGACGTTCCTGCCATCAACGCACCACGCCGGGAGGCGCACATGAGGGCACGACGCAGCACAGGGGCGCTCGCCGCCGTCGCGATCGGGATGGGCATGCTGGCGACGGCCGCCCCGGCCAGCGCCGACGAGCGCATCTGCCGCGGGTCCATCGGAGCCCGGGCGGTCGATGACGTGAAGGTGCCGGCCGGCGCGCGCTGCGTCCTCACCCGGACGCGCGTGGACGGGAACATCACGGTCGAGCGCGGGGGGCGCCTGATCGCGCGCAACGTGCGCGTGGACGGGAACATCCAGACCCAGGGCCACCGGTCGGTGCTCGTCGTCGGCGGGTCGGTCGGCGGGAACATCCAGATCGAGCAGGGCCGCGCCGCCACGGTCCGCAACGTCCGCATCGACGGCGACCTCCAGTCGTTCTCCAACCGCGGCACCCAGATCTTCCAGCGCAACCGGATCGACGGGAACCTGCAGTGCAAGGCGAACCGCCCGGCGCCGCGCGGGGGCGGGAACGTCGTCCAGGGGAACAAGGAGGACCAGTGCAGGCGCCTGTGAGGCGCTGAGAGGGCGCCCCCGACCGCGGCGGCCGGAATATGCTCACTGCTCCGGCCGCCGTGAGAGGGGTGAGCTCGATGCCCGAAGGTCCGTTCCAGAGCGTCGTCTGCGGCATTGACGGCACGCGCGAGGCGTTCGAGGCCGCGCGGCAGGCGTCGCGGCTCGTGTCACCCGGCGGGGAGCTGACGCTGGTCGCGGCGACGCACTTCCTCGATGCCGTGTCCGGCCGCTGGGGTCCCGAGATGATCGTGTGGGACATCCTCGAGCAGCCCGCGCGCGACCTCGGTCAGCTCAGTGAGGCCGTCGGCGAGATGGCCCGCGGCTCGCTCGAGTGGGCGCAGCGCCAGGTGGGCGACCGGGCCCGTGTCACGACGCGCGTGGTGAGCGGCCGGGCCTACGACGAGCTGCGCGACGAGGCGGAGAGGGCGGGGGCGACGCTCATCGCGATCGGCGCCCACGGCGGCCGGCGGCTGACCGGCGCGGCCCTCGGCAGCGTCGCGACGATGCTCCTCCACGACGCCCCGGCCTCGGTGCTGCTGGCCCGGCCGCCGTTCGATCCGGACGCCTTCCCCTCGCGTGTGGTGGTCGGCGTCGACGGCTCCGAGTCCAGCCTGCACGCGCTGTCGGTCGCCGCCGCGCTCTGCGACGACCCCGCGTCGCGCCTGACCGTCGTGGTCGCGACGCGCGACGAGGCCGTCGTGCCCGACGATGCCCTGAAGCGCATCCATCCCCATCGCGTCGTCACGGAGCCGCATCGAGGGCCGACCTGCTCGTGGTCGGCTCGCGCGGCGCCGGCGGCCTGCGCGCCCTCGGCAGCGTCAGCGAGCGCGTCGCCCACCGGGCCTCCTCGTCGGTGCTGGTCGTCCGCTCCTGACCGGCCGTCGCCGCGGCGGCGTGCTGCGGTGCGGTCGGGTCGTCAGCCGCCCGGGCGGGCGAGCAGCACGGCGCACGGGGCCGCGGCGACGACGCTCGAGGCGAACCCCCCGAGCCCCGGCCGGCCCCCGGCGCGGGGCCCGACGACCAGGAGGTCCGCGCGCGCGCTCTCGGCCCAGGAGCAGGTGGCGGGGCCGGGAGGACCGGTCAGCACCACCCGCTCCGCCCCGGGGATGGCGTCGGCGCCGTCCAGAAGATCCTGTGCGCGGCGCCGCCGCCCTCCGGGCGCCGGCAGCAACCGGGCGATCAGCCGCCGTGGCAGAGGCTGCGGCGGCGCGACCACGTGGACCATCGTGACCTGCACGGGGGCGAGCGCCGCGATCTCCCGTGTCAGCGCCGCCGCGCGCGCGGAGCCCTCCGACTCGTCGATGCAGCACCCGACGTGTCGCCAGGCGCCTCCGTCGTCGTCCTCCCGGCCGGGTCGCGCGATCAGGACGTTGCGCGGCGCCTCGTAGGCGAGCTGACGGGCGAAGCTGCCCAGCAGGGTCCGCTGCACCCGGTCCCGGAACGCCGCGGCCACCACCAGATCCACCCCCGCACCCGCCATCCACTCGCTCACCACCCGGGCGGGCGGATCACCGCTGAGCAGCACGGGCTCGGCTCCGTCGAGCGTCCGGGCGTACTCCTCGAGCCACCGGCGCGGCGGCCCGAGCGGGTCCTCCTCTTCGATCTCCCATTCGGTCAAGCCCCCGGTGAGCACCGCAGCGGGCGGGGCGACGTGCACGAGCGTCAGGCGGCCGGGTGCCAGGCGTCTCATCCGCAGCGCCTCGGCGACCGCGAGCCCGGAGGCCTCGGAGCGGTCGACGCAGCACGCGATGTGGGCCAGGGCGAGGCTCATCCGGCCGCATGCTGACACAGGGGACGCCGCACTGCGCTCCGTCCGGGGCCGGGCACCGGGAGCGTATGCCCTTGCTCGCTCACCGCCCCTGGATGCCCTGCGACACGGACATCCAGGGGGTGGAGGCGGAGAGGGGGG
>LNFM01005833.1_pt1 | contig 22989 bp, 27 predicted proteins | sample 596031 | NCBI WGS metagenome assembly LNFM01 (sample SAMN04254537, study PRJNA301005) | activated carbon metagenome | isolation source: dual media filters at the Ann Arbor, Michigan drinking water treatment plant | place: USA: Ann Arbor | reverse complement strand
ACCTGGCCAAGCCAACGCCCCTGCTCGGCCACCAGAAAATCACTCAGCCGGCGAGACGCGTCTCACAGACGCCAGAGAAGGTTGGAATCCGGTTGCCACCGCTGCTCCAGTCGGTTTCCCAACCTTACATTTCCCTGTCCCGAGTAGCGCCGTGAACCGCAGGTTTCCTGGGGTTTTGCCGCCACGGCTTGAGGGTTGGAGAACGCAACGACCCCGAAAATCGCTCTCCGGAGGAGCGAAAGTCTCCGAAGCTTGGGGGTGGGGTGATTTGCCCAACAAGCTATAAATAACTGAATTTATGCATTTTCCTCACGGCCTGGGTTGCCTCTTTTCGACATTTCGACCGCCTAGCAATGGACGACAAGAACCAGCTCTGCCAACGTCGAAGACGATACGCCGTATGCCCCGGACCGACGCAAACTGCTGAATGTCCGCGAAGCGCGGCGCGATCAGCACGAGGGTCGTCGAGGTCGCCGACGTTTGGCCGCGCGGAACTGGGTTTTGGACCAGTATCTCGCCGTCAGCGTTAGAACAGGGCGAGGGATCCTGTAGCGGTCCGCTGAAAGAGGGGCAGCGACACCATGCCGGTTTTCCGCCTCATTCTGCTCCCGGCGTCGGACGGCGATTGCTTACTCCTCAGCTGGGGCGACGACGGTCCTCTGCACCACATGCTGGTGGACGGTGGCCGGAGCGGGGCCTACCCAGCTCTCTTCGAACTGTTGGAAGGCATCGTGAGGAGGAAAGAGAGACTCGACCTCTGCGTCCTAACCCACATCGACGGCGATCACATCGGCGGGGCGCTTTCCTACTTGAAGGACCGGCAACGACCGATTGCCCCGGACTGCGTCTGGTTCAACGGCTATCGCCAGATCAAGGGCCGTGGACTGCGGAGCATGAAGCAGGGCGACGAATATTCGCAGCTCCTGGACCAGCTTCGATGGCCGCTCAACGTTCAGTTCGAGTCAGGCGTCGTCTCGATCGAAACCGCGCCCGGCGAGATCGACGTTGCAGGGCTCAAGATCCAGATCGTCTCCCCGACCGCCGCTTGCCTTCACGCGCTTGGCGAGGACTGGGAGAAGTGGCGCGCTCAAGGGCAGGAGAAGGAGCCGACTGCGGAAGATATGCGCAGCCGTGTTCGGGCAAAACCGCCTATACCCGATCCGCTCGTCATCGAGGACATGATCGCCGACGGGGCTGTCGATACGGAACTGCCCAACGGCTCGAGCATTGCTTTTGTGGCAGAATGGAAAGGCGTGAGGGTGTTGCTCACCGGCGACGCCCATCCCGATGTGCTGATCGGCGCACTCGCACCCTTTGCAACTCTCGAGGGCGGGCGGCTCCGCGTTGATCTGCTAAAAGCGTCGCACCACGGCAGCACAAAGAACACCTCGCGCGAGCTCGTCGAGCTGCTCGATTGCCGAAGATTGGCGATCTCCACCAATGGCAGTATCCACGGGCATCCGGATCCGAATTCAATCGCCAGGTTCATCCATTTCGGCGTTCCGGGCAGGAAGGTCGTCTACTTTAACTACGAGACTCCTCGGACCCTTCCCTGGGGTTCGCGCGAGATGCAGGAAAGGTATGACTACGTCGCGCGCTATCCCGAAGCGGGTCAGGCCGGCATGCTGGAGATTGACCTCCTCTCGTCGGCGGACGCGCCAGAGGTTAGCGTAATCCCGGGCACAGGTCGCGGTGACGCCGCCGAGTGAGCAGACAGGGCCGCTCCGAAGGGAACCGGAGGACGCGTGGACTATAGCTGGACGACCATGCTGGAGCTCCGGTCCAAGCTGATCGGGATGCTCGAGGCCGAGCACGCGGGCCTCGTCACCGATCTGCGCGTGGCGTCAGAAGGCGATACCATTGTCCTCAGGGGTGAGGTCGCGAGTGAGGGGTGCCGGGGCGACGCCAAGCGCTTTGCCCTAGCCTTCGACGGCGTCTTCAAGGTGCGCAACGAGCTGGTCGTAGCCGCGTTCTTGGAGGCGGCCAGTGATCCTGACTTAGAAGATTTCTTTGAGGCCGGGCGACCGGTCAGAGGCTCCGCCCGTGATGAAGATTTCACCACGGAGCGCGCCGACCGCGACCCCTCGGCCTCACGGTCCAACCGTCGAAGCGCGTCCGACGAGCCGATGGCTGCGGATCCCGTCGAGGTCACGCGCCACCCGGTGATCGAGGCGAGGGGCCACCTCCGTCCGAAGGAGTGGGTCGGCCTTATCGTCGACCTTTGTCAAAATGCGCACCCGGGCTCAGCGCCCGTCTCGCTTGGCAAATTCCCGGCTGACTGGGCCAGGATCGAGATAGCGGTCCAGGTGATCGCCCCATGGGCGAGCGAGATGATCACCGAGACCGCGTTCGCGGCGATCATGGCGGACGGCACTTCGGAACCTGCACGCTTCCGGTGCCTAGTTTCGTCGGAGTATCTGGAGGGATCGCCAGCCCAGGTCCACGCGGTCTTCCTGCATGGCACCCGTATCTGCGGGCACATTGCACGTGACCTCGCCGCGGTGCCTGCTGAGGTGCAGCCTGAGCCCGCCGTACCGACGTTGGCCACCCCGCCTCGCGCCAGCTCCGAATTCACGGTCATGCCGGACGTCAACGGTCCTGACGTCTCCATTTCGATCCTCAGGAGCGGGGAGAGGGTTCAGAACTGGATCTGGAAAGCCTTCGTGCCAGGCGGCATCGTCGAGGGTACCGGAGGGGTAGACCTCGGCGGGGAAGGCAGGGAGTTCGCCGACGGCCTGCTGAATTCCTGCCCGGGCCTTCCGCCCGCCCGTTTCCAGCGAACCTTGGACGGCATCGGGGAGCGTCTCTGGGACGTCGCGCCCGCCGAGTTCCGCGCTGCCTACCTCAACTGGCGGACGAGGATCGGAACCGCATTTGCAATTCAGTTCGTCACCGACGACCCTTACGTCCCTTGGGAGATGATGAAGCCGCGCATCGCGGGCGCCCGGCACCTCTTCCTCGAACACCCGGTGGCGCGGTGGCCGCTTTCACGTGCGGCTCGCCGGCGCGGCCGCTTACAGGGAGGGGACCTGCTCTCCTTCGTGCCAAGGTATGAGAAGCACAAGGCCCTGGCGTTCGCGATCGCGGAGGGCGAGTGGATCTGCGCAGAGCTCGGCGGTCGTGCCATGTCCGCCAAGACGGACACGTTCCTCGACGTCCTCGACGGGAAGCATCCCACCCATGTGGGCATACTGCATTTCGCAGGGCACGGGCGGGAGCACAGCGGCGTCAGCGAAGGCGGAATCGAGATGGAGGACGGCTTTGTGAGCGTCGCTGACGTCCATCAGGACAGGGTAGTGCTCGGTACGCAGCAGGGAACGCTGATCGTGCTGAATGCCTGTGAGACGTCCGCCGGCGCACGCCTCCTCGGGATGAACGTTGGGTGGGGCGCCGCCATCGCCGACCGAGAGTTTGGCGGCCTGATCGCGCCGCTCTGGGCAGTGCAGGACGAGGCGGCGCTTTCCATGATGCAGAAGGCGCTGCCCTGCCTCCTCGACGGCACGCAGACGTTGGGCGAGGCGATGACGGGAGCGCGCTCGGCGAACAGTGGCGCCTCGGTTGCAGCCTACGCCTATCTCGCCCACGGGGACGTGATGGCAAGGTACGCCCCTAAACGCTGATCAGGCTCGGCACATCGACCAAGAGGTGGGCGGGAACGGCGTTCCGCACCTCCGCCACAAGGTCGTTCTCCGTATCTGGCGTTCGGATCGACACGATCAGGCTGAAGCGGACCGGAACGTCCTGGGGTTCGATTTGCGAGCTCACAGCCCACCAGCCACGGACCGGGGTCACGTTGATCAGCCGGCGCCCAACGAGCTGGTAGGCAGGACCGCGCCAGACATCGTGATGGAGGGTGCCTCCTCGCACACGCTTCCTCCATCCCAGAAGCCAGCCATTGTCGTCGGTGTCCGAGTCGCGGGTGGTCACAGCCCTATTCACTCGCCGCAGGGCGCTGGACTCGCTCTCCTCAAAGCGCTGCAGGTCGAACTTCAGCCCATGCGAGTGGTAGAATTGCCTGCGTGCGAGACTTGCGCTGTGGAGGTCCGGTTGGATGAAGTAGGACAGCGTGCAGCGGAGCTCGACCTCCTTTGAGCCGAGGGCGCGCAGGCCCTCGTCCGGCCATGGCAGACGGAACTCCTTCATCTCCTTCAACGTAACGCCCTTGCCCTCATCCTGCTTGTAGGGCCGAAGTTCATCCTCTGCGACGAGCGTGAGGGCGTTGCTCGCGCTCCAAAAGACGCGCTCCTCGTCCGGCACGCCCCAGCCAAAGCAGTCGAGTGTTTCGAGGGTCGCGTTTAGCTCCGGTGTACCAGAGCTGATCATCGCTTGGCGTCGAGCCAGCATTACCGGGGTCCAGTCGGCGTTGTGGACCAGTAGTCCCCGGACGGTCTCGGCGCGCATGGCTGGATAACGCGCCATCACTCTGGCCGCGAGGCGGGCCGCGGCAGCGCAGGCTGCGGACGTGTCGCCGGTCAGCGTAATGCTGTTCGGCTTGTTCGAGGTCGTCGCTATCATGTCGGGTCCATGAGGACGCGACGTCCGACCGCCTGGGTCCCGCCCGTGGTTCCCGCCCTCCATCAAAATGTCCGGCTTGTGAGCGCGGCCGTCCCATGCCTGCGCCGTCCTCGAGCGGGGCGAAAGACCCCCGGTATCCGCGACCGGTGCGGGTCCCGAGCATTTGGTCGTCAGTGCGCCGACGGACAGAACGTTCAGCGCCTGGGCGGGCGACTGGATGCCGTGATCTCGATTGAGGTTGGCGTAGGATGACACTTGGTACGGCTGGCCCGGGCCCGTGGTGACGTTTCCCACTGCTACGCAGAACAGCCGGGTCTTTATGCCATTGTTGAAGGCCAGCGCGTCCAGCGTTCCCGACGTGGCACCCGGCCGGCCGTCCTCCGGCTCACCGACGGCGGTAGCGGCTAGGCAGTATACGCGCGTGTGCGCCTCATCCTGTTCGGCCCGCACGACTCCGCGCGAGATCGCATCACGGGCCGGGATGCGGACGGTGCTGGCGGGATTGAAGACCACTATGGATTCCAGCCCGATCTCAAGAGGAATGCGGCCGGTTCCCGATGCGATCGTGCCGAGGTCGCCGTAGAGCGCTACGCCGGCCATTCTCGAACCGTGTCCATCGTCGTCAAAGGGATCCCACGCGGAGATCACTGTCCTGCAGCGACTTTTGGGAAGTGCCGGGGCGATCAGCGCGCTTGCTGGATTGACGCCTGTGTCCAGCAAGCTGACCCACGGCGCGGCCGCGGGCGGCGCGACCACCCGCTTCGCAATACTGAGGATCTGCGCCAGCTTGGCGGTTGGCGGCAAGTCCGCGTGCTCGGCGATGAAGTTTGAGGCGGCTCTAAGCTCCACCACGGCCGCGCTGCGCAAGACGAGCTTCTCAAGGGTCTGCTTGGTCGTCGAACCGTTGTAGACTAAAATGTCAACGAACTCGCTCGCCTCGCCAGTGATATGAATGTCCAACTGCTCGACGGCGGCTTCGAAAGCCAGCCTCATCGAGCTCCTGACCCAAATCTCCCACTCGACCACTCCCTTTTCTCGCGGGAAGCTGTCCGGTTCGTCGGTCCACAGGTCCTCGATCTTTGCAATGCGAAAGGACTCGGCACTCTCGAACAGCCAGAAATTCTGCGGCCGCCGCTCGTCCTCGGGCTCCTCCCAGCTCTCGTAGCCAAGCAGCGACTTCTCAAGCGACTCTATGGCGCTGCTGCTGAGGTAATAGACTGCGCGGTCCTGCCGGCGACCGTTACTGACGCCTTCGCGCCTCTGGACGTTGAGGAGCTGCATCATATTACTATTCGCGCGCCGGGAATCGCCAACTACGAGTTGCTCGGCCTCGCGTGCAGTGACCGTGACTGTGACCCCACGGCTTTTCTTGGGCACGCCGACTAAGGCTTGGGCTTCGCTAGCCGCCTTGGCCTCGCCAGCAAGTCGGACAAGATCACCCCGGAGCCGCCCTGCGTGTCTTCCTCGATCGCCAACGGCACTGGGCCGCTCGATGCTTCCACCGCCGTAAGGTTCGAAGTTGTCGGAGGCCTTGCCAAGCCCTCGAACAATTACATGTCGATGCTGCACCATAACCACTGCTTAACATTGGATAAACCCGAGTGCCAGACGGTGGCCCTACTTCGGTTGTATCCTTTCACGCACAGCCCGCAGCAATATCTTCCCGGTCAGTTGGCCCTCTTCCTCGAGGACCGCGTCGCGCGCTGCGTCGTCCGCGGCCGCAACCAGGTCGGCCTGGCTCAGCCCGTTAGCAGCATCGGAAACCTCGTGCCACGAGACCCGCGAGAGGTCGAACTGCGGAAGCCGCCGCTCCAGGATGCGCCGAACGTGGTCCGGGGGTGGCAGATCGTACTCGATGGTTGCCTCGAAGCGGCGGAAGATCGCCCTGTCAAGAAGCTCCCGGTGGTTTGTGGCGGCTAGGATCAGGCTACCGGAGGCGTCCTCGTCCAGGAACTGCAAGAAGGAGTTGAGCATGCGGCGAGCTTCGCCGATGTCGTTCTCCGCCCCCCGCCGCGTTGCCAGCGCATCGACCTCGTCAAAAAAGTATACGCCGCGCGCGCCCTGCATCGCGTCGAAGACGAGTCGTAGCTTCGCTGCCGTCTCGCCCATGTATTTGGTGATCACGCCGTCGAGTAGGACCGTGAACAGAGGCAGGCCGAGTTCACCTGCAATCGCTGCAGCAGTCATACTCTTGCCGGTTCCCGGTGGTCCCGACAACAAGACCTTTCGTCGCGGATGCAACCCCCGCTCCGCCAGGACCCCGCGCTCTCGGTGCTCGCGGACGATCCTGCGCAGTCTCCGTTCTACTTCGTCGGAAAGCACCACGTCCGAAAGGCGCGTTTCAGGATAGGTAGCCCGGACCAGCGACGCGAGTTCGCCACGCGGCATGGCTATCAAAGTCGGCTTCGAAGCAACCCGCCGTTCGCCGGCCTCCTCGCGCAGGGAACCGACGAGGGTGCGGATCTCGTCGGCCATCCGACGATGCCCAGCCTTTTGTGCATCCGACGCAATGTGATCGGCGATGGCCAGGAAGCGTTCTTCGTCGCCCGCTGCATGGCTTCGGATCATTGCAATCAGCTGTTTGCTGCTGGCCATCGGGCATACCTATTGGTTCCAGAGGGACAGGTCGAGGGCTTACGGGATCGAAGCCTTGATTTCCTGCCCCAGGGGTTCACCGAACACCGGTATCCTATTGATTTTTAGAGTAATTCACTTGCTGTCTGCGCCTCCATGTTAACCTCCCTCGACGCGGCTGCTCAGTTTGCAAAGCGTGGCGGCGGTAAAAATTGCGCGGATTTGGTGAAGGCACCGAGCAGCACCAGGACCAGCACCACGGGATAAAGCGGATCCGCGCGCAGGATGTCGCCGGCGGCCAGCACGTCGGTCAGCTCATAGCTGCCGACGATTCGGCCGAGCAGCAGCACGCCGGCCAGAAGGGCGAGGCCACCACCCCTGGTCACCGCCAGCGCCATGCGCGGGGCGATCCGCGCCTCGTCTGCCCGATTGGCCTGCTTCACCTTCGACATCCGGCCGCCGATCAGTGACCATGAGTAGGGGTCGTTGCTCACGTTGCGACCTAGGAAGCCAGTGTCAGAGCGCGTGACGCTCCCGCTGCTCAGACCAGTTCCGGGGAAACGCCTGTAGCAGCCGGGGCAGGGTCAATTCAGCGGCGCGGCCATCCAGAAGCGCCTGCACGATCTCCGGCGCCAGGAGGGTCAGCCGCAGCAGGCTGCCTAGGTACCCCCTCTCGATTCGCTCCGCCGCAGCCATCTCGGTGATCGAGGCGTATCGCCCCTCGTCCAACAGCTTCTGGTATCGGAACGCCCGTGCCAGCGCCTTCACCAGCGCCGGGTCCGCCCTCGTGGTGACCGGCGCCACGCCATCGGTCATTGGCGTCACGACGATCTTCCGGCCCGGCCGGTGTCGGATGGCCAGCGGCACCCGGACCGTGATGCTGGTCGCGGTCGTCATGCTGCGTTCCTCAATACGCTGGGCGAGATGGCGGTAAGATCGCGCACGAGGCCGCCGAGCCCGTCCAGCCGCAGCCGAATGTCCGCGCCGGCCGGACCCACCACCACCCGCTCCACCAGCGACCGCACAATCCGCGCCTGCTCCGCCGGAAACAGGTGCTCCCACAGCGGGTCGAGGCGATGCAGCGCGTCCTGGGTCTCGCCCTCTGTCAGGTCCGGCGCCTCTTTGCGCGCCGCCCGCCAGGTGCCGACCACGATCTCCGGCTGCCGCAGCAGAGCCCGCACCTGGTCCACCACCGCCGCCTCGATCTCCGCTGCCGATACCCGGCGCACGATGCTGGCGTCGCCGGTGGCGTCCCCCTTCAACACGCGCTGCGCCACGTAGTAGCGGTAGAGCCGACCATTCTTCCTGGCATGCGTCGGCGACAGCGCACGGCCATCCACCCCGAAGATCAACCCTTTCAGCAGCGCCGGCGTCTGCGCCCGGTTCTGGTTGGCGCGCACACGCGGGCTGATCTGCAGCACGGCATGCGCCCGATCCCAGAGCTCCCGCGGTACGATCCCCTGGTGCTCACCGGGATAGATCTGCCCCTTGTGCGCGGCCTCGCCGACATAGGTGCGGTTGTTCAGCAGCTTGTAGACGTCGCCCTTGTCCAGCGGTCGTCCCGCCTTGCTGGTGGCGCCCTCCGCCCGAAGGCGGGCCACCGTCTCGCTGCCAGATCCCGTCTCAGCGAAAATCTCGAACACGCGTCGCACCCGCGGTGCTTCATCCTCATTCAAGGTCAGCTTGCGCGCCACCACGTCGTAGCCGAGCGGTACCTTGCCCCCCATCCACATGCCGCGGGCGCGGGACGCCGCGAATTTGTCGCGGATTCTCTCGCCAATTACCTCTCTTTCGAACTGCGCGAAGCTGAGCAGGATGTTCAGCGTCAGCCGGCCCATGCTGGTGGTCGTGTTGAAGGACTGCGTGACGGACACGAAGGTGACGCCATGCGCGTCCATCACCTCCACCAGCTTGGCGAAATCCATCAGCGAGCGGCTGAGCCTGTCGATCTTGTAGACCACGATGATGTCAACCAGGTCCGCCTGAATGTCGCGCAGCAGGCGCTGCAATGCCGGTCGCTCCAGCGTGCCGCCGGAAAAGCCGCCATCATCGTAGCGGTCGCGGACCAGCACCCACCCCTCGGCGCGCTGGCTGGTGATATAGGCCTCGCAGGCGTCGCGCTGCGCGTCGAGGGTGTTGAACTCCTTCTCGAGCCCTTCGTCGGTGGATTTGCGCGTGTAGACCGCGCAGCGCAGCTTCTTCGTGGTGGCCGGCATCGCCGGCTCAATGCGGGCGCGCCGGGTCATGCGTCACCCCGCGCGCGCAGCCCGAAGAACGTCCAACCGTTCCAGCGCGTGCCGGTGATGTGGCGCGCAATGGCCGAGAGCGACTGATAGGGCCGCCCCTCGAACTCGAAGTCATTCATGCGCACGGTGACCACGTGCTGCACGCCCTGCCATTCCCGGATGAGGCGCGTGCCGGCCAGAGGGCGGCTGTCGGCGCGGATGCGGCGCAGGACGACGTTGCCACCATCGAGTTGCTCGCCCAGCGCCACCAGCCGATCGACCGTCTCGGGCTTCAGCCCGCCATAGGCCAATTCCTGGATGCGATAGGCCAGCCGGCTCTGGATGTAGGCGCGGTTCCAGGGCGGCGGCTCCTTGCCGAACAGTTCGCGCCACTGCTGCTTCAGCGTAGCGGTCGGCGCCGCCTGCAGTGCGGCGAGGCGGCTCAGCACCTGCGTTGGCGGGATCTTCGGGATGGTGGGCGCCGGCGCGGGCGCGGCGGATGATCGTCTGGTCATGCGAGTCCCTTCCTGTTGGGGTTCGCATGCAGGCGCTGGTGGGCGGTGGAGTGTAGGCGAACCTCTCTGGCCCCTCGAGCTATCTCGGCCTCACGCGCATCATCCTCGGCAGCGCGGCTGCGCAGCCGCACCAAGCCCGCGGCCAGAATGCTGCAAACCTCGCGAAGGTGCGGCGGGAGGTGGCCATTGATCGGGTTCGGCAGGGGCATCGGGATCCAGCACGCATTGTCCTGCCTGTTATTTACGGAATCAGGGTGGTGCCGTTCTCACGGCATCATCACGCGATGCGCCTCAATCCTTCGTCCGCGGCTTTGCCTCCGGCCCGAACGTGACCCAGATGTCGCGCAGCCGGCGCTTTAGCGTGCTCTCGTCAGGCACCTTGCCGCCCCTCTCGGCAAACCATGCCTGCATGTGCCGGATCAGCGCCCCGAAGGATTCCGGAACGCCCTCAAAGTAGATGAACCGGCAGGCTTCCAGCCGCGCCGCATCCCAGGCGTGGGTCGGCTGGGAGCCACGTCCACTCGCCTTCATTCCGGGCACGATGTCGTCCATCGCCTGCTCCATCGCCGTGTAGCGCTCGAGCTCCTCGTGGCGCACCCCGACTTCCTCCCGGATCACCGTGTAGCCGCCGTCGTCTTCGCCCGCGCTGATCAAGCGCCTATACCGATCCGGCCCGGCGGCCAGCCAGAATATCGTCTGCGAGCCGTGTCGCAGCACGAACCAGGCGTCGTCTGCCTTGAGATCGACCAGCCCCTGAACATGAAGCTGCCTCTCCGGGGCCGAAGCGGCTTTGCCATCCTGGTCGAACACATTGCGGCCGTCCTCGACGAGGAGGCGAGCCACCGCGGTGCAGAGTTGGATCTTCTGCTCGGAAACCAGCACCGACATGTCGAGCAGCGACAGCACGAGCCGCTCACACACCTCATCGATCTGATAGAAGACCTTCCTCTTCGAGCGCGTCGCCATGGTGCCGCTCCTCAGCCGCTGCGCAGGCTGCGCAGGCGCCGATACGCCAGGACGACGCGCCCCATATCCTTGCGCATGTCTGGCGGCAGGCGCTCCGCCTCGACAAACAGCTCATCAAGCGGAATGCCGAGGATCGCCGCAGCGCGCTGGACCACCTCGTCGCTCGGCGGCTTGTCGAGATTGCGCTCGATCCGCGACCAGTAGCCGGGGGAGATCCCCATACGCTCGGCCAAATCGTTGAGCCCGATCGAGAGCTCCGTGCGCCGGGCGCGCACCACATCGCCGAAAGCCATCACAGACCTCCTGCGACAAGGCCATAGCGCGACAGGCGCACGGCGATGAACCGTTCTGACACGCCGAAGTCGCCGGCCAGCGCGGCCAACACCCCCGTCAGCGCGTCATGCGAGTAGCCGGCCGCGACAATCGGACTAGCCGGCCTGCCCTGGTGAGGACCGCGGCAAAGCCGCAACCCTTCGCCGCGTGCATAGGCCAGCAGCTTTGTGTGCAGCGCCACCGGCGGCGCCAGCAAGGCCCCCATGAACTCGTTGGCGCGCGCCTCGGCGCCGCGACCTTGGCGTTCAAGCGCCCGCGCTGAGCTTGCCACCGCGCGATAGCGCCGCTCTCCCCTGGCCAGCGCTGCCGGTACGTCGAACAGCAGATGGCCAAGCTCATGCGCCGCAGTGCTCAGCGCGAGATCAGGGCGGTTGGCCGTCATCGGACCATTCACCGCGATATAAGCCCAGCCCGGTTCATGCGCGTCGATGTCGCAGAGGCCCAGCACGGCCTGGCCGGCCTCATCGCAGAGCGCGCGGGCGACATCCCATGAGACCGCCAAGCGCTGCCCGTTCACCTCTACCGCACGGCAGGTGTCGATCAGCGGCGAAAGGGTGAGCGCGAGGCTGTCGGCGTCGCGTGGGATCTGGCGGCGAACCTGCGCCGCAACGGCGCGAATGGCGGCGACAGCCACGTCCTGGCGCGGACTGAGTGCTGTGGCGCTGGGGTAGGCGATCGCGATCGACATAGGAACGGGGTCCCTGTGGTGGAGATGAAGGGGAAACGGTGAGTTCCTTGTATGTTCTCACGCCTACAGGTGTCCAGCACTCTCGGCGGCAGGGGGTGCGGTGATCAGGCAATTCCGCACCGCCTGGTCGCTAGGCCTCTGACACGAACAACAAACCATTGATTAAAGCGGGTGCGGTGATCGCGCGCCCACAATTCCGCACCCCTGCGCACCCCCAAACCCTTCCCGCACCCCCGCCGAACCGGCTGATCTTGATGCATCGCAGTCGACCGAGCCGAGGGGATTGAGGGATGAGAGAGAAACAGGCCGTGCAGGGACTTATTCCCGAAAAATGGGACCACATTCAGATCCGCGTGGCGCTGGCCGCCGCTCACTATCACGCTGCACGCTTCACCCGGCAGCGTCGGTTGGCGACGGTCGATCGGGAGGATTTGGCCCAAGACATCCTCCTCGTCATCCTGGAGGCAGGTCCACGCTTCGACGCCACGCGTGCCTCCTGGGCGACCTTCGTGGCCATGCTGGCGCGCCGGGCCGTCATCGATCGGGCTCGGCAGCCCGCCACGCCAGAATGGGTGTCGCTCGATAGCAGTGCTTCGGCAGCGATGCTCGAGCGTCTTGTCGCGCCGGATGCCGACCCCGACCTCGCCGTCGCGTTTCGGCGCGTCGAGGCTGACTTGCCGCCCGCACCGCGCGCGGTGCTACGGCGAATCATCGCGCATCGTGACGTCGCGGCGGCGCGCGACGCCGGCGCGACCTCCCCTGCCACCTTCTATCGCGACCTGCACGACCTGCGCTGCTGGCTTCGCGCGCTCGGTCTACACCCCACTGCGCCAGGATCGATCCGCGCATCGACGCCGATGCCTTCGTGGCCGTGAGAAGGATTTCTCGCAGATCCGTAAATAACAGAGTGAGCCACCACGCGTCGAAGGGAGCCCACACGATGCGCGTCACGTCTGCCGATTTCCCGCAGAACCAACCCATGCTGACCATCGAGGAATTGCTCGATCTCGTGCGCACGGAGAACGGCCTGTGTGACCGCGTCGCCGATGCCACGCCCGGCGACACCATCGTCTACCACATCGGCCTGCTGGCCCGCGATCGCGACAAGATCCTCACCATGGTGATGCCAGACCGCCGTGACGAGCTCGAGATAGTCGCGCGGCGCGCATGGCAGATGGCGGAGGCGGGCCTCGTACACCTGCTGCAGCGTCGCGTTGCCGACGAGTGCTTCGCCTACCTGGTGATCGTCCGCCCCCGGCCACGCAACGCCCGAAGCGCCCTGGCCATGGCCGTGGCGGAGATGCTGCATCGGGAGGCCGCATAATGGACGTCCATCTCGGCAACCGTCCCAACCTGGACGCCGCGCGCCGGATGCCGGTGGCTGACCTCCTGGCGCTGCCGGCCGAGCACCTTGCTCTGCTGCAGGAGGAGGCCCGCAGCATGCTGGATGCCGCCAACCGCATGCGCGACTGGATCGAAGGCGCCATCGCCCTGCGATACGAACCGCGCGCCGTCGGCGCCCGTGTCGCGGCAGGCAAAGACACCGGCACCGTCCGCTTCCAGGATGGCGTGGTGGAGGTCGTCGTCGATCTCCCTAAGCGGGTGGAGTGGGATCAGCCGCGCCTCGCGGCGCTTTCCGAGCAGATTCGCGCTGGTGGCGAGGATCCCGGTCAGTACGTCGAGGTCAGCCTCAAGGTCTCCGAACGCGCCTATACCGCCTGGCCCGAACGCATCCGTCTTGCCTTCGAACCGGCTCGTACGGTGCGCACCGGCAAGCCGAGCTATCGCCTCGCAATCCTGTCTGATGTCGCGATGCGCGACAGCCCGCATGCCGCCGGCAGCATCCCGTCTCAGGGACCCCGCTGATGGCGCTGCGCATCATCACCGCGGACGAGCGTCAGGCTGAGGAGCGCGGCGTCAAGGCCGCCATTCTCGGCAAGCCCGGCATGGGCAAGACCTGGCTGCTCAACACGACCTGCGCCGTAACCACGCTCTTCATGGACCTCGAGGCGGGCGATCTCGCCGTACAGGGCTGGCGGGGCGCTTCCATCCGCCCGCGGACGTGGGAGGAATGTCGCGACCTGGCGCTGTTCCTCGCAGGCCCGAACCCCGCCCTGCGCGACGACCAGCCGTATTCCGCGGCCCAGCATGCGCGCGTGGTTCGGGAGTACGGCGATCCGGCGCGCATGGACCACTACGTCACGCTGTTCATCGACAGCATCACCGTCGCCGGTCGCCTCTGCTTCCAGTGGTGCCGCGGCCAGCCCGAGGCGTTTGCGGAGCGCACCGGCAAGCCTGACGTGCGTGGCGCCTATGGGCTGCATGGGCGCGAGATGATCGCATGGCTCACGCATCTGCAGCATGCGCGCGGCCGCAACGTGATCTTCGTCGGGATCCTCGACGAGAAGCTCGACGACTTTAATCGCCGCGTCTTCAGCCTGCAGATCGAGGGCAGCAAAACCAGCCTCGAACTGCCCGGCATCGTCGATGAGGTGCTGACGCTGGCGGAGATCAAGGACCAGGGCGGGCAGCCGTTCAGGGCGCTGGTCTGCCAGACGCTGAACCCCTGGGGCTATCCGGCGAAGGACCGCAGCGGCCGGCTCGACCTGCTGGAGCCACCGGACCTCGGCCGACTCCTTGCGAAGATTCGCGGCACCGCAGCACCCACCGCGCCGCCACCCGCGCTGCCGGCGCCGCTCATCTCCGCCGCCACCGACACCCCCGCCACCTGACTGGAGGAGAAGCATCATGGCTTCCTGGAACGACTACAACGACGCCCAGTCGAACCCGAACCTGATCCCCAAGGGGACCATCGCCAAGGTACGCCTGACCATCCGCCCCGGCGGCTTCGATGATCCGAGCCAGGGCTGGACCGGCGGCTACGCCACCCGCGGCAGCACCGGTGCCGTCTATCTGAATGGCGAGTTCACCGTACTGGAGGGGCCCTACGCGAAGCGGAAGATCTTCACGCTGATCGGCCTCTACAGCCCGAAGGGGCCGGAATGGGCGGGGATGGGTCGCAGCTTCCTGCGAGGGATGCTGAACTCCGCCCGCGGCATTTCTGACAAGGATGTCTCGCCCCAGGCACAGGCGGCACGCCGCATCGGCGGCTTCGCGGATCTCGATGGTCTCGAGTTCGTGGCGAAGATTGAGCATGGCACCGACGCCGGCGGCGAGACCAAAAACGAAATCCGTATGGCGGTGATGCCGGACCATCGGGATTACGCGCAGGCGATGGGGCGGCAGGCAGCGCCAGCCGGATACGCACCGCCAGCCTATGCCCCGCCGGCACAAGGCTACGCCCCGCCCGCGCACACGGCGCCGCTCGCCGCGCCGGCCATGCACCAGGGCGCCTTCCCGGTCCCCACGCCGCAGCCCGCTCCCGGCAATGATCCCCGCCCCGCCTGGGCGCGCTGAGGGGGGCCGCACCAGCATGATGCTCCGCCCCCGCCAGAAGCTCTTCGTCGAGCGCAGCATTCATGCGCTCGACCAGCACGGCAACACCCTCGGCGTCGCCCCGACCGGCGCCGGCAAGACGATCATGCTGTCGGCGGCGGTGGGTGAGCATATCCATGGCAGTGGCGCGAAGGCCGCTGTCCTCGCCCATCGAGATGAGCTCACGGCGCAGAATCTGGCGAAGTTCCGCCGCGTGAATCCCGGCGTCTCCACCTCGGTGGTGGATGCCGGCCAGAAATCCTGGGGCGGCCAGGTCACCTTCGCCATGGTGCCGACCCTGACGCGCCAGGCCAACCTCGAGGCGATGCCGGCGCTGGACTTGCTGGTGATCGACGAGGCGCATCACGCCGTCGCCGACAGCTATCGTCGCATCATTGATCGCGCCCGCGATCGCAACCCGGACTGCCGCATCTACGGTGTCACCGCCACGCCGAACCGCGGCGACAAGATCGGGCTGCGCCAGGTCTTCTCAAACGTCGCCGACCAGATCCGGCTCGGTGAGCTGATCGCCTCTGGCCACCTGGTCCCGCCGCGTACCTTCATCATTGATGTCGGCGTCCAGGATGAGCTCCGCGCGGTGCGGCGCAGCGGCGACGACTTCGATATGGGCGAGGTCGCCCGCGTCATGGACACCGTGCCGGTCACCGATGCCGTGGTGAAGCACTGGCAAGAGAAGGCCGGCGGCCGCCAGACCGTGGCCTTCTGCTCCACCGTCGCCCACGCCGAGCACGTTGCCGCTGCCTTCAACGCCGCCGGCGTCCCCACCGTCGTGGTGACAGGCGAGATGCCGGAGGGGGAGCGCCGCTCCGTCCTGGACGCCTATGCCAGAGGCGAGGCGCGCATCGTCGTGAATGTCGCGGTGTTGACCGAGGGATGGGACCATCCGCCCACCTCCTGCGTCGTGCTGCTGCGGCCTAGCTCCTTCAAGTGCACCATGATCCAGATGGTCGGCCGCGGGCTGCGCACCGTGGATCCCACGGAGCATTCCCGCATCGTCAAGCGCGACTGCATCGTGCTCGACTTCGGCACCTCCTCACAGATCCACGGCTGCCTGGAGCAGGACGTCGATCTCGATAGCCAGCCCGGCGAGGGCGAGCCGCCCACCAAGACCTGCCCCTCCTGCGAGGCTGAGGTGCCGATCGCGGTGATGGAGTGCCCGATCTGCGGCCACGCCTTCGAGCCCCGCGGGCGCGAGGCGGCGCCGCTCACCGACTTCATCATGACGGAGATCGATCTCCTCCGGCGCTCCGCGTTCCAGTGGTGTGACCTGTTCGGTGACGATGCGGCGCTGCTGGCCAATGGATTCAACGGCTGGGCGGGCATCTTCTTCCTGAACGGGGCCTGGCACGCGGTCGGCGGCGCCAGAGAAGAGCGGCCGCGCCTGCTGTCCATCGGGGAGCGGCTGGTGGCGCTCGCCGCGGCAGATGACTGGCTGAATGCGTATGAGACCGACGAGAGCGCCCACAAGAGCCGGCGCTGGCTGCGCGAGCCGGCGACGGAACGCCAGCTGATCCACCTGCCACCGGAGGCCCGCGCTGATCTCGGCATGACGCGCTACCAGGCATCGGCGCTGCTGACCTTCAAGTTCAACAAGCAGGTGATCCGCAGCCTGGTGCGCAACGCCCAGCCCGCGACGCTGGGCCAGGCTGCATGACCCGCCATGCGCAATCCCGTCCCGCCCTGCGCCATCTGCCGCCGCGCCACGCGCGGGTTTGGCTGGTTCGATCCGACACGGCGGCGGCGGCCACGCCCCACCGCGTCCTTCTGCAGCATGGCCTGTCAGGCACTGTGGACCACCCTTGCTGCGAGGAGCGCACCCGCCGTGGTTGACCTCACTGAACAGGAACAGGCTGCCATCCGCGCCACCATGCGTCCGCTGGGCGAATGCCTGGGGGAGATCGGCTGGCAGACGCGGCTGATCGATCTGACCGAGCCGCAGGTGCTGACGCTGATCGAGGTGGCCGTGGGCGGCTTTCAGGACGCGATGCAGGCCACCGCCCAGCAGGCGAATGCGCCACACCGCCCGCTCACGGCCGCGGACGCGCCCTTCTGATGCTGGACCTCAACAGCCGGAGCCAGACCTCAGGGCACGTCAACGCCGCCATCGATGTGGCGCTGGTCGTCGCCAATCAGGCCACGCCGCCGCGCAGCTACCTGGGCGGCTCTCGCCTCGGCCATGCCTGCGAGCGGGCGCTGCAATTCGAGTTCGTGAAGGCACCGAAGGATGAGGGTGCCGACTTCGATGGCCGGCTGCTGCGCATCTTCGGCATCGGTCACGCCCTGGAGGATGTCGCCGTCGCCTGGCTACGGAGTGCCGGCTTCGAGCTCTACACCCGCCGCGGCGGGGGCGAGCACGGCGAGCAGTTCGGCTTCTCCGTCGCGGGCGGTCACATCCGCGGCCATGTCGATGGTGTCTTCGCCGGCGGCCCCGAGATCCCCGGCATGGCGTTCCCGGCGCTGTGGGAATGCAAGACCATGAACGCCAAGGCCTGGCGCGAGACGTCCAGCAAGGGCGTCGCCGCCGCCAAGCCGATCTACGCAGCGCAGATCGCGGTGTACCAGGCCTATATGGACGCCAGCGTCCCGGGCGTGGCGGACAACCCGGCGCTGTTCACCGCCATCAACAAGGACACGGCTGAGCTGCACCACGAGCTGGTGCCGTTCAACGCCGAGCTGGCGCAGCGGATGTCGGACCGCGGTGTGCGCATCCTGGCTGCGACGGATGCCGGCGAATTGCTGCCCCGAATCGCCGCCCAGGCGGACCATTTCGAGTGCCGCTTCTGCCCATGGGCCAAGCGTTGCTGGGCGCTGCCTGCATGAACGCATGGGGCGACTTCAACGACGCGGCGCCGCTGGCGGAAGACGGCGTGAGCGACATTCCCACCGCTGGGCAGATCGCCATCGATGGACTTCCCGGCGCTGGGCAGTCGATGCTGCCTGCTGGCGGCCATATCTCGCCGGACATCGAGCAGATCGCCGCCTTCCTCGACGTGGTGTTCGGCTATTGCGACGGGCTGATCCCGGTCCGCGGCTTCGTCGACCAGGGCCAGGGGCTCGACACCAAGCCGCACAACATCTGGGTGCCGGCCGATCGGCACGCAGCCGCATCTCTCAGCGCCTACGCCGCCTGGGCCGCGCGCGAAGGCAGTGCCGTCTATGTCATTCCCGGCACTGTCGCCGAGCAGGGTCATGCCCGCGCTGAGCATGTGCTGCAGATGCAGACCGTGGTGGTGGACCTCGACGCCGGCGACGTCGCCGCCAAGCTGGCGCACCTCGTCCATCACTTGGGCGCGCCCACCCTCCTGGTCGAAAGCGGCGGCCGCACCGCCGAGGGCGCCGCCAAGCTGCATGCCTGGTGGCGGCTCACCGAGCCGGCCGAGGGCGTGGATCTGGCCCGTGTCTGCGCGCTGCGCGGGGAGATCGCCGAGAAGGTTGGCGGCGACCTTCACTTCCGCTCCGCGCATCAGCCCATTCGTATGCCCGGCACCGTCCACCAGAAGCATGGCATGCAGCGGCGCGTCATCATTCGGGAGCACCACCCTCGCATCGAGGCCGAGCTCCCCGACTTCGCCGCGGCGGTGGCGGCCATGCCCACCATGCCGGGTCTCACGGGGCCCGCCACCGCTTCTGGCGCCACCCGCCCCAGCCTCGATGCGGTCCTGACCACGCCGGTGCGGGAAAGCGCTCAGGATGCCTGGACCCGCTTCCAGGGCGCCAGCGCCGCCATCGGCCACTTCATCCGCATGGTCCACGAGGGCCGCATAACCGGCGACGAGGGCTGGGAGGCGATCTGCCAGTACAACGCGGCCTGCCTCCGCCCAGCCTGGCCGCTGGACCGCCTCAAGGTCGAGGCGGACAGCATCTGGGCTCTGCATGTCGAACGGAACGGGCCGCCGCTGCTGCGGGTCACGGCAGCGCCACCCAACGCCGTCCCCGCGCACACCCTGGGCGCGCTACTCGACGACACCTCACCGATGCCCGACGATCTGATCGGGCCGCGCGTGCTTACCCCAGGCGGGATGCTGGTGCTCGGCGGCGCGCCGAAGGTCGGCAAATCCGACTTTCTGATCAGCCTGCTGGTGCACGCTGCCGCCGGGTCGCCGTTCCTGCGTTTCACCGTGCCGCGGCCGCTGCGCGTGTTCTATCTCCAGGCCGAGATCCAGTACCACTACCTGCGCGAGCGGCTGCAGCAGCTGCGGCTGGATCGCGCCGTTGTGGCGTGCGCCCGCGACACCCTCGTGGTCACGCCCAAGCTGCGCATGCTGCTTGACGAGCAGGGCGTGCACCTCGTCGCGGCCGCCATCCGCGCCGCATTCCCCAACGCGCCGCCCGACATCATCTGCATCGACCCGATCCGCAACCTCTTTGATGGCGGGCCAGCAGGCGAAGGTGAGAACGACAACAGCGCGATGATGTTCTTCCTGCAGAGCCGCGTGGAGGCGCTGCGCGACGAGGTCGCCCCCGAGGCCGGCATCATCCTCGCCCACCACACGAAGAAGCTCAGCAAGCAGCAGGTGAAGGACGATCCTTTCCTGGCACTGTCCGGCGCCAGCGCGCTGCGCAGCTTCTACACCTCCGGGATGATCCTGTTCCGGCCCGATGAGGAGCAGACCGGGCGCGAACTGCATGTTGAGCTGCGCAACGGTCCCGGCCTGGAGCCGATGCTGGTCCACAAGCGCGGTGGCGCCTGGGTGGAACTCGATCGCCAGGGCGAGCGCGTCGTCAGGAAGGACGGCGGTGCGAAGCTCGATGCAGAGCGCAACCGCAAACGACGTCATCCTGCAGCTGCTGCTCGACGAAGCGGTGGCAGGACGCTTGTTCACGGCAAAGCAGTTCGCCGAGAAGTTCGAGAATAAGGCCGGGCTTGGCGGCAACAGTACCATCCGCGAGCGGATTAATGTGCTCTGCACGAAGGGATACATCAAACTGCTGCGCGACGGCACGCCATTTGGCCTGCCGCGCAGCACCTCCGTTCTTGGCTACCTGGTGGTTGAGGGCATGCAGTTTGGCCCCGGCGTGGAAAGCATCGACCACGAGACAGGGGAGATTACCACCTCGGTCGTTCCTGTTCTCCCCACCCATTTTAAGGCCGAGACGACAGGTGCCGTTCTCGAGGTCGAGAACCCTCTGGTGTGGGTCTATGCCGAGGGAGCAGAGTCATGATGGCCCGCCCCCGCAGCGGTTGGGAAGCTGCCAGAAATGGTCTGGCAACTACCAAGTTGCTGGCCTCAGCAGCTTCCTATTGGCAGCTCTGGCAGCTTCATTCTCCCAATGAATACAGCAGGTTGGAAGCTGCCAGAAGCTGCCAGCCAGCAACTTGCCTTGGCAGCTTCAGCAGCTTCGGAAAAGCCAATCAGTTCAGCAGTTTAGGTAAGCTGCCAAGCTGCCAGGTTTTTCGCCCCCCTACGGGGGGTGTGCGTGCGCGCCTCAAAGGCGCTCGCACACCACACCCCGGGCGACCGGGTTGGGCGCGTGGAGCTCCGCCAAGAACCGCGCCGTCGCCGCCCTCACCAGGATCATCCCCTCTCGGAGACCACCATGGATTTCGCGACTCTCACCATGCCTGCCGCGGATGCAAGCGGCCCGCCCATTGCCCTCCCGCCCGTGATCAGCCTGGCGCACCACACCGTGCTCGCCCTCGATCTCGGCACCACCACCGGCTGGGCTCTGCGGAGCCACGATGGTGGCATCACCTCGGGGACCATGACGTTCCGCCCCAGTCGCTTCGAGGGCGGCGGGATGCGCTTCCTGCGATTCCGCGGATGGCTCGCCGAGGTCGCTGGTCTCTCGGGCGGCGTGGCCCGCATCGTCTTCGAGGAGGTCCGCGCCCATGCCGGCACTGATGCGGCCCACATCTATGGCGGCTTCCTCGGCATGCTGAGCGCCTGGTGCGAGGAGCACGACGTCCCCTACGAGGGCGTCCCGGTCGGCACGATCAAACGCTACGCGACCGGCAAGGGGAATGCTGACAAGGCAAAGATGATCGCCGCCATCCAGGCCCGCGGCTTCGCGCCGGCTGACGACAATGAGGCGGATGCCATTGCGCTGCTGCTCTGGGCGACCAACCCCACTGGAGGCCGCGCATGAGCATGCACGGCGCGCCGCAACCGCCCCGATCCTGCCTCGACCGCGGGACGCGTAGCCCGACCAACGACAGCGAGGTCAATGCCATGCGCGCTGCCGCCTGGCACCGCCATGGCGTCGCCGCCCTGCCTGTGGCCGATATCACCGACGACTGGCTCCGCCAGGCGATCACCAACGAAGCCAACCGGCGCTGGGGGCGCCGCCACGGGGAGAACCACCATGGCCGGTAAGCGCAAGGCGAAGCGCGCAATCGACGATCTGGCGAAGCCCTCGAAGTGGCGGCTGCAGCATGGGGATTTCTCGGAACCCGTCCGCGAGGCGGATCCTGAAACCGGCACGCCCGTGGCGCATCGCCGCGCCGTGGACACGCTGGGGCAGATGCTCCTCAACAGCACCATCACGCCGCAGATGCACGAGGCGGGCTGCATATTCCGCACGCTGTTCCGTTCCGCGGCCCTGGATAGCATCGCCACCACCCAGTTCGTGCGCCTCAGCGGCGTCACGGCGGACACCATGTCGGGCCGGCAGCTCGATGCGCGCCGCCGCGTGGGCAAGGCTCTGGACGCGTTGGGTGGCCACGACAGCCCTGCCGGCTCCTGCGTCTGGTTCATCGTGGGTCTGGAGATGTCGATCCGGGAATGGGCGGCCCGTCGAGGCTGGAGCGGCAGGCCAGTGCCGCAGCCGATTGCGGGCGGAATGCTGGTCGCAGGCCTCGGCATCCTAGCCATGCATTTCGGCCTGACGCCGCGTCAGCAGGCCGCGTGACGCAGCGCACCGCTACTCGGAGCCGAGGACGTAGGCGACGGCCTCGGCGATCATCGTAAGCGGCAAGGCGGGGTGGTGTGCCAGGATGACGTCGCGCACCGCCCTGCTGTCGCTTTCACCCATCCAGGCGAGCGTCTCAGGCGAGCGCCGAGCAGCCCGCGCTGCCGCCAGCGTCGCCCGACTGAGCCACGGATGTTCGGGGCGGAGCTGTTCACCATCGGGCATGGCCGACGATAACGCCCCTATGAGAACAAGACAAGAACATGCTATGAGGCGTGGGAACCGGAAGGAGACGAGCCATGGCCGCTCGAAGGCAGGCACGGGTGCGCCCTGTTGACGGCGCCATTGTTCGACTGATGGCGCTCGCCGCGAAGGGCGTACCTCCGCACCGCATTGCACGGGAGGTCGAGGTGATCGTGGCCGAATGGCTGCGCGCGCCTGACGCCGATCCCATTGAGGCTAAGGGCTGGCTCGACGAACTGCGTGAGCAGATCGTCGTGGGCGTTGCCGACGCCGAGGAGCAGGTGTCTTACGTTGATGCCGGTGAAGCCGCGGCGGTGAAGCAGGCGAGCCTTACCCTGGCTGCGTTGCAGGCGTCGCGCGACGCGGTCGAGCGGGCATCGGCGTCGCTTTGAACCGCGCGGCTGCGCTGTTACAATTCCCCCCATGGCGGCTCGCAAATCGAGGTGGGTATAGTGGGCACACGTCGAGAAGGTGCGTCGAGCGCCGCGGCTCCCGAGCCACTCGCGAACTGATCAGCCACTGTGGCTCTCGATCCGCAGGGTCCTTCCCGCGCATATTGTATGCGGGGGGCGGAAGCGCGCAACATTCCTAGCGCCAGGCTATTTTTCCAGGTTGCCACGGCGCC
>LNFM01006693.1_pt1 | contig 22990 bp, 28 predicted proteins | sample 596031 | NCBI WGS metagenome assembly LNFM01 (sample SAMN04254537, study PRJNA301005) | activated carbon metagenome | isolation source: dual media filters at the Ann Arbor, Michigan drinking water treatment plant | place: USA: Ann Arbor | reverse complement strand
CACAAAGCACCGCGCGGAGACCTCATCGCCCCGATTCCAACGATCAAAATCCGGGATCAGGATGCCCGTTTCGTCAATTACGCAACGATCCCCTGGAGGGGGAGGGTGAAGGGAAGAGCAGACGTGATTCATCGCCCGCATTCTTGGCGGCCCCGGGCAGGCCGTCGCTCGATAGCGCCTTCCAACTCCGCCCCCAAACGAGGGCGCGCGGAACGCCGGGGTCGCAACAACCCCGTAACCCTGTGTACGTGTGTTTTTAGAAGTACACAGGCATCGTCGTCACGCAGTTGCCGGTTGCCCAGCGTTCCGCGCGCGGTGTTTGTAGGTTTGCTCCGCTTCGCCCCTGGTGGAAGTACCTTTCAGGCGCCCTGCCTTACGGGAGGAGCACCTAATCCACCACTTTAGAGCCGAACACCCCATGGCTTTAGGCCAAAGAGCGAGCCCCGTGGTCGTGCGGCTTGCACTCCGGGACGGAGCGGCTTGGACCGCTGACCGGGTGTTTGCGTCGCATCTCCAACGCCCCGACCAGCCACCGCTCCCCGCCCCAGCATCTGACGACGCTGATCAAACGCCCCTCGTAGTTGGGACGGGATAATAGGGTATATAGACCTATTTAGGGACATGATCAAGAGGAATTTTTAGAACTAAGTCCAATTTTTGTGGTGGGGCGAGTCCCCCTCGCCGGGAAAGTTCCGTCCTTGCGTTTGGCATTCCCGGCATGGCGGATTATCCTTGCCGGCATGAAGCACACTTTGGTTCTTATCGCCTTGTTCGCGAGCCTCGCGCTCGCTGCCGGTGGCAGCGCCGAGGCGGCGGATGTTTCGGTGCGGGCAGCGCCGGTGCGGCCGCTGCAGGTGCTGCCATTCCCGCGCAGCGAACGGGCGCAATCGGTCTGGGCGTCAGGCGCCTGCTGGAGCGAGTGCGGATCCTATTGCGCCTGGGGCGAGGCGGCGTGCTTGACGCGCGACGCGCAGGGCCTGTGCCTCACGCTGACCGACAGCTGCGACCGCTATTGCCAGCGCCAATGCCGTACCTCCGGCGGCCCCCTGCTGCCGCTCGACTTTTAGTAAACGGTGAGTAAATCCGGCGGCGATACATTGCGGCTTTTCTGCAACCGGATGGAACAGTTTTTGTGAGACGGTCTTCGCATCGGCCCGAGAAACGGAGCCTGGGTGATGACCGTGTCGAAGAACTTGACCAAGAGCCTGACGACGTTTTTGGCGAAAAAGCTGACCTTGCCGCGCGGCATGATGCTGACCCTTGGCGGCGTTGCTTGCGCCTATCTCCTGATGGCGCCGGGCGCAGGCCCGGCCTTGAGCCATTTCGAATGCGCCGCGCCGGAATATTTCGAGACGCTGGCCGGTTTCGAGCCCGACGCCGCGCATGAGATCGGGATGACCGCGCTGCGCCAGCAGGCGGGGCTCGCGCTGGCGCAATTGCAGAGCCGCGTCGCCGGCCCTTAGACTTTTTTATTTTGACGCATTCTTCGCGCGAAGTGGTGCCCACTGCGAAAACGCTATGGGCATCTTTCAAGCGGCATCTTTACAGTCCACTATCGGCAATGGTCTTGTCGGCTCGTTAGAGCGGGACGAGGGGGCATGCTGACACTGCGGCAAATCGAGGTGATCCGCGCGATCATGGTCACCGGCACGGTCGGCGGCGCGGCGCGCCTCTTGAATGTGTCGTCGCCCGGCATCAGCCGGGTAATGAAACATGCCGAGACGTCGGTCGGCGTCAAACTGTTCAATCGGCGCAGCGGCCGCTACAGCCCGACCCGCGAGGCCGACGCGATCTTCAACCAGATTAACGGCGTCTATGACAAGGTCGAGGATCTGCAATTCGTCATTTCGCGGATCAAGCGCGGCGCCTCGATCGAACTCAAGATCGCCTCGGTGCCGAGCATCGCCAATGTCATGGTGCCGCGCGCCATCGGCGATTTGCGCAAGGCCTTTCCCAATCTGCTGATCGACATCGACATCCTCAAGATCGAGGATGCGGTCGATTATCTTCTGCTCGGCAAGGGCGAGTTGGTGGCGCTCAGCCACCAGGTCGACCATCCGATGCTGACCTGCGCGCCTCTGGCGCGCGGCCGGCTCAAATGCATCGTGCCGGAAGCGCATCCGCTGGCGCGCCAAGTGCGCGTCACCGCCGAGGAGATCGTCAAATATCCGCTGATCGGCATCGATCCGAACGACCCTTATGGCCGAGTGATGGCGGCGATTTTCGCCAAGAGCGCGCTGCATTATGATGTGACGATCCGCGCCCGTTTCGGCTCGACGGTGTGCGCACTGGTGACGCAAGGCCTCGGCATCGCGGTGATCGACGAATTCACCCTGGTCGGCGGCAACTGGCCGCGCATCCGTGCGCTCGATATCGCCGAGCCGACCTGGTTCGACACCTATATTGTGCACCGCAAGGACGTGCCGCTGTCGGCCTATGCGGCGCGCTTTGTGACAGCGCTGCGCAGCCACATGCAGGCCGACAATGCCCCCCGGGCCGCGTTGCGGAGCAAGCCGCGGGGGCGGCGGGGCAAAAGGTAACCTCAGGTTATGTTTATCGCACGTCTTCGTTATTGACGGCGGCGGCCCAGGTGGCCATCGTCTGCGCCAGGAAAAAGCCTTAGACAACGGGCGATTTCAAAGGCGCAGAGCCCGATCAAAAGGCCGACGCCATTCATCAGGAGGGAATTCCAATGCTTCGTTCAGCACTCACTCTATCGGCCGTGGCCGCGGCTTTCGCCGGGCTCACCGCTCAGGCGTCGGCGCAATCGACGGCAACATCCGTTTACATGCCGGCCATCGTCGAACTGTCCGGCGGCGGCGCCGTCTCCGGCACCAATTACCGCGACGGCATGATCCTCGCCATGGAAGAGATCAACGCCAAGGGCGGCATCCTCGGCAAGAAGATCGACATGCCGCTGCTCGACTCGCAGTCTGAGGCCGGCATTGCGCGTTCGCAGGTGCAGAAGGTTCTCGACAACAAGCCCTACGTCATCATGGGCCCGGTGTTCTCCGGCTCGGTCATGACCTCGATGCTGCTCACCCAGCAGGCCGAGATTCCGCAGATCGTCGGCGGCGAAGCCCCGGCCATCACCCAGCGCAACAACCCCTATGTGTTCCGCACCTCGTTCGGCGCGCAGTTCTCGATGCCGAAGCTCGCGAACTATGTGCGCGACGGCGCCAAGGCCAAGAGCGTCGCCATCCTCTGGGTCAACAACGACTTCGGCAAAGGCGGCCGCGATGCCTTCGTCAAGGAGATGGGCACGCGCAACATCAAGGTCGTCGCCGACATTTCGACCGAAGCAGGCCAGGCCGACTTCTCCGCCGACGTGGTCAAGCTTAAAGCTGCGAACGCTGACCTGATCTTCGCCTATACCAACGAAGAAGAAAGCGCGCGTTTCCTGCGCGAGGCCAAGAAGCAGGGCATCAAGACGCCGATCGTCGGCGAAACCACGCTGCTCGGCCAGAAGGTGCTCGATCTCGCGGGCGATGCCGCCAACGGCGTCAAGGGCCATGTCGGTCTGACCGTCGATGCGCCGAACGAAGCGATCAAGGCGTTCGCCGAACGCTTCAAGAAGCGCTTCAACTACACCTGCGACCACAACGGCATCAAGGGCTACACCGCGGTCTATTTCGTCAAATACGTGACGGAAAAGAACGGCAAGTTCGACAGCAAGCTGTTCGCCGAAAAGGCGCACGGCATCACCATCACGCCCAAGGATGAGCCGAACATCCTGATGGAAGCAACCTGGGACAAGAACGGCGACATCGATCGCGAGAGCTTCATTGGCGAAGTCGTCGACGGCAAGCAGAAGATCGTCGGCACGCTGCCCAAGCTCGGCATCAAGTAATCCCTGCTGCCCGGCGCGGTGCGCCGGGCAGTTTTTCTCTCCGGCGGGTGCTGCGCCGGGCGGCAACAGGCGATCGCCAAGATGGCTTCCTTCATCCAGCTTCTGGTTTCAGGTTTGGCGACAGGCGCGATCTACGCTTTGATCGCGGTCGGCTTTACCCTTTTGTGGCAGACCTCGCAGACGATCAACTTCGCGCAAGGCGAATTCGTCATGCTGCCGGCGTTTTTCATTCTCATCGCGATGAACTACGGCGCGCCGTTCTGGCTGTCATGCCTGATCGGCATCGCCGTGTCGGTGGTCGTGCTCGGCATTGCCTTCAAATATATCGTCGTCGATCCGATGCTCAAGCACGGCGTGCTGCCGCTGGTGATATCGAGCATCGCTTTGGCGCTGTTCCTCAAGGAAGCGGTCAAGGATTTCTATTCGTCGCAGGCGCAGCCGTTTCCGGTGCTGGTCGAAGCGGCGGACGTGCACATTTTCGGCGCGGTGATTTCGAGCCAGAGCCTGGTCGTGCTGGCGGTGGCGATTGCGACCGTGATCGGCATGACTTTCCTTTTGAACAAGACGCGGCTCGGCCGCATGATGCAGGCGACCGCGCAGAACCCGACTCTGGCGCGCATTCTCGGCGTGCCGGTCCGCCGCATGGTGCTCTATACGTTTCTGCTCAACGCGGTGCTGTGCGCCATCGCCTCGATCCTGATCAGCCCGATTTATCTCGCCAAGTTCACCAATGGCGAAACACTCGGCATGGCGGCGTTTCTGGCCGCGATCATCGGCGGCTTCAACCAGGTGCGCGGGGCGATCCTCGGCGGTGTCATTCTCGGCATTCTCGATAACCTGTCGGCGGCCTATCTGTCGTCGCAATACCGCGCCGCGTTTCCGCTGATCATCTTGATCATCGTCATTCTGGTGCGGCCGCAGGGCCTGCTCGGCCGGGTCGAGGAGCGCACGGTATGAACCGCGCCGCGACAATCGCCATTGCCTTTGCCGCCGCCGGCGCGGTGATCGCGCCGTTCATGCTCAAGCCGTTCGGCATCTACCTGATTTCGATGTGGGCAGTGCTGACTATCGCCGCCATCGGGCTGAACCTGACGCTCGGTTATGCCGGGCAGGTGTCGATGGCGCAGGGCGCTTTCGTCGGCATCGGCGCTTACACATTGGCGCTGCTGACGCAGGCCGGCGTGCCGTATCCGATTGCCTTCGCCGCTTCCGGCATCTTGTGTTTCATCATCGGCTGGGGCCTCGGCTATCCGGCGCTGCGCGTGCAGCACCATTATCTCGCTTTCGTCACGCTCGCTTTCACCACCATCGTCTTCCTGCTGTTGCGCAACGAGGAATGGCTGACCGGCGGCATTTACGGCGTCAACGCCATTGCCCGGCCGGTGTTCTTCGGCTGGTCGACCGGCAAGGCGATGGACTATTATTTCTTCTGCCTCGGCGTGCTCGCGGTCATTTCCTTTGCGGTGTGGTGGATGCTGCGCTCGCCCTGGGGCCGCGCCTTCGTCGCGCTGCGCGAGAACCCGGTGCGGGCTTTATCGCTCGGTCTCGATACCCGCCGCTACACCTTGATGGCCTTTGCCATTGGCTCCAGCCTTGGCGGCTTTGCCGGCGCGCTGTTTGCCTCGCTGGTGCAGTTCATCGAGCCGGCCTCGTTCGCGCTCAACCGCTCGTTCGACCTGCTGCTGATGGTGATCGTCGGCGGCTCGGGCTATTTCATGGGCCCGTTCGTCGGCGCGCTGGTCGCGGTGCTGCTGCCGGAATGGATGCGCATCACCGAAGGCTACTACCTCATCATCTACGCGGCGCTGATCATGGTGATGATGCCGCTCGCGCCTTACGGCATCGTCGGTCTGATCGAACGCGCCTGGAAGGCGCTGACCGTGAAGCGCAAGCCGCCGGCACCGATGCTGACGCCTGAGCGGACCACACCATGAGCGCGGTCCTCGAAGTTTCCAATTTGCGCAAGTCGTTCGGCGGCATCACTGCGGTCGATGGCGTATCTTTCGAGGTGCGCGACGGCGAAATCCTCGGCATCATCGGGCCGAACGGCTCCGGCAAATCGACATTGTTCAATTGTGTGCTCGGCCAGTTGCAGCCGACCGAAGGCGAGGTGAAGGTCGACGGCAAGGTGACCAACGGCATGCGGCCGTGCGACATCAATCGCCTCGGCGTCAGCCGCACCTTTCAACTGCTGCAAGTGTTCCCGCAATTGTCGGTGCGCGACAATCTCATTCTGGCGGGGCAGGAGCATCAGGGCACCATGTTCACGCGGTTGATCGGACGCTCCGACGCGGGGCTTGGGCCTGCCGCCGACCAGATGATCGACTTCTTCCGCCTGTCACATCTGGCGACCGAAATGGCGGGGATGCTGAGCTACGGCCAGCAGAAGCTGCTCGACGCGGCAATGGCCTTCATGGCCGGCCCGCGCCTCGTGCTGCTCGACGAGCCGGCCGGCGGCGTCAACCTGACCATGCTCGCCAATCTGCGCGAGCGCTTGCAGGCCTATCACGCCGAGCGCAAGGCGACCTTCGTGGTGATCGAGCACCAGATGGAATTCGTCATGGCGCTGTGCACGCGGGTTCTGGTGCTGGCCGAAGGCAAGATCATCGCCGACGGCCTGCCGGAAGAGATCCGCCGCAATCCGGTCGTCATCGAAGCCTATCTCGGACACTGATTATGAGCGCCGATATGGACACGCATTCGCCAGCCTTGACCGTCGAGGGCGTCGTTGCCGGCTACGGCAAGATGACCATTCTCAACGGCACCACGGCCAAGGTGCGCTCGGGTGCGATCACCACGGTGATCGGCCCGAACGGCGCCGGCAAGTCGACTCTGTTCAAGACCATTTTCGGCCTGCTGCCGGTGCGCAGCGGTTCGATCAAACTGGGTGAGCGCGACATCACCAATCATTCGCCGCGCGACATTCTCGACGCCGGCGTCGTCTATATCCCGCAAGGCCGCAATATTTTCCCCGAACTGAGCGTGCGTCATAACCTGGAACTCGGCGGCGTCGCGCTGTCGGAGCAGGCCGATTTGCGCGAGCGCATCGATGCCCTGATGCAGCAGTTCCCGATGCTGCGCGAGAAGGCCGACACGCAGGCCTCGACCCTGTCGGGCGGCCAGCAGAAGCTGCTGGAAGTGGCACGCGGTATGCTTCTCGATCCGAAGCTGGTGTTGATCGACGAGCCGTCCATCGGGCTGTCGCCCTTGATGGTGCAGGAAGTGTTCTCGATCCTCAAAGCCTTGCGCGACAAGGGCGTGACGATTTTGCTGATCGAACAGAACGCCAAAATGGCGCTGCAAATGTCCGATTATGGGCTGGTGCTGGAGCAGGGCCAGACCCGCATCGAGGATACCGCGCCGAGCATTCTCGCCGATGCGCGCATCGCGCAACTGTTCCTCGGCGGCGGCCTGGCGCCGGCCACGAGCGCTTCGGGAAACGCAGCATGAGCGGGCGCAGGATTCTCGTCGGTTTGATCGGCAGCAACATCATGAAGTCGCTGTCGCCGGCGCTGCATCAGGACGCCTACGCTGCCGCCGGCATCGACGGGTTCTATCATTTGATGGATGTCGATCAATTGCCGGGCCGGGGCCTGAAAGAACTTCTCGATGCCGCGCGCATTGCCGGCTTTGCCGGCACCAATGTGACCTTTCCGTTCAAGCAGGACGTCTTGTCTGTACTCGATACCGTCGATGCCGAAGCGCGCCAGATCGGCGCCGTGAACACCGTGGTGTTCGGGCCGGACGGCCGCTCGACCGGCTACAACACCGACCGCCGCGGCTTTCGCCGCAGCTTCGAGCAAGGCCTTGGACGGCCCGCCGCCGACGGCAAGACCGTTGTGCAGGTCGGCGCCGGCGGCGCCGGCCGCGCGGTTGCGTTTGCGCTGATGGATCTCGGCGTTGCGCAACTGGTGCTGCACGACCGCGACCCCAACCAGGCGCAAACCTTGCTCGCTGATCTCGCCACGCATTGCGGCGCGGGGCGCGCGCGGATTTCGACCGATCTGTCCGCCGAGGCCACCGCCGCCGATGGCGTGGTCAATGCGACGCCCGTCGGCATGCTTGGCATTCCCGGCAATCCGGTGCCGGCCGAGCTGCGCAAGGAACAATGGGCGGCCGACGTGATTTACTCGCCGATCGAGACGGCTTTCATCAAGGCGGCGCTGGTCAAGGGCGCGCGGGTTCTGACCGGCGGCGGCATGTGCGTGCATCAGGCAGCCGAGGCGTTCCGGTTGTTTACCGGCGTCGAGCCGGACATTGCGCGCATGGATCGCACTTTCGCCGAAGCGCTGGCGGTGCGCGATCAGCGGCTCGCCGAAGCGGTTTGATCTCAAGCTTTAAAGGACGACACCGATGGAAACCTCGATTGCGACGGTTTGCCTGAGCGGCGGCTTGAGCGAAAAACTGTCGGCCATTGCCGCGGCCGGGTTTCGCACCGTCGAGATTTTCGAAAGCGACGTGCTGTCCTACAACGGCACGCCGGCCGACATCGCCGAGGAACTGAAGGCGCTCGGGCTGAAGGTCGTCACCTTCCAGCCGTTCCGCGATTTCGAAGGCATGCCGGAGCCGCAGCGCCACCGCGCCTTCGACCGCGCCGAACGCAAGTTCGACCTGATGCAAGTGCTTGGCACCGACCTGTTGATGGTGTGCAGCAATGTGTCGCCGGATTCGCTCGGCGGCATCGACCGCGCCGCCGCCGATTTCCGCGAACTGGGCGAGCGCGCCGCCAAGCGCGGCTTCAAGGTGGCGTTCGAGGCGCTGGCCTGGGGCCGCCACATCAACGATTACCGCGACGCCTGGGAAGTGGTGCGGCGCGCCGACCATCCGAATGTCGGGCTGGTGCTCGATAGTTTTCACACTCTCGCGCGCAAGACCGAACTGACGGCGATACGCTCAATCCCCGGCGACCGCATTTTTCTGGTGCAGCTCGCCGACGCGCCATGGCTCGACATGGATGTGCTGTCGTGGAGCCGGCATTACCGGAATTTTCCGGGGCAGGGCGACATGCCGATCCTCGACTTCATGCAGGCCTTGCGGCAGACCGGCTACAACGGCGCGCTGTCGCTGGAGATTTTCAACGACCAGTTTCGGGCCGGTTCGCCGCGCTCGGTCGCGGTCGATGGTATGCGTTCGCTGATGTATCTGCTCGACCAGATGGGGCGCAAAGGCGACACCGCGCCGGACGTGCCGAAAATGCCGCCGCGCGCGAAATGCCTCGGTGTCGAGTTCATCGAATTCGCCGTCGATGACAACGGCGCCGGTGAACTGGAGAAGTTTTTTTCAGCGCTCGGCTTTCACAGAGCGGCGCAGCACAAGACCAAGGACGTGGCGCGCTGGACGCAAGGCGCAATCAATCTTGTCATCAACAAGGAAAAGGAAGGCTTCGCCCATTCGCATTACATCACGCACGGGCCTTCCGTGTGCGCCATCGGCTTGAGGGTCGACAATGCGGCGGCGGCCATCGACCGCGCCGAGAAGCTGCACGACACGCCGTTCCGCCAGAAGGTCGGACCGGGCGAGCTGGAAATTCCGGCGGTGCGCGGCATGGGCGGCAGCCTGTTGTATTTCCTCGATCCATCGAGCGAACTCGGCAAGGTGTGGGATATCGAGTTCGAGCCGGTGACCAAGGACGCCGCGGCGGCGGGCGCCGGGCTGACCACGGTCGATCATATTTCGCAGTCGACCTATTACGAAGACATGCTGTCATGGCTGTTGTTTTACACATCGCTGCTTGACGTCCGCAAAACGCCGCAGGTCGACATCAACGATCCGGGCGGCGTCGTGCGCAGCCAGGTGGTTGAGACGGCGGACGGCGCGCTGCGCATCGCCATGAACGGCTCGCAGAGCCAGCGCACGCAATCGTCGCGCTTCCTCAACGAATATTTCGGTTCCGGCGTGCAGCATATCGCGTTCGCGACGGATGACATCGTCGCCACGGCGGAGCGGTTCAAGGCCAATGGCGTGCCGGTGCTGGAAATTCCGGAGAACTATTACGACGACCTGGAAGCGCGCGTCGACCTGCCGGCAGAGCGGCTTGCCGTGCTGAAGGCCAACAACATCCTCTACGACAAGGATGCCGACGGCGAATATCTGCAGATTTATACGCGCAGCTTCAACGACCTGTTCTTTCTCGAGATCGTCGAGCGCAAGGGTTACAAGGGTTTCGGCGCCATCAATGCGCCGATCCGCCTGAACGCGCAATCGCGGCTGGCGCCCGACGCTGCGCTGTGAGCGCGCAAATTGTCCTGATCGGCGGCGGCCATGCCCATGTGCATGTGCTGGTGGCGCTGGCCAAACGTCCACGGCCCGACATGCGCGTGACTTTGGTGACGCGCGATCTGACCACGCCCTACTCAGGCATGCTGCCGGGCCTTATTGCCGGACTCTATCGCGCCGAGCAGGCGCATATCGATCTGGTGCGGCTTGCCGCCGCGACCGGGACGGAACTGGTGCACGCCGAGGCCAATGGGCTTGATCGTGTTGGCAAGCGGGTCTTGCTCGCGGGGGCGGAGCCTGTCGGCTACGACCTCGTGTCAATCGATGTCGGCATTGCGCCATCATTGTCGCCGATTGCGGGGGCGCAAGAACACGCCATCGCGGTCAAGCCGATCGGTTCGTTTCTCGCCAAGATCGAGGCGCTGATTGCCGATTGCCGGCGCGCCGATGGACCGAGGCGGATCGTCGCGGTCGGCGGCGGAGCAGGCGGCGTCGAGCTGTTGCTGTCGCTGCGCACGCGATTGCTCGCGGAGGCGGGCGCGGCCGGAATCGACGCTCGCGCGTTCTCCTTCGCGCTGGTGACCGGTGGCGAGATTTTGGCGACGCATAACAAGCGCGTGCGCGATGCATTCCGCCGCGTGTTCAGAGAGCGCGGCATTGACTTGCGCGAACAGGTCCGGGCGCACGAGATCACGGCGCGCGCCGTGCTGCTGGAGAGCGGCGATGAGGTCGCCGCCGATGCGGTGCTGGTCTCGACGGACGCGGCCGCGCCGGCGTGGTTTGGCGGCACCGGGCTGGCGCTCGACGACAAGGGTTTCCTCGCCGTCGGGCCGACCTTGCAATCTATCAACGACCCCGACGTGTTCGCCGCGGGCGATTGCGCCGCGCTGATCGAGACGCCGCGCGAAAAAGCCGGCGTCTATGCCGTGCGCGCCGGGCCGCCTTTGGCCGATAATCTGCGCCGCCACGCCGGCGGTGAAACGCTGAAGCCTTGGCAGCCGCAAGCCCGCCATCTCTCACTGATCTCGACCGGCGAGCGCTACGCGGTCGCCTCGCGCGGCGCGTTCAAGGCTGAAGGCGCGTGGCTGTGGACGCTCAAGGACTGGATCGACCGACGCTGGATGGGGCAGTACCAGGAGATGGAGGCGGGGGCGTAGTTGGCGGAGGGTTCGGAAGAAAGTTCGAACCCAGACCACCTATTTCAAGCACTAGAAGACTGGAACCATCAACTAAAATCGGCGGGCGTCACGCTTGAGGAATTGCTCCCATGAGCATTCCCCGCCCCAAGAAGACCCGTCGAGCCCCATTCTCCCTCCGGCTTACGGAAAGCGAACGTGCGGACCTCCTAATGCGGGCAGGAAGCCTCCCGCTCGGGTTCTACGTCAAACAAATCCTGTTCGCTGACGCCGTCCGACCGGCCCGGAAGCCCAAAACAGTTCTGGCAGACCACGCCCTGCTGGCGCGGGTCCTTGCCGGGCTTGGCGGAAGCCGCCTGGCCTCGAACCTCAATCAGCTCGCCAAAGCGGCGAACATGGGGAGCCTGCCGGTAACGCAGGAAACCGAGGCTGACCTGCGGCAGGCATGCGCCGAAATCGCGGAGATGCGGACGCTGCTGCTGGCCGGGCTGGGTATCGAACGCCATGACAAGGCATTCGAGGGTCCCATGCTCCTGAACGACGTGCGCGAGGCCGAGGACGCGCACCCATGATTTTAAAGGCATCCCAGCGTGGCGGTCCCCGGCAATTGGCGGCGCACCTCCTTAACGCCAAAGACAACGATCACGTCACCGTGGCCGAGTTGCGCGGGTTCGTTTCGGAGGACCTTTACGGGGCTATGGCCGAGACGGTTGCCGTGTCGAAAGGCACCCGCTGCCGTCAGCCTGTTTTCTCCCTGAGCATGAACCCGCCGAAGGACGCGGCGGTGACGCCGGATGAATTCATTCAGGCGGCGGACCGGGCGGGCGAAGCATTGGGGCTTGATAAGCAGCCTCGCGCGATTGTCATCCACGAAAAGGACGGTCGAATGCATGCGCATGTCGTCTGGTCGCGCATCGACCCGGAGGCCATGAAGGCGGTCAATCTGCCTCATTTCAAAAACAAGCTGCGCGCGTTGTCGAAAGAGTTATTCCTCGAACATGGCTGGGAGCTGCCCGAGGGGCATAAGACCAATGGCCACCGGAGCCCCCTGAACTTTACGCTGGCGGAATGGCAGCAAGCGCAGCGTCTAGATCTGGACCCCCGCGAACTCAAACAGATTTTTCAGAGCGCATGGGAGAGATCCGACAATCTGTTGAGTTTCAAGCATGCACTCTCAGAACAGGGGTATTTTCTGGCGCAGGGCGACCGCCGTGGCGTCGTCGCCCTCGACATCAACGGCGAGGTCTTCTCCGTAAGCCGTGCGCTGGGCGTGAAGTCGAAAGAAATAGCCAAAAAATTGCAGGGATTTGAATCGCTGCCCGGCGTCGAGGCGACACGCGAGACGGTCCGCGCCGAACTGGGCAAAAAGCTGAAAAGCGAATTTGCGAAGGATCTCGCCGCCAAGAAACACGAGACGAAGCCGCTGCTCGAAGCCAGGCGCAAGCTTGTGTCAGAACAGCGCCGTGAACGAGAGGTTTTCGAAAAGAAGCGGCATGACCGCTGGTGCGCAGAAACCAAATCGCGAAGCCAAAAATTCCGGCGCGGCCTCGGCGCGGTGATGGATGTCCTGACCGGGCGCTGGTTCGCCATCCGCAAGGAGAACAAGGCGGAAGCCAAAACCTCCGATGAGCGGGATAAAAAGCAGCGCCTGCATCTGGTCTCGGCCCAAATGAAGCAACGCAAAGCGCTGCAAAAGAGAATTGATGAATTGAAGAAGACCCAGCGCGCCGACCGCATGCGGACCGCGCGCCAGATTGTGCAAATCGCGGCATACGCAAGAGCCGGTCGCGACGCGCGGCGCCATGAACAAGAACGCGGCATGGAGCGGGAAAGAACACCGGGAGGGCCAGCATGAACCTTATGACTCTCGAACAACGCCAGAAGACACTGCTCGGAACGGCGGCATGGTATTCGGGCGGCGGCACGCTCGTCAGACCGTTCCAGCCGGGCGATATCTGGATTGGCCGCACAGACAGCAACGAGCCGTGTGGCTACCGGGATGATCGGCACGCGTTTGCGTGTGCGGGTACGCGGGGCGGCAAGGGCATTTCGCTGGTCGTACCCAATCTTATCCTGTGGGAAGGCTCGATGCTGGTGGTCGATCCCAAAGGCGAGAACGCCGCGATCACGGCGCGTTCACGGGGCAAGGGCTCGCGCTATTCGAAGGGCCGTGGCCAGAAGGTGGTCATTCTTGATCCGTTTGATGAAATCAAATCGCCTGACGACAGTTTTGCGGATGTGAAGGCGCGGTTTAACCCGCTGGATCTGCTCTCTGCGGAAAAAGAAGAATCCGTCGACGAAGCGGGGCGGCTTGCCGAGGCCATGGTGGTGACCGAAGGGACCGCCGACGCGTTTTTCGAACCGACAGGACAGAGCCTTATCAAGTCGATTATGCTGCATGTGGTGACGTCTGCCGATTATTCGGCCCCGGAGCGTAATCTGGTCACTGTCCGGCGGCTGATTGTTTCGGGAGATTTGAAAGCCCGGATGCTGGCGGAGCGCAGCGGCAAGAAGAAAATTCCCTCAGCCCATGAATTCTTGTTTTTCGCGATGCGGTCCAATCCGGCTTTTGGCGGCATCGTCGCGAATTACGGCGCGATGTTTCTGGACATGAGCCAGAAGGCCGATAAGACCTTCATGGGTGTGCAAAGCTCTGCGGCGCTACATACCGAATTCATCGACAGTCCTGGCATGAAGCGGTGCCTTTCGGCATCTGATTTCAAATTGAGCGAACTTAAGACAGACCCGAAAGGCGTCAGTATTTATCTGTGCCTGCCCGAACGTTACCGGGAGACACATTTCCGGTGGTTGCGCATGATGGTGGCACTGACCATCGCGGAGATGGAGCGGGTTCGCCAGCAACCCGCCAGTAAATTTCCTGTGCTCATGGTGCTGGATGAATTCCCGGCATTGCGCAGGATGCGTTCAATCGAAAACGCGGCGGCCCAGATTGCCGGGTTCGGTGTGAAGCTGTTTTTTGTGGTGCAGACGCTGGCGCAGCTGCGCGACCTCTATAAGGATAACTGGGAAACCCTGCTGGCCAATGCCGGCGGGAAGTTTTTCTTCTGCAACGACGACCATTTCACCCGCAAATACGTCTCCGACTTAATCGGTGAAACGGAAGTGGTCAGGACTGTCCGCAGCCTTAGCAAATCGCAGGGCTGGTCCGAAGGATATTCTGTTTCCTCAGGGAGCAGCTCATCGACAACAACGAGTTCGTCCGGACAGGGTGGAAGTTACTCGTCAACTTCCGGAGGGTCACGCGGCGTGACGAATTCCTGGGGTCTTAACGGGTCCACTACGGAAGGCGTGTCGGAAACGATTCAGAAAAGAGCGCTGGTGACGCCGGACGAAGTCGGACGGCTGTTTGGCGATCGCGATAATCCCTCCGCGCTCGCGGTGATTTCCGGATATCAGCCGATGTTCCTGACCCGCAGCTTCTACTTCCGCGAAAACCGGCTGCGCGGACGGTACGACGCGCATCCGGATCATGCCCCGCCGTTGACGCTCCCCAAACTGGCCATTGTAATCAAGGAGGAAGAAGCGGCGGCAAAAGCCAGCAGGGAAAAGCGCGAGCGCGACGCTGCGCAAAAGCTGGCGGAAAAGGAACGCCAGGCCCGCGAACTCGAAGAGTGGCGCGCGGAAAGAAAAAGAGCGGAGCAATGGGAATTGCAACGCGAGCAATTGCTTTGGATGCTGGGCATTACCATACCTGCCATCATCCTGCTGGCCATGATGCATTACCTCTCAAGGTGAGCAATTTGCTCGCCGTTAAACGGCGCGGCGGTTTTCCGCCGCGCCGTCGGTTATTCCGCGAGCTGCGCATCATCGCGTTCGATGAGCGCCCGAAAATACGCGGCTTCCTCGCGGTTATGAACGCCGGGGTCGAGCATTTCGCGCACGGCCATTTTCAGGAACGTCTCTGCATCTTCGGGGTCCCAGCCCATGTTGTAGATGATGCTTTTGATCTGCCAGGGTTTCAGGGCGATGAAGGACGAAGCCTTCGAGGGCGAAGTGGAGGTCATTTCTGACCTCCGTTCTGCGCGGCGGGGCGGTCCTTGATTTTGCGAAGGACCGTGCGGCCTGTAACCGGGACTGCATCGAATACGAGATTGAAGCCGTCGCCTTTCTCGTGGGGCCATGCCGCCCCGATTTTCGTCCAGCGGCCTTTTTCGCCTTCGCCTGTCACGCGCCAGATGTTGTGGGTCGGTCGCTTCGTTTCTGTGGTGGTGTTGCTCATGGTATTCTCGTCTTTCCTTTAGACCCGGCGTGATTGCCCGGCCTGATGGGGACGTGAAAACACCGGCAAAGGGAGCGGGTCATACCTGCAACACGGGAGCGTTAGCGAATGGAGCGGGCCGCCGGTTGACCCATAGCGACCTGACGCGTGTAGGACCCAATCATCAAAGGCCGAGGCTATGGCGGGTTCTCGAAAGACGAATTGAAGAATTGGGAACAGCACCTGAAGCGTCCGGCCCAGTCTGCGCGGGAGGAAAGTTAAAGCCCGCTGGTGTTCGGGGCGTCTGACGTGGCCCACATGCGCGCGGCGAATTCGCGCTCTTCGATGCCCATGGCTTGCAGGTAAATCGCGGTTGTCTCCAGTCGAGCATGACCCAGCCAGCGCTGAACGAGGTTCAAGGGAACCCCCGACCGTACGGCATGAAGGCCAAACCCATGACGCAGACCTTTGGGCGTTGCATGGATGCCAGGACCTATGCCCGCAATTTGCATCACGTCCTTGATGAGTTGCCATGCGCGGCTGCGCGAGAGCCTCCACAGGCGTTCCCCCGCATGCGCATGTGCGGGCATTTTCGCACTCAATGCGGCCAACAGCTCGGGCGGCGCGGGGACTTCCCGGACAACGATTGCGGCCTTGCGCTTCTTCAGGGAGCGAATGGCGATAAATCCGGACTCGGCATCGACACTGGCGGATGTCAGGGCCAGCGCCTCGGAAATCCGGCACCCGGTGTGGGCAAGAGTCAGGCACAGCGCACCGATTTCAGGTCGGGGATAGGATTTCGCGGCGGCGATGAAACGCTGCCGCTCGGGCGCATTCAGATATTTACGCAAACCCGCATGTGAATAGAGGGAAACCGCCCCCGGTCCGGCGTAACTCATGAAAAAACGCTCCGACGCCGCTCAACGGCTCGGAGGCGACAGTCTTACCTATTCTGTTGAATGCATCGGGAAGCGCCTGATTACCGGCCTTTTGCTCCGCTCGATGCGAAGAAATTTAGCATCAGGCTTATCCGATCGCAAGCGATACGACGCGCCTTTTCTGGCCATGCGACAGAATAGGTAATTCTGTTTGATGTCATCGGGACCAAAAAGACTCCGCCTTCGCACGTCGCCTCTGACCGTTTGGTTGTAAGGCGATTTTGATTCATGCGGCCCATGGACAGGAGTCCGTTATGTCTGACGACCCCAACTACGTTCGCGACCAGGCCCAGCACAATCACTGGGTCAACCCTCAGACGCCGAAGGCGAATGAGCAGATGATTCCGGATGCGCAAACCCGCGAGACTTACAACGCGGAGATTGAGCGCCAGCGGACGAAACAAGACTAACCATCAGGGGCCGCGCTCGTCGCGGCCCCTTTTTGTTTATCAAAACATCAGGGGAGGTCCGTATGCGCTCAATCCGCGCACAATGTTTGATATCCGGGTTCAAGCGCGCTGCGGCGCTGGCCGCCACCGCGTTTCTGGCTGCCGGGTGCAGCGACGCACCCATGAAGGGATTTGATAGCGAGAAGTCGCGGCTGCGCGGCGCGCTGCCAAGCAGCGTGAACTGCAATGAGACGCCCCATCCCAACGGCAAGCTCCTGCAATGTACGGAGCGCAATTTCAGTCTCATCATGACCGGCACCAAGGGCCCGGACGGCGCGGACATCGTCAACGTCCAGATGACGTTCAACGAATTCTTCAACGGCGGCTATGGGCGGGACGCGGTCGAGAAGCTGCTCGCCATCTATGACGTCACCGGTCCCGCCGCCAATGGCTGCCTTCGGGGCGCGGCTTCGGGCGTCTATTCCAAACCTGCCGACCCGTTTGTCCTGACCTGCGGAAAAGACGACCGCAGTTTGCGGATTGCCATCCGCCAGCAACGCAAGGTCTGAACCTTCATCATTCTGTCCTGTAAATGGAGCACATCATGAAGTCGAGTTTTCTGGCTGCCGCCGCCGCGAGCATGCTTGCGCTGTCCGTCCCGGCCCATGCGCAGCAAGCGGTCGAATGGACGCAGGTTCTTAATCTGCCCAAGGGCTACAACATGCCCAAGGGCATGAAGGCCGAGATTCTGGGTCTGGAGCTTGGCGACACCTATGACGAAGCCAAAGCCAAGCTGGAAAAATTACAGGCGGAAGGCATCCAGCCCGCGCGGCCAGCGCAGGAAGCCAGGCTCGGCTTCACCCTGCCGGTTGGTTCGGCCCCCCCGATAAGGGCTTCGTATATCGGGCAGATTGTGTTGACGCGGAAGACCGAAGGCGCGGGACCGCGACAGGTTTCGGACGAAGTTCAGATACATTTCAACGCGCCGGCGTCGGGCCATCAGGCCTACAAAATTGCGCGCAGCATCAATTACTGGGAGCAAGCCAATCAGCCGCGCATTTCTGAAATGGTCGCCGCTCTGAAAAGCAAGTTCGGGACGAATGCGCGGTTTGTCCAGGAGCCCAAAGCGGCGAGGCTGTATTTTCAGTATGACAACGGCGCGCCGGTCATCACGAACGAGTCGTTCAACGCGACATGCACGCCCGGCGTTCCGACGAATTCAAACGAAATCCGGACTATCAATTCCAACGGCAAATGCGACGTGTATCTGCGGGTTACGTTTGCGACCGGCATATCGCCGGACCATGCATCCGAAATCTACTTTGAGATGGCGGACCTCCAGCGCGCCCGTGAAAACCTGACCGCCGACTATAAATTCTTCGACGACTATACAAGGAAGGTGCAGCAGCAGACGCGCGGCGCTCCCACGAAGCTGTAGCTGCTCAGGCATGGGCGCCGGAGGTTAAAGGCCTCCGGCAAGCCATTCCCACAATCCCAGAAGGAAAGCTTCATCCTGCCCGGTGGCGATGCGGTGCGCGCCGTCAAACCAGTCCATGAACCAGTATTCAATCCGGTGGCAGGTCATGTCCGGATTGACGAAAAACCGGAATTCATCGGACGGCCCGCCCCATGAAAGCTGATAGCGGTAATAGCCTTCGCGCTGGCCGGTAAATGAGCCCGGCTCGACATAGTTGAAGCACAGACCGTACTCAGCAAGACGCCCCAAATCGTCATCCTGCTCAACGCCGCTGTTGTAACGCTCCCACAGCCTGCGCAAATCTGCCAGCCGGTCCACCATCGCGGCATCGACCCGGTGTTCGCATTTTTCATTTCGGTGTGTGTTGCTCATATCTGCCTTCCTGGTTTTGGGTTTGCCATGCAAACCTGCTAGCCAGGCGGCAATGAGCGGGGGGTAGCCGTCACAGGCCGGATGCGCCGGAGTGGTGCGGGCCGGGAGCGAAGCGGACTACCCGGTCCGGCGCATCCGCCCGAAGGGGCAAGCCCCGGACTTCGCGCGAGGGATAGTCACCCGAAGGGCCGAGACAGACGTTCCGCATTCTTCGCGGATCGGCTGGCTCGGTGAGCGTCAGTGAATATAGCCCGGTCGGCAAAGCCGAAGCGTCCAGAAAAAGCTCAGTTTTAAATCCGTGCGCTATTGGCCGGAGCCATGTGGCAGATTGTTGAACCACGCATGGATATCGGCGACGGCGATCAGTGTTTTCCTGCCGGCCTTTCGAACCTTCAATCTGGATTCTGCTATTTCCTTGTAGAGCGAACTGCGCCCCAGGCCCATTATTCGGGCTGCTTCCGAAATTCTGACGAATAGCTTTTCGTCTTCGTCGTTTTCGGGCGTGCGCGGCTCTGCGGGAGGGATACGGGGTTTTGCAGTTGCAGGGGCTTCATCGAGCCTGCCAGCTTCTCTTTTCAGATCGCGGGCGAGAATGTCCCACAATTGTGCTTCTTCACGGATAATCACCGCACGCTTTTGTGCGAGTTCACTCAGGTTTTTTAGAAAATAGTGTTTCATTGTTCCTCCTTTGAACAGGAAGGACATAGAATTTTCATTCAAAGAGTCTAAGGCAACGCTGGAGCGGGTGAAGGGAATCGAACCCTCATAGCCAGCTTGGAAGGCTGGTGCTTTACCACTAAGATACACCCGCAACTTCTTGATATTTATCAGGAAATGCTTTTATCTGCAATAATAGTTCTAGCAACGGCGTAGCATTGAATTGTCAGGGGCGTTTTAAGCATGTCCTCACGTCGAGCACTGAGGATCTGCTCCGCGTTTGATGTTGACCGAGCGATTACAAACGACCTCTAAAACCACGTCGTCTTGCCCCGTATCGTTGGAAACTTGGCAAAGGCTGCGGCCGTTGAGCGGCGCGCCTTATGCCCTCGTCAATCGCGGCAACGCCCTCCGAGAATTGCTGCTCGGCATCGAGGCCTTCGCGATGCACCTTTATGAAAGAGTCTAGCGAAACCGGAGTTAAATAGGTCCTCCCGTTTCTGCTTATGGGATCGCGGCGCCAAAAGACGGGCGTGCCATCCTCCTGCCGGATACCGAGATCAAAATAGACGGGCACAGGACTGGAATTCCAGTCGCGCAATAGCGCACACTCGTTGTGATTGGTGACGTAAAGAATAAATGGCGGGCGCGCGTACACGCAAGGTCCGATACATTTTAATAGTTGCGCGGCATCGCGCTTGCGCCGGAGTCCATCAACGACCCAAACCATCTTGCGATAAAAGGATTCTCGCGCCACGCGTTCTTCTGTTTTGAGGAACGAGTGCTGAAACTCAATGATCATGCCGCTTTGGGTCTTCACGTCCGCGATGTGCTTTTCGCCGCTCTGCGCAATATGGACCACCTCCTGCCATTCAGCCGGAAACGCATTTTTCCACGTTCGATGCCACTCCGTTTCTGGCTCCCACCATGAATCGCAACTGCGTGCACCTCGGTGCGCCCAATGCCATACGCGGTGCTCACCACACTTGGCGATCACCGCTGCTCCGCAGGACGGGCAGGCGGCTGAAAGCCCGGTCTGAGCCTCACAACGTTGCCCCTGAAAATCCGCAAGTTTCATTGAGTCCCGTCAAGAGTTGAAGAGCGATTTGATCCACTGCCAGAAGCGATGCCATGCGCTCTCAGGCCGGTACATCGCTTCGTAGTGAGCCTTCCTGCGTTCCTGCTCTTCGAAGCGACCCGCAGCGACCTGCTCGGGGGACCATTGATTGCACCACACAATTCTGCCGTCGCGGATGATGTAATGCGACCGGCAGGCCTTCTGCCAGTTGCCAACCGACGGCCAAACGCTCGGTCTACCTGCCTTTTCGACGACCGACCATTCCGTAGGCCCCAACGGCGTACGTATTTTCTCTCCGCATCCGCATGCGCAGAGATGGGCTGCGGTGCTGAATTGTTCAGACACGTAGAGGATGCCGGGCTCAAGCTGCTTTGGCATATACTCGACGTGCTGGAGTGTGATGCTGCTAAGTTTCATTCAAGCCTGACCGTGTGATGATTTTACAATCACCAAGACCAAACAGAAGGTTAAACATTTCGGGATCTTCCTCAAGGTAGAATCCCTTAAACTGTTTGTACCGGATTATCGCCAGCGCGGCATTGAGCGCGTTGAGTTCGCTGATCTGGATGTTTGTCTTGTACACATCATCGGGTTGGTCGGCCAAAGGAGCCAATGCTTTATCTTTGACCTGCTGCGCCTGCTGCTCTGAATAATAGGTTGCTCTCATCATACCTGAGATCGGGCCATTCTTTCGGCTTAGCCCCATGCCAACATCGATGAATGGAATCTTCTTGGCGATCAACAAATCGAAAATGCCGGCGCGAGAACTGCCTTTATCGACGCAGACGAAGGCAAACGTAACGCCGTCTAGGTCGTCAACACAAGAAGCGTCAACGAACTTGGCGTTCAGCTTTAGGCCGTACCTAAAATTTTCATAGCGGGCTTGATAGACTTCAGCCTTGGGACGTTTGAATTCTGCTTCGTCAAATTTGCCGGGCGAGCGGAAAGCATTGTGAACATGGAAGGGATCAACATCGAAGCCGCGGATTTCTCGAACGGGCGTCTTGACAAGAAAATCGAGAAGATAGGCACCCGTGCCACCGAGACCGATGACCGCTACGACCTCGCCTTTGAACTTGGCCGCAAGGTCGGTGATTTCGGCGCGACTGGTCAGGGTGTCATGAATCTTAAAGACCGAGTCATCAGCGACCTTCTCGACGGACCGGAAGGTGAGTACGGTGCCGCCGTGTCGTGCGATGGCCGGTCCGGATATGATGCTAACGTAGCTTTCGATCTTGGCGAAAAAGTCAGTGAACGGGACCTTTTCGCCGTTGACGATAGGCTTATTCGAGAATTGCCGCTGGACAACCACATCAGAGGCGTCGTCGCTCAGCGCGAGCGTGGTTTCGCCCCCACCGAGATTGGCGATCGGTGTGCCGTCAATGTTGTGGGGATGCGAGCCGGCAAAGAAGATTTGATGATCTTCCTGCACGACATGATCGGAATCGGTAAAGACAAGCTTCGTGACGATCGCGCCACTTTGCTGTTCCAGCTTGTTATCAAGATAAAGGATGTCGCGGACGATCAGACACTTACTGTCAAAACCGACCGCGTATCCCTTCTCGACAAGCCGACGGATATCTTCGTTATGACTGACCAGTTTCTGAAACATTGAAGATCATTCCGTCTTTGACTTTGACCGATTCGCCTTTAGCGAGATCGCCTTCGGGCTTGTTGCCCTGAGCCTTTTTATAAGTGACCGAGTAGGTAATCTCGGGGTGCTGCGCGTAGTCGGGGACCTCAAGGGTCACCACCTCATCGTAGGTGATTTCCTTCTTGGTCCACTGATGGGGCGTTCCTTCCACGATGATGGTGAAGGTATGGTCGCTGCCACCGCCGCCACCTTGACCGGGGTTACCACCGCCTTGGCCGGGATTGCCCCCGCCTTGATTGCCACCTTGATTGCTATTCGCCATTTTCATTCTCCTGTTCGTTAGTGTTTTTTATCGCGCGGCGGAAACGGATCGCGGCCCGGGGCGACCGTGTCTGAGTCACGCCACTTGCCGTCGCGGCCTTGAATACGGACTTCGCCACCGCCCAGATCGCGAACCGTAGACTTGGCCTGCTGTTCTGCGCGGCTCTGCTTGTGATGGATGCTTTCAGGCGCGCCGACGCCGCCCTTTTTCACCGCCCAGTCAGTGCCGTGTTTGACCACGAACCTGTCGTTCTTAGACATTCCCAACTCCATGTTTCAGACTTGCGTCATGCGATTCCGCCATGGCATAATTGCCATGACCGCCATGATGATGACTCGTTGTGGCGGAAACGTCAAGTTCCACATATCGAAAGCGCCATGACAACTAAGCAACCCATTGATATCTTTAAAGAACGTCTCAAGGCCGCCAGAGCGATGCGGGCTCTCAATCAAGCCGAATTGGCGATCAAAGCCGGTTTACCCGCTGCGTCTGTATCCCATTTCGAGTCCGGCCCAAGGAAACCGTCCTTCGATAATCTGAAAGCGCTCGCGTCGGCGTTGGACGTGACCACTGATTACCTGCTGGGCCGTTCGGACACGCCCGAAGCGTCCGCTGAAACAGTTGGGCGTTTGCATCGCGATCTCGGAAAGCTAACCGAGCAAGATTTGAAACTCGCAACGGATTTCGTCGGTCTGCTGGTCAAGCAGCGGGGAACGAAAGCAGACGAATGACGCCGAAGCCA
>LNFM01005172.1_pt1 | contig 22990 bp, 21 predicted proteins | sample 596031 | NCBI WGS metagenome assembly LNFM01 (sample SAMN04254537, study PRJNA301005) | activated carbon metagenome | isolation source: dual media filters at the Ann Arbor, Michigan drinking water treatment plant | place: USA: Ann Arbor | reverse complement strand
GCCAGTCGATGCCCAGCGTCATCATCGCCACCACCAGCACCAGCGTGAGGGTGCCGTCGAAGGCGGCGAGAAACGCCTCGCCGGCGGCCATTTCCACCGCGTCGACGTCATTGGTGGCGCGCGCCATCAGGTCGCCAGTGCGCTGGGTCTGGAAGAACGGCGGCCCTTGCAGCGTCAGGCGCCGGTACAGGTTGGCGCGCAGCTCGACACCGAGCCGATACGCCGCGGCGAACAGTTGCAGACGCCAGCCCACGCGCAGGAAGTAGATCGCCACGCCCATCGCGATCAGGATCAGCACTTCGCGCCACAGCAGGTCACCGACCAGCCGCCCGCCGACCAGACCGTCGATCACGCCCCCGACCTGGCGCGGCACCGCCACCGTGAGCACGGCGACGCCGACCAGCATCGCCGCCGAGGCGACATAGGCGCGCCAATGGCGTCGGACGAATCCGGCAATCAGTCGGGACAGCGTCACGGAGTGGGTAACAAAAAAGGCCGCAACGGGTCTGCGGCCTGAGGCGCGGATTCTAGGGCCTGTCGCCGCGCGGCTCGCGCGTCCGCCTGGCCTTGGAGGAGTGACAGCGGGGCCTGCAGCGAGACGCCCGAACGACCCCCTGCGGGCAGACTAGTAGGTAGTCCTCCTGGTCATGCCTGATCTCGCGCGCTCGCCGAGGACATCACGGCCGCATGGAACGCCGGGCACCCGCTAGCGCCGCAGCGGCCCGCGCCTCACTTGGCAGGCGCCGGCTTGCGCTCGCGCGACGCCAGGGCCCGCACCGGCGCCTTGACCTCGACGCTCTGCTGCTTGCCGTCCTGTTCGATCAGCAGCGTTACCGGCACCGTCTCGCCCGGCTTGAGCTGGCGGTTCAGGTCGATCAGCATGACGTGAAACCCGCCCGGCCGAAGCTCGACGCTGCGGCCCGCGGGCAGGTCGAGCGTGTCGACAGCGCGCATGCGCATCACGTTGTTGTCGATCGCCATTTCGTGCAGCTCGACCACGCTCGCCACCGGCGACGTGGCGCCGAGCAGGCGCGCAGGCTTGGCCGCCGTCAGGGTCATGAACGCGCCCGTGCTCATCTGCGACGGCACCGTCCCGCGCACCCAGGGGTCGGTGACAGTGACCTGGGCGAAAGTGGCTGCAGTGCCAAGCAGCGGAACACAGAGTGCGGCACGCAGCAGGTGGGCGACGGACGGACGAGGTTTCGACATGAGTTTCGCTTGTGTGAATGGTCAACAGTGCGGTGACGGTGGATGCAGCGACCGATGCTAGCGCGGCAGCGTGACCCACGTTGTCGCGCGGCACGGCGCGCACGACAATTGCGGCTTCTGCGGTGTGCGCTGATGCCACCGCACGTACGCCCCGAGGTCCGCCTCATGAAGCTCACCGTCCGCCCGCTGACGCCGGCCCGCTGGCCCGATCTGGAAGCGGTGTTTCTCGCCAAGGGCTGCTCGATCGCGCGCGGCTGCTGGTGCATGTACTACCGCGAAACGGGGCGCCAGGATCTGCCGGCCGGCACCCGCCTGGCCGACGCGCGGCGCAGCCAGCTGCGGGCGCTGGCTGCGGCCGGTCCGCCACCCGGGCTGATCGGCTACCGCGGCCGGCAGCCGGTCGGCTGGGTCGCACTCGGTCCGCGCAGCGCCTACCTCAAGCTGGCGCGCTCGCCGGTGATGAAGCCGGTAGATGACGCGCCGGTGTGGTCGGTGATCTGCTTCGTGGTGCCGAGCGAGCAGCGCCACCAAGGCGTGGCCGCGGCGCTGCTGGAGGGTGCGATTGCCTATGCGCGCAAGCAGGGCGTCACGCTGCTGGAGGCGTATCCGATCGACAAGCCGGCACGCTCGGCTGACGACTGGCTCTGGCACGGCGTCAAATCGATGTACGACAAGGCGGGCTTCGTCGAGGTGGCGCGCCGTCGGCCGCAGCGGCCGGTGGTGAGACTGCGGCTGATCGACGACTGAGTTGTGACGACTGAGTTGTGACGACTGAGTAGCGACGACTGAGCAGCGACGACCGAGGCACCGTGCGTCATGCGCCGACACCCAGCCGACCCCCGGCCGGTGGGCAGACCTCAGCGCATTGCCTCGGCCAGGAAGCGCAGAGCCGGCGGATTCATGCAGGTGGCGGCGGACACGCGCATCCACGTGCTGGGCAGTTGCGACGGCGAGAACAGGCTGCCCGGCGCGCACAGCACGCCCTGCTCGCTCGCCTCGGCGGCGATCACGTTGGTGTCGCGACCGAAGTCCGCCCACAGGAAGATGCCGGCCTCTGGTTGCAGCGCCAGGCGCGCACCCATTTTCTCCAGGGCGCGCGAGGTGCGGTCGCGCGCGTCGTCGAGCCGTCCGCGCACGCGATCAAGATGGCGGCGGTACTGCCCTTCGGCCAGCACGCGTGCCACCACGCGCTCCGGCAGTTCGGCCGTGGTCAGGCCAGTGAGCATTTTCAGGTCCGCCAGTTGCTGCGCCAGCGCGGCGCTGCTGGCGATGTAGCCGACCCGCAGGCTGGCTGCGAGCGTCTTGGAGAACCCGCTCACGTAGATCACGCGCTTCAACTGATCGAGGCTCGCCAGCCGCAGCGCGCGGCCGGGCTGCAGGTCGCCGTAGACATCGTCCTCGATGATCGTGAAGCCGTACTCGTCGGCGAGCTTGAGCAGGCCATGCGCATTGGCGGCGCTGATCGAACTGCCGGTCGGGTTGTGCAGCACGCTGCCGACCACGAACAGCTTCGGCTGATGGCGCGTGAGCAGATTGGCGAGGATCTGCAGGTCGGGGCCATCGTGCCGACGCGGCACCCCCACCACGCGCGCACCGAAGGCGGCAAAGCGCGCAAACATCAGAAACCACGCGGGGTCTTCGACGAACACGGTGTCGCCTGGCGCCAGGAAGTGACGCGCCACCAGGTCGATCGCCTGCGTGACACCGGCGGTGGTGATGATCTGCTCTGGCGCCGCGGCGATGTCGGCCTGCGCCAGCCTCTCGCTCAGGTGCTGGCGCAGCGGCAGGTAGCCCTCGGGCTGGCCGTAGCCGAGCAAGCCGGTGCCGGCACTGCGGCCCACCGCGCGCACGCCGGCGGCCACGATCTCGCTGTCGAGCCACTCGGCGGGCAGCAGGCCGGCGCCCGGCTGGTTGCTGGCCGGCGCTTGCCGCAGCATCGAGCGCAGCAGCCAGATCACGTCGAGCGTCGGCGGCGTGTCCCTGGATGCCATGCGCGTGGTCGCACCGGCGCGCGGCGACGTGCCGGCCGGGCGCCGCGCGCGCACGAAAAAGCCCGCGCCACGGCGCGACTCCGCATAACCGGCGGCGATCAGGCGGTCGTAGGCCTCCACCACGGTGGAGCGGCTGACGCCGCGGTCGTCGGCAAAGCGGCGGATCGACGGCAGCCGCGTGCCGGGCTTGAGCGCGTGCTCGTCGATGCGCAGCGCCAGCCAGGCAGCGAGTTGATCGGCCAGCGTGCGCTCGGCACCGGCGAGCGTGGGCGGCAGGCGCGCGGACAGGGTGTCGGTGGCAGGCAGGGGCGTCATGGGCAGTGTCCGGCGTGCACGGATTGATCGGCGGTGAGACGAATCAGCTGCGGCTCGGTGCGGCGGTTCAGGAAACTGCGGCGATTCATGCGAAGCGATTCTTGCGAGGCGATTCGGGTGCAGTAAATGAGCTGCGGCGAACAAGTGCGGCGATCGAATGCACGGTCAGACGCACGGTCTGGCGGGCCACTGTGCTGCCCGGAACGGCAGGCCAGTGGCCGTGATCATCAGCCAAACTGTACTGCCACTGTACTGGCCAAGTGGGCTAGATTCCAGCCCTGTCAATTGCTACCGGATCGCCCCGTGCCCAGCCTGCCCGACCGTGCCGCCATCGAGGATGCCGCCCGCCTCGTCTACGCCGCCATGCCGCCCACGCCGCAGTACGTCTGGCCGCAACTGTCGGCAGCGCTCGGGGCCGAAACCTGGGTCAAGCATGAGAACCACACGCCGGTGGGCGCCTTCAAGGTGCGCGGCGGGATCGTCTACTTCGAGCGGCTGGCACGGGATGCAGGCTGCTTCGGCGTGATCGGCGCCACCCGCGGCAACCACGGCCAGTCGATGGCCTTCGCCGCGCAGCGCTGCGGGCTGCGCTGCGTGGTGGTGGTGCCGCAGGGCAATTCGCGCGAGAAGAACGCCGCGATGCGCGCGCTCGGCGCCGAACTGGTGGAGCACGGCGACGACTTCCAGGCGGCGCGCGAACATGCCGCGCAACTGGCGCAGGCCGACCGGCTGCATTACGTGCCCTCGTTCCACATCGACCTCGTGCGCGGTGTGGCCACCTACTGGGCGGAGCTGTTCACCGCCGCGCCGGATCTCGATGTCGTCTATGTGCCGATCGGCCAGGGCTCCGGCATCAACGCCTGCGCCGCCGCGCGCAACGCGCTGTCGCCGAACACACGCATCGTCGGCGTGGTCTCGGCACACGCGCGCTGCTATGCGCTGTCGTTCGCCGCGGGCCGCTTGATCGAGGCGCCGGTCAGCACGCAACTGGCCGACGGCCTCGCCTGCCGCGTACCGGATGCCGAGTCGCTGGCGATCATCCGCGCGCATGTCGATCGCATCGTCGAGGTCACCGATACCGAGGTCGCCGCTGCGATGCGGCTGCTCTTCACCGCCACCCACAACGTGGCCGAAGGCGCCGGTGCCGCCTCCTTGGCCGGCGCACTGCAGGAGCGCTCGCGGCTGGCTGGCCGCCGGGTCGGCATCACGCTGTGCGGCGGCAACGTCGATGCGGATCTGTTCGCCCGCGTGCTGGCCGGCGAGACGTTCTCTTCGATACGCGCCGCCGCTTGATCGGCACCGACGACACCATGCTTCCCATGCCGGCCGACGAACTGCTCGCCCTTGCCGCACTTGCGGTGGCGGGCTCGTTCACGCCCGGCCCGAACAACGCGATCGCCACCGTGACCGGCGCCAACCACGGGCTGCGCGCGACGCTGCCGCACATGCTCGGCGTGCCGTTCGGCTTCGGCAGCATGCTGGTGGCGGGCAGCGTCGGGGTGGCGGCACTGCTGCTCGCGCATCCGCTGCTGGCGGCCACGATCAAGTGGCTGGGCATCGGCTACCTGCTTTTCATCGCCTGGCTGGTGGCGCGCGCCGGCAGCCTGGCCGAGCGGCGCGTGGCACAGCCGCTCAGCTTCTGGCAATCGGCGGCGTTCCAGTACGCCAATCCCAAGGCATGGATGCTTGCTGCCGCCACCGCGGGCACCTTCATGACGGGAGAGGGATCGGCGCTGCGCACGGCGGTCATCGTGCTGGTGTTCGCTCTGGCCGCCTTCGGCAGTCTGGTCACCTGGGCCAGCATTGGCGCTGCGTTGCGCGGCTGGCTGCAGCAGGGTCGGCGGCTCGCCTACTTCAACCGCATCATGGGCCTGCTGCTGGCGGCCACGGCGCTGTGGATGGCGCTGCGGTGACAATCCCGTTCAATCTTGCATATCTCGAGGAGCCCATGAACGCACCGCAACCCGGCCTGGCTGCGCCTGCCCTGCTGCGTCCGGCACGACGCGCGGCGTCTGCCACCAGTTCGATCGTGCGCGAGATTCTCAAGGTCACGCAGCGACCCGACGTGATCTCGCTCGCCGGCGGCCTGCCGGCGCCCGAGAGCTTTCCGGTCGAGGCGCTGCGCGCGGCGTTCGACGCCGAGTTGCGCGATGAAGCTCAGGCCCGACAGGCCCTGCAGTACAGCACCACCGAGGGCCATGCGCCGCTGCGCGAATGGGTGGCCGCACAGGAGACCGCGCGCGGCGTGCCCACCTGCGCCGACGAGGTGATGATCGTGGCCGGGTCGCAGCAGGCGCTCGACCTGCTGGGCAAGGCGTTCGTCGAGCCGCAGGCACCGCTGCTGGTGGAGTCGCCCACCTACCTGGGCGCGCTGCAGGCGTTCAATCTGTTCGACCCGACCTATCGCACACTGCCGACCGATGACGAAGGGCTGCAGCCTGATGCACTGGACGCCGCGCTGGCCCGCGACGCGCGCGCGCTGTACGTGATGCCGAACTTCCAGAATCCGACCGGCCGCACACTGAGCGCGGCACGCCGCGCCACGCTGGCCGCCGCGGCGCGCCGCCACGACCTGTGGCTGATCGAGGACGATCCCTACGGTGAACTCTGGTACCACCAGGCGCCCCCGCCGGGGTTGCGCAGCTACGCGCCGGAACGCACGATCCGCGTGTGCTCGTTCTCCAAGGTGCTGGCGCCCGGCCTGCGGCTGGGCTTCGTGATTGCGCCGCGCGCTGCGATCGAGCTGCTGGTGCGGCTCAAGCAGGCCACCGACCTGCACACCGCCACACTGACTCAGCGCGCCGCCCATCGCGTGCTGGCCAGCGGCCTGCTCGACACGCATCTGCCGCGGGTGCGGGCCCGCTATGCGCAGCAATGCGCGGTGATGCTGGAGGCGCTCGCCACGGCGATGCCGGGCGGCGTCACCTGGACCCGACCCGAGGGCGGCATGTTCGTCTGGCTCACGCTGCCCGCCGGCGTCGACACCATGGCGTTGCTGCCGGGCGCGATCGAGCGCGGCATGGCGTTCGTGCCCGGCGCACCGTTCTTCGCCGGCCATGCGCCGACCAACACGCTGCGGCTGTCGTTCGTCACGGTGCCGGCGGAGAAGATCCGCGCGGCGGTGGCGGTGCTCGGCGAACTGATCGGCCACACCCTCTCCAAGCACAGGGAATCGCGATGATCAGGATCTGGGGCCGACTGAGTTCGGTCAACGTGCAGAAGGTGGTGTGGGCCGCGCAGGAGCTGGGGTTGGCGTTCGAGCGCATCGACGCCGGCGGCCAGTTCGGCATCGTGCGCACGCCCGCGTACCTGGCCAAGAACCCGAATGGACAGATCCCGCTGCTCGAGGACGGCGAGTTCGTGCTGTGGGAGTCCAACGCGATCGTCCGCTACCTCGCCGCCCAGCACGGCCTCGGCACGTTGTGTCCACAGTCGCTGCAGGCGCGCGCCGACGCCGATCGCTGGATGGACTGGCAGACCACCGCCCTCACGCCGGCGATGGGACCGGCGTTCATGCAGCTGATTCGCACCGCGGCCGATCAGCGCAACCCCGCGCTGATCGCCGAATCCGCCGCCAAGACCGAGGCGCTGTTGGCGATCCTCGATGCGCAGTTGCACGAGCGGCTGTTCGTCTGCGGCGCGCAGTTCACGATGGCCGACCTGGTGCTCGGCTGCGCGGTGCATCGCTGGCACGGACTGCCGTTGACGCGCAGCGCGCGCCCGAACGTCGAGCGCTGGTACGCGACCTTGATCGCGCGTGCCGCCACCGACGGTGTGCTGACGCTGCCGCTGACCTGACGATCACTTGTGAACGCTGCCGTGACGACGCAGGCCCTGCCCGCGGCCGACCGCGCGCGACGAGAGCGGCTCGGCCTGCTGCTCGGGCTGCTCGGCGTGCTGGCGTTCAGCCTGACGCTGCCGATGACGCGCGCCGCGGTCGCGCAGCTCGACCCGTGGTTCGTCGCGTTCGGCCGCATGTCGATCGCCGGTGCGCTGGCTCTCGGCTGGCTGCTGGTGACGCAAGCACCCCGGCCGGCGCGCAGCGACACCACGGTGCTCTTTGGCAGCGTGCTGGGCATCGTGATCGGCTTTCCGCTGCTCACTTCCCTGGCGATGCGCACGGTGCCGGCCAACCACGGCGCGATCATCAACGGCGCGCTGCCCTTCGCCACCGCGCTGCTGGCGGCGCTGCTGCTGGGCGAGCGCCAGCGGGCGCGCTTCTGGGTGTGCGCGGCCCTCGGATCGCTGCTGGTGGTCGCCTTCGCGTTACGCGACGGACTGCAGTCACGTGCCGACGGCGCGCCGCTGCTGGCCGGCGGCGACCTGCTGATGTTCGGCGCGGTGCTGCTGGGCGCGGTCGGCTACGTGGCCGGGGGTCGCTTCGCCGCCCGCGTGGGCGGTGTGCGCGCCATCTTGTGGGCGTTGGCGGTCGCGCTGCCTCTGACCGTGCCGGTTACGCTCTGGCTCGCCTGGCAGCAGGTGCCCCGCGCCGATGCGCTCGGCTGGGGTGCGTTTGCGTACGTGACGCTGGTGTCACAGATCGCCGGCTTCTTCGCCTGGTACAACGGCCTGGTGCTGGGCGGCATCGGCCGCGTGGGTCAGGTGCAACTGCTGCAGGTGTTCTTCACCATCGGGTTCGCGTGGCTGCTGTTCGGCGAAGACGTGCATCCGGCCACGTGGCTGTTCGCACTCGGCGTCGTGATCGCGATCATCGTCGGCCGCTCAGGCCCCCGAACCTCTCCGGAGCCACGATGAGCCGCCGTTTTCCCTTCGTCACCGTTGACGTCTTCACCGACCGGCGTTTCGGCGGCAATCCGCTCGCGGTATTCACCGATGCGCGCGGCCTCACCGACGCCGACATGCAGCAACTGGCGGCCGAGATGAACTACAGCGAGACCACCTTCGTGCTGCCGCCGGCTGATCCGGCCAACACGGCGCGGGTGCGCATCTTCAACCGCACGCAGGAGATGCCGTTCGCCGGGCACCCGAACGTGGGCACCGGCTGCGTACTGGCGTCGATGGGACGCGATGCCGACGGCGTGCTGCGCTTCGAAGAGATTGCCGGCCTGGTCGAAGTGCGGGTCGAACGCAGCAGCGACGGGCGCCTGCTCGGCGCCCACATCACCGCGCCGCAGCCGTTGACCGTGGGCGAGGAGCTACCGGTCGATGCGATCGCCGCCAGTGCCGGCCTGGTGCCTGCCGACCTGGTGCTGACGCGCCATGGCCCGCGCATAGCCTCGGTCGGCCTGCCGTTCTGCCTGGCGCAGGTGCGGCCCGAGGCGCTCGCGCGCGCAACGCCGAACCTCGCTGCGTTCCATGTGCTCGCTCAGGCCACCGGCATGTCCGACCGCTTGTCCCTGCACCTGCACTGCTACGCGCAGGACGATGCGCCGCATCGCTTGCGCACCCGCATGTTTGCGCCAATTTCCGGCACCTGGGAGGACCCGGCCACCGGCAGCGCCAATGCAGCGCTCGCCGCATTGCTGCTGTCGCTGTCGACCCAGGACAGCGCGAAGTTCGAGATCACGCAGGGCGTGGAGATGGGCCGCCCGAGCCTGCTGCACGCCACTGCTACCCGCGGCGGCGACGGCATCCGTGCAACGGTGGGGGGCGGCTGTGTGGTCGTGTTGCGCGGCGAGGCGTGCCTCGATTGACGCGCGCGAGTTGTCGGCGCTGTCGCGTCGCGCACCTATCCGCGGCGCTGCGAACGGCGACCGAGGGGCGGTGTGACGATGACATCGAGGTGAACGTCATCGAAACGCAGCGCGAATCGTGCCTCGTTCCCGAGCGTTTGCATCCCCCGTTTCGATGACGCCACAAGCGCAGCCGTACGGCGTGCGCGACAGCCCTCGCAAGCCTGGCGTCAGCAGACGCCTGCCTGTCGCAGCGCGCCCGTTGACGTCGCTGCAACACACCGGGGCGAGCAGGATCGCGATCATCGTCGACACTGCGCTGGCCAAGCGTGCGTCACGGAACGGTGCGCGTCGCCCAGGTCGGTGGCGGCTACATGGCACCGTCGAGACCGACTGCGCCGGCATCCCGACGCCTGCGTTTACTGGGTCGTGCTGCGGCAGGCCGCTACAGGATCGCCCGCCCCAGCGTCGCCACGCCGATCACGATCACGCCGAGCGCCAGATTGATCGCCACCAGCAGGCGGACCTGATCCAGATAGCCTGCACCGGCTGCCCAGTCCTGGGCGGCGACCGCCGCCTGCAGGCGCTTGAACGGTGCCAGGCGAATGTGTGCGTAGATGGCCATCATCACCAGACCGATGATGAACATCGCATGCACCGACACGTGCGCCAGGCGGATGCCTTCGAGGAAGGCATTCTTGCCCGCGGCCATGGCGCCGGCCGCCATGCCGATGCCGAAGAACATCAGCAGGCCGCTGGCCAGCACCACCAGCACGGCGATCGTCACCCAGCCAAAGAAGCGTCGCAGCGTGGCGGCCAGCATCGGCACCCGCTGCGGCGGCGACAGCAGTTCGACCGCGCTGGGGCGCACCGCGAAATGCATCATGAACATGCCGCCGACCCAGATGACGACGCCGAGCACGTGCAGGAACAACAGGAAGGCATACAGGCGCATGGTCGGGTCCGATCAGTGATGTCGTCAGGGGTTCTATCGCCAGCAGGTACGCCGCGATCAGCAGGGAGCAATTGTCCACGTCTGGCGCAGACGCAGCGCGCGAAACGCGTCGGCGGAAACACCGAGAGACGTTAGCGCAAGGGCCAGCCGGCTGTAGCGGGTCGCGCGCGCAGTCATGGGGAACCCTCCCCGATGCTCGCGCTGCTCGGCGAGCGCGTCGCCCGCCTGATGCATACGCCGTACGGAAGACACTTTCGGGCCAGGAGAAGAGCACCCACACCCGCGCCCGGCGTGTCGCCGCAGCTGCCCCCAGACTGCACGCGCGTTGAGCGCCGCCTCAAACAGCAGCGGGCACCACGGGCTTCAAACGTGCGTCCTTGAGCTTGGACTTCACCAAGGTGCCCTTGCGAGCGCGGCTGCCTTCATGCGAGCGCAGTTCGGCACCGGCAATCACGCTCTCCACCGGCTTGCCCGCGCGGTTCAACCCGGCAATCGCCACGCCCGCCTTGCCGCAGGGCAGTGCATCGACCAACTTCTCACCGTCATCGAGATTGATCAGCGTGACACCGCGTCCACCGGCGGCCTGCTGCTTGATCTCGACCGCGGCGAACACCAGCAGCCGCCCCTTTTCCGACAGGCAGGCAATGCGATCGTCGGTAGCCTGATTGACCAGTGCGGGCCGCAGCGGCACGGCGCCATCATCGACGGTGATGAACTGCTTGCCGCCTTTCTGCCGCGACAGCAGGTTCTCGATGCTGCATGCAAAGCCGTAGCCGGCACTGGTGGCGATCAACAACGCCTGGCCGGTATGGGCGGCCATGTAGCCCACCAGCCGCGTGCCCGATTCCAGTTCGATCATCGACGTCACGGGCGCACCGTCGCCGCGTGCCGAGGGCAGCTGCGCCACCGGCACCGAATAGACGCGGCCGTTGCTGCCGATCGCGACCAGCACGTCGATCGTGCGACAGGCCCAGGCGCCGTACAGCGCATCGCCGGGTCGGAAGCTCAACTGCGACGCATCATGGCCATGGCCGTTGCGCGCCCGCACGAAGCCCTTCTCGGAGACGATCACCGTGACCGGCTCGTCGATCACGCGCGTGTCCACGCTGGCGCGTTCGGCCGCCTGCAGCAGCGTGCGGCGCGGATCCTTGTCGGCCGGGCTGAACTTCCTGGCGTCCTCGTCGAACTCCTTGCCCACCTGTCTGCGCAAGGCACTCTCGGACCCAAGCAGCTTCTGCAGCGCCGCCTCGTCCTTGCGCAGCTGCGCCAGTTCCTGCTCGATCTTGATGCCTTCCAGCCGCGCCAGCTGACGCAGCCGCAGGTCCAGAATGTCTTCGGCCTGGCGCTCGGTGAGCTTGAAGGCCTTCATCAGGTCGGCCTTCGGCTCGTCCGAGCTGCGGATCAGCTTGATGACCTTGTCGATGTTCAGCAGCACCTGCTGCCGGCCTTCGAGGATGTGGATGCGGTCCTGCACCTTGGTGAGCCGGTGCTGCGAACGACGTCGCACCGTCTCGATGCGGAACTCGATCCACTCGCCAAGGATCTGCACCAGGCCCTTTTGCCGCGGCCGGCCGTCGCGGCCGATCATCACGAGGTTGATCGGGGCGCTCGACTCCAGGCTGGTGTGCGCCAGCAGCACGTTGATGAACTCGTCGCGGTCGATCTTGCTGGTGCGCGGCTCGAACACCAGCCGCACCGCGTTCTCCTTGCCTGATTCGTCGCGCACCGAGTCGAGCACCGACAGCAGCAGCGTCTTGTGGTTCTGCTGGTCGGTGGACAGCGACTTCTTGCCGGCGCGCACCTTGGGATTGGTCAGCTCCTCGATCTCTTCGAGCACCCGCTGGCTGGAGACGCCGGGCGGCAGCTCGTTGACCACCAGCTGCCACTGCCCGCGCGCCAGTTCTTCATAGGTGCAGCGGGCGCGCGCCTTGAGCGAGCCGCGGCCGCTGGCGTAGGCGTCGCGGATCTCGGACGCCGAGCTGATGATCTGGCCACCGCCGGGGAAATCCGGGCCAGGCAGTTCGGCCATCACCTCGTCCAGCTCGGCCTTCGGGTTCTTCAGCAGCACTTGCAGCGCGCCCACCACCTCGCGCAGGTTGTGCGACGGGATCTCGGTGGCCATGCCCACCGCGATGCCGCTGGCGCCATTGAGCAGCACGAACGGCAGGCGCGCCGGGAGCAGCGCCGGCTCCTTGAAGTTGCCGTCGTAGTTGTCGATGAACTCGACCGTGCCTTCATCCAGTTCGTCGAGCAGCAGGCGGGCGATCGGCGTCAGGCGCGCCTCGGTGTAGCGCATGGCCGCTGCGCCATCGCCATCGCGCGAACCGAAATTGCCCTGACCGTCGATCAGCGGGTAGCGCAGCGAGAAGCTCTGCGCCATTCGCACCAGCGCGTCGTACGCGGCCTGGTCGCCGTGCGGGTGGAACTTGCCGAGCACGTCGCCCACCACGCGCGCGCTCTTCACGGGCTTGGCGCCGGACGCCAGGCCCATCTCGCTCATCGAGAACAGGATGCGTCGCTGCACCGGCTTGCAGCCATCGCAGACGTCGGGCAGCGCTCGGCCCTTGACCACCGAGACCGCGTAGTCCAGGTAGGCGCGCTGCGCGAAGGTGGCGAGAGTCAGCGAATCGCCGCCACCATCGGGCGGCGGCGGACCGAAGAGAACCTGCTGTTCGGACATGGGCTGCGATAGGCCGGTTTCGAGAGGGGCGCGATGTTACCGGAGGGCAGTTCGCGCTGACGCGCGCCATCGTCCCGCACCGACGGGGACCAGCGACTTTCCGTCCTTCGCCTGGGCAAACGACACTGGGCTCCCGCCTGCGCGGGAGCGACGGACCACGCGTGCCGATGTCCGGCCCCGATGTCCGGCCCCGATGTCCCGCCCGATGTCCGGCCCCGATGTCCGGCCCCGATGTCCCGCCCCGATGTCCCGCCCCGATATCCCCCCGATGTCCGGCCCGAGCGAGGCAGCAGCAAGCTTCGCATCGCTGCCCAAAGCGAGGAGACACGCTGGCGCTCTCCCTCGCACGCAGCTGACGGACCGTCGACGCCGTCGTCCCCGCGCAGGCGAGGACCCAGTGTCTTGCCGTCATCGGCCGAAGCTCAACGACACTGGGACGTCGCGCGTGTCGACCGGCTGTCGATGCGCCGACGTGACCCGGCTCACCCTATCGCCCCGATCGGAAACGACGATGCGGTCCGATCGATCACCCCTCCTATAATTCGTCGCATCTATCCGCGCTCGCATCCACGAGCGCGTTTTGCTTCCGGAGCGTTCATGTCGACCACCCAGCATGCCCACCTGTTGATCCTCGGTTCCGGCCCGGCCGGCTACACCGCCGCCGTCTACGCAGCGCGGGCAAACCTCAAGCCGATGCTGATCACCGGCCTGGCGCAGGGCGGCCAGCTGATGACCACCACCGACGTCGACAACTGGCCGGCGGACGCCGATGGCGTGCAGGGGCCTGAGCTGATGGAGCGCTTCCTCAAGCACGCGAAGCGCTTCGACACGGAGATCCTGTTCGACCACATCCACACGGTCGATCTGAAGCAGCGGCCTTTCAGATTGACGGGCGACTCGGGCGCCTACACCTGCGATGCGCTGATCATTGCCACTGGTGCCAGCGCCAAGTATCTCGGCCTGCCCAGCGAGCAGGCGTTCATGGGTCGCGGCGTGTCGGGCTGCGCCACCTGCGACGGCTTTTTCTACCGCAACCAGGACGTGGCAGTGGTGGGCGGCGGCAACACCGCCGTCGAGGAAGCGCTGTACCTGACCAACATCGCCAAGACCGTGCACGTGATCCACCGCCGCGACAAGTTCCGCGCGGAGGCGATCATGATCGACAAGCTCAACGCCAAGGCGGCCGAAGGCAAGGTGGTGCTGCACCTGTTCAACGAGCTTGATGAGGTGCTCGGCAACGCCAGCGGCGTCACCGGCGTGCGCATCCGCGACAACCGCAGCGGCAGCACGCAGGACATTGCGTTGCAAGGCTGCTTCATCGCGATCGGCCACCAGCCGAACACCGAAATCTTCTCCGGCCAGGTCGAGATGGCCAACGGCTACATCGTCACCAAAAGCGGGCTGGCCGGCATGGCCACGATGACCAGCGTGCCGGGCGTGTTCGCGGCCGGCGACGTGCAGGACCACGTCTATCGGCAGGCGGTGACCAGCGCCGGCACGGGCTGCATGGCCGCACTCGATGCACAGCGCTGGCTGGAGTCGCAGGAGACCGGCCAGCCGGTGGCGAAAGTGACGGCGGCCGCGTACTAGCTTGGTTTCGCCTCGTCGCGACTATTGCGCGGACACAGGTTCACGCGTCATGGCGCAGCGACTTGGAGCCGTCGGCGGGACTGACTCGATACGTTCGCTTACGAGCCGCCGTGCACTCGGCACGCATGGCGTACGGACCGCGCAACACGCGCGTTGCGGTGCTCCGCATGCAGAAGCGGGTTCCTCCCGCATCTGGTCTACCTCCCAGAAATACGCTTTTCAGGCATAGTCCGGCGCCGCTCGAAACGCACCGGCGCCAGCCATGCAGGGCTCCTCCGTCCACTCGCTCGAAACGATTCTCTACTTCACGCTGCTGCAGCTGATGGTGATCCTGGCGGCAGCGCGCGGCTTCGGCTGGCTGGCGCGGCGGCTGGGGCAGCCGCGCGCCGTGGGGGAGATCATCGCCGGGCTGGTACTGGGGCCCTCGTTGTTCGCCGCGTTGGCGCCGGCTGCCTTCAGCTACGTGTTCAAGTCGACCGACGGCAACGCGCTGTCGATCATCAGCCAGATCGGCCTCGTCCTGTTGATGCTGCAGGTGGGCATGGAGTTCGACTTCGGGCACCTGAAGCCGCGCGGCAACCGTGCCGCGATGGCGCTGGTCTCGCTGATGGGGATCGTCGCGCCGTTCGGCCTTGGGGTGGCCATCGGCTGGCTTTCCGCACCGATCCTGGCGCCTGGCATTCACCCGCTGGGCTATACGCTGTTTTGCGGCGTGGCCCTGTCGATCACCGCGATGCCGATCCTCGGTCGCATCATGATCGAGTACGACCTCACCCGCACTGCGCTCGGCACGATCACCATCTCGGCCGCCGCCATCGACGACGTGATCGGCTGGACGTTGCTGGCGGCAGTGGCGGCAGCCGCAGTGGGTGGCTTCTCGTTGCAGGGCGCGGGCCTGCGCGTGCTGGCCCTGGCGGCGTTCGTGCTGCTGTCCTTCCTGGTGCTGCGGCCGCTGCTCAACCGCCTGCTCGATCGCATCGACCAGGGTGCCGCGCTGACGCACAACAGCATGGCGCTGGTGCTGGCCACCACCTTCGGCTGCGCCCTGGCGACCTACCAACTCGGCGTGTTCGCGATCTTTGGCGGCTTCCTGGTCGGTGTGCTGCTGCACGATCGCGTGCGTCTGGTGGCGGCGTGGAAGGCGCAGGTCGCACCCTTCGTCACGGTGCTGTTCCTGCCCGTGTTCTTCACCTTCACCGGCCTGCGCACCAACGTGCAGGGACTGGACAGCCTCGATCTGTGGTTCTGGTGCGCGGGGTTCATGGCACTCGCCTATCTGGGCAAGTTCGGCGGCTGCTACCTGGGCGCGCGGATCGCAGGCATGCCGAAGAACGAGGCCAAGGCGGTGGCGATCATGATGAACACGCGCGCGCTGATGGAGCTGGTGGTGCTCAATGTCGGCTATGACCTCGGCGTCATCCCGCAGAGCGTGTTCACGATGCTGGTGATCATGGCGATCGTCACCACCGTCACCACCGCCCCGCTGCTGCGCTACTGGCTGCCGAAGATCGGGCACACGATTCCCCTGCACCGCGACGCCTGAGACAGCCGATGGCACGCACGCCGATCAAGACGCTCGCCGAACTGGCCGCGCTGCGCGAGGAACTGGCCGCCGCCGAGCGCGAGCGCGTCGAGCGCGACAAGGAGGCGGCCGCCGCGCTCGCCAAGCAGCGCGCGCTCGAAGCCACCTTCCGCCATGCGATGGAGACGATGCAGGTCGCGCCGCTGACGCCGCATGGCCGCCACGCGAAAAAGGTCACGCCGCCGCAACCACACCCGGCCAGCCGCAAGCGCGACGATGCCGAGGTGCTGCAGGCATCGGTGTCCGATGACTTCGACGTCGAGACGCTGCTGCACGCCGACGACACCCTGTCATACCGTGCCGCCGGCATCGGTCCCGACGTGCTGCGCAAGCTGCGCCGCGGCGAGTGGTCGATCCAGGCGCAGATCGACCTGCACGGCCATCGCGTCGACGAGGCGCGCGAGGCGCTTTCTGCGTTCCTGAAGAACGCGCTGCGCCGCAATCAACGCTGCGTGCGCGTGGTGCACGGTAAAGGGCTGGGCTCGCAGGGCAAGGCGCCGGTGCTCAAGGGCAAGGTGCGCGGCTGGCTGGTGCAGCGCGAGGAGGTGATCGCCTTTTGCCAGGCTCGCCCGGCTGAAGGCGGCAGCGGCGCCCTGGTGGTGCTGCTGCGGCCCACCGGCAACGCGGTGCCTTGAGTTCCGGGTTTTGCATGCTGCGGAGCTCAGGCCTCGACGCCGCGGCCATCCACCGCAATGATGACAGGCCCCTCCGCTGTGGGTGACAGCTAACGAGTCGGCGCGCCGCCCCACAGCCAGGCCGCACCGCGCACGCCGCTGGAGTCACCGTGCACGTTGCGCACCAGGCGGGTGGCCACATGATCCGAAAACACGTGCGCCTGCCAGCGCGCCGGCACGGTCTCGTACAAACGCTCGAGATTGGACACGCCGCCGCCCAGCACGATCATGTCGGGATCGAGCAGGTTGATCACGCCGGCCAGCGCGCGCGCCAGGCGCGCTTCGTAGCGGCTGATCGCCGCATTGTCGGCAGCGCCACCGTCGCGCATCAACGCCGGCCCGCACAGGTAGGTCTCGATGCAGCCGGCGCGGCCGCAGTAGCAGGGCCGCAGCGGCAGATCGGCATCGTCGGGCAGCGGCAGCGGGTTATGGCCCCACTCGCCGGCGATCGCGTTCGGCCCCGCAAGCACGCGGCCGTCGACCACGATGCCACCGCCGACACCGGTGCCCAGGATCACCCCGAACACCACGCGCGCCCCGACACCCGCGCCATCGGTCGCTTCGGACAAGGCAAAGCAGTTGGCGTCGTTGGCCAGGCGCACGTCACGCGCCAGCGCGGCGGCCAGATCAGTCTCCAGCGACTGATCGTTGAGACAGGTTGAATTGGCATTCTTCACGCGCCCGGTCACGCGCGACAGCGCGCCCGGCATGCCCACGCCCACCGTGCCGCGCTGGCCCGTTTGGCGCTCAATCTCGCTCACCAGCGCGGCGATCGCCGCCACCGTGCCGGCATAGTCGCCTCGGGGCGTGGGCACGCGCCGGCGCACGAGTTCGTGCCCGTGGTCGTCTAGGGCAATGCCTTCGATCTTGGTGCCGCCGAGGTCGATGCCAATGCGCATGCGTCGAGCGATGGGTGCGGGCCGTTCGGAGCGGACGGCCGCGTCGACGCTCATTCTCGCGCAGGGGCGGTCAATCGCGTTGGCCAGCCGCAGGGTCCGGGTCGCCGAGCAGCAGCTCGACCTGCGTGTCGAGTCGCGCCTCGATCGTCGTTTCGTGTCCCGGCTCACCGAAGCTGACGTCGGCGTGGATCTCGTCGTCGATGCGGATCGGCGAGCCATCCCAGCGGATCGTCACGGTCTTGCCACGCACCACCGGACTATCGAGCGCACGGTCGGTGCCGTCGATCCGCTCGGCCAGGTAGGCGGCAAAGTCGTCGCGCTGCCGTTCTCCCAGCAGCACGACATCAAACTGGCCGTCGCCCGGGTCGGCCGCGCCGGCAAGACGCACGTTCGGGCCGATCAGCGCAATGTTCTGCACCTCCACCAGGAAGTACGCGTCCGACTGGTCCTTGCCATCGACCGTCACGCCCCAGCGACGAGCGCGCGTGGCCGCGAGCGTCTTGTGCAGGAAGCGCAGGTCGTGATCCAGCTCGGTATCGCGATCCTCGGGTACATCCGTCTCCTGCTTGGCCTCCACCAGCGCCATGCTGTGGGTAAACAGGCCGAAACCGATCGCCTCGATGAACCGCTTCTCGCCCCACGGACCGCGTACGGTGCCAACGTCGATGCGGCCGCGCCGCCCGGATTCCCAACCCGCGATCAGCGCCTTGCAGCGACCGTCGATGCCAAGACTGGAGGCGATGTTGTTGGCGGTCCCAAGCGGCAGGATCGCCACCGGCACCGGGCGACCCGCCATTGCGCGCAGCACGCGGCCGACGGTGCCGTCGCCGCCCGCCACCACCACCAGGTCATCCGCTTCGTCGAGGGCCTGCTGCCACTTCTTCTTGCGAGTGGACTGGTAGGTCACCTTGTGGCCGGCCTTGGTCAGGGCCTTGACGAGGTCGGTTTCGTCCGGGCTGTCGTGCCCGGCGTTTGGGTTATGCATCAGGGTCACGCGCATGGGTGCTCCGGCACGAGGATTGATGGGTGGCCACCGCAACAGAGCAAATCGAAGCCCCACCTTCAACCACCTCACGCCGAACCACCATGCGCATCCTGGTCAGCAACGACGACGGCATCTACAGCCCCGGCATCGCCGCACTCGCACGCGCCGCTGTGCGCTTCGGCGACGTGCGGGTGGTCGCCCCCGACGTCGAGCAAAGCTCGACCGGTCATGCCATTACGCATTCGCGGCCGCTGACCTATCGCCGCACCCCGCTGGGCGACGTCGATGCCTACCGCGTCAACGGCACGCCGGCCGACTGCGTGGCGCTTGGCGCTCACCATTGGGACAAGGTCGACGTCGTGCTGTCGGGCATCAACTTCGGCCCCAACATCGGCAACGGCATGTGGCACTCGGGCACGCTGGCCGCCGCCAAGCAGGCCGCGCTGCTCGGCATCAAGGGCATCGCCCTGAGCACGCCGGTCAACGACAGCGAGCCGGACTTCGACCGCCTGCAGCCGTGGGTGACGCGCGTGCTCGACCTGCTGCTGGCCGACTCGACACTGCAGTTGGTCAACGTCAACTTCCCGACCAACCCGCGCGGCATGTGCTGGACCTGCCAGTCAGTACGTCAATACGACGGCGTGGTCATCCCGGGAAAAGACCCGCAAGGTCGCCACGTCTTCTGGCTCAGCGTGGAACCCGTCGAGCACACCGAAGAGGGCACCGATCGCTGGGCGCTGGAAAATGGCTACGTGACGATCACCCCACTGAGCCTGGATCTGACCCACCACGCGCAGTTGATCGATAGCCGGCGACGCGACCCGCTCGACTGGCCATAGCAAGACTCTCGAGCCACTCGAGCCACTCGAGCCACGACACGGCCGCACGGCGCGATTTTCTACCGTATCGCGATTGACGCTGCACGCTCGCGCAGACGCCGGGTCGCCGGCACGTCGCCGCCGGAGCCTGCAGACCGCGTCCCTTTGGCGCGCCGGGCGCGCCCCAAGTGCTTTGGAGGCTGCATCGATATCATCCGCCCCCGACGGCGCTTGCCTTGCGCCATGTCCTACGCCGATTGCTGCCCATGCTCGTTCTCCCCGATGCCCGTCCCGGTGCATGCATGCCTCGCCGCACCGCCGGTGAGGCAGTCACCTGATGGATCCACTGCTGGTGCAAGCGCTGGCGCCGGTGCTGCGTCTGGTGACGGCGATCGAGCTGGTGGCCGTGATCGCCGCGGCGTTCTCGGGCTTTGCAGAGGCGCGCAAGAAGGAGATGGATGTGGTCGGCGTGTTCACCGTCGCCTTCGTCACCGCGTTCGGCGGCGGCACGCTGCGCGACCTTCTGCTGGATCGCCGGCCATTCTTCTGGGTCGACCACTACGAGTACGTGATCATCATTCTGGTGCTGACGATCCTGGTGACACCGGCAATGCGCATCGCCCACCGGCTCGTACCCAACTGGGCGTTCGTCACGGCGGACGCAATCGGCCTGGGTTTCTTCTCGATCGCCGGCATGGCGCTCGCGGTGCAGGCGGACATGCCGTGGATCATCGCCGCCATGCTCGGCGTGGTGACCGGCGTGTTCGGCGGCGTGTTGCGCGATGTCATCCTCAACGAAGTGCCGATGGTGCTGCGCGACGGCAAGCCGTATGCGCTGGCGAGCTTCCTCGGCTGCGGCGCCTACTCGCTGATGCTGTCGGCCGGCCTGCCGCTGTCCGTCGCCCTGTGGAGCGCGGCAGGATTCATCGTCGTGGTGAGGATGGTCGCCTGGCGGCAGGACTGGACGCTGAAGTAGCGCTTCAGCTCAGCCGGCGGAAGTAGCAGCGCCCCTTGTTCTGCGCACACAGCAGCAGCCAGTTTGCCGCGCCCTGCCGCAGCGTGAAGGCGCTGTAGCCGGCGAGGTCCTTACGCTGGACCCAGCTTTGCAGCTGCGGATCCGCAGGCAAATTAGTCAGTGGGCTCAGCCGCGCCACCATCGGCGCAAAGTCGGCGCTGGAGAAGTGGAAGTAGCCGGATGGCGAGGTCTCGTCGCGCTCGATACGGATCAGCGCGGCCGAGGGCGGCAGCGCATCGGGCAGCAGACCCTGCGCCACCACGCCGGCCGCCTGCGCCTCGGCCAGCGTGGCGTAATCGGTCACCTTGCTGCTGCACGCGGCAAGCAGGCCGGCGACCACCACGGCCTGTGCCCATCGGACCCACCCCATGCGCACTGCGAACTGCGCCTAGATCGCGTTTTCGCCGGTCTCGCCGGTGCGGATACGGATCACCTGGTCGACCGAACGCACGAAGATCTTGCCGTCACCGATCTTGCCGGTGCGTGCCGCCTTGACGATCGCCTCGACCGCGCGCTCGACCAGCGACTCGGCCACCACCGCCTCGACCTTGACCTTGGGCAGGAAGTCGACCACGTACTCGGCCCCGCGATACAGCTCGGTGTGACCTTTCTGCCTGCCGAAACCCTTGACGTCGGTGACCGTCAGGCCGCTGACGCCGACCTCGGCCAGCGCCTCGCGCACTTCGTCCAGCTTGAACGGCTTGATGACCGCGGTGATCTGCTTCACGTGACTTCCCCTGTTCGAAGGTGATTCGAATCCGGCCCGATTCTATGTGCTTGCGCGCCGGCGTGCAGAGGCGGACTTCCCGCGGGCCGTGGCAAGCGCTGACGATCCGCCGCGCGGGCGCGTCGCCACCGCTCGGCGGGACCCGCTTGCCAAAATTGGTTCGTGGCCGGCGGGCATCAGTCGGCGACCCAAGCCGACGGCGCGCGTTGATCAGCCCGCAACGCGGGTTGGGGTGCGACCCGACGACGCACGATCAGCTTTCATCGCGAAAGCGGTTCGTGACCGGATAACGCCAATCGCGACCAAACCCGCGGTGCGTGACCCGGATGCCGATCGGCGCCTGGCGCCGCTTGTATTCGTTGACACGGATCAGCAGCAGCACCTGGCGCACGTCGGCCTCGACGAACCCCGCGGCCACGATCTCGGCGGCAGTGGCGCCGCGTTCCATGTAGTGCTCGATGATGGCGTCGAGCACCTCGTAGTCGGGCAGTGAGTCCTGGTCTGTCTGGTTGGGTCGCAGCTCGGCGCTTGGCGCCCGCGTGATGATGCGCTCCGGGATCACCGCGCCGATTGAATTGCGGTAGCGCGCAAGCCGGTACACGAGCGTCTTGCGGATGTCCTTGATCACCGCGAAGCCGCCGGCCATGTCGCCGTAGAGCGTGCAGTAGCCCACCGCCATCTCGCTCTTGTTGCCGGTGGTCAGCACGATCGAGCCGTGCTTGTTCGACAGCGCCATCAGCAGCGTGCCGCGGATGCGTGCCTGAATGTTCTCTTCGGTCGTATCCCAGGGCAGGCCGCGAAACTCGGTGGCGAGCGCGGCGAGAAATCCGTCGAACACCGGCTTGATCGGCAGCTCGTCGTAGCGCACGCCGAGTGTGCCGACCATCTCGCGCGAGTCGATACAGGAGATGTCGGCGGTGTACTGCGACGGCATCATCACCGCACGCACCTTGTCGGCGCCGAGCGCATCGACCGCCACCGCCAGCGTCAATGCCGAGTCGATCCCGCCCGACAGCCCGAGCAGCGCACCGGGAAACCCGTTCTTGCCGAGGTAGTCGCGCACCCCCAGCTTGAGCGCCGCGTACACCTGCGCCTCCTCGCTGCCCTGCTCGTCCAGCGTCGCCGCCATCGGCGCGCCGTCGACGAAGTCGACCAGCATCAGCTGCTCGGAGAACTGCGACGCCATCTGTGTGAGCTGGCCGTCGGCATCGAGCACGAAGCTGGCCCCATCGAACACCAGCTCGTCCTGCCCGCCCACCAAGTTGGCGTACACCAGCGGCAGGCGAAAACGCGACACGTTGGCGCGCATGGTGGCAAAGCGCTGCGGCTGCTTGCCCACGTGAAACGGCGAGGCGTTCAGTACCAGCAACACCTGCGCGCCGCTGCTGGCCGCGCACTCCGGCGCATACGGGAACCAGGTGTCCTCGCAGATGTTGATGCCGAAGCGCGTGCCGCGCACGTCGATCACCAGCGGGCGATTGTCCGGCGTGAAATAGCGACGCTCGTCGAACACGTCATAGTTGGGCAGATCGTGCTTGCAATAGGTGCCGGTGACCATGCCCTGGTGCAGCACGCTGGCGGCGTTGAAGCGTTGGCCCTCGCGTGCATGCGGGTGGCCGACGATCACGCGCAGCTCGGAAAACTGCAGCAGGCGCGCGGCCAGATCGGACAGCGCGCGATCGGTCGCTGCGTAAAATGACCGGCGCAACAGCAGATCTTCGGGCGGATAGCCGGTGATCGACAGTTCCGGCGTCAGCAGCAGGTCGGCACCTGCGGCAGCAGCCTGCGCCGCCATGTCCAGAATCCGCTTGCCATTGCCTTCAAGGTCGCCGACCGTGCAGTTGATTTGCGCGACTGCGACTCTGACTCGCGAACTCATGTAGTAAAGGCCGGTGCAGGTGAGCGACGATTATTGCA
>LNFM01005171.1_pt1 | contig 22990 bp, 23 predicted proteins | sample 596031 | NCBI WGS metagenome assembly LNFM01 (sample SAMN04254537, study PRJNA301005) | activated carbon metagenome | isolation source: dual media filters at the Ann Arbor, Michigan drinking water treatment plant | place: USA: Ann Arbor | reverse complement strand
CGGAACGCCGGCCACCAGATCGCGGCCCCGCACCTCGAGCATCAACACGTCGTCGAGCGGATAGGCGTTGCCCACCTGGCACTTGACGCGCTCTGCCGTCTGCTCGCCGATGAGCAAATTGTACTTGCGCTTCATGTACGCGACGATCGACTCGTCCATTTTGTCCCCACCGACGCGGATCGACTGCGAGTAAACAATCCCCGAGAGCGAGATGATGGCCACCTCGGTGGTGCCGCCGCCGATGTCGACGACCATGTTTCCCGTCGGCTCGGCGACCGGGAGCCCGGCGCCGATCGCGGCGGCCATCGGCTCTTCGATGAGAAACACCTCGCGGGCTCCAGCCTGCTCGGCGCTCTCTTTGACCGCTCGCTTCTCCACCTCGGTGATCCCGAACGGAACGCAGATCACGATCCGCGGCTTGATCAGCGTCCTTCGGGCGTTGGCCTTCTGGATGAAGTACTGAAGCATCGCCCCGGTGATCTCGAAGTCGGCGATCACTCCGTCGCGCAGCGGCCGGATCGCCTGGATGCGCTCGGGGGTACGTCCGAGCATCTCGCGCGCTTCGCGGCCGACCGTCTTGATTCGGCGCGCCCCACGGTCGGTGATTTCGACGGCCACGACCGATGGCTCGCACGAAACGATCCCCTTGCCCTTCACGTAGATGAGCGTGTTCGCCGTACCCAGGTCGATCGCCAGGTCGTTCGAAAACAGTCCGCTCACCCAATCGAACAACATCTACTGCCTCCAGACGGCGAGACAACGCGCCGCGCGCCGGCGCACCAACATGCGGGCATGAACAGGGGAAACTCCACGCAACTCCAGGTTTTTTTGATCGTCTCACCGCTCCGTGGCTTCTGTCACCTCGATGCCGAAGTGAGAGCGAGGGTCTATATCAGCGCGCTCTCCGACCGGCAACCACACGCATCGAACGCCAGAAACACCCGGTGAGCACGACAGCAGCGCCACACCGTCACCGTGGTGACTCGACCTGACGTCCGTTCGCAGCCCAGCCATTCGTGCGAACACGATCGCGGCTCGATGCGAACAAATCCAAGGCTAACACGAACCGAGGACATCCAACGCTCGACAGTCGGCCCCATCGTTGCAATGAACGAAACGCGACTGCTTCTGCTCACAACAAAGAGAGTCAACCACCATGATCCGCCGCCCACCGATTCGAATCGACGCGTCGTGGACGCCCCTTCCGGGGCTGTTCACCGTCGAGGACCTCGCGGGCATCGAGGGCCTCGAAGTGTTCGCCGTGGCCCTGGTGCTGCGTGGCACCGACGTCCTGTACGGCGTGTACGTCCGTGACCTCGAGCGCTGCCTAGGCGCTCCGAAGCCGCACGTTTCGCGGCCGAAGCGCCAATCCATCGAGCCCGCGCCCCCCGCGCGCTGACCGCTCGTCAAGAAGCGTCGAGCGCTCGTCGAAGCTCTTCGGCGAGCGCCTGACCGAGCTTCTCGTGCTCGTGAACGCCGCCGGCGACGCGCGCGCGAACGCAGCGCTTGCCGTCGTTGGACGCGAGAAATCCCGCGATTTCGAGGATCCGATCCGCGTGATCGATCTGCGCGTGCGCGCCGACGGGCGTCACGCAATCGGCGCCGAGCGCTCGTTGGACCGCCCGCTCGGCGTTTGTCTCGAGGTGCGTATCTGCGTGATCGAGCGAGCGCACGAAGGCGTCGATCGGTGGATTTCCCGAGGCCAAGAGCGAGGGAGACCCCTCGATCGCGAGCGCGCCCTGGCCGATCGCCGGGACCAACTCTCGCTCGAGCGAGACGGCCTTCACGGTCAGACCGAGCCTGCGAACGCCGGCTTCGGCCAGGACGATCGCGTCGAAATCCCCAGCTTCTAGCCTGCGCAATCGCGTGTCGATGTTGCCGCGCAGCGGGATGAACTCGAGGTCGCTCCGGGCCTCGCGGAGCTGGAGCTGCCGACGAAGCGACGTCGTTCCGACGCGGGCGTTCTTCGGGAGCTCCGAGAGCGAACGCTTGTCTCGCGTGAGCAACAGATCCCACGGGCTCTCGCGGGGCGGCACGGCCATCACCGCGAGGCCGGGCGCCAACGTCCCGGGAAGGTCCTTCATCGAGTGGACAGCGATCTCCGCCTCCTCGTCGAGCAGCGCGCGCTCGAGCTCCTTCACGAAGAGCCCCTTGCCGCCCACTTCGTAGAGCGGTCGGTCCTGCACGCGATCCCCCTCGGTGACGATCTGGTTCTCCATGTACGCGAACCAGCTGTTCATCGATCGGTACTGCTCGATCACCCAGCGCGTCTGCGCGAGCGCGAGCGCGCTCCTCCTCGTTGCGACGCGAAACATTACGGCCATGACTCAGTGCCTCGGAGCGGACTCGATTGTGTGTGCCGATGGTTCAACGCTCGTCGCCCGGGTCCGCTTCGGGCAGTCGAAAGAGCGCTCGTACGACCGCGGCCATCGCCTCGCCGTCCTCTGTCGCGGCTTGCGAGCGAAGCGCGACGGTCGGCGCGTGCAACAGCTTGTTGACCGCCGCGTCGAGCGCCGCCTCGAGCGCGGCGCGTTCGGCATCGCCGAGGTGCTTGAGCTTCGTCGACAGAGACCGCTCGAGCTCGGCGCGCATGGTGCTTCGAAAGTGCTCGCGCAGCGCGGCGATGGTCGGCCCCGCCCCGGCCTGCGTGCGGCGATCACGCTCGAACGCCGTCAGCTCTTCGTCGACGATCTTCTCGGCCTGCTGCAGCGATCCGCCGCGCAGCGACAGCGCCCTCGCGACCTCTCGCTCGAGGTCGTCGACGTCGTACAGATACACGCCGTCCAGGTCGTTGATCCTCGGGTCGACGTTGCGAGGAACAGCGATGTCCACCACGAACAGCGGCCGTCCTCTGCGGACCTTCATCGCCGCCTTGGCGTCCTCGACGGTCAAGACGTAGCGAGACGCGCCGGTCGAGCACACAACGACGTCGGCCGCCGTGAGCAACAGGGGGAGGTCTTCGAGCGGGTGCGCGTCCGCCGCGCGTGCGCGCGCGAGCTCCGCGGCCTTCTCGTAGCTGCGATTGGCGATCGAGAGCTTCGCGCCCTGCACGACGAGCGCGCGCGCGGCGCCGAGCGCCATCTTTCCCGCGCCGAGGAGCAGGACGCGACGCGCGGCGAGCGTGCCGAAGATCTGCGTGGCGAGGTCGACCGCGACGCTCGCGACCGACACGCGTCCCGTCGCGATCCCAGTCTCGGTCCGAACGCGTTTGGCCGCAGAAAACGCCCGCGAAATCGCGCGCCTCAGCGTCGGCCCGAGCGCGCCCGCGCTGTCCGCCGCGGCGTACGCCTCTTTGACTTGCCCGAGGATCTGCGGCTCGCCCACCACCATCGAGTCCAGGCTCGACGCGACGCGAAACACGTGTCGCACCGCGCTCTCGTCCGCGTACTCGTAGAGGCAGTCGCCCACTGCAGAGCCAGGCGCTCGCCCCGCGAAGAAGCCCCGCAGCGCCTCGACAGACCGCGTCGCGCTCTCGCACGCGACGTAGGCCTCGACGCGGTTGCACGTCGCCACCAACATCGCCTCGCGCACGCCAGGAAGGGCGGCGATCTCCTTGGCCGTCGCCCCGAGCGAGTCGAGCGGCACCGCGAGCTGTTCGCGCAGCTCGACCGGGGCGGTGCGATGACTGAGCCCGACGACGACGATCGACGTCCGTGACAAGACTCAGCCCCTCCTCGCGTAGATCGCGAGCGTGAGCAAGAGCGCCGCGCCTCCCGCCAGCGTTCCGAGCATCGCGCGACGACCTCGCCACGCGCCGAGCGCGCGAAGGACCGCCAGCACGACGAACACGACCCACGTCGACATGGCGAAGAGCTGCTGCCACGGAAGACCCGAAGCGCGCCCCGAGCGCGCCGCGACGACGTGCCCGGTGATGATCCCCACCGTCAACGCAGGGATCGCGACATACACGCTTCGCGCAGAGAGCGTCTCGAGCTGATCGAGCGACGGAAGCCGCCGAAAGAGCACTCCGAGCCGCTTGGCCTTCACCTGGCGCTCGAGCAGCAGGTACGCGATCGCCACGGCGCACGCCACGATCGCCGCCGCGACGCCGAGCGTGTTGGTCAGCACGTGCACGACGAACGTCGCGCCCGATGGAGTGCCGCCGCTGTGCACCACGCGAGAGGCCAACAACATTCCGAGCGCGACGGGGAGCGCGAAGCCCGCGATCACGTCGACCCGCGGGCCCGCGCGCCGCAAGAGGAGCATCGCCGTCGCGATCGCGAGCGCGAGCGTAGAGAGCGTCGGCCCGATCCCAGCGGACGGCGCGACGCCCTCGAGCCCCCAGCGAAGCCCGTCTCGCAGCAGATGAGCGGCCACGCCGATGCCGAGCGCCCACGGCGCCCGCGCGACCGCCGGCGCCTCTCCTCCCCGCAGGTAGACCAACCACAAGACGCACGCGACCGCGTAGGCCGCAGCAGTCGTGGAGAAGAGGACGTCGCTCACAAACGTAACTACTTGACGTTGTTCAAGAAAAACGCCTGAAGCGACGCGATCGTCGCGGCGCGCGGCTTCGGCTTCGGCGCGTCAGCGATGACCTCGGGCGTGCCGACGAACCCTTCTTGAACCTCGTAGGCGTTCTCCCCGAGGATCACGCTGCCGCTCATGAGCTCGGCCTTGAGCGCCTCGAGTTGTTCAGCGTCCTTCACCTTGCCCACGAGCTGGGCGGTGTCCGGCGCGCCGGTGACCTCGGAGACGAAACGCACCCCAGTAATCAAACGAAATTTCTGACCGGTCTTCGTGTCGAGGAGCTCTTCTCCGTCGATCTTCGCGCGACCATCGCCGAGCCAAAGATCGAGGGCCTCTTGCGAGAGAAACAGTCGACACAGGCCAGTCATGAGAGCGTTTGCCTCCGTGAGCTGCGAGAGCATAGCTCAATTGCGTCCGAGGCGCTCGCCGAGCGCGCGGATTCGTCGAGCCAACCGGGCGGCGGTCGAAACGATCAGAGCAGGATTTTCACAGGCTTTTCGACGAGCGCGCGCAACGCTTGTAGAAACTGCGCGCCCAGCGCCCCGTCCACCACGCGGTGATCGCACGAGAGCGTGACCGAGCAGCGCTTGCCCGGCGCCAGCGCCCCGGCCTTGATGACCGGAACATCCCTCGCCTGACCGACCGCGAGGATCATGCCCTCTGGCGGATTGATCACCGCGGCGAAGCGATCGATCCCGAACATCCCCAGGTTCGAGATCGAGAACACTCCCCCCTGCATCTCTTCGGGCTTGAGCTTCTTGGCCCGCGCGCGGCCCGCGAGCTCGCGAACCTCCGCGGAGATCGCGGAGACCGTCTTGCGATCGGCGTCGCGCACGACGGGCGTCACGAGGCCGTCCTCGACCGCGACCGCCACCGAGATGTCGACGCGATGGTGCTGCACCATGTTGCCGTCGATCCACGAGGCGTTCGACGCAGGAACGGCGTTGAGCGCGAGCGCGCACGCCTTGATGAACAGGTCGTTGACCGAGACCTTCACGGCCTTCTGCGGATCGACGCCTTCGTTCATCTGTTCGCGAAGCGCGAGCAGCGCTTCGACGTCGAGCTCGGCCTCGAGATAGAAATGCGGGACCGTTTGCTTGGACTCGACGAGCCTGCGCGCGATCGCCTTTCGCATCTGCGACGCGGGCTTCACTTCGCTCTCGCGACGCGCGGTCGTCAGACCGGTCGCGACCGCGGGCGCCGGCGCGTCGTGCGCTGCGCTCGCGCGGGGGGCGCGCTCGACGTCCGCCGCGGTAATCCTGCCGTTTTCGCCGGTTCCGACGATGCGCTCGATGTCCAGGCCGCGCTCGCGGGCGAGCTTTCGCACGCGGGGTGAGCTCGGGCCACCGGGCGTTCCTGCGGGGACCGAAGTGACGTCGCGCTTGGGCGCGAGCAAGACCAGCCCCGCGATCCCCGCGGTGGGCGAGATCGTGTCCGCCGCAGGGCCCGACGGAGCCGGACGCGCTTCGACGACGGGGGCGGGCGACGCCTGCGCAGCCGCGGGTGCGGCGGTGGGCGCCGGCGCTGGCGTTTGCGTCGGCGCGCTCGGCGCTGCTGCGCTCTGCGACGCTGCCCCGACGCTGGCGACGAGCGCGCTGATGTCCTCGCCCGGAGCTCCGAAGATCGCCACGGGTTGGCCGAGCTTCGCGGTCTGTCCCTCGCCGACGAGCTTCTTCAGCAGCGTTCCTTTGTCGAACGCGCGAAACTCCATCGTCGCTTTGTCGGTCTCGACCTCTGCAAGCAGGTCGTCGACGTTGATGCTGTCGCCTTCGTTCTTCGCCCAACGGACGAGGGTCCCCTCTTCCATCGTCGGGCTCAGCTTCGGTAGATCGATGATCTTCGCCACGGTCGGTCTCCCTCAGTAGGCCATCACGGCCCGCACCGCGGCGAGCACCGTCTTCGCGTCGGGGATCGTCAGGTCCTCGAGCTTCTTGTTGTAAGGCATCGACGCGTCGCGACCGGTGCAGCGAAGCACCGGCGCGTCGAGCGCGTCGAACGCCTCGCGCTGCACGCGATCGACGAGCTCTGCTCCAGGGCCGCCGTAGGGCCAGGCCTCGTGCACGACGACGAGCCGCCCGGTCTTTCGAACGCTCTCGACGACCGTGTGGTGATCGAGCGGCCGCAACGTCCGTAGGTCGATCACCTCGCACGACGGACCGCCGCCCTTGGCGAGCTGCTCGGCCGCGTCGAGGCAGGGCAAGAGCATCTTTCCCCACGTCGCGAGCGTGACGTCTTCGCCTGCGCGACGCACGGCCGCGACGCCAAAGGGCGCCACGTGATCGCCGTCGGGCACCTCGCCCTTGGTCCCGTACAGCCGCTCGTCCTCGAGGACGAGGACTGGGTTTTCGTCGCGGATCGCCGCCTTCATCAGGCCCTTGGCGTCCGCCACGGTCGCGGGCACGACCACCTTGATGCCAGGGATCTGCGCGTAAAACGTCTCCATCGCGTGCGAGTGCTGCGCCCCGGTCTGCTTCGCCGCCCCGTTGGGACCGCGAAACACGATCGGAACCGTGAACTGCCCGCCAGACATCTGCCGCAGCTTCGAGGCGTGCGAGAGGATCTGGTCGAAGGCCACGGCAGAGAAGTTCCACGTCATGAACTCGACGATGGGACGCAGGCCCACCATCGCCGCGCCGACCGCGATCCCGGCGAAGCCTTCTTCTGCAATCGGCGTGTCGATCACGCGCTTTTCACCGAAGCGCGCGAGCAGGCCCTCGGTGACCTTGTACGCGCCCTGATAGTGCCCGACCTCTTCGCCCATGATGAAGACGCGCTCGTCGCGCTCCATCTCTTCGGCCATCGCTTCGCGAAGGGCCTCGCGATATCTCAGCTCTCGCATTGGACTCTCCACCGTCTCCCGTCCGTTACGCGTAGTTGAACGCTTCGATCAGCGACTCGTCGGGCTCTGCGCTCTCGTCCGCGAACTTCACGCAGTCCTCGACCTCTGCTTCGACCGACGCGTTGATCTTCGCGAGCTCGTCGTCGCTCGCTCCCATCCCTCGCAGCGACGCCTCGGCGCGCGCGATCGGATCGTCTTTCTTTCGCGCCTCGATCTCGTCTTGCGTTCGGTACTTACCAGGGTCCGACATCGAGTGTCCGCGATAGCGGTACGTGAGCGCCTCGATGAGCGTCGGCTCGTTCTTCTCTCGGGCGCGCTTGACGGCGACCGCGACGCGATCGCGCACCTCGAGCACGTCCGTGCAGCGAAACCGATCGCGCTCGATGCCGACCGAGAGCGCCTTCTGGCTCACGTCCGCGACCGCGAGCGAGCGTTCGAGCGGCGTGCCCATCGAGTACTCGTTGTTCTCGCAGATGAAGACGATCGGGAGCTTCCACAGCGCCGCGAGGTTGAGCGCCTCGGAGAACGCGCCGATCGTGGCCGACCCCTCGCCGAAGAAGCACACGGCCACCGCGCCATCGCCGCGATATTTGCTCGCGAACGCAGCGCCCGCCGCGAGCGGAACATGTCCGCCCACGATCCCGTGTCCTCCGAGCATTCGGTTCTCGGCGTCGAAGAAGTGCATGCTCCCGCCGAGGCCCTTGGAGCAGCCCGTGACCTTGCCGAACATCTCCGCCATGCACGCCCGAGCGCTCGTCCCACGGATGAGCGCCTGAGCGTGATCGCGATACGTCGTCACGACGTAGTCGCGCTTCTCGAGGGCAGCGAGCGCGCCGACGGCGCAGGCCTCCTGACCGATGTAGAGGTGAAGAAATCCCCCGATCTTCCCCTGCGAATAGGCCTTCGCCGAAGCTTCTTCGAAGCGTCGGATCAGGACCATTTGCCGATAGAGCCCCAGCAACACGTCGCGCTCGTCTTGCATGCGAGCGCGGAGCCTACCCCAAGCTGGCCGGGCGAAGAACTAGAACAAACCGCCCGACGCCATACGCTGCCGTTGAAGCTCGCGCGCCTGGTCGCTGGGCGAGAAGCGTTGACGCCGACGGGTCTCGTTCATCGTCACGCTACGGGCCGACGATCCGCCGCCGCCGCCTGCGGAGCCGCCGCCGAGCGCCTGATAGAGGGCGTCGAGCGCGACCGAGGTCGTAAAGAAGATGCGGGTGCCGCCGCCGGGCTGATAGAGCGGGTTGCCGTACTGTCCGTCTTCGTTGGTGACCGAGCGAAACGAGTAGTAGCCGAGCGACAGCGACAGCCACTTGGTGGCGTCGTAGTCCGCAGAGATGCTGATCCACGTCGCCTGCCGCATGCGCTGATCGAGCGCATTGGTCTGCACCTCGACGACGCCGCCCATGCGATCGACGACGTACGCTCGAGGAAGCTCGTACAGCCAGCTGTTGACCATCACGCCCATGAAGCCGAAGCTCAAGCCGCTGACTGGTGTCTGGTACGAGGCTGTAAACACGCTGATCAGGTTGAAGATCGCGTTGGCGGGCGCGGGACCGAAGTTACAGATGCTCTGAGCGCGGCTGTCCTGATCGGCGCCTGCGTCGATCGCGACGAGCGTGCAGCCGTTGCGATCGAGCGTGTTGGGCGCGATTCGGTTTCCGCCGACCGTCGATCCAGCCCACGGGTGCGAGCCGATGAACGACAAGCTGAAGGCCAGCGACTGATCTCGTGGCAGCTCGAAGCTGCGCGAGAAGCTCGCCACCAGGCCAGTGGTCACGTACACGTTGCGGGCTCGGGTCGCGAGCGAAACAGGCCACTGCGCGCGAAGCGCGACGATCGGCTTGATCCCACCGAACGTCGGGATCGAGCGAAACGAGAGGTCGGTCCAGAGGTCGCCGAAGAACCCCGCGGTGCCGGTGTCGCCGTAGTCCGGAAACAGCTCGAACGTCGCGTCCTGTCGGACGGCGAGCGAGAAGTGCCGGCCCAACGCGAAGCGCGGTCGAATCGACGCCCAGAGCTGGTAGCTGCGAAGCGACTGCGACGACTGCGTCAATCCTGGAACGATCGTCTCGAGGCTCGTCGACTGATCGAGGATGAAGCTCGACCCGCGCCAGAAGAGCGGCTGCGTTGGCGCCGCAGGCGCTGCAGCGGGCGCCGGCGTCGTGGAGGGCGCGGGCGTCGCGGTCGAAGAGCTGGAGCTCGGAGCGCTCGAAGAACCAGAGGAGCTCGGAGCGCTCTGCGCGAGCGCGACGCCCGGAGCACTGACGGCCAACAGCAACGCGACGCGAACAAGACCCTTCATCATTCCCTCTCGAGAGCCGAAATCTGCCCGCCTGTTACCAGAGTCGAGCGCAGGGTTGAAGCCATGAGTGAATCGGGCGCGCACGCGCGCTCCGCGAAACACCATCCGTGTCGTCATAGCAAGCGTCGGGCCAGCGACAGCCTATGCCGGATTCGCTGTTGTTTCGGCGCATTTGCACGCGACCACGGCGCAGAGATGAACGCGCCGTCAGCAACCTAACGGCTCGCGTTCGAGCGGCCGACGGCTGCCTCTGCGATTCTGTCTCCCCCTTCGAGATGCCGACCCCGTCTGAACGTCGCGGCGCGCGAGCGGCTCAGCGCGCGCCGCTCTTCAGCACGAGCAGCTGAAAGTTCGAGAACCCGTTTTGACCGCAGGTGTAGAGCACCTCGTAGATGGTGCGCAGCGGGGTCTCTTGATCCGCGATGAGGGCCATCTCTCCGCGGAACGGCTGGTTGGTCGCGCGCGAGAGCGCGAGCGAGTGCTCGTGCTGGTCGCGCATCTCGCTGTTGAGCGGGTTGATCAAGAAGCCGGCGCCGCCGCCGCGCTTCTGTGCGGGATCGACGAGGCCGTTGCGGAGGGTCACACCAATGTTGCGACCGCCCACGGTGACCGACACGCGCGACACGATCACCTGGATCGCGCCTGACGGATCTTCGCGCGACGAAGAGCGCGGGAGGCGAAGATCGTCGCTCTGATTGATGTTGTTGGCCGAGCTGGACAGCGTCTTCAGCAAGAAGACGAGGATGATCATCATCATGTCCAACATGGGGATGATGTTGATCGACTCGTCGACGTGCTCGACGTGGCGCTTGCGGCGCTTGTGAACCATCGCTCGACGAACGTCGAGGATCGTGGCGGGGATCGGGGCTGGCGTCGAGTTGCTCATGAAGATCCTCCGCTCAGTTCAGGATGCCGAGCGTCGGCTCGGTGAACATGTCCTTGGCGCCGAGGCGAGTCTCGCGGACGGCGTCGAGCGTGCCGACGAGCACGCGATAGGGAATGTCCTGGTTGGCTGCGATCTGGATCTTGTGATTGTTCGCGAGCTCCTGGCGCCACTCGGGGTTGTTGCGAATCGTCTCCATGCAACGCGTGAGCGCCGTGAAGTCGTGCTGACCGGCCTGCAGCGGAACGGTGAGCGTCGCGCTGCTGACCACCGAGCACCCGGGCTGCAAGAAGCCGCCTGGCGCGCCGACGATGTATCCCTCGCGGGTGATTTTCAGGGTGATGTTGACCTCGTTGCTGCCGCCGCCGCCGCCGGTGCTGGGACCGCTCGACGGCGCAGGCATCGGGATCGTCGCGGTGAACACGCTGGTCACCGACGCGAGCACGAAGATCAAGATGTTCATGATGATGTCGAGGAACGGAATGATGTTGAGCTCGCCACCATCAGCGGGGTCGTGGGCCTTGGGCTTCGACTTTCGGTTGATCCACGCGACTTGCGCGGGCGTAAAGTTCTTTCGGCTCGACATCACGGACTCCTGCTACGACCGAACATTGCTGCGTCTCGTCGCGCCCAACGGAGGGCGCGACCGCTCAAGCGCCTTCGCGCTGCGAGGTCAGCAAGTTGATGAGCTTGGTCGACGTCTGCTCGAGGTCCGAGAGGATGCGCTTCGCTTGTCCGCCGAGCAGGAGGTGCGCGATGAGGCAGAGCAGCGCGATGCCGAGTCCGAGCGCCGTGTTCAACATGGCTTCGGAGATGCCGCGCGCGAGCGCTTGCTGCTTGGCGGCGGGGTCCTGCACGCGGTCGAGCGCGCGGAAGGTGTTGATGAGGCCGATGATCGTGCCGAGGAGGCCGAAGAGCGTCCCGATGTTGGCCAACGAGAAGAGCGCGTTGATGCGCTTGTTGACCTGGGGCTCGATCTCCATCGTCTGCTCTTCGATCGCGGTCACGACGGCGTCGGGGCCGCGGTTGACCTGCATCAGGCCGGCGCGAAACACGCGGAGCATCGGGACGTCAGCCGCTTCGCAGAGCTTGATCGCGCGATCGATGTTGTTCGCCTGAACGAGCTTCTTCACCTGCGCGAGCAGCTCGCGAGAGTTCACGCGAAACTTCGACGCGAGGAAGATCGTTCGTTCCGCGATGACCGCGAGGCAGATGATGATGATCCCGATGTTGACGAAAAACGCGAGCCCTACCTTGTGGTAGAACGCCGCCAACCCTGTCTCTTCGTGCTGTGCTGCCTGCGCCAACACGAGCAGTTGAACCAACGCCGCCTGCATCGCTATCGCTCCTTCGACTGACTTCTATCCACGCGCGTCCTCGTCCATCGCGCGAGCCACCCTCTCGGTGACACGCGCCCCTTCGATGCGATCAGCGCCCACGACGAACGTCAACGACGCCCTGCCAAGGGACCGCTCACCGAACCTGGCGCGATTTCCCCGGTGTTTTTCGTGGTGTTTTGCGCCAGCCCTCGAAGGTTAGACAAGCGTGAGGACGGTATCCGAGCCGTCGCGACGTTGTCAACGGCTCCTGCAAAATCACCGCGCGATCCGAAGGAAACGTTCCTCGCCGGCCACTCGCACTCGGTGTCGAGCGCGTCGTTGACAACCGGTCAGCTTTCGGTAGCATCAAGCAGTACCGCTACAATAATCCTTCGTGAGTGCAACTGGACGAGCGTCCGAGCGGACTCACGAGGGAGCAGGTGCCATTTTCAGTGCAGCGGTACACGCGCAAACGAGAGACGATTGCGCGTGCGGATGCTTTTTCTCGCTTGGGTTTCGGGCGCAGCCTGTGGCAGCCTTCCGCGCACTGCGGAGTCGGTGCTGTCCAAGCAGTTCTCGACCTGCGGCGGTGAATCTCAAAAAAGTGAATGACGGGTGGAACTTTCTAGAACCCGCAAACACTGATCGAGTTTCAGCGAGTCGATTCATCCCAAGTACCCTCCCGCCACGCTCGAGCCACGGACCGAGTGATCGCGGGACCCATCACACGACGAAGCGGACACAGCTACAGGAGGCGTTCGATGCACAGTATGTATGAGCACTTCAAGGAGGGCGGCTGGGGCATGTGGCCCATCGTTCTCTGGTTGGTCTTCGTGGTCGCGATCATCGTCGAGCGAGCGATGTTCTTGTTCAAGGCATCGATCAATAAAGACGCTTTTCTCGCGAACATCCAGAAGTGCATCTACGCCGGCGATGTTGGCCGCGCGATCAAGCTCTGCTCCAGCGCGAACGCGCCGCTCGCGCGCATCGTGAAGGCAGGCCTGATGAAGGTGAACCGTCCCGACGAAGAAGTTCAGGCCGCGATGGACGAGGCCGCTCTTCGCGAGATGCCGAAGATCGAGCACCGCACGCCGTACCTCGGCCTGCTCTCGAACCTCGCGATGCTCTCCGGCCTCCTCGGCACCGTGACCGGCCTCATCGCCGCGTTCGGCGCCGTCGGTGGTCGTGGCGGCGGTCCGGCGATCGATCCCGGCAAGAAGGCCGAGCTCCTCGCCGCTGGTATTTCTGAAGCGATGAACTGCACGGCGTTCGGCCTCGGCGTCGCGATCGTGGGCCTCATCGGCTTCGCGATCTTGAACGGCCGCACGCAGGGCGTCACCGACGACATCAACGAGGGAACCGTTCAGGTGCTCAACCTCGTCACGCAGAACCGCTCGAAGATCAACATCGCCGGCGCGCAGCAGGCCGGTGCTTGATCTCCGCTCCGCGCGCCCGCTGGCAATGGTGCAAGCGCGCGCGGACGGCCTCCGCGGTGGAGCTTTTCGCAGATCGCTCGAAGCTTTCACCGTGGCAGTGATCCCACGAAACCCGGAGCTCTGGTGACCCCATGGGTGGCGTATCAACGGACAGCGGAGGCAAAGGCGGACGCAAGAGCGTGGACCAGAACATCAATATGGTCCCGTTCATCGATCTGCTCATCAGCCTGATCGCGTTCCTCCTCATGACGGCAGTGTGGGTCCAGTCCGGGACGCTCGAGGCTCAACAGCCCGCGGGCGCACCGACGGCGGACTCGCAGCCCCAGCAAGAGCCGCAAGAGCAGCTCAAGATTTTCATCAAGGCTGGCGAGATTGCGATTGGCATGAGCCAGGCCGATCAACAGAGCATCGCGAACGGCCCACAGCAGTGGGATCAGCTCCGCGCCAAGCTCCGCGAGAAGCGCACCGCTAATCGCCAGCAGCGCGAAGTGTGGCTCCAGCCCGAGCCGGTCGTGAACTACAACACCATCATTCGCGTGATGGACATCGTGTACGAGATCTGGGCCGAGGGGCAGAGCAACCCCGACTTCCGCGAACTCGTCACCATTCGCTTCCTCTGATTGGAGCTGAGAGGTTCATCGATGTCAGCCGACGCCGCGAAGCACTCCCATCCCAAACACATGATCGGCACTCCGCTCAAAGCGCGGAACTCCACGCCGATCCACGTGCCGGGCAAGCGCCTGATGCACTCGATCCACCTCCGCTTCGTGCAGAAGAAGGTCGGAGGACACGGGTCCAAGAGCGTCAACGCCGACCTCAACCTCACGTCGATGATCGATTACTTGATGATCGTCGTCGTGTTTCTTCTGTCGAACTTCGGCACCGCGCAGCAGGTGACCTCGCAGCAAGGCCTGGAGGTTCCGACGGTTCCGCACGCCGCCGCGCTGCGAAGCGCGCCCATCGTGTCCATCTCCGCGCAGGCGATCCTGCTCGACGGACAGCGCATCGCCAACCCCGCTGAGGTGTTGGCCAGCACCGATCGCATCGACCGCTTGTTCGAGCGTCTCCAAGACGCGCGCCGCACCTACCCGGTGCTGCACCCGACCGAGCAGTTTCGCGGCGAGATCGTGTTTCAGATCGACCGCAACACCCGCTGGGAGCTGATCAAGCGCGTCGCGCAAACCTGCGCGATCGCTGGGTACGTCTCGCTCAACTTCGCAGTCGCCAAGGGCTCGCCGACGGACACTCCGTCCGACGGCTCTCCGTGACCGCGGATTCGCACCAGCGAAGCCCCCTGCGCTCCACGCGGACGCAGGGGGTTTTTGTTTCTCCCTCTGCGCTTTGGTCGAACACCGTCGAGAACGACCGCCCCGCGGCGCTGTCTCATAGACCTCGCCTTGCGAAGGAGTGCTCCCGCCCATGAGTGACTCAGACCCCGACAAGAATCAGCCGCAGAAGTCTCGCGGGATGCCCACAGAGCGAGACACCGAGGCCTTTCAGCCCCGAGTGCAGTGGCAAATCTGGGTGCCGGTCCTGCTCGCCCTGGCGCTGTTCGGCGTCGCGTACAAGGTCGTCGAGCATCGCAAAGAGACAGCGATTCGCGCGAAGCTCCTCGCCGAACACGCAGAGCTCACAGGGCCGATCGCGCCGCGCTATCGCCAGGTGCGCGCGAAGGTCGAGCGGCTCACGATGACGGCCGTCGCGGCGTACGCAGGCGACCTCGTGGCGCCAGGCTTCGACGTGCAGCGGCTCCGCCGCGAGCCTGTGCTCTACGGCCGCGTTCGCTCGCGGGAGATCCAGCGAATCGACCAGGTGGCTCCGTCGATTCGGCGACGCTTCGACGACCAGGTCGGGGCCTGCGCCGGTATCGAAGTTGAAAAGGTGTGGCGCTTCTACGATCGCGGCGAGTTCTTGATGCCGAGCTACATCGACGCGGTCAGGCCCGCCGAAGGCAGCGAGCGGCTGCGGTTTCTTCGCGAGGACTTGCTCACCAGGCTCCGCACCGACACCCCCGAGCTCGTCGCCATGGGCCGACGCTCGATCTTCGTGCTCATCGTCGACGAGGGAAGCTCGCAGATCGACGGACCCTCGCGCTTCTACGCGTGGGACCTCGAGAGCGAGCAGCCGTTGCTTCGCGCGCGCGCCATCGGGAGCGAGACCGTGATCGTTCCTGTTCGAATCGCGGGGATGCCCGGCGGCGGCAGGCCGGTGCCCGCGCCGTCCGGCGCGCTGACGGTGACCATGCACGATTGTTCGCTCGCCAACCGCGTCAAGGCGCTGCTCGGCGTGGCCACGGACGACGCGCGATCGGCGCCCGACGTTCCGACGCCCGCAGAGACCGCTGCGAGCGGCGCAGACGCGCAAGCCAACGGCGATGCCAGCGTCTCAAGCGGCGCACAGGACCGCTGACGCGGGACCACGGGGTAGTTGCCGTTCGCGCCCGTTGGCGGCAGGCTCGGCAGTCCGATGATTCTGCTCGATGAGCTCAAGAAGCGCCTGCGGGAGCACGTCCAGCGCAACGGCCTGAAGAGCTCGACGCGACGCGACCTCATCTTGGAGGCGCTTACGACGCTGGGGCCGCACGTCACCGCGGATCAGCTCTTGCGCGCGGTGCGCGAGCGCGACGAGCGCGTCGGCGCCGCGACGGTCTACCGAACGCTGCGCATCCTTCAAGAGTGCGACATCATCGTAGAGCGACGCTTCGAGGGCGGCGCGTCGCTCTACGAGCTCGTCGACGACAGCCACCACGACCATCTCATCTGCGTCGAGTGCAAGTGCATCATCGAGTTCGACGACGACGCCGTCGAGCGAGCGCAAGAGAAGGTCGCGCTGAAGTTTGGCTTCGAGCTGCACTACCACCGCCACGAGCTGTACGGGCTCTGCGCCAAGTGCCTGAAGAAGCGCGGCGCGAAGCCCGGCGCTACGGCGCGCTGACCGATCGCAGCGGGACGGGCATGAAGAGCCCGACAGCCAAGAGCAGCGTGATGGTCGCGACGAGCTTGCGACGAGGCGAGAGGGGACCTGGGTCCGTCGGCGGGTGCGCCCCGCCCTCGCCCCGGTGCAGCGCCCAGATCATCAGCGCGAAGACGAACCAGTTGAGGCCCTGGGTGTAGCCGCCGCCGAGGATCCAGGGGTTCTTTCCCACACGCGCGAGGGCGCGGCCGTAATAGAGCCCGACGAGCGCGCCGAGCGTGGGCAGGACGAGCAGCACCGAGCGAGCGACCGAGCGGCTCTTGCTGCGAAATAGCGCGTAGGAGACGTGCCCGCCGTCGAGTTGGCCATACGGAAGGAGGTTGAGCATCGTGATGAGCATCGCGACCCAACCGGCCATCGCCGTGGGGTGCAGGACGATCTCGTGTCCGCTAGGGAGCGGTCCCTTGGCCGCGAGCTTGAGCAGCGCGTAGATGAGGGAGGTTCCCTCTTCGACCCATTCGCCCTGCGTGAGCACCGGTCGCACCTGCGAGAGGCGAAGGCCCACGAAAGTCACTGGGATCGCGAGGCACAACCCAGCGAGCGGGCCGGACGCGCCCACGTCGAGCAGCGCGTCTCGACCGCGAATGCGCGCGGGAAGGCGGATGACGGCGCCGAGCGTTCCGAGCGGCGGCAGGGGAAACGGGATGAACATCGGGAGCGACGCCGGCACCCCGTGGTAGCGCGCCGCGAGATAGTGACCGAACTCGTGGACGAGCAGGATCGACAGCAACGGGACCGCGTACGTCCACCCGCGACCGACGAACTCGAGCAGTATTTTCAGCGTCGAAACGAATTCATGTGCGCGCCACGCCGCAGCGAACCGCGCCGAGGGAAACGGCGCCTCGACGTAGGCCACGGCCCCCACGAAGAACGTGCTCAGCACGGTTGCCATGAACGCGAGGAGCGGACCTCTCCACGACGAGTCGTGCTGCTCAGCAGCGTCGTCGTCGTCGGGCTCGACCGCGGGAAGCGGCGCGGGTGCGCGAGGATCCCGTTCGTTCACGGGCTCTCCAGCGCCCGCGCGATCGCTTCGAGCTGCGACGACAAGCGCGCGTCGATGTTGCCGAGCTCGCACTCGACCAGAACGCCGCCGCGCTCGACGGCCTCGTCTGCGTGCACCTCGAGCACCGACGGCTCTGCGCCAGGCGCCATCCACTCGCGCACGCGCTCGAGCGCCGCGTCGCGATCGTCAGGGTGCACGCGGAGCACGACGGTGCGCGCACGACGAACGCGCGCGAGGGCGCGGCGCGCGCTGGCTTCGAGCAGCGCGGGAGAAACGCTGGCCTCTCGGTCGAGCACCGCTCGCGCGATCTCCATGGCCATCGTCGCGAGCTCTCGCTCGCTCGCAGAGAGCGAGGGCTGCGCGGCGAGTACGCGAGACGCCCACGTCGCGACGACCGACTCGCGCGCCTCTCGAGATGCGTCGCGCGCGGCGCGCTCACGGGCATGCTCGATGGCGCGCTCTGCGTCAGCCACGATCCGCGCGGCGCGCGCTTCGGCCTCGGCGATGATCGCCGCGGCGCTCTCGCGGGCATCGCCCACGGACAGCGGCTCGACGCGGATGCCCGCGGGGTCTCGAATGGACCTCATGGCGCTCCGTTTCGCGCGCTCTGCGCGCCCTTTGCGAGCGCCATGAACGGAAGCAGAGCCGCCCGCGCGTCGATGGTCCGCGCCCGAAGCGAACGAAGCGCGTCGAGCGCGAAGCGCGGAGCGTCGGTGTCGTCCACGAGCGCGGCGCACGAGATCGCGCCGAGGGCGTAGGACGTGGGCGGCGCGCCGGTGACCCGCGCCACAGCGTCGAGGACGCGCACCAGCGCGAACGGGTCGCAGGACACAGCGTCGCGCGCGAACTGCGCGGCCGCGCGGAGGGTCGCGCCGTCGAAGGCCCGCGCGATTTGCGGACGAATCGACGGTGGAGAAGACGCGACGATCGACGCGGCCACCTTCGCGCCCACGGTCGAGAGCGCCTCGTCGTTCGGCCAGGACGGGGCGCCTTCTGATCGAAGCCACTTGTGGCGGAGCTCTGCGAGCGCGCGCGCGCGCTGCCTCGGGTCGCCGCTCGGGAGCGCGGCGAGCGCGGCGGCGAGCGAGGGCGTCAACCACGGAGAGAGATCGTGTGGCGCCACGCCGACGACCGCGGCGCTGTACGCGAGCGAGCGGGTCCAGAGGGGCGCTTCGGAGTCGGTCGGCACGCGATTGCATATACTGTATCTCGTCGCGGTCCGCGGAGGCGCGTCCCGCTCTTCGCCGAAAACTCGCGCTCTCAAGTCGCCGCGCTGTATGGGCCAAAGGGCCGTGCGCGCTGCCTGGTTTGCACTCGCTGTCTCCCTTTGCACCGTCACTCACACGGCCGGTGCCTGGACCGACGCGCGCCCGGCCGGCCTGGTCACGGAGGTCGTCGTCGACCGCGACGGAGGTGCGACGGTGACGACGCGCGTTCGATGGCGGGTCCTGGCGGGGCGATTCAGGGCTTTCGAGCTCACGGAGCTGCCCGCGGACGCGACGCTCGTCGAGGCCACTGCTACCGATGCGCAGGGAGCTCCGGTCTCTGTCGCGACCCGAACGCCGAGCGCCGGGCGCCTCGAGCTCGAGCTCGGCGAGCAGTCCGGACTGCGTCGCGGCACGGTCGACGTGGTGGTTCGGTACACGACGAGCCTGCGCGCGCAGGGCGCCGTGCGCCGAAGCGGAGAAGACGCGATCGTCGAGGTCGCCACGGTCCCGTGGGAGCGCGGCCTCGAGGCGGCGGAGCTGCGGGTCGCGACGCCCACCAGTATTCAACGCGCCCGCTGGATCGCTGACGAAACGCCGGGCGTCGAGACGACGGTGTCGAGCGAAGTGGGGCGCGACGTCGTCCGCGCGGTGCGAAGGCACTTGCCGGCGGGCGTTCGATGGACCGGCAGGATCGCCTGTGATCGCGCGCTCTTTCCGTGGCTCGAGGCGCCGGTCGCCCCGACGCGCGCGGCGGTCCAGCAAGCGCAGCGCGATCGATGGGCTCAGCCGGTCGCCGTGGCGCTGCTCGCGCTCGCGTTTGGAGCGCTCGCGAACAAGATCCGCAAGACCGCTCCCGAGCGAGGACGCCTGGCGCCGTGGCCCGAGCGGCTTCGACTCGTTCCGGTCGCGCTGGCTGGGATGGGCGGCGCGTCGATGGCGCTCACCCTCGATGCGACGCGCGGGGCGCTCACCGCCGGCGCGCTGCTCGCGCTGACGGCGCTCGTGTCGATCGTGCCGACGCTCGATCCGCTCGGTCGACCATCGACCGACCGCGCCGCGCGATGCGAGGAAGACCGCGTGAAGGACCTCGAGCGAGCGAAGAGCGGCGCGCGATCGATCTTGAATTGGTGGGTCGCGTTGGGCGCGGCGGCGATCGTCGGGTGGGCGGGCTACTTCGCGCGCAGCGCGCCGCTGGCGCTCGCGGGCGTCGCGTCAGCCACAGCGCTCGTCGCGTGGATCCTGGCGACGCGCGACCGCCGAGCGAGCGGCGAGCTCTCTGTGCTGCGCTCGGTCGAGCGCAGCCTCGCGCTCAAGCAAGCGACGGGCGCTGCGCGAGCGCTCTGGCGGGTTCGGGGCCAGGGTGACGGGGTCGGCGCGGCGCGGCTCAAGCTCGCGCCCCGCTCTGGCTATCGAGCGCACAAGGGGCTCGAGGCGATCGAGTGGGCCGTTCGCTGGACGCCTTCGCTGCTGCGGTGGGAGCCGAGCCCAGTTCTGACGGTTCGCGCCCGTCGCGGCAGCGCGATGGAGAAGCTCTTGCGTCTCGCGGCGACGCGCGCGGGTCGGATCGCTCTGTCGACGGACGGAGAGCGGCTCGCGTGGGTCGTCGAGTGGTCCGGCGCCGAGCGCGCAGTCGCGCGCGAGTCGCTCGCGGCCATCGTTCGCGAGGGCATCGCGAAGCGCAAAGACGAGCGCGGCGCGCGGCAAGAACGCGCGGACGAAGAGCGTCCGGTGACGCTCAGCGCTTCGTGAGCTTCTGCCGAAACTGAGGCAACAAGGTCGAGACCTTGCGCGAAGCTGCGGCGACGGCCTCGTCTTTGAACGCGAGCTTCACGGACAGCACGGTGATCTCTTCGTCGAGAAAGCCAGGGTCCTCGAAGGCGTCGCGGACGGTCTTGCCCTTGTATGCGAGCTCTTTCGCCTGACGAACGCGCTCGACGAACGCCTCGTAGACATCGCCGAGAAACACCCGCGCCGACGCGAGGTCCTCTGGAAGCGTGTCGCACATCTCCGGGAGGCGGTCGCGGTAGCGCTCGAAGGCGGCGGGCGCCTTGGCCTCGATCTCGGCGAGGACGATGCGCAGCGCTAGCGCGTCGTCCACGTAGCCGAGGGGCGGGTTGCTGCTGTCGGGAATGACGTCACCGGGCGTCAGCCCGTAGAACACAGCGCCGATCGCCTCTTCGCGAAGCGGTTCGTCGAGGTCCTGGTCGTCACAAACGACGTGCAAGAAATCGCGCAAATCCTGGCGGAGGTTCGACAGCATCCTCCGCGTGACGTCTTCGAACGGGGTCGTCATGGTGACGCGAAGGATACAAGAGCATCCCCGCGCACGGGCTCAATCTGCTTGATGGAATTGGCGATCTTGTTCGGGGATCAGGTCCTCGGCCTCGGGGCACGCGACGCGGACGCGAAGCGGACCGTCGGCGGTGGCGAGGATCAAGAACACGACGCGGCGATCGAGGCGCCAGGCGCGGTCCGAGTGGCACCAACGTGGCCCGCCGCCGCCCTGGCACGCGGAGTTGTGCGGGGGCTGTCCGGGCGCCTGGGGATAGCCGAAGCGGCAGCGCTCACCGTAGCCCGCAGAGTGCAGTCGGCTGCGGTCGACGCCGCGCTCGACGAGCGCCTCGACGACGGAGCGGGCGCGGTCCTGCGTGAGCCGCAGGTTGTTGTTGTCGTCGCCGCGCTCGTCAGCGTGCCCTTGCACTTGCACCGTTCGAATCTGCGGGTTGCCGATGAGCGTGCGCGCGACGGCCTCGACGATCGGGATCGAATCCGGGCGAATGCGCGCCGAATTGGTCTCGAAGTTGATGGCTTGAAGGATGCGGATCTGTCCCTCTTCGACGACGACCTGACCCTGATCGGGGCACCCGTCGTCGTCGCGCTCGCCGTTGTAGGTCTCGGGTTCGTTGCGGCACTGATCCTGGGTGTCGGGGATGCGATCGCGATCGTTGTCGGGGTCGGGGCAGCCGTTTTCGTCTTCGAAGTTGTCGCGATCCTCGGGGTCGTTGACGCACATGTCCCGGGTGTCGAGGATCCCGTCGTTGTCGTTGTCGGGGTCGGGGCAGCCGTCGGTGTCCTGAAATTGGTCGCGGTCTTCGGGGTCGTCGGGGCACTGATCCGCGGAGTCGAGGATCCCGTCTCCGTCACGATCGCCGCGGTCGCCTTCGGGGCAGCCGTCGTCGTCGTGGTCACCGTCGCGGTCCTCGGGGACGAGCGGACACTGATCGTTGACGTCGAGGATTCCGTCGCGGTCGTTGTCGGGCTCGGGGCAGCCGTCCTGGTCTTGGAAGTAGTCGAAGTCCTCGGGCTGCGAGGGGCAACGATCGACGTCGTCGCGATAGCCGTCGCCGTCGGAGTCGCCGATCGAGGGCTCGAAGATGATGCCGATGAACGCGCGTCCGAGGGCGGCGGCGTTGGCGTTGCCGAGGGGGATTCGCGTCCCGCCGCCGAGCAAGAGGTACGAGTTGCGCTGAACGAAGACCTTGATTCCGCCAACGGCTTCCCAGGGCAGTGCGTTGAGGTTGCCGAGGGCGCTGGTGTAGTGCTCGCCGTAGCTCTCGATCACGAATTCGAGGGCCTGAATGGGGCGAAAGCCGAAGGCGGTACCAAAGGTGATGGGAGAGCCGAAGCGCGCTTCGTTGTTCGACGCCATCGCCGGAACGAGCGAGCCGATCATGTTGTTGGGCCGCGTCGTGGACGCGTAGCCAACGGTGCCCATGAAGATGTGTCGATAGCCGACGTTGAGATCCCAGCGAAACCACTGCACCGGACGCACTTCGAAGAAGAGCTGAGGCCACAGCGTCACGCCCGGATCACCGGCCCAGTTGCGGGCTCCGGTCATCGTCGGAATCGTCACTTGCAGCGCGGCGCCGAGACCGACGCGCGTGAGCTCGGAGCGAAGAAAGCGGGCCTTCACGTGAAACGCGAAGTCGCCCACGCCCTGATAGCTCATGCGCATCGGAGCAGGCATGTAGCCGTCGGTGCCGTTGACGTCCTGACGACCGGGGCCATCGACGAGGTGAAACGGCATCTGGATCCCGAGGACGATCCAGTTGAAGAGGCCGAAATCCGCGAGGAGCGTGCCTGAAAAGTTGTTCTCGACGAGGTTGATGCCCGAGCCGGTGACGTTGCCCATCGCGTCTCGCATCGAGCCAATGCGCGCCTGCGCGCGGCTGTAGTCGACGACGAGGCCGATGGCGAAGTCGAGGTGACCGAGGATGTCCGTTCCGTTGACGGAGAACTGGCCCTTCGAGTCGAGCGCCGGACGAAAGAGTCGAAGGTTGTAGCCAGCGCCATCGGTGATGGCGTCGGGCATGGTCATTTGCGCGTGGGCTTCACGCGGCGCGACTGTGGTTGCGGCCGCTGCGACGAGCGATGCGGCCAGCGTCAGTTGCACAGACAGGCCGCTCGGGCCCGAGGTTCGTCGGATTTTCATGCGGTGGTCCGGCGCGGGCGCCACGAGCGCCCACGGTCATCGCACTCTACCACACCCCCCCGGCGAAGCGCAGTTCTCCGAGCTTTCACACCCTGGCGCGCGTCGACGAAGAGCTCGACGAGCGA
>LNFM01005170.1_pt1 | contig 22993 bp, 13 predicted proteins | sample 596031 | NCBI WGS metagenome assembly LNFM01 (sample SAMN04254537, study PRJNA301005) | activated carbon metagenome | isolation source: dual media filters at the Ann Arbor, Michigan drinking water treatment plant | place: USA: Ann Arbor | reverse complement strand
CGCACGCATCGCCGACCTCGTCCTCATCCATGTCCGCCTGGTCGAGGTTCGAAACGTGCGGGCAGTTGTCGGCGGCGTCGACACAACCATCCACGTCCTCGTCGGGTCCGCCTCCGGAGCATCCCACGGCCCCGTCTGGCATCGGCGAGCCATCGTGCGCTGGTGGACCATCGAACACGCCGGACTCGAGACCGAAGATCTGCGAGCACGCTCCAAGGGGAGCTACGAGCAGCAACCAGAGGCTCGGGAGACGCATCGGGCATGCCCATGATGTCATGGACAGTCGTCGGCGAGCGTGACGGTTTCCGCATCTGTGCGGACGACCCAACGGCCACCGAACTCGACGGATAGGTCGCCTCGATCGGCCAGCGGGTGCCGCACCGTGACGCGTTCGCGAACCAGCGCGAGGGAGCAGCGGGGGCGCTCGATCAGCGCGCCATCACATGGCGGCTGGAGGACCTCGACGGTCTCCCGGGTGCCGCGCAGCGTGACCCGCACGCCGCAGTCGGGGAGGTGAGCGGCGAGCGCGCGCGTGACGACCACCTCCACCAGCGAATCGGATGCGTCGAGCCGGATCGAGCCCGCGGGGGTGACATGCGAGATCTTGAACGACTGGAGATTGGTCGCGGACACCTGCGAGAAGGCGATGGCGAGCGCGTGATCGAGATAGATCGACCACTCGATCGGATCCAACGACTGAGCATCGGCGGGGGGCGCGACGACCGCTTCGAGCGTCTTCGGCGGCGCGACAACGACGGGCGGTGGAGGTGGCGGACGCCACGGCTCGGGTGGGGATGCGTCCTCGCGCTGCGAGCGTGCGACGCCGATGCCGACGGCGATGCCGATCGCCGCGACCGCGATGGCGCCAACGGCAAGCCACGGGGCCCCGGTTCGGCTCGGAGGCGGCGCCACGACCGGTGCCTTCGTGATCGCGACCGGAGCGAGCCATTCGCCGGCGAGCGGCTTCCATGACTCGCGGCCGAACGCCGCGGCCGCATGGCGCAGTGCCTTGCTCATCGCGGCAGCCGTCTCGTAGCGATCTTCGGGGCGCTTCGCGAGCGCACGCAGGATCACGTCCTCGACCACTTGCGGGAGATCGGGCCGCAGCGAGCGCGGCGGCGGCGGGGCCTCCTGCACGTGCGCGCGCATGACGTCCCAGTCGCTGCCCGCAAACGGACGCTTGCCCGTGACGAGCTCGTAGAGCATCACCCCGACGGCGTAGAGGTCACTGCGGGCATCGGGGGTGCCACCCGCCACCTGCTCGGGCGCCATGTACTCGGGGGTGCCAAGGACGACGCCGGTGGCGGTGCGCGGACCGGCGCCGTGAGCCCGCGTGAGCTTCGCGATGCCGAAGTCGAGGACCTTCGCGTGACCGCGCGCGGTGATCATCACGTTGTCAGGCTTGAGATCGCGGTGGACGATGCCGATCGCATGCGCGGCCTCGAGGGCGGCGAGCACCTCGATGATCGCGTGGACCACGCCGCCGATCGGCGCGGAGGGCTTCACCTCGCGCAGCGTCTGGCCATCGACGAGCTCCATCACGATGTACGGCCGGCCATCGGGGAGGCGATCGAGATCGATCACGCTCGCGATGTTCTCGTGAGCGATCAGGTTCACCGCGCGGGCCTCGGTGAAGAAGCGTTCGATGATTCCCGGATCGTCCGCGAACGTCTCGGCGAGGACCTTGATGGCGACGCGATTACCGGCCGCTTCGTTGACCGCGGCGTACACGCGGCCCATCCCGCCGCGCCCCAGCATCCGCTCGAGCCGGTACGGACCGACGCGCGCGGAGACGAGGTCTACTTGCATTCATCGGGGTACGACGCCACGAGGCCCGTGTCGTCGAACTCGTTGTCGAAGAACCACTCTCCGTCGGAGAGGAACGAGATCTTCGCGACCGTGCGCTTGTCGGCGCCGGCATCGATGGCCTTCTGCCAGACCTTGGCCATCGTGCACCGCGGCAAGGGCCGGATGGGCCAGCGACATGACTCGTCGATCGCTGACAGCGAACGCTTCGCCACGGTCACGTCCTTCGCCGTCACCGTGACCTCGACGTAGCAGAGCAGCTCGTACTCGACGTTCGGGGGAACATCGGAGGGCCGATCCGACAGCGACGGAGCACGAAAGTAGTACTCGACGGCGTCCTCGGTCTTCGTCAAGTCGGCGAGGCCATCCGCCCGCACGAACGGCACGTCCATGCGCGTGAAGCCCGCATCGGCGACCTCCGCCTTCGCCAGGCGCTGCGCCTCGGGGAGGAACGCCACCGCATCGAAGTGCTCGGGGTCGAGCTTCACGCCCTTGGCCGTCGAGGGCGGTGGAGCTTGCGTGCGGACCGGCGGCGTCGTGGTGATGCCTGGCACGGCCGCGGCATCCGGGGTGGCGATCGCGACCGGGCCAGGGGGGGGCACGCCGGCCGCGCTCCCCACGGCCGCGCTGCCCGGGCCCGGACCGACGGCCGTCGACGAGCCGATCTGCACACCGGGCCCGACGACCACGGCCGGGGTGGCGGCCCCGCGCCGCGTGCCCACGACGAGCCCGATGCCCACGGCCAGCGCGAGGATGCCGAGGAACGCCACGAGCAACGCGCCCTTGTGGATGCCCCGCTTCTGCGTCGGCGCGGGATGCGCTGGCACCGTCGCCTGTGCCTCCGGGCGCATCGGGCTGTACGGCTCGCGCGAGATCACCGCCCCCGTCGGATCGCGCGGCGGATTCGGCGAATAGGGTCCGGGCGTGGGCGAGCTACCGGGCCGCGTCGGCGCCGCGTCCGGCCCCATCAGCGGCGGCGGAAGGCTCGGCGTAGAACCCCGAAGCGAGATCGCGTTCGCCCGCGACGACAGGGCCTTCCACTCCTCGGGCGGCAGCTCCGCCGCCGCGCGCTGGAGCGCCGCCACCATCGCCGCCGCCGCCTGGAACCGCTCCTCGGGATTCTTCGCGAGCGCGGTCAGGATCACCGCCTCGAAGGTCGCGGAGAGATCCGGCCGGAGATGGCGCGGCGGGCGCGGCAGGTCGTGCACGTGCTGCCGCATCAGATCGAACAGCGTCTCCCCTTGAAACGGGCATTGCCCCGTCACCGCCTCGTACAGCACCACGCCCGCCGCATACACGTCCGTGCGGGCGTCGACGACCGTCGTCCCGCTGATCTGCTCGGGGGCCATGTACGCCGGCGTCCCGAGCAAGGCGCCCGTCGCTGTCCGTGGCGATCCGTGAGCGAGCCCTGGCCCGAGCTTCGCGATCCCGAAGTCGAGGACCTTCGCATGCCCCTCCCCCGTCACGAGGATGTTGTCGGGCTTCAGGTCCCGGTGAACGATCCCGATCGCGTGCGCGGCCCCGAGCGCCGACAGCACCTCGCTCATGAGCTGCACGATTCCGCCGAGCGGCTTCCGCCCCGAGCGCAGCAGCCCCGCGAGCGTGTTGCCCTCGATGAACTCCATGACGATGAACGGCCGCCCATCGGGCAACGTCGCCATGTCGATCACGCTCACGATGTTCTCGTGGCGGATCATGTTCACCGACCGTGCCTCGTGAAAGAACCGCTCGAGCAGCTCGGGATTGTGCGTGCACTGGTCGGAGAGGACCTTCACCGCCACGCGGCTCCCGATCGTCGGGTGCACGCCGAGGTACACGCGGCCCATCCCGCCCTCGCCGATCACGCTCGTGATCCGGTACCGCCCGACCTCGGTCCCGATCAGCGGGTCCGCGGCCCCGACGAGCGGGCTCCCATCCGCCGCACAGTAGCCGGGCGCGTCGTAGCGCTTCCCGCACTGGGCGCACGCAAACATGCCCGGTACGGTAGCACTACGAAGCCCACGCGCGTCAGGTCGGCGAGGACGGGAGGGCCCGGCGGTACGCGAACGCGCAGGCGAGGCAGAGAACGCCGGAGAGCGCGAAGGTGTGGATGGCGCCGATCTGGCTGGCGACGGCGCCCTGGAGGAGCGCCCCGATGGGGACGCCACCAGCGAGGGCCACGGCGTAGAGGCTCATGACGCGGCCGAGCTTGTCGGTGTCGACGACGGTCTGGACCGTGGTGTTGGTCGACGCGATGGTCATCATCACGCAGACGCCGACGAAGTACATGACCGGAGCGGCAACGTAGATGGAGCCCGCGAGCTCGAGCGCGATGAGGGCGACGCCGAGGCCGAGAGAGGAGTTGCCGATCATGTGCGCGAGGCCGACGGCCGAGGAGCGCTGCGCGAGGTAGAGGGCCGAAGTGAGGGCGCCGAGGCCGGCGGCGCCGAGGAGAATGCCGAGGGTATGCGGGCCCTGACCGAGCGTGACGGCGACGGCGGGCATGATGGACGCGTAGGCGCCGCCGAGGACGCTCGAGGCGGCGAGCATCAGCAGGGCCGGTCGCACGACGGGATGGGACCAGACGTAGCGGAGGCCGTCGCGGAGCTGGTCGCCGACGCGGCCGCGCTGGGAGCGGGGCTGCGGAACGGTGATCCGCATGAGAGCGAGCGACGCGAGCACGCCGAGGTAGCTCGCGGCATCGATCGCGTAGCAGAGGCCTTCGCCGACGGCGGCGACGAGGGCGGCGGCCACGACGGGGCCCAGGAGCTTGGCGACGTTGATCATCGACGAGTTCAGGGCGATGGCGTTCGGGAGGTCCGTGGGGTCGTCGATCATCTGGCGGAGGAACGACTGACGCGCCGGCATGTCGAAGGCATTGATGGCGCCCTGGGCGAGCCCGAGCACGATCAGGTGGGCGACCGTCATGTGCCCCGTGAGCGTGAAGATCGCGAGGGCGGCGGACTGCAGCATCGCGAGGACCTGCGTGATCATGATCGTGCGCCGACGCGACCAGCGATCGACGAGGACGCCGGCGAACGGGGCGAGGATGGGCGTCGGGGCGTTGTTGCAGAAGCCGACGAGGCCGAGGACCAGCTCGGAGCCGGTGAGGCGATAGGCCATCCAGCTCGTCGCGAACTTCGTGAGCCACGTGCCCATGACGGACGTGCCCTGCCCGATCAAGAACAGCCGGAAGTTACGGTGCCGCGTCGCGCGCGCGAAGGCCATTACGTCGGCGTCACCGTGTCATGGCGACCAGGTCACGTCGAGGTCGGGCGAGAGGCGCTGACGCGAGCGGCGCGCGAGCTCGTCGCGGTACGTGGCCGGGGCGCTCGTGCAGGCGGTGCGGACGACCTCGGCGTGCGTGACGTCCCCGAAGCGAAGCGTCGAGAGATCCGCGCACGAGCCCTGGTCACGGAGATGGCCCCCGATGCGGTGACGCAGGGACCGGGTGGGAACATCCCAGATCGCGATCGCGCCGGACTTGTAGCCCGCCACGAGCGACACGCCATCGGGCGAGAGGGCGAGCGAGAAGGTGCTGCCTTCGCGGGCGTCGACGACGATCGGGTCGCGCCAGGTCGCGGTGTTCCAGATCCGGACGGTGCCATCGTCGTGCGCGCTGTAGGCCTCGCGACCATCGGAGGAGAACGCGACGTGCCAGACCGAGCCGGCGATGGGGACGCGGAGCTGCGCGATCCACTGCGCGCGCTTCGGATCCCAGATGGAGATCAGGCCGTCCTGTCCCGCGCCGACGACCTGACCGCCCGGGCCGAGCTCGCCGGTGAGCACGCCGTCATCGGAGCCGATCTTCACGTCGAGGATCGGTGCGAGCCCGGGGAAGGTCCACGTCCGGACGTGATCATCCAGGCTCGCCGTCACGAGCTCGCCCTGCGGCGTGACGTCGACGTCATAGATGTGATGAGCGTGGAGGGTCCGCTCGGTGACGAGCGTCCAGGTCGGGACGTCGATGACGGCAGCGCGTCCGCCGGTATGCCCGGCGACGAGGGACCGGCCGTCGGGCGTGGCGGCGAGGAAGCGCATCCAGGCCGTCACGGGTAGCTCTCGTACGGTGCCGGCGGCGTCCCAGTGGCGCATCACGTTGTCGTCGCAACCGGCCGCGAGCGCACCGTCGGCGAGGGCCGTCACGCCGTCGCCGCACCGGGCGCGGGTGGCGATGCGACGCCGCTCGGTGGCGGTGGCGAGATCCCAGACGCGCAGCGTGCGATCCGGGGAGCCGGAAGCAAAGGACTTGCCGTCGGGGGCAAACGACAACCCCGAGACGTCGGTGCTGTGACTCGCGCTGCCCTGGCGGGCCAGAGGGCGCGCATCCCAGGCCGTCGCGCCCGATTTGCCGGCGGTGACGAGCCAGCGACCGTCGCGGGAGAGCGTCACCGCGCTGATCGGCTCCGGAGCCTCGAGGGAGGTCACGAGCTGATGCGTAGCGAGATCCCAGACGTGGACGGCATCGAATTCGCCGCCGGTGACGAGGAGCTCGCCCCCGAGCGCGAGCGCCGCCGCGTGCACGATGTGGGAGTCGGTCCAGATCGTCGGCGTGCCGGTCGCCGGCCACAGGCGGATCTCGTGGTCCCAGCCCGTCGTCATCACCGTGGTGTCGTCGACGAAGGCGACGGCGCGGATGCCGCCCGCCTGGTGCTCGCCGCGCGAGACGCCGCGCTGCGAGGCCACGTCCCACAGCCACACGTGGCGATCGTCGCTGCCGGTGGCGAGACGCTTGCCGTCCGGCGAGAAGGCCACGGAGTAGACGCGCTGCGTGTGGCCCCGAAGCTCGTGCATGGTGCCATCACGCGTCCACAGCCGCGCCGTCGCATCCTCCCCGCTCGAGGCGAGCGTGGTCCCATCGGGCGAGTACGCGAGCGACCACACCCGGCCAATATGGCCCCGCAGCGTCGTACGGACGGCGAGGTCCGTGGCGCCGCGAAGCTCGATCACCCCCGCATCGCCCGCCACGGCGAGCTCGCTGCCATCGGGGCTCCACGCGATCGCGTAGAGCGGCGCGATCGCGGCCTGCGTGCCACCGACCATCTTGCCGTCGGCGGGCGACCACACGCGCAGCTCGCCCGCATCGTCGACGGTGGCGACGCGCGAGCCATCGGGCGCGACTGCCGCCGCCCGCACCCACGTGCGATGCCCCTCGTAGCGCGCCGACGGCACGATCGCGCGCGCATCCGCGAGCGCCGCCGCCCACGCCGCCGCGGGCGTGTCGTGCTTCACGCGTGACTCGGCGTAGTAGAGCGCCGCCCTCGCCCACTGCTGAGCGCCCTCGGCGAGCCGGCCCTTCTCGTAGAGCACCGTGGCGAGCCCGCGCTCCGCGCGTGCCGACTCCGCCCGCACCCGATCACGCTCGACGAGGACGCCGCGAATCCCGATCGCGCCGACGACCACGAGCAGCACCGCGAGGATCGCCCCGACGGTGACCGCCGCCCGATGCCGGCGCAGCCAGCGGAGGACCAGCGTCTTCTTGTCGTAGCGATGCGCCCCGACGAGCTGGCCGGTCAAGAACCGGCGCAGGTCACTCGCGAGCTCGCGTGCGTTCGGATACCGCTGCCCCGGATCGCGCGCCATCGCCTTGCCCGCGATGGTGAGCAGGTCCGCCGGCGCCCCCGGCTCGCGCAACGCCAGCGGCGTCGGTGCGGTGGAGGCCGCGTACTTGATGGTCTCCTTGGAGTCGCCGAGCTTGAGATCCGCATACGGCGAGTGCCCCGCGATCAGGTGATAGAGCATCGCGCCGATCGCGTACACGTCCGAGCGCTCGTCGGCCGACTCGCCGCGCGCCTGCTCCGGCGCCATGAAGGCGGGCGTACCGAGGACCGCCCCGATGCGCGTGGGATCGACGACCCCGCGACCCCAGTCGGGGCCGCTGCTCGCGGCATCGACATCCGGGATCGAGTCGTCCCCGGAGTTCTGCTCGTCGGTAACGTCGACGGACTTCGCGAGGCCCCAGTCGATCACCACCGTCTCGCCGTACTCGCCGACGAGTACGTTGGCCGGCTTCAGATCGCGATGGATGATCCGGCGCTGGTGCGCGTACGCGAGGGCCTCGGCGACGGCCACGATCACCGGTATGTGGGCGAGCCGCCCGTCGAAGGTCTTCGCCGCCTTCAGCGTCTCGTTGAAGGGCGTCCCCGCGACGAGCTTCATCGCGAAGAAGGGCTCGCGCGAGTCCTCCCATTTGCCGAGCTCGTACACGGGCACGATCGATGGGTGCTGGAGGTTCGCGGTGATCATCGCCTCGCGCATGAACCGCGCCGCGATGTTCTGGCGCGCTCCGAGGATCTCCTTCAGCGCGACGATGCGTCCCGTCCGCGTGTCCCGCGCCCGCACGATGCGCCCGAGGCCCCCGCGCGCGAACTCCCCGAGCCGCTCGTAGTGCGTCGGCTTCACGACGGGCAGCTGCATCTCCCCGATGAAGCTCGCCGTCACCATCGGCGCGATGATGTCGACCGTGCTCTCGTTCGACGGCAACGGCCCGACGGACGCCCCGCCGACCTCCGTGGCCTCGCGAGGCGGCGGCGACGCGGGCTCGGGTGCGATCGACCCGAGAACCTCGGTGCGCTCGCGCGAGTCGCTCACCGGCCGTACGTTATACCGAGTGACGCGTGATGTTCTCGCATCGTGCGGACGCGCATCGACTTCGGGTCCCCAGCGACGGGGCCGCGGAACGAGCGTCCCGACGGCCGGTCGCGGGGTTCGTACCCCCTCTTACGAGGAGAGGCCGGCCGCTTCAGCGACCTCGGCCGCGAAGTCCGACTTCTTCTTCTCGAGACCCTCGCCGAGCTCGAAGCGCGTGAAGCGGCGGATCTTGATGTTCTCGCCGATCTTCGCGACCAGCTCCTGCTGGACCTGCTCGATCGTCTTGTCGGGGTCCTGCACGAAGGCCTGGTCGAGGAGACAGATCTCCTTCATCCACTTCGCGATCTGACCGTCGACGATCTTGCCGAGCATCGCCTCCGGCTTGCCGGACTCCTTGCCCTTCGCCATGAGCACGTCGCGCTCGCGGGCGATGACGTCCTCGGAGACCTCCTCCTTGCGGACGAACTGGGGCGCCATGGCGGCGATCTGCATCGCGACGCCGCGGCCGAACTTCTGGAAATCCTCGTTGCGCGCGACGAAGTCGGTCTCGCAGTTCACCTCGAGGAGGACGCCGATGCGGCCGCCGCCGTGGATGTACGAGATGACCGCGCCCTCGGTGGCCTCGCGGCCCGCCTTCTTCGCGGCCTTCGCGAGGCCCTTCGTGCGGAGGTAGTCGATCGCCTTGTCGATGTCGCCACCGACCTCGGTCAGCGCCTTCTTGCAATCGGCCATGCCAGCGCCGGTGCGCTCGCGCAGATCCTTGATGGAAGTTGCCGTGATCTCCATGACTGCTCCTTACGACTCCGCGTCCGGCGAGGCCGACGCTTCAGAATTGCTGAACAGGCTGCCACCCGTCGACATCTCGACGCGCGGACCGTCACCACCCGACGAGACATGAATGACGCGCTCGCCCACGTCCTCCTGCTCGCGCTGACCGCGGGTACGCGCGGTCTCCTTGTAGACCTTCGTGCCGAGGATCGCGGCGTCCGCGATCTTCGAGGCAAAGAGCTTGATGGCGCGGATGGCGTCGTCGTTGCCCGGGATGACGTGATCGATCACGTCGGGGTCGCAGTTCGTGTCCGTCACGGCCACGACCGGGATCTCGAGGCGACGCGCCTCGTCGACGGCGATGTGCTCCTTGTGCGGATCGATGACGAACAGCATGCCGGGCGGCTTGCTGAGGCCCTTGATGCCGCCGAGCGACTTCATGAGCTTGTCGCGGTCGCGGCGGATCATCACCTGCTCGCGCTTCGTGAGCGCGAAGAGGGTGCCGTCCTCCTCCATCTTCTCGAGCGAGCGGAGGCGCTCGAGCGAGCCCTTCACCGTCTTGAAGTTCGTGAGCGTGCCGCCGAGCCAGCGCTGCGTCACGTAGTGCTGGCCGGAGCGGGTCGCCTCTTCGACGATCACGTCCTGCGCCTGCTTCTTCGTGCCGACGAAGAGCACCGTCTCGCCCTTGGCGGTGGTGTCGACGACCGCCTGGAACGCCTGGCGGAACAGCTTGACCGTGTGCTGGAGGTCAATGATGTGGATGCCGTTGCGAGCGCCGAAGATGAACTGCTTCATCTTGGGGTTCCAACGACCCGTGTTGTGACCGAAGTGAACGCCCGCCTCGAGCAGCGCGCGCATGCTGATCGGGTTCTGGCCCGCAGCTTCTGCCATCGTCTCCATGTGTCTGTCCTTTCCGTTGTGCACCCGACACCGTCAGCGCTCGCTGGAAACCCCGAAGGGCCACGGCCAGCTCGCTCGGATGTCGTGAGTAGTTGCCCCCGAGGGATCTCGAGGAGGGGGGCTGTTTACACGCGAAACGGGCGTGTGTCTAGGGCGCGAGACGCGCCTTGGAGTCCCAATCCCAGGTCAAATTCCCGTCTTTAATCAATGCGTTGGTAGCTCCCGCGAGCCACCCGTCGTAGTCCTCGCCGACGCGCTGGAGCCGCCACTCGAAGGTCCCGTAGGTGGACGAGACCAGGAGCCGCGTGCCGTCCGGGCTGATCGAGGGAGAGCGTTGATCGCGGCGGAACAGGACAGGCAAGTCCCAGCGACTCTGCGTGGTGAGGTCGAGGATCTCGACCTGCGAGCTCTTGGTGAACGTTGCGAGCACGTCGAAGTGCCGGTTCGCCCACACGAAATCCATCGCCGGCTCGAACAGCAATGACGTGGCGCCGGTCTCGAGATTGACCGTGACGGCGGACGAGTCCGTGAAGTGCGCGATCAGGGAGCCCCCCATGAGGCCGATCCACTCCGGATCCGCCTGCAGCTCGGCGATCGGAACGAAGCGGCGGTCGCGCCAGATCGCAACCGTGCGGCCCAGGGTCGCGCAGACCGTCGACCCTTGTGTGGCCACCAAGCTGTTCGATGGCATGGCATCGAGCGGGTACCGATCGACCGTCGCCGTCGTGCGGTCACCGATGACCAGCTCTTTGCTGTCGAGGAGCGCCGCGAACCGCGTCGAGTCAGAGACCGCGATCGTGATGACGTTGCCCGGCAGCTTCAGCGGGGACGAGGTGGGTTGGCCGCCTCGATACATGACCAGCTCGTTGCCGTTGCGCACCACCACCACGGTCCCCTCCGCGAACGCCGTCAGGATCGGAGCATCGGTGCTCGTGGTGAGCGACTGGACCGTCGGGCTGCGAAACGGCACATAAATGACCTCGGCGGACTTGGTGGTGCTCTCCCCCATGAGCATCGAACTGCCGACGAGGTCGCCGGTCGGGGTGTACCGGACGGCGAACACCGGAATGGGGAGCTCGGCATGCGAGACGACGGCGAGCGTGCGGGCGTCGAGCCAGTCGAGCCCCTCCATCATGGCGAAGCCGTGCGCGACGATCGTGTCGTCGGTGATGTACGCCGGCTGGTGTCCGCGACGGATATCGACCCGCCGCGGCAGCCACCTCGCGTACTCGAACACCGTGATCAGCTCGTCGCCAAAGACGACGGCGCGCCTGGCTCCGACACTCACCCGCGCCCGGATGAGGGTCTGCGGCACGTCGAGCGGGAGCCACCCGATCGGCGTGGGGATGTAGATCGTGTCGCGGTCCACGCCGAGGGGGATACGTGTGTTTCCTTTGACCGTGGCGAGCGACGTCGCCATGTCGAAGGTCCGGACGGTGTCTCCATCGACCACGAACAGGTTGTTGCGGCCCGTCGTCACGAGTACGGCCGTTCCCGCCCGTGTCGCCGTCGTGATGAGGTCATTCGGCGCCCGGTCGAGCGCGATCTCCGTGCACAGCGGCGTCGCGTCTCGCCGGCACCGGTACACGCCCTTGAATCCCGCGATCATCATCGAGTCGTCGGGCAGGGGGAACGCCCACGCGGCCTGCAGGTCGAGTCGTCCGAGCTCGCGGCCCGTGATGTCATGGAAGCTGACATCCGACTGCGTGTCGGTGACGGCGACCCAGGTGCCCGCATTCGACATCGCGACGATGCCCAACGCTTGTGGTCGCGGAACCGGCGTGTGCGTCCCGGTGACAAGATCGACAATGCGCGTCGTGCGGTCTTCGAGCTGCGCCACCGCCACCGTGCCCTTGGCCGACACCGCCCAGCCGAAGACGGGCGGCATATCGAGGGTGCGGGCCGCGCCCGTCGTCACGTCGATCACCGCGGGGTGCTTGCCGGTCATGATGAAGTGATCGTCGTCGACCCAGACTGCGTTCATCTCGCTCTCGATGGGGAGCGTGAGCAGAAGGCTCCGCTGATCGAGGTCATAGACGCGGAGCTCCGAGCCACGGTTCTGCCAGAGCACGCGGGACTCGGACGGCGAGAGCTCGGCGGTGCGATGAATCGACGCTGGTCCCTTCATGCCCCACGCCACCCCCCGCGCGTAGGCCGACTGAGCCAGTCCCCGGGCGCGAGCCTGGAACCGCGACGACGACGGGATCTGCTTCAAGTAGGCGAGCGCCTTCGTGGGGTTGGTCGCGACGAGAGCGGTCGCGTTCGCCAGGGTCAGCTCGTGGGCCTGATCCTGCAGCTCGGCCGCGTTCCTCTGCGCCGCATCCCGCGCCGCCTGCGCCGCCGCCTTCTCCGCGTACACGCGCATGATGCCGAGCACCCCGAACACGGTCAGCGCCGACAGCGCGATGGCCCCGAGCACCAGCAGGCTGCGGTAGCGCCGGACGAAGCGCCGCAGACGCTGGCGCGAGGTGTAATGGTGAGCGGCCACGAGCTGGCCGGCCTCGAAGCGCCGCACATCCGCGGCGAGCTCGCTCGCATCCTGGTACCGCTGCGCCGCCTCGAACGCGAGCGCCTTGTCGACGATCGCGGCGAGCTCCACCGGGGCCCCCGGCGCGAGCGCGCGGAGCGGCGTCACGTTGGTGCTGACCGTCTTGTCCATCACGTCGGTGACGCTCGCGCCGTGATGCGGGGGCGTACCGGCGAGGAGTTGATACAGCGTGGCGCCCAGCGCGTAGACGTCCCCACCAAAGCCCTGCAACTCCCCCCGGGCTTGCTCCGGCGGCATGAAGCCTGGAGTGCCGAACACGGCGCCGAACTGCGTCTGCAGCGAATCCCCCGCCTTCAGCTCGGAGAGCGAGTCGGGTTCGTCGGGGTCGGTCTCGCCGATGACCTTCGCGAGCCCCCAGTCGATGACGATCGACTCGCCGAGCTCGCCGACGAGGATGTTCGCCGGCTTGAGGTCGCGATGGATGACGCCGCGGCGGTGCGCGTGCGCGATCGCATCGATCGCCCGCAGCACGGCGGGCAGCAGGGTCAAGCGCTCGTCCAGTCCTCGGGCGCGCTTGATGAGCTCGTCGAGGGGGCGCCCGGTGACCCGGCGCATGACGTAGAAGGGCCGGCCCTCGGCGTTCACGCCCGAGTCGTAGACGGGGACGATCGATGGATGCTCGAGGCGCGCGGTGACGCGAATCTCGCGAAGGAAGCGGCGCTCCACCGCCTCTCCCGTGCGCGGCAGCACCTCCTTCAGCGCGACCGTGCGGCCGAGCTTCGTGTCCACCGCCTCGACGACGCGCCCCATGCCGCCGCGACCGATCTCGCTCCCGAGCTGGTAGCGCTCCGATGGCGGAACGAAGGTATCGGGACGAGATCGCCGCCCGGGGTCGCTAGGTACATCAGTCGCCGGGGCCGTGTCGTCGAGCTCGCGGCGGGACGAGCTCACTCGTCGAGGTCCCAGTCCACGTCCGAGATGCTGGCGTCGTTGCGGATGTTCACCGCGCGCGTGTTCTCGTCGTTGCCCTGCGGCTGTTTGCGCGAGCGCGCCAGCGCCTTCATCGCATCGACGCTGGCCACGCTCGTCGCCTCGTCGCCATCGTGATCGAACATGGGCGGCATGCGCTCGCCGGTGTCGATGGAGCGCATGCCGATCGAGTCCGGATCGACCGTCGCCATGCGGGTCGCCTCCTGATCGCTGAACGGAGCGGGCGGCTTGCGTGGCGTCTGACGCGATGACGGCACGGCGGCAGGCTGCTGCGGCCGCGGCGTGACGCCGGGCAGCGAGGACGCATCGGTCGTGGGTAGATTGTCCGGCCCCGAGCGCAGGAGCCCCAGCATCTGCTCGTCGACCTGGCGGGTCGGATCATCCGAGAACGGCGGCGGCACCGCACGCCGGCCGGGCTTCGGCGCCCCCGACGGATTGCGCGACCGCGACGCGACCGACCGGCCCTCCCCGTCGTTCACCGGACGCGCCACTGAATCACCGCGCGACCGCGACGCGACCGACCGGCCCTCCCCGTCGTTCACCGGACGCGCCACCGAATCACCGCGCGACCGCGACGCGACCGACCGGCCCTCCCCATCATTGACGGCATGGGATGGCGAGCGCGTGCGCGTCACCGGAGCCCGCGACGGGATCGGCGAGTCCGGCAAGTGGAGTGGCGCGTCCTCGTGCTGCGGGGGCGGGCTCGGCGGCGCGCCCGTGCCCTGCTTGTTACGGCGAGCGTGCTGCGCCTGCGCGATCCCGACGACGACCGCGGGCTTCGCGGGCACATCGGGGCGCAGCTGCGCCTGCGACGGAGACGGCGCGGGCGGCAGGACCATCGACGCGGGACCATCGAAGTCGAAGTCGAAGCTCTGCGGGCCCGATGGCGGTGCGGCGCCGATGTAGACCTCCGAGTCCTCGTCGGCGAGGCGGCCGCCTTCGTCGCGGAGCATGCGCAGGATGCGCGTACGTTCGCCGGCCGACAGCTGGTCGCGACGACCGTGGCCGGTGTGCATGTGGTGCATGCCCGTGCCGCCAGCGCCGGTGCGCTCCACGCCCGTGGCTTCCCGGCCTCGTTTCACGAAGTCGGAGAGCGGCATCGGTGCGTCGAGGCGCTTGCTGCGCGGTCCCGGCGCGCCGCTGTTCGTCTTGGGGTTGGGCATCGGACCGACGCCCGTGCCGCCACCCTTCGTCGAGAAGATGCTCGTGGCCGAGCGCAGCCACTTGCGCGGACCGGAGACGTCGCCACCATTTCCCAGCGCGACCATCTGCGCGGCCTGGGGCAGGCCCTGCGGCGGCGATAGCGAGGGGATCGACGGGTACCCCTGCGGCGGCTCGACGCCCATGCTGCCGCCGAGGATCTGGGCCGCGGCGCGCGCGGCGTCCTCGGGACAATCCACCGCCCGCTGCACGAAGCGACGCACGATGTCGTCCGTCTTGCCCATCTGGTGCTGGTGCGGCCGCTCGACGAAGCGGACCCCCATCTTCTCGAGCCACGCGATCGGCGGGTCGGCGCCGATGAGCACGAACGTCGCGTCGTTCGCGTAGCGCTTCTGCGAACCATCGCTCATCGCGAGCGTGACGGACTCGGGGTCGAACTGGAGGACCTGCGAGCCGAGCTTCGCCTTGATGCGGCCCTCGGCGGCATACGCCTCGATGGTCTGCTTGTTCTTCGGGGCGGCGCGATTGAAGCCCTTGCCGCGGTAGCTGATCATGACCTTCGCGCCAGCATCGGAGAGCGCGAGCGCGGCCTCGACGGCGGAGTCACCGCCCCCGACGACGAGCACGGCGCGGCCACGGAACTCGTCGGGATCGTCGAGCAGCGAGAAGATCTTCGGGAGGTTCTCGCCGGGCACCTGGAGCGTGCGTGGCTTGCCGCGCGTACCGATCGACAGGATCGTGCGCTGGGCGCGATACGCCGCGACGGTGGTGCGAACCTCGAAGGCGCCGTCGGGGCTGCGACCGATCGACTCGACCGACTCGCCCTGATTCACCCGCAGGCCGAGGCGCTGGAGGAGCTCCTGCCAGATCGGGATGAGCTGCTCCTTCGCGGCGTCGAACACGGGGAGCAGTGACAGGTTCTGCGTGTCGTAGGGCTCGGCCATGACGAGCTTGCCCTTCGGGTAGCGCAGGATCGTCGACGCGATCATCTGCTCCTTCTCGAGGACAACGAACGAGAGGCCGCGCTGGATGCACGACAGCGCCGCCGAGAGCCCACCCGGACCGGAGCCGACGATCGCGACATCGACGCAGCCTGGCCCCGGCCCGAGCGCGCCGGGCCGCAGGCCGGTCATCAGCATGTGCTCGATGACGGCGCGACCGAGGTTCGCCGCGTTCTTCACGAGCGGCTTGCCGGCGACCTCGCCGATCAGGTACTGGCCCGGCACCATCGTCTGGAAGTTCTCGTCGATCTCGGGGACCTTCAGCGGAGGCGGCACGCTGCCTTCGGGGAACATGACGAGCGCCTCGGTCGGGCACGCGAACATGCACGCCTCGCACTGGATGCAGTCTTCGAACCGCAGCACGCGGCTCTTGTTCGCCACGAGATCCAGCACGTTGGTGGGGCACACGGCGACACACGCATCGCACCCCGTGCACCGATCATCATTGATGTCGTGGACGAGGATGCGCGGTCCGACGATGGCCGCTGGCGCCACGACCTGCTTGTGCTTCTTGCGCGCGCCGAGCACGGTGAAGAACGCCATCAACAGGATGGCGAATCCACCGAGGGCCAAAGGCACGACCCAGGTCACGGTCCGACGAGGATACCGTATTTAACTATCGATACACGCAAGAGATCATGAAATCCCGAACCTCGGCCGCGAGGTCGTCCACGGAGCGGTCCTCGACGGGAATGGGGGCCCCGATGGTCACCTCGACCCGGCGCCCCGTCTGCATGACCTTCCCGCCCCGCGGCAGGATGTCGATCGTCCCCGAGACCCCCACCGGCACGATGGGGGCCCCGGTGTCCTTGGCGAGGTGAAATCCGCCCTTCTTCAGGGTCCCGATCTCTCCGGTCCTGGACCGGGTCCCCTCGGGGGCAATCCAGATCGAGACGCCATCCCGGATCATCCGGGCCGCCTCCGTGATCGACTCGCGGGCCCGGGCCTTGTCGCCCCGATGGACCTCGATGAACTCGGCCGCCTTGAGCGCCCGGCCCCACACCGGAATCTGAAAGAGCTCGGTCTTGGCGAGCATCCGGATCGTCGGCGACGGGAGCGCGGCATAGAGCATCGGGATGTCGAGGTGGCTCTGGTGGTTCGACATGTAGATGTAGGCACGATCAGGTGGCACCCGCTCGGCCCCCGTCACCACCAGCTCCACCCCGAGGAGATCCACCACGCGGTGCCCGAACCAGCGGGCCGAGTCATCCACATCCTCGCGTTGCAGATCCCCACGCACCGCCCCCACCACCGTCGAGGCCGTCACCCGCGCCATCGCTCCGAGGACGCGCACGCTATCGATGAGAGACATCGGGTGCATCGTATCGGTCGGCGTACGCTCGTGTCGCACACGCGCGACTATCTTCGTCGTCGCTTCGGCGATCACGCTCACGTGTTAGGCTTCACGTGATGCCGCGCGCACTGGCGATGATCGCCGCGTGTTTGTGCTTCGTGTTCGCGATGCGAGTCGCGGCGGCTGATGCCGTGGACACGAGCGTGCGTCAGCTTGGCAACGGCAAGACGAGCTACAAGGTTCGCCTCGCGGCCGCCCTCTCGCTCGCGAAGAGCAAGGATGCCCGGGCCGTCATCGCGCTCGCGCGCGCCCTGCGCGAGGACAGCGAAGCCACGATCCGTCGCATCTCGGCGCTCGCGCTCGAGAAGATGATCGATGCGCGCACCGCCGAAGATGCGCGCGAGCTCGGCCTCGAGGCGCTCGCCGCAGCCTCGAAGGGCGACACCGACAAGAAGGTCCGCGACACGGCCGAGAAGGCGAACAAGTCGCTGGCCTCCCTGCGCAAGACCAAGAAGAAGAAGCCCACGAAGGGTGGGAGCAGCAACGGCGTCGCCGTCTTCGTGAACGTCGACAAGCCCGTCGATCAGACGAAGAAGCTCGACACCGCGAACTCGGGCCGGGTGATGAGCATCGTGAAGCGGAACGTCGACGGCACCGGCTACTCGACGTCGTGGCCGTCGGGCGGCCTGCCCTCCGAGGCCGACCTCGACTCCAACAGCACGCGCGGCTTCATCGTCGCGTCGACGGTGAAGAAGATCGACATCTCCAAGGTGAACGGCGGCACGCAGATCGCGTGCACCCTCGCCGTGCGCATCGCCCCGTGGGCCGGCAAGGACGGCGGCGAGAAGTGGGAAGCGAACAAGGCCGCGTCGGCGTCGGGCTCGGCGAAGGCGATGACCGGCAACCGCGACAAGGACGTCGCCGGTGGCATCCGGGACTGCCTCGAGGCGGTCGCCGAGGACATCACCTCGCGCCAGGTGGTGCCGTTCCTGAAGCGCATCGCCTCGGCCGGCTCCTGAGCGCGGGGAGGCCGAGCGCGGCAACGCCGGTCTAACCGATTCCGGACGCGACGACCGCGCCGGTACCTGCATCCCACACATAAAGTCGATGGTCGAAGGCGCGCAGCACGACACGGTGCTCGGAGATCGCCACGAAGCCAGCCTCACTGAACGCGTGGAATCCGCGGGTGGACGTCACTTCGAGCGGGAGGTCGACGCGCCAGCGCGGCTTGCCATCGATCTCGCCGTACACGACAACCGCCCAGCGAAGTCCTTCCTGGGGAGTCTCCTTCTCCTCGTCGACCCAGAGCAGCAGCACGGCCACCGCCCCGGGCGCCGATGCGATCTGAGTGATGTGCTCGTGTTCCCCGAAGACGATACGTTGCTCGTCGGCGACGGGTGCCGACAGCCTAGCCAACACCAGCGTGTTGATCCGTTCGCCGCTCCCATCGACGTACGAGTACCAGCAGCGTTCGTTCGGTGCCGATGCAAGGTGTTTCGCGATGCGACCAGGCATCGGAGCATTCTGTTCTGGCCCGTCGGGCGAGAAGACTCGCATGCCACCACCCGCCACGACGAGACGACCATCGTCGAGGCTGTACACCAGGTGGCGGGGATTCGAGGTCCTGTTGGGAAACGGCACGGTCGCAACCGCTTCGACACGGCCATTGCTCTCCTCGAACCGATAAATGAGCCCCTGACCGATGACGTAATACTCGTCGGCGCGCCGGGCCGGCAGGATCGTGCCGCGCTCTGAGAACGGCGGACCGTAGAGCGTCCGCATCTTGTCAGCTCCGTCGATCCTGTAGACGACGCAGTGGTCCGACGGCAGGGCGAATACCGCCAGGGTGCCATCTTGCATGAAGCAGAACGACTGATGCGCCGTCTGGTAGTTCGCCAGTCGCTTCATCGCAATCGAGTCCCACTTCAGGAGCTCGCCATCGCGGTTCTGGATCAATACGTCACCGCGAAACGCGAGCGGTGCTCGCGCGGCCGTGTACCTGTACAGCGAAGTTCCATCGAGGATCACCGGTTCGGTCGGTTGCGTCACGACGCCACCGTCGGGCTCCTTGCGATGACGTCTGGTCCGACGCGGGCCACCACATGCGACGGCTGCGAGCGCGAGGCTGAAGGCCCGTCTGTTCACGGATGGATCTCTTGTTCGAGCGCTGCGATTCGGCCATTTCCCGAGCACGCGTCAGCGTCGGTGCCGACGTGAGTGAAGCGCGCCAGCCACCCGCGACGGTATCACGCGCTGCGAGGAAGGCGGAGAACAGATCGGCGCGTCGCCGCGATGCACCCGATCGATCTCGACGGTTCGGCAACCATGCGACCTCGAGATCACTCGCGGCGCTAGCGTTGCGCGCTTCGCCTTCGCCGTCACCATGACGTCACTTCGGCGACATGGACCGTGCGCGCGTGGAGCCGATATGTCGCAACGTGACGACGCTGTGGTCTCCGTAGCCCGGCAGGCTTGCCGTCATGGCGCACGACACCGACGACAATCTGGGACCGCAGGACGGAGTTCACTTCCGAGACGTGCTGGCCGAGCGCGTACGCTCGCCGTCGCGACGGGATCTGTTTTGGTGGGGTGCGCTCGGCGCCGCCACCACGCTGCTGCCGGCATGCGGCGACGACGCGAGCTCGGACGATTCGCTCCCGGGACCGGATGCGCCTGACCCGGTCCCGGATGGCCCCACGCCCGACGCCCCTGACCCCGGGCCGGTCCGGCCGGCCGCCCTCGGCTTTGCCGCGGTGGCCAAGAGCCTGGCGGACGTGGTGACGGTGCCGCCCGGCTACGAGGCCCAGGTCCTGTACGCGCTCGGCGATCCGATCGACATGGCGACGCCGGCGTACGCCAATGACGGTACCGACGCCGCGGCCACGTTCGACAAGCGCGCCGGTGATCATCACGACGGCATGTCCTTCTTCGGCCTCGACGCGAGCGGGGCGTACGATCCGAGCGCGAGCAACCGGGGACTGCTGTGCATGAACCACGAGGCGATCACGCCCGTCTTCCTGCACCCCGCGGGACCGACGGTCGTCGATGGGGTGAGGACGGTCGCGGACGAGGTCCGCAAGGAGCTCTTCGTCCACGGCGTTTCGATCGTGGAGATCGCGAACACGGGTGGGACGTGGTCGGTGGTCAAGTCGTCGCGCTTCAATCGCCGCATCCACACCGGCACCGTCATGGAGATCGGCGGCCCGCTGCGCGGTCACGCATCGATGGTCACGCAGTACTCCCCCGCGGGCACGCGGACGCGCGGGACCGTCAACAACTGCGCCAACGGCTATACGCCGTGGGGGACATACCTGACGTGCGAGGAGAACTGGGCGGGCTACTTCCGGCGCGTCACGACGACCGACAATCCGAACCGAACGGCGAAGGAGCTGACGGCCTTCGGACGCTACGGAGTCGCCGGTGCAGGTCGCGAGCTGTGGTCCACCGTGACCCCCGATACGACGGACCAGCTGTTCGGCCGCTGGAACACGATGGTGCAAGGCGCGACGTCCGCGGATGACTACCGCAACGTGGTCAACACCTTCGGCTGGGTCGTCGAGATCGATCCCTTCGCCCCGGAGGCGGCGCCGACCAAGCGCACGGCGATGGGCCGCTTCGCCCACGAGGGTGCGTGGCCGGCTCCCGCCGTCGCCGGTAAGCCCATCGTGTTCTACTCGGGCGACGACTCGCGCGGCGAGTACGTCTACAAGTACGTCTCGACCGCGGTGTGGGATCCGGGCGATGCGAACCGGACCGATCGGATGGCCGTCGGCGCCAAGTACCTCGACGACGGCAAGCTCTACGTCGCTCGGTTCTATCCGAGTGGCATGGGGGAGTGGGTCGAGCTGGCGTTCGGGAAGAACGGCATCAGTGCGACGAGCGCGAACTACGCCTTCACTGACCAGGCCGACGTCGCGCTCCACAGCCGGCTCGCAGCCGACGCCGCGCTCGCCACCAAGATGGACCGCCCCGAGTGGGGCGCCGTCGACCCGCTGGACGGGTCGGTGTACCTCACGATGACCAACAACACCGCGTCGGGGCGCTCGCTCGCGAGCCTCGACGCGGCGAATCCTCGCCACTACAACGATCCCAAGACCGTCGGGGGGACGACCTCCCCGCAGTTCGGCAACCCGAACGGCCACATCGTTCGCTGGAAGGAACCGTCGCCGGAGGCGACGACGTTCATGTGGGACGTGTTCCTCTTCGGTGCGCGCGCAGGTTCTCCCTCCAACGTGAACCTGTCGAACCTGACCGCCGACAACGACCTGTCGAGTCCGGACGGCCTGTGGTTCAGCCCGGCCAGCAAGATCTTGTGGATCCAGACGGACGACAACGCGTACACCGACGTCACGAACTGCATGTTGCTCGCTGCCCTCCCCGGCGCGGTGGGCGACGGGGCCACGCGCACCGTCGTGAACGTCAATACCGATGGCGCCACGCGTGAGGTCCTCACGCACGTCGGGGCCCCGCTCGGCGACAAGCTGCGCCGGTTCCTGGTGGGGCCGAAGGGCTGCGAGATCACGGGCCTCAGCGAGACGCCCGATGGCAAGGCCCTGTTCGTCAACATCCAGCACCCCGGAGAAGACACGCCGGTCGCCCAGATCGCCACGCCTCAGAGCACGTGGCCGGCGTCCACGGCGGGCGCCCGCCCGCGCTCTGCGACGATCGTGATCACGCGCACCGACGGCGGCATCATCGGCGTCTAGCGGATCGCGCCCGCAGGTGAGAGGCACGACGGCGATACGGCACGGGGGGCTGCTGGTCATGATCGGGGCGACGCTCGGCGAAGCCCGTGCGGATGCCCTCCAGGGCAAGCGGCTGTACCTCGATGCGGCGCGACTTGCCGGCACGCCGGACAGCTGTGTCGACTGCCACGGCGGACTGCCCGGCGGTGCGTTCGGGATCGGCGCCGCTGCGAATGCGCCGGACCTGATCATGTCGGCGATCGACAGCGTTCCCGATATGACTCCCTTCCGCGACCGGCTCGGAGCTCAGGACTGCGTCGACCTCGCCGCATACATCGGCGACCCGCTCGTCCCGAGTCCCGCCGTCGCGCTGGTCGCGCCCGACGGTCGCGTGCTCGACCACATCGATCTCGGGGAGGTCGAGCTTGGCTCGCAGGCCCGGGTCGTGTTCCGTCTCGCGAACCCCGGGCAGCTTCCCCTCGCGCTGACGGGCGCGAGTACGATCACGGGCCGCGACGCCGCGGAGCTCGAGCTATCGAGTACCTGCGCGCTCCCCTCGGTGATCGCGCCCGGAGGCGGCTGCGACTTCACGCTGGACTTCCGGCCGGCCGGGGGCGCGGGTCCACGGCTCGCGCGCTTCGCGGTGGACCACGATTGGGTCCGCAGCCCCGCAGCGCTGGCCGTCCTGGGGACCGCGGTGCCAGCGGCTGCGAGCGATGGTGACGCTGACGCGACCGACGAGGCCGGGGATTCCGACGGCATCGCCGGCGCGCGTGATGGTGCGTGCGACGGCGGCGCCGGCGGTTCACCTGTGGGTGCCCTGCTGGTCCTCGCCCGACGAAGGCGACGGCGACCTCAGCGAGGCGCGGCCGCGCGCGGACCTACGGGCCCGGGGCGAATGGCAGCGCCGACTTGTGGACGATGATCCGCAGCTTGCCGTCCTTGCCCTTCTTGAACACCCACGTCTTGTCGACCATGACCTCGTTGCCCGCCTTGTCGGTCACCCACACGTTTCCCATGGTGATGGCGATCGAGCCGTAGATCTGGATGCCCTCGTTGGCGTCTCCCGCGTTGTCGTAGCGACACTTGACCCACGGCTTGAGGGCAAAGCCAGTGTCGTCGGGGTAGCTCGGATCGCCGCCGACGAAGTAGGCGAGCGCGCCCTGCTTGTCGTTGCGGAACGTGTTCTTCCCGTGGGCGAGTGTCGGCTTGAAGAACACCTTCCCGGTATCGTAGTTGTACGCTTCGGACAGCACCTTCTCGGCCAGCGCGCGGTGGTCGCCTCCCTCGTCCTTGGTCTTGCCGATCGCGACCAGCGCCTCGCACCAGG
>LNFM01005169.1_pt1 | contig 23001 bp, 16 predicted proteins | sample 596031 | NCBI WGS metagenome assembly LNFM01 (sample SAMN04254537, study PRJNA301005) | activated carbon metagenome | isolation source: dual media filters at the Ann Arbor, Michigan drinking water treatment plant | place: USA: Ann Arbor | reverse complement strand
CACCCGTCTGCCGCTCCCCTTGCGGGGCGCTCGACTTGCATGTGTTAAGCCTGCCGCCAGCGTTCGTTCTGAGCCAGGATCAAACTCTCAAGTTTTGAAACTTTGAATTGGCTTTGTATCTGGTCACGCTTTGAATTGACGAGAACATTCACACCTAGCACTTGCGTGCTTGGTAGATATTATTCTCTCAAAAACGTGTCCGCCAAAGTTTCGTTCGAACCGTCCCATCCCTGGCGGGATGAGGGGTTCAGCAGAACTCTGCCGCCCACGTTTCTCTTTCTTCAATATTCAATTTTCAAAGAACAGACACTGCAAACACAGTGTCGTGGGCCAGTCCGCATTTGCGCTTTTGGCCCGGTCGAGTGTCGCTCACGCGGCTCTCTTGATTTCGTTTAACAAGGGCGAACTCTTTCGGCGCCAGCGGCGCGCCGCCCTCGTTGGTGACCGGTATATAGTCGGGGGGTGTCCAAGGTGTCAACACGGATTTCGAAGTTTTTTGAATTTTTTGCGACAGCCCGCCCGGAACCCTTGGCGCCCCGACGTCAGGCGCCGAAATTGGTTCGTCGGCGTGGGAAACGACGCCTCGGGGGAGCCCTATTGCCGCCTCATTGAACAACCATCTCTCGGTTCCCCGCCCGGCCAGGCGAGTTTCGCGCAATGGTAGGGCGTATATATAGGGGATCGAAGGCCGCTCGCAGGTCGCCGGTGGGTGCCTTCGTTGACTTGAGGCGCTGCGGCGGGCAATTGTCGTGGCAATCAGAAGAAGACAACGGAATTCTTTCGGGAAGAAGCCGCCCGCCGCATGCACGACACGGACGTGACCATAGCCGATCTCGGCAACGACCCGCCGCTGATTGCGGACGGCCGCAGCGGTCCTCCGGATCGGCGCGAGGTTTCCGCGCGTTGGTTGTCTGGCACATTCCTGACTGGCGTCACCTCCACCGTGCTCATGGGCGTCGCACTCTTTGCCGCGCTCGACGGGCGCGAGCAGCTGGCGACCCCGCCGGAGATCGCCAACCTTGCGATTGCTCCCGACGACAATGGCGGCGAGGAAGCCAAGACTGTCCGGCTCATCCCGCCGCGCCAGATTGCCAAGGCCAAGGACCGCAGGCGCATGGAAGTCTCCATGGTGACCCGCGTCGGCGACCGCGACGTCATCAAGACGGTGCCCTTCGTCGAGATCAAGATGGCGCTCGCCGCCGGCCACACGACCACCCGCGACTATCCTGCCTTCGATCCGCTTGCGGTGTTTTCGGAGGATGGCGCGCCGCAGCCTGTGACAAGCACCGCCTCGGCCGGGCAGATCTATGGCGCCAAGGTCGAAAGCGACATGAGCCTGAAGTCGCTCGACTTCCCCATGGAGAAGGCCGCATTCGACGAAAAGAGCGACCTGTCGGCCGCCGAGGTCGAGGAGGTCGTGCGCTCGACCGGTTCGGTTCTGACCGAGGGCGACATCCAGGTCGCCGCCCTTCACTATGTCGACCCCTCCAGATTCGGCGACGCGCTCGCCGCCCAGGCGCTGACCGCCTCCTATGGCGTGAAGATCGTGCCGGAGAATGTGTCCGTCACGCCGCGCCGCCCCGCTGACGAGGAGGCCCCGGCCTATGCCGAGGAGATCATCCCCTTCACGCAGAATCGCGATATCGCCGAGGCGCTGGCCGAATCGGGCTATACGGGACCGGACGCCGCCGGCATGGCCGCGGCGATCGCCAGCCGGCTGAACGCCACGACGCTGAAGGGTGGCACGGTGCTCTGCGTCGGGCTCGAGGTTCGCGGCGAGATCGCGCGGGTCGTGCGCACCAGCGTCTACGACCGCACCCAGCACATCATCACCGTGGCTTTGAACGACCGCGATACCTATGTCGCGACGCCCGAACCCGATCCCAACCCCGGGGTGGAGACCGCCTTCGAGGATTCGCCGCAGCGGATCGTGCCTGGGCGCGCCAAACTGCCGTCTGTCTATGATGGCATCTACCAGACGGCCTATTCCTACGGCATGTCCCGGAGCGTCACGGGTCAGTTGATCAAGCTGCTCGCCTCCGATGTCGATTTCCAGTCGCGGCTCAATCCTTCCGACCGGATCGACGTCTTCTTTTCGCAGCCCGACGGCAACGATCAGATGTCGGAGGAATCGGAACTTCTCTACGTCTCGGCGACCTTTGGCGGCCAGACCCGCAATTTCTACCGGTTCCGCATGGAAGACGGCAGCGTCGACTATTTCGACGACAATGGCCAGAGCGCAAAGCAGTTCCTGTTGCGCAAGCCGGTGCCCAACGGGCAGTTCCGCTCCGGCTTCGGGCCGCGCCGGCACCCCATCCTCGGATACGTTCGCATGCACACCGGCACCGACTGGGCCGCGCGCGTCGGCACCCCGATCATCGCGGCGGGCAATGGCGTCGTCGAGAAGGCAGGCTGGTCCGGCGGCTATGGCCGGCAGACCATCATTCGCCATGCCAATGGCTATGAGAGTTCCTACAATCACCAGAGCGCGTTCGCCAAGGGCGTGACCGTCGGGGCCCGCGTCCGCCAGGGCCAGGTCATCGGCTATATCGGCACAAGCGGCCTGTCGACCGGGCCGCACCTGCATTACGAGCTGATCGTGAACGGCGCCAAGGTCGACCCGATGCGCGTGCGCCTGCCGGTCGGACGCGTGCTAAAGGGCGAGGAGATGGCCCGGTTCAAGGACGAGCGCGACAGGATCGACGCGCTGCTGAAGGAAGATCCGAACGGCACGCTGAAAGTCGCGAGCGCCAAGGTTTCGGGCTGAGACCGCCGACCGGTTTCGCGCCAGGCCGGCGTCAAGCCTTGCCGGCTACTCCAGAAACTCCACCGTCACGCCCGCGCTGACCAGCTTGGCGAGTTCCTCGGCGTCCCAGTTGGTCAGGCGCACGCAGCCATGGCTTTCCGTCTTGCCGATCTTGGAGGGATCAGGCGTGCCGTGCACGCCATAGGTCGGCTTGTCGAGCGCGATCCACACGGAGCCGACGGGGCCGTTGGGCCCGGGCGGGATGGTCAGCACCTTGTCGTTTTCGCCCTGCTTGAAATTGAGCTTGGGATTGTAGGTATAGTTCGGGTTGAGCGCGATGCGCGACACCGCATGCGTGCCCGTCGGCGACGGCGTGTCGGCCGAGCCGATCGTAGCGGGATAGGCAGCGATGAGCTTGTCGTAGGCGTCGTAGGCAAGCACCTGCTTCTGCGCCTTGTCGGCGGTGATCCGCGCGACCTTGCCCGCGATGTTGGCGCCGACATTGGCGACGCGGATCATCGTGCCGGGCCGCGAGAAATTGGCCTCTGGATTGAGCGCCTTGAGATAGGTCTCGTCCATATGGAATCGCTCGGCGAGCGCCTCGGTCACCGACGTGTAGGCCATGCTCGGCAAGAGCGCCTTTTCGCTGTAGTCGGCTGGAATGGCGGCGACGAACGGGCCCGCTGCATCCTCGGACGTAATCGTGTAGGTGATGAACGGGTCGCCGCCGGTCGCGGCAAGGGCCGCCTTGATGCCTGCGGAATCGGTCGACTTCAGGTTGGTGCCGGTGATGGTGCGGTAGGCGGCGAACGCCTTGTCGACGTTGGAGCCGAACTTGCCGTCGATGACGCCCGGCGACGCACCGGCCCTGTCCATCAGGATCTGTACCGCCGCCACTTCCTCGCGCGCCGAAAAGGTGATCGGCGGCTCGGTGATCGGATCGGCGACGATGACCTCCGTCCCCGTATCCTGCCCGAGCGCGGCCTGGTCGGGCTCTTCCCCGGCCCTCACCTGCTGCTCGGGCGCCGGCGCGCGAAGCGGCTCGCGGCGCACCTCTTCGGGCACGATCGGCGCCTGGTCTTCCTCGGCATCGAGATAGGGGTTGCGTGGCGGCTCGGGAAACTCGTTGGTTCCGTAGTCGGGCGCGGAATCCAGGTAGGGATCGAAGCTCTCCACCGGTCCGAGATTCTCGTCGAAGCGCGGATCATAGACGCCCCCGCGGCGGACAGGTGCGGGATCCTCGAACTCGTCGAGATAGCGCGGCTCGGCGCGGCCGAGTTCGCGCTGGCGCGCCAGGCGTCGTGCGGCCTCGCGCGTCATGCGGCGCGGCCGCTCGATCCGGATGACCTCGCCCGTATAGGCATCCACGATGACCCGATTGCCGTCACCGTCGAAATAGACCTCGATGTCGGCATTCTGTGCAAGCTTCGCCCCCTCGGCCGCGGAACGCGCGGACGGCGGTTCGCGAAAGGACGGATTCGCCGGGACGGAAGCAAGCGCGCCCGTTGCGGCGAGAGCCGCGGCGAGCGCTGGAAGGAAAATCAGTCTGCGAAACATGGCGTCCAAGCTTTCCACTCGATTGGGCGTTTGCATCCGATACGCATCGAATCACCGCCATGACCGATGCAATCATCCTTAAGGGCTAAAGGTTCCGACATGAACGGGGCATGAAGATGGCCGGTGCCTGAGCACGAATCGACCGAGTCCCCGCGCACCGTTCTTCCGCAAACGCCTGCGGCCGCATGAGCCAGGTGATTTCTATTTCAACGTCGCCAGCGCTTGGTCGATCTGCGCCATGCGCTCCCCGAAAAACCCATCATACTGCGGATAGCCAGCTTCGCGGTAGAACGTCCATGCGGTTTGCATCGCGTCGCGCGCCCTGCCGACAAGCGCTGCATCGGATCTCTTCTGCCCGAGGATGAGCAGTGCCTCCCCGAGGCTCGCTTGCAGGGATGCCCATTGCAGCGGAGCGCTCTTGCGTGTCCATACCTTGAGTGCGTCCTGAAACGAGGCAATCCCGGCCTCGATGGTTGCCTCGTCGCCGGAGCGCTGGCCGGTGATGACAAGCGTACGCCCCAGATTGTTCTGCGCAGTCGCCCATCCGAAGGACTCGCGCTGCTGTGTCCACTCGGCAAGCGCGTCGTGATACGCGCTGGCCGCCAGCGTCAGGCTCTGGAGCCCTTGTTCGCGCTGACCAATGGAGAACAGAGCGTTTGCCAGATTGCTCTGACCCGTGGCCCAAAGGAGCGGCACGCGTTCACGCGTATTTTCGCTGAGCGCGGCATGGTAGGCCTCCACGGCGCGTTGCAGCGTTTCGGTGCCGTCGAGCCGGTCGCCGATCGCCCACAAGGCGGTGCCGAGACCATCCTGTGTCGCGGCCCACGAAAGCGGATCGAGATCGCGCGTCAGCGTCGTCAAAACGTCCTGATAGACATCGACGGCCTCATGCAAGCGGTCGGGCTGGTTCGCGCGCAAGCCGATCCAGGCAATGGCATCGGCTTCGCCCTTGCGCGCCAATGCCCATTTGAGGGGTTCCTGCACACGCGATATCGACTGCTGGGCGGATCGGAAGGCCTCGACCGCCTGCTCGTATTGCTCCGGTCCGCTCTGGCGTGCCCCAAGCGATACCAATGCCATGCCGAGATTGGATTCGGCTGTTGCCCAGATGGAAGCATCGACCTGCTCGATGCCACTGGTCGTGATGGCGCTGAAGACCCCAACTGCTCGTTCCAGCGCCGCTGCATCGCCTTGGCGTAGTCCGTACGTGTGCACCGCGAGCCCGAAATCATTCTGTGTCCGAGCCAACGCCGGGGTCATTTGATCTGCCGGCAGCAGTTTGGCGGCCTCGGCGAAGGTGCGCATCGCCGTTTGCAGCGTATCGTTGTCGCCGCGATACTCACCATGGGTCCGCAACGCGTTGGCTTCGGCGAGCTTGTACTGCCAGGCGAGCCCCGCATCCCATTTGCGTACTTCTTCGAACGCCTTGCGATAGTCCTTGGCGGCCTTCATCAGGTCGAAGGCAAGCCAATAGGTATCGGCGCTGCGGCCATAGACGTCTGCAAACTCCAGGCGCCTGGCTCTGACATCGGCCTCTGCCTGGTCGACGGTCCTGGACAGCTCGGCGACCCGTCTCTTTGCCTGTTCGTGGAACTGGATCGATGCCCGCACGGCGCCGTCGCCCATCGCGCGTTCGGCGAGTGCAGACAGGCGAATTATGTCGGCATCCGTGCTCTTCAGGGCCTGGCGTTCCGCAGTGATCGTCTTGAGATGTGCGGTCTGGCCGCGCAGCAGCCGATCGAGTTCGCGCATGTCGCTGGGCATGTCGGTGCCAAGCGCGGCCAGAAGCCCATAAAGCGTACCGAGCGGCACGGCTTCCGAGTTTGCGGCGGCCTCAACGAGGCGTCGCGTATCGGAGGGCGTGGTCGCGATGGTCAGCAACAGTTCGCGACGCTCGCTGCGGATCGCAGCGTCGTCACTGCCGGCGTTTTCTTCAGGAGAAAGGCCGAAGTAGAGCAGTCGGCGCAGACTTGCATTGGTCCATGGCCGCTGGCGGCCCGCCGTCTGGACGTAGACCTCCTCGGTAACCATTGTCATCACGTCGCCAAAGGCAAAGCCGCCGGCGGCGAGGTGTTTCAACAGGGCGGCGGCATAGGGGCTGTTTCCTCCGGGATCACCGTCGAGCGCGGCGTGACCTGGTTCGGCCGCAAAGCCGATGACTTCACCAAGATTTATCGACGCCCTGGAGACCTCGGCGAGGGAAACTGCCCCGCGCGTCAGGTCGAGACCGGCGGCGGCGACGGGTACCGGGCCCGAATCTGTAACGATGGTTGCGCCTGCGGGAAATGGATTGGTGCGGCAAGCATCCAGCAGCACGATAGCGACGGGAACCTTTGCCCTCAAATCGGCAAGCAGGTTCGACAGCGGGATGAGCGTGTTGGCGGCATCGGCGAGCGACGACGAGTCCGCACTGACCGGCACCAGGTAATTCTCGCCGCCCGCCTCGATGCCGTGACCGGAGTAGTAGAGCAACGCTACATCGGAACTTTCGGCATCCTCGACAAAGCGCTGCAGGCTGCGCTCGAGCCTGGCCCTGTCGCCATCTGTTACGGATGTGACGTCAAAGCCGAGTTCACCCAGCAAGTGATCGACGGCGCGCGCATCATTGGCCGGATTGGACAGCGCGGGCAAATGGTCGTAGCGGGCCTGGCCAATGACAAGCGCCACGCCACGCAAAACCTTGTCGTCTTCAGCGTGAACCCGAGACGCGACCATAGGCGCTGCGACAAACAGCGCCAGCAACGCCGCGAACACGATTCCGGTATGACGGCCGCCCATCTCTACCTATCGCCCGAAGATCAGACCCTCGTCATGCTAATGCGCTGACGTCGGCGGCTCAATGGCGCAAGCGTGGAATGATCAAGGCATCGCCCGCCTCAATCGGGCTGTGTTGCCCACGTCGGCTTCAATCTTTGCGAAACTGGGCTGAGCACGATGCCCGCACTCCGCAAACTGACCCCTGACCCGGATTGCCTCCCCGCTGCAATCGCAGCGGGGTGGCAGTTCAGCGTCCCCTGCGAGGGGGCAGCAGCTACGCCGCCTCGGCGTCCGTCTTCACGACCGCCGGCTTGGACCGGAAGTTGAGCCGGTCGGAGCCGGACGTCACTTTGACGGTGGAGCCGTCAAGAATGTCGCCCAGGAGGATGCGCTCGGCCAACGGGTCCTGCAGTTCCTTCTGCATGACGCGCTTCAGCGGCCTTGCGCCATAGGCAGGGTCGTAGCCGCGCGCTGCGAGCCAGGCGATCGCCTCGTCGTCGAGTTCGAGCACGATCTTGCGCTCCTCGAGCAGCTTTTCGAGCCGCACCAGCTGGATCGCGACGATCTTGCCCATGTCCTCGCGGCGCAGCCGGTGGAACAGGATCACCTCGTCGATGCGGTTCAGGAACTCCGGCCGGAACGATGCGCGCACCACGCCCATGACCTGGTCGCGCACGCTGTCGACATCCTGCTCGTCGGTAAGCGCGACCAGATATTCCGACCCGAGGTTCGAGGTCATGATGATGACCGTGTTGCGGAAATCGACAGTGCGCCCCTGCCCGTCCGTCAGGCGCCCGTCGTCGAGCACCTGCAGGAGGACGTTGAACACGTCGGGATGCGCCTTCTCGATCTCGTCGAACAGGATCACCTGGTAGGGCCTGCGCCGCACCGCCTCGGTGATGACGCCGCCTTCCTCGTAGCCGACATAGCCGGGAGGCGCGCCGATCAGCCGCGACACGGAGTGCTTCTCCATGAATTCCGACATGTCGATGCGCACCATGGCGTGCTCGTCGTCGAACAGGTAGTCGGCGAGCGCCTTGGTGAGTTCCGTCTTGCCGACACCCGTTGGGCCGAGGAACATGAACGAGCCGATCGGCCGGTTCGGATCCTGCAGGCCCGCACGCGCCCGGCGGACAGCCTTCGAGATCGCCTGCACGGCCTCGCCTTGGCCGACGACGCGTTTGGCGAGTTCGTCTTCCATGCGCAGGAGCTTCTGGCGCTCCCCTTCCAGCATGCGGTCGACCGGGATGCCGGTCCAGCGCGACACGATGTAGGCGACGTGCTCCGACGTGACTGTCTCCTCGACCATCGAGCCGCGGCCTTCCTGTGCCTCGGCCTCCTTCAGCTTGCGCTCGACCTCGGGGATGCGGCCATAGGCAAGCTCGCCGGCCTTCTGGAACTCGCCGCTGCGCTGCGCGATCGCAAGCTGGTTGCGCAGCTCGTCGAGCTGGCGCTTGAGTTCGGCGGCGAGCCCGAGCTTTTCCTTCTCGGCCATCCACTGGCTGGTCAGCCGCGCGGAATCCTCCTCGATGTTGCCAAGCTCGCGCTCAATGCGCAAAAGCCGGTCCTTCGAGGCCTCGTCGGTCTCGAGCTTCAGCGCCTCGCGCTCGATCTTGAGCTGCATGATGCGGCGGTCGAGTTCGTCGAGCTCCTCCGGCTTCGAATCGATCTGCATGCGCAGCCGCGCGGCCGATTCGTCGACCAGGTCGATCGCCTTGTCGGGCAGGAAGCGGTCGGCGATGTAGCGGTGCGACAGGGTCGCCGCCGCGACTAGCGATGAGTCGGAGATGCGCACCTTGTGGTGCTGCTCGTACTTCTCCTTCAGACCGCGCAGGATCGAGATCGTGTCCTCGACGGAGGGCTCGTTGACGAAGACCGGCTGGAACCGGCGGGCAAGGGCTGCGTCCTTCTCGACATGCTTGCGGTACTCGTCGAGCGTGGTGGCGCCGACGCAGTGCAGCTCGCCGCGCGCCAGCGCCGGCTTGAGCAGGTTGGACGCATCCATCGCGCCCTCGCCCTTGCCCGCGCCGACAAGCGTGTGCATCTCGTCGATGAACAGGATGATCGAGCCTTCGGCCGAGGTGACCTCCGACAAAACGGCCTTCAGCCGCTCCTCGAACTCGCCGCGATATTTGGCGCCAGCGATCAGCGCGCCCATGTCGAGCGCCATCAGCTTCTTGTCCTTCAGCGTCTCGGGCACGTCGCCATTGACGATGCGCAGCGCAAGGCCCTCGGCGATCGCGGTCTTGCCGACGCCCGGCTCGCCGATCAAGAGCGGGTTGTTCTTGGTGCGCCGCGAGAGCACCTGGATGGTGCGGCGGATTTCTTCGTCACGGCCGATGACCGGGTCGAGTTTTCCCGCGCGGGCGACCTCGGTCAGGTCGCGCGCATACTTCTTCAGCGCGTCATAGCCCTGCTCGGCGGTCGCCGAATCGGCGGTGCGGCCCTTGCGGATGTCGTTGATCGCCTGGTTCAGCGCCTGCGCGGTGACGCCGGCCTTGGCCAGGATGTCGGAGGTCTTGGCCGATTTCTCCACGGCAAGCGCGGTCAGCAGCCGCTCGACCGTGACAAAACTGTCGCCGGCCTTCTTCGCAACCTCTTCAGCCGTGGAAAACACCTTGGCGATCGGCTGCGACATGTAGAGCTGGCCGTTGCCGCCCTCGACGCGCGGCTGCGCCGCAAGCGCTGCCTCGACGCCGAGCTGCACGGCCTTCGGGTCGCCGCCGGCGCGCGTGATCAGCGAAGCCGCGAGACCCTCGGGATCGTCGACGAGAACCTTGAGCAGGTGTTCGGCGGTGAACTGCTGGTGATTGCGGGACAGGGCGGCGGTCTGCGCGGACTGAATGAAGCCGCGCACGCGTTCGGAATACTTCTCGAGGTCCATCATGTCTCTCCATTGCGTCCCGGCCCGCTTGGCGGCACCGGTGAGCTCTCGGGTGACGGGTCCGCTCTACGAGCCGGACCCAACGTTCCCGCTGATATGGGAGTTCAGCTGAAAGCACTCAAGACGCATTGACCAGGGTCAAGAAACAAAAATGGCGGAGACTTGTCGCCTCCGCCATGGGACCGTTGCCGGCTGTGGGCCGATCAGTTGTCGAATGCCGCGAGTGCCGCGGCGCCGTCCGACGTTTCCGTGACCGGGGGGACGTCGCCATCCGCGGCGGCTGCAGTCTCGCCACCCTGATCGGCGGCGAAGTCGCCGCGACTGCGGTCGCCGCGGCGGGGCCTGCGGCTGCGGCGCGGCGCGGCCTGCTCGTCGTCGGCGGCTGTCGCAGCAACCGGTTCACCCGGCGCCGCCTGCGCCTCGGGCGCCGGATTGGCGGGAGCCGGGTTGACATGGGGGCGCCGCTCGCGATGGCGGGGGGGCGCCTGGCCGGAGGCCTCCGGGTTGAGCGCGACTTCGGCCGGCATGCCTTCGATCACCGGCTGCGGACCGGATCCGCTTGCGGCCGGTGCCGGCTGCTGCTGGTTGGCGGGCGCGTGTGATTCGCCGTTGCCATTGCCGTTCATGCCGCCGTCGAAGCTGCCGAACCGATCCTCTTCGTCGCCGTCGTCATCCGAATTGTTCTGCATCTGCTGGATGGGCATCTGCGCCTGGGCCGCCGCGATGATGCGGTTGTAGTGCTCGGCATGCTGCAGATAGTTTTCCGACATGACACGATCACCGGACGTGTGCGCATCCCGCGCCAGCGTCGTGTATTTCTCGGCTATCTGTTGAGCCGAGCCGCGGATCTTCACGTCCGGCCCATTGCTCTCGTAGCTGCGGGTCAGTGGATTCGGCCCCTTGCGATTGTTATTGTTATTGTTGTTGTTATTGTTTCCGCCGCCGCCGCCGCTGTTGTTGCGACCGCGCATGCGCCTGTTCTGCTGTTGTGGCCTCATCCGACTCTCTTCATCTTTGAAAAATCATGCACGGACGGGAGCGCCTTCGGCTGCCTGCCGTCTCGCGTCTTTCTGACGGTGTTCGCCCGCAGGTATTGCGGTGGCGTCACGAGCCATCCTGTCCGGTCTCATATCACTATCCGGTTGACCCCAGTACGAAGCTTGAGCGTCATTGCGCAAGAAGGCAGGTTTTTCAGGGAACCGAATTCGGTAAGAGCACTGCCTGCTTCGTCTCATCCGGTGGTGCGACCCTAGCCGCATTCGCCATGATTGCCAAGCGATATTTCCGTCGCCCTCATGCCGCACAGGATGCGACGGCATCCGGACTTCCCGCCGAAAACACCAGCACGCGGTCATGTCCGGCCAGATCGCGACGCTCCGAGACAAGCGCGTAGCCGGCCGTGCCGAAGATCATCGCCACGTCTAGCCGCTGGTCGCAGCCGATCTCGACCGCTATCCGTCCGCCAGCCTCGAGATGGTCCATGGCCTTCAGGGCGAGCAGGCGATAGGCGTCCAGCCCGTCCTCGCCGCCGTCGAGCGCTCCTACCGGATCGAAGTCGCGCACCTCCGGGTCGAGACTGGCGATCAACCCGGTCGGTATGTAGGGCGGATTGGAGACGATCACGTCGAAACGGCCCGACACGGCGCCGAACCAGTCGGAAAGGAGCGGCGTGAACCGCGTGGCCACGCCGACCCGCTCGGCGTTCTCAGTGGCGATGACAAGCGCATCCGCTGAAACATCGACGCCGGTCGCAACAGCAGCCGGATCCTGCGAGACGAGCGCGAGAGCGATCGCGCCGGTACCCGTGCCGAGGTCGAGGATGCGGCAGGAACCCCTGCGGGCAGACACCTCGTGCACGAAGCCGACCACCTCGTCGACAAGCGCCTCCGTGTCCTGCCGGGGGTCGAGCGTGGCCGGCGATACGGTCAAGTCGAGGCCGTAGAACTGCCGGCAGCCGATGATGCGATAGACGGGTTCGCCGCGCGCGCGCCTGTCGACGGCGGCCATGATCTGCTCGGCAACCTCAGGCTCGATGGGTCGGCGCGGCGAGGTCAATGCGTGGGCGCGCGTCGTCCCGGTGAAGTGCTCGACCAGGATGCGCGATTCGAGCGCCGGGTCTTCGAGCTCCGCCTCGCGCAACGCCGCGCGGCTTTCGCGCAGGACGTCGTCCAGAGTGGTGGTCATGGTGTCAGGCATCGGTACCGAGTTCCGCGAGCAGTTTGGATTGGTGATCGGAGACGAGCGCCGAAATGATCTCGTCGAGCTCGCCCATCATCACCTTGTCGAGCTTGTAGAGCGTGAGATTGATGCGATGGTCGGTGAGCCGTCCCTGCGGGAAATTGTAGGTTCTGATTCGCTCCGACCTATCGCCCGACCCGACCTGGAGTTTTCGCGCCTGGGAGCGCTCGCTGTCGGCGCGGCCCCGTTCCATGTCATATAGGCGTGCCCGCAGGATTTGCATCGCCCTGGCGCGGTTCTGGTGCTGCGACTTTTCGGCCTGCACCACCATGACGCCTGTCGGCAGATGCGTGATGCGCACGGCCGAATCGGTGGTGTTGACATGCTGGCCGCCCGAGCCGGAGGCGCGCATCGTGTCGATGCGGATGTCTTCGGGCCGGATTTCGATGTCGACCTCCTCCGCCTCGGGCAGCACGGCGACGGTCGCGGCCGACGTATGGATGCGCCCGCTGGCTTCCGTCGCCGGCACGCGCTGCACCCGGTGCACGCCGGATTCGAACTTCAAAAGCGCGAAGACGCCGCGCCCCGACACGGTCGCGATGATTTCCTTGTAGCCGCCGGCGTCCCCTTCGCTTGCCGAAACGAGCTCGAAGCGCCAGCCTTTTGCAGCCGCGTAGCGCTCATACATGCGGTAGAGGTCGCCGGCAAAAAGTGCCGCTTCGTCGCCGCCGGTTCCGGCCCGGATTTCGAGGATGGCGTTCTTGTCGTCGGCGGCATCCTTGGGGAGCAGCAGGATCTGGATCTCGCCCTGCAAAGCCTCGATGCGCGCCTCGATCTCGGGAATCTCGGCCTCCGCCATCTCGCGCATCTCGCTGTCGGTCGCCTTGTCGGCGGCAAGGCCGGAGAGATCGGCGAGTTCCTGCTCGGCCGCCTGCAGGTTGCGAATCTTGCCGACCATGTCCTGGATGTCGGCATACTCCGACGCCATGCGGACATAGTCTTCCGGATCCGGCGCGGCCGACATCTGCGCCTCGAGCATCTCGAAGCGCTTCACGAGCTGGTCCATGCGGTCGTGGGGGAGGTGGATCATGCCGGCTTGATGGTTCCTGTGGGCAGTGTTGGGCAATATCGGAGATCGCGCCAAAGCTCAACGCAACCGCGCACTGCGATCTTGTGCATCGCGACGAGACAGTGTATATACTCTCCTGTATATACTGCGCTGCACTGGAGCTTTCGTTGTCAAAGATCGGCCGCGTCTTCAATTCTGGAAACTCACAGGCCGTGCGACTGCCCAAGGAGTTTCGGCTGAACGTGTCCGAGGTAGACATTTCGCGCGAAGGCAACGCTCTCGTCCTGCGGCCAAGAATGAATCCCGCCACGCGGTGGGGCGCACTTCACGCCGCCATTGCCCGCAAAAGCGGCTCCGATCTCAGTCCTGACACGCGGGGCCAACCTGGCGAGCAGGAGCGACCTGATCTGGACTCTGCGTTCGAGTGATCACGCACCTGTTCGATACGAATGCCGTCATTATGCTGGTCGGCGCGAGGTCGAGCGCCCTCTTGCGCCGGGTCGAGCAGATGGAACCGGGCAGACTGGGTCTTTGCTCCATCGTCGCGCATGAACTCTATTTCGGCGCCTACAAAAGCCAGCGCATTGAATACAATCTGGAGACCGTGAGACTTGTCCTTACGGATTTCGTCGTCCTTGATTTCGATCGCGAGGATGCGAGGGCCGCAGGCGAAATCCGCGCTGACTTGCGCATGAGCGGCTCGCCGATTGGCCCCTATGACGTGTTGATAGCCGGCCAGGCAAGGGCGCGGCGTCTGACGCTCGTAACCAACAATGTCAGCGAGTTCCAGCGCGTCAAAGGTTTGCGGGTCGAGGACTGGACCGTCGATTGACGCGTGCGGCACCAGCCGCGGATCTATGCCCTTGATCAAAGCGGAATCCCGCGGTCGTCGGCAAAGGCCTGCAAGAGGGCACGCATCGGCAGCCTCGCCGAATGACCGGCGAGATTGTCGTTGAAGAATGCCGTCAACTCGTCGATCGGCAGCTCGACCAGCATGGCCTTGACCGGTCCGATCGAGGCCGGCGACATGGAGATCGACCGGTAGCCGATCCCGATCAGCGCCATGGCCGAGATCGGCTTGCCCGCCAGTTCGCCGCACAGTGTCACCGACGTGTGGTTGCGCTTGCCGGCGTCGGCAATCTGCTTGAGCACCCGCAGGAACGGCACCGACAGCGGATCGAAGCGATCGGCGAGCTGGCTGTTGCCCCGGTCGGTCGCCATGATGAACTGGAACAGGTCGTTCGAGCCGACCGAAACGAAATCGACCGCCGCCATCAACTCGTCGAGCTGGAACAGCAGCGACGGCACCTCGATCATGGCGCCGAGCTTCAGGCTCGTCGGCAGATGATGCGCAAAGCGCGACAGGTGGCGCACCTCGCGGTCGATGATCTCGCGCGCCTGGGCGATCTCGCCGAGTTCGGTCACCATCGGCAGCATGACGCGCAGCTCGCGGCCTCCGGCTGCCTTCAGAAGCGCGCGGATCTGCGTGCGCAGCAGTCCCGGCCGGTCGAGCGTGAGGCGGATCGCGCGCCAGCCGAGCGCCGGGTTCTCCTCCTGGCCGGTGCCCTTGAAGTAGGGCAGCACCTTGTCGCCGCCGATATCGATGGTGCGGAAGGTGACGGGCTTGCCCTGCGCCGCCTCGAGCACGTCGCGATAGAGCTTTTCCTGGGCTTCGGCGCGCGGGAAGGTCGAGGCGACCATGAACTGCAGCTCGGTGCGGAACAGGCCGATGCCGCCGGCACCGGCCTCGGCAAGCTGCGGCAGGTCGACGGCCAGACCGGCATTCATCATGAGATCGATCGCAACCCCGTCCTTCGACTCGGATGGCCGCTTGCGCAGCTCCTTGTAGAGCTCCTGGCGCCGCGCCCGGAAGCGCACCTTCTCGGCATAGGCCGATTCGACATCGCCCTGCGGCCTGAGATGGATGGAGCCTTCCTCGCCGTCGATGATGATGGCGTCGCCGTTTTCCGACATGGAAACGGCGCCCTTCATCTGGCCGACAACGGGAATGCCCATGGCGCGCGCGACGATGACGACGTGGCTGGTGATCGCCCCGTCTTCCAGCACCACGCCGCGCAGCTTTTCCCGGGGATAGTCGAGAAGTTCGGCAGCCCCCATGGAGCGGGCGACGATGATCGCGTCCTTGGGAAGCGCCGAGGCGATGTCGTCGGCCGAGCGGCCCAGCAGCTGCCGCAGCAGGCGGTTGGCGAGGTCGTCGAAATCACTCATGCGCTCGCGCATGTAGGGATCGGTCATGTGCATCATGCGGGCGCGCATGTCGCTCTGCACCTTCTCGACCGCGGCTTCCGCCGTCAGGCCGTTGCGCACCGCCTCTTCCAGCCGGCGCACCCAGCCGCGGTCGTTGGCAAACATCCGATAGGCCTCGAGCACGTCGCGGTGTTCGCCCTCGAAGGCGACGTCGCGGCGCGACAGCATGTCGTCGATCGACAGCCTCAGGGACCCCAGCGCCTTTTCCAGGCGTGCGATCTCCTCGTCGGAATCCTCGTTGAAGAGATTGGTCACCACGATGCGCGGCTCGTGCAGCACGACATGGCCGAGACCGACGCCCTCGTTGAAGGACTGGCCGGTAAACGTCACGGGCCGACGCAGGTCGAGTTCCATGCCCGGACGCGACAGCCGTGCCAGATCGCCGGTCGCCACCATCTCCGCGATCACCATCGCGGTGGTTTCGAGCGCCTCGATCTCGTCCTCGCGGTAGGTGCGCATGGTGCGGTTCTGCACCACCAGCACCCCGAGCGTGCGCCCGGCGCGCAGCACGGGCACGCCCAGGAACGAGCGGTAGATCTCCTCGCCCGTCTCCGGCAGATAGGCGAAGGCGGGATGCTCCTGCGCATTGGACAGGTTGAGCGGCCGGGCGCTGGCCGCGATCGTGCCGACAAGGCCCTGCCCCAGGCGCAACTGCGCCAGGTGGACCGAGCCCGGGTTCAGGCCTTCGGTGGCATAGAGTTCGAGAACCGAATCGGCGCGCAGCACGTAGAGCGAGCAGACTTCCGCCACCATGTTCTTGGCGATGTCGCGCACGATCCGGTCGAGCCGCTCTTGCGGCTCAAGCGCTTCCGCCATGAGCTCCCGGAGCTTTCGCAACAGAACGCGAGGGCCAACGACCGCATCACGCATGTGACTTCGTCTCCAAAAAGTTCGACCCGGCACATGCCATCGGCAAGCCGGCGAATCCGAGACCGAAAAACTGTCTGCTACTGCTTATCCAGACCGTAGACGGAATGCAAAGTGCGAACCGCAAGTTCCGTGTAGGCGCCGTCGATCAGGATCGAAATCTTGATCTCCGACGTGGTGATGGCACGGATGTTCACACCCTTTTCAGCCAGCGCCTTGAATGCGGTCGCGGCAACGCCGGCATGGCTGCGCATGCCGATGCCGATCACCGAAACCTTCGACATGCCCTCGTCATGCTGCACCAGTTCGAAGCCGACCGATGCCTTGATGCGGTCGAGGATGGCGAGCGCCTTGGCGACGTCGCCCGACGGCACCGTGAAGGTCATGTCGGTGAAGGAGCCATCCTCGGAAATATTCTGGACGATCATGTCGACATTGATGTTGCCCTCGGCCAGCGGCCCGAAGATGCCGGCGGCGACGCCCGGCCGGTCGGCGACACGGCGCAGCGAGATCTGCGCCTCGTCCTTGGCATAGGCTATTCCCGTGACGACCTGATGTTCCACGATCTCTTCCTCGTCGCAAATGAGCGTTCCCGGCGGATTGTCGAAATCCCCCATTCCAGGCGCGTCGGGATCGTCGAAGGACGACCGCACGAAGGTACGCACCCCATAGACCATGGCAAGCTCGACGGAGCGCACCTGCAGCACCTTGGCGCCGAGGGACGCCATCTCCAGCATCTCCTCGAAGGAAATCTTGGCCAGCCGTCGCGCCTTGGGCTCGATGCGCGGATCGGTGGTGTAGACCCCGTCGACGTCGGTATAGATGTCGCAGCGATCGGCCTTGACCGCGGCAGCGATGGCGACGGCGCTGGTATCGGAGCCGCCACGCCCGAGCGTCGCTATCCGGCCGTCCGGCGCGATGCCCTGGAAGCCGGCGATGACAGCCACCTGGCCCTCGCCGAAGCGCTTGATGAGGAACGACCCGTCGATCTCGGCGATGCGCGCCGCGCCATGCGCGCTGTCGGTGCGGATCGGGATCTGCCAGCCCTGCCAGGAGCGGGCATGGATGCCGTTCGACTGCAGCGCGATGGCCAGCAGCCCGGCGGTCACCTGCTCGCCGGATGCCACGACGGCGTCATATTCGCGGGCGTCGTAGATCGGCGCGTTGGAGCCGGCGACCTTGGGCATGTTCTGTACCCAGCCGACCAGTTCGTTGGTCTTGCCCGACATTGCCGACACCACGACCGCCACCTCGTGGCCGGCGTCGACCTCGCGCTTGACGTGACGCGCGACGTTCTGGATGCGGTCGAGGTCGGCGACGGACGTCCCGCCGAACTTCATCACGATGCGCGCCATGGAAAGCGGATGTCCCGTCGAAATGTCCGGGCTTGGTCAAAGCCGTGGAAAATGATGTGGAAGCGCCACCCCCTCCGGGCACGCCGAATGCGCGGGCGTCCTATCCGAATTGACCGGCAGAGGCAAGCGGCGACGGCTGGCGCGCATGAACCGGACCAAAGTCGATTGCTGCCCTCCGGACTTCTGGCTAGCGTCATCTCATGAATTCGACGGCGTGGCATGCCCTGCGTGACCGGCTGACCCTGTCACAGCGCTTCGCCGCGACGGGAGGCATCGTCATGCTCATGGCGATGGTGACGATCGGGCTGTGGGTGACGCGCTCCATCGAGAGGAACGTGATCGACAACAGCGCCGACGCGACCGCGCTGTACATGGACAGCTTCATCGCGCCGCTTGCGCAGGAACTTGTCGTGGCCGACACGCTGTCGATCGGCCCCATCCGGGCGATCGAGGAAATGCTCGGCGGCAGCGAACTGGGCAAGCGCATCGTTGCCGTCAAGATCTGGAAGGTTGGCGGCCTGGTCGCCTATTCGGATGACGCCGCGATCGTCGGCAAGCGATTCCAGCCATCCGAGAGCCTGACTGCCGCCCTCTCCGGCCGGGTCATGGCCGAGCTCGACGACCTGTCCAACGAGGAAAACAGCGCCGAGCGCGCCAAGGGCATGCCCCTGCTCGAGATCTACAGCCCGCTGCGCCAGGCCTATTCCGGCAGGATCCTCGGCGCGATGGAGATATATGAGAACGCCACCGATCTCGAGGCAGCTCTGGACAGCACACGGCTCCAGACCTGGGCGATCGTCGCGGCGGTTACGCTTGCAATCGGCTCGGCGCTGTTCGGCATCGTCCACAGCGGCAGCCGGCTCATCGCCAGTCAGGCCGAGGCCCTGAAGGGGAAGATCGTCGAAACGGAACGCGTGTCCGAACAGAACCGCCGCCTGCGCCTGCGGGTAGAGCGGGCCTCGCGACGCGTCAGCGAGGTCAATGAGCGCACGCTGCGGCGCATCGGCGCCGAACTGCACGACGGACCGAAGCAGCTGATCGGCCTTGCCGCGCTGCGTCTCGGCGCTATCGGAACAGCAAAGGACGACGATGCGCGCCAGCGCGACATCGCCATCGTGTCCTCGGCCCTTGCCGAGGCATTGCGCGACATCGGCCTGGTGTGCGCCGACCTTTCGGCACCTGACATCGAGGCCCTGACCATCACGGACGTGTTGCGGCGCGTCGCCGCCGCACACGGTTTCCGTACAGGCACTCCCGTGGACCTCGACCTCGTCGAGATCACCCTCCCGGTAGCCGAAGCTGTTCGCATAGGGGCATATCGTTTCACGCAGGAGGCCCTCAACAACGCCTTCTGGCACGCAGGCGGCGTCGGCCAGAAAGTCGCTTGCGGGTTGGATGGATCCGATCTCTGGATCCGCGTGACCAATGGCCCCGGCACCCCCGCGAGGGGCCAGGAAGCCGGCTCGCATGGGCTCGGTCTGCCCGGCCTCCGGGACAGGATCGAGAGCCTCGGCGGCCGGTTCAGCTTCGTGCGCACGGGCGATCGGGGGGCGGTTGCCGAGATGCGTGTCGGACTTGAGGTCGGTGGGGAACGAGATGACTGAATTGGTGACCGTGGTCGTGGTGGACGACCACCCGCTCTATCGCAACGGCGTCGTGAGAAGCCTGGAGGAGGCGGACGATTTCGTCGTGCTGGCCGAGGGCGCCAGCGCGGAAGAGGCGCTGAGCCTCTGCCAGTTGCATGCGCCGGCGCTTGTCCTGCTCGACATTTCGATGCCGGGCAACGGGATCGAGGCCGCCCGCAGCATCGCCGCGCAATGCCCGCAGGTGGGCATCATGATGCTGACCGCCTCGGAGGACGGCGAGACAACCATGAAGGCGCTGGCCGCCGGCGCGCGCGGCTATGTCGTGAAGGGTGTCGGCGCGACGGAATTGGCGACCGCAGCCCGGGCCATTGCGCGTGGAGAAGCCTATGTATCGCCGGGGCTGGCTGCCAGCATGCTGGTTTCGCTGAAGTCGCCACGCCCCGCCGGCGACCCGGCATCGGCCTTCGACACACTCACTGCCCGCGAGGAGCAGATCCTGAAGCTGGTTGCCACGGGCTTGAGCAACAAGGAGGTGGGACGACGGCTGGCGCTGCAGGAAAAGACCGTCAAGCACTACATGACCACGATCCTGCAGAAACTCCAGGTGCGCAACCGCGTCGAGGCGGCGGTGCGTGCAAGGGAGCGCTGGGACAGCCGCTGAGCGACTATCGTGTCGCCGCGGCAGCCGCGAGGCGCCTCAGGTCACCTCTTGTAGCCGGACGATCGGTGACGACGCGCCTGCGCGTGTCGAAGAGCTGGTAACGGCCGCCGGAAACGCTCTCCGACCATCCATCGGCGTAGCGGACTTCCACGCCTTCATCACGCACCTGGGCCCAGTTCACGGAGCCCTTTTCGCGCAGCCGGCTCAGGAATCGTTCGACGGATCTGCGTTCGGCCCTTTCGGCCTTCTCGGCATCCTTGTCGCCGTCCTCGTCCCCGCCACCAGAGCCTTCGCTTCCGGATTTTCCTCTCCCAGACTTGCCACTTTCGGACTTGCCGTTTTCAGACTTGCCATTCTCGGACTTGCCGCTTCCGGACTTGCCGCCGCCCGAACCGCCGCTTCCCGAACCGCCATTGTCGGCCCGCGCCACCGTAACGACGGCCAGACCGGACAGCGGACCGCCGAAATGGTCTGCGGCGGACCACAACAGGAAGACCGCGGCCGCGCTGGCACACGCCCTGAGGGACACCCATCTCGACACCAGCCGTGTCATTGCCGCGCCATCCTGCCGCCAAACCACAGACCAACCTAGTTCGTCGCGTCGCTTGTGTCCGCGGACCAAGGTCCGACGAAATGCATCCGTGCGCCGGAGGTGGCGTTGCCACCTTCCGGCACAGGGATGCGACGCCCCGATTAATGATGTCCGGGACCGTGCTCGTGATCGCCACCATGGCGTCCATGGTCGTCACCGCCACCACGGCGTCCACGGTCGCCGCCATTGTCGTCCCCGGGGCCGTCGTCGCTGCCATGTCCGCCCCTGTTGCGGTCGCCGCCATTGTCGTCGCCCGGGCCGTCGTCGCTGCCATGGCCGCCCCTGTTGCGGTCGCCGCCATTGTCGTCACCGGGACCGTCGTCGCTGCCATTGCGGTCGCGATTGCGGTTGCGGCCGCGGTCGTCGCCCGGCAAGTCGTCGGCACCACGGCCCCGGCGGGCTTCGGCGTCGGCGCTTTTCACCGAGATGCCGTCAGCCGAAACGGAAAATGTAACCGGTGCCGCGGCAAAGCCGGCCGCCAGTGCGAAGGCTGCGGTGGCCGCGAAAAGCCGACGCTTGGTAAGTAGGTTGCGCATGTCTTTCTCCTCAGATTGCTTCGACTGCTTGGTGCGCCGAATGACGAGAAGCTAGGCGGGGCATGCCGGCTGCGAAACCCGGCCGGGACCTATGCGCGACACACCGGCCCTTTCGTCCGGCGCCGTCCGGACCATCGTCCGATGTGTCGCTGCGTGGCTTTCGGATGGCAGCATCGCGGCCAGAAAGCCAATTTTTGCGGGTAGCCGACCTTGGTCTGGCCGCTGGCCGGTCTGACGGCTGAAGGCAGGACGCAAAGGTCCTGTCGGTCTTTACCCATTGTCGCCGCTGGGCTTCCTGAAAGCGAGCGCAGGGCATTTCGCGCAGCGCCACACCAAGGGAGTTCGACCATGACGAAGAAACGCACGCTTGTTCTCGGCCTTGCGGCCATAGCCGCATTGTTCAGCCAAGGCGCTTTTGCAGAGGATCTCTGCACAGACATCACGGCAAGGAAGACCGTCGAGGAAGCTCGCGCAGCGGTCGTGTCGGCAGGTTACACCGACATCACGAAGATGGACGAGGAGCACGGTTGCTACGAGGCAAAGGGCCTGAACGCCGATGGCACCAAGTTTGAAGTCTACGTTCACCCCACCACACTGGCAATCGTCAAGGTCAAGACCGAGGACTGATCGTCATGACCGGAACGACGCTTCACAAGCCGATCAAGATCTGGGACCCGTTCGTGCGGATATTCCATTGGACGGTCGTGGCGTCGTTCCTTTCGGCGTGGTGGGTCACCTCGGACCCGATGGTACATGAGACCGCCGGATATCTGCTTGTCGCCATGGTCTTTTTGCGCATTGCCTGGGGCGTCGTCGGGCCCGGAAGTGCTCGATTCGAGACCTTCGTGCGGGGTCCGCGAACCGTCGTTGCCTATCTGCTGGCCATCCTTCGCGGAAACCCGCCCCGACATCTCGGACACAATCCCGCAGGCGCGGCAATGATCATTGCCCTGCTAGCTATGCTGATGATCCCCACCCTCTCCGGAGTCGCCATGAAGACGACGGCTCTCTGGGGATCGGCGAGCATGGAGGCGATCCACGGCTACTCCGCCGACCTCACCATCGGGCTTGCCGCATTGCACGTCTTGGGCGTTCTGTTTGCTTCGTTCGCTCACAGGGAGAACCTGGCACGGTCGATGGTGACGGGGATCAAGTCCGGGTCCGCGACAACCCCGGTTCGGCTTGGACCGATCAGGTTCTCACTGCCTCGCCTCACGGCGGCAGCCACCATACTGCTGGCAGGAGTACTAGCTCTCGTGCCAGGCCGCGCCATGCTCGACAGTGGGCTGTGGCGGGGCCCAAAGTCGGCGCTCGCTTCGGTCAGCGGCGCAACGCGATGCGGGGCAGTCGCGTCCGGAGGATTGCAGGTATCCGTATGGCCGATCCTCACATTTCGATACAGCTTCGCGATGACGGACGAAGCGGGAGGGGCCGCGGGCATTGCGGTCGCGACGGCCCGGCATCAGGCACTGTTCTCGCGACGGCCCACATTTCACGTAGATCTGCCACCAGCGTGCCTTGTGCGTGGCAACGGAGCGGCTGCACGCGAGGATCGGCTCAGGCCCGGCCAGGCGAGCGCTGATTGAAACTGCCTCATTCGTCGGCTGTGCTTATGGCAGTCTGCCGGGCGATTCCGTCAGCTCTTCAGCCGGTAGCCCGTCCTGAACATCCAGGTCACCACGGCCATGCAGAGCGCCAGGAAGCCGAGCGTCATCAGCAGGCTGACGCCGACGCCGACATCCGATGTCTCGAAGAAGGCCCAGCGGAAGCCGCTGACGAGATAGACGACGGGGTTGGCCAGCGAGACGGTCTGCCAGAAGGGCGGCAGCATGGAGATGGAGTAGAAGCTGCCGCCGAGGAAGGCCAGCGGCGTCACGATCAGCAGCGGCACGATCTGCAGCTTCTCGAAGCCGTCGGCCCAGATGCCGATGATGAAGCCGAACAG